>Ga0335072_10003029_pt1 | contig 25554 bp, 21 predicted proteins | sample Lox_Sample_21_FD_206725 | JGI IMG/M metagenome (GOLD analysis project Ga0335072, IMG submission 206725) | Soil microbial communities from Loxahatchee National Wildlife Refuge, Florida, United States - Lox_Sample_2.1 | ecosystem: Environmental > Terrestrial > Soil > Wetlands | place: USA...
GACGGCGGAGTACCGGCCATTCATCTTCTCGACGACGGCTTCCAGCACCGGCAGCTGCATCGCGACGTCGATCTCCTGCTGCTTGACCGCGCCGACCTGCGCGACAGTCTGCTGCCCGCCGGCAACCTGCGCGAACCATTGCATGCCGCAGCGCGAGCCGACGTTCTTGTGATTCCGGCAGACGATCCCGGCCTGGAAGCCGATCTTCGCGGCCGAGGCTTGCGATGCCCGATCTGGCGCGTCCGCCGGCAGATGGATATACCGCCGATGCCCGGTCCGGTAATGGCCTTCTGCGGAATCGCCCGGCCTGCGCAGTTCTTCTCCGGCCTTGAAGCCGCAGGCGTGCGAATCGCATCCCGCAAAGCCTTTCCGGATCACTACGACTACACCCAGCACGTCGCCGCCTGGCTCGTCGCGCAGGCGCGTGCTGCCCAAGCTGCCCAAGCCGCCGCGATGCTGACCACAGAAAAGGATCTGGTCCGCCTTGGCGACCTGGGCCGCAGTTTTCCCGCCGATTTGCCGCTGCTCACCGCGCGTCTTACCGTCCAAATCGACAACGAAGGGGAGGCTGTTGAGTGGGTTCTGGCACGCCTCGCGACAGGCCGCCCGAAGCCTCCCGTGTGAGAAAATCGACCTTTGCACACGCAATCCAAGTTTCGTCTGCTTGTGGTCCGTCTCGGCGCCATGGGCGACATCCTGCATGCGCTTCCGGCCATGACCTCCCTGCGCGAGGCTCATCCATCGTGGCAAATCGACTGGGTGGTCGAGCCGAGATGGAGCCCGCTTCTCAGCGCGGAAGGCAGTTCCGTGCGCGATGCGGCCCTCCAGCCTGTCGTTGACCGGCTCTATCTTGTTCCCATCAAGGCCTGGGGCCGCAAACCGCTCCATCGAAGCACGCGCGACCAGATCCGCGCGTTGCGGCGCGAACTCGCGGCGGCCACCTACGATGCGGTTGTCGATTTTCAGGGGGCGGTTCGCTCGGCTTGGATCGCCCGCATGGCGCGAAGCAAACGCGTGATCGGCGAAGCTCGCCCGCGTGAACGCCTCGCCAGCCTGCTCTTCCATGAGCGCGTGGCGACGCACGGCTCGCACGTGATCGAGCAGGATGTGGAGCTTGCCGCCGTGGTTGCCGGCGATGCCTTGCAACCCGTCCAGCCATGGCTTCCGGTTGATCCGGCGGCTGAAGCGTCGGCTGATCGGCTGCTCGCACCCTGCAAAAGCCGGCCTATGATTCTCATCAACCCCGGCGCCGGCTGGGGAGCCAAGCGCTGGCCGGTCGAGCGCTATGCCGAAGTGGCTGCGGAACTCATCCAGCGAGGCTGCTGCGTGCTGGTGAATGCAGGGCCGGGCGAGGAATCGCTCGCCGATGTGATCGCAAACGAGACCGGCGGGAAAGCGATTCTGCTGGGTGGAGACCTTGGCCAGCTGATTGCCGTCACGCGGCGCATTTCGCTCGCCATTGCCGGCGATACCGGCCCGCTCCATCTTGCCTGTGCGCTCGGGCGTCCGGTCGTCGGCATCTACGGACCCACGGCTCCTAGCCGCAACGGGCCGTTTGGAACGCGCTTCAAGGTGTTGCGCAACCCCGAGAGCCGCCGCGACCACACCCGCCGCGAAGCGCCCGAATCCGGCCTGCTCACCATTGAGCCCGCCCATGTGCTCGAGGCCGTGGACGAACTGCTGGCGGAGGAAAAAGCGCGATGACTCTGAATGGCCAGGAACCCGACTGGATCACTCGCTGGCAGCGGATCGCCCGCCGCATTCGCGTGCCGCTCGGCTTCTGCGCCGCAGCCGTCTACCTGGTTGAGCTCTGGCGCCATGCACCGAATCTTGCCGCCGTGGCGTGGAGCCTGGCACTTGTGCTGCCTGGGCTCTGGCTGCGCGGCTATGCCTCAGGGTACGTGAAGAAGAACAGGGAGCTGACGCAGACCGGTCCCTATGCCTGGACGCGCAACCCGCTCTACCTTGGCTCGATTCTGATCGCCGCCGGTTTTGCGGTCGCCCTGCTCAGCTGGCCCTTTGCGCTGTTGCTGGCCATCTTCTTCGTCGTCATCTACGTGCCGGTCATCGCGTCAGAGGAGCGCTTTCTGCGTGCCACGTTTCCCGGCTTCGACCAGTATTGTCAACGGGTTCCGCGGCTCATCCCACGGCCTTGGCGCGCCCAAACCTCGGTAAGCACGGGCCGCTTTTCGTTCAGCCTTTATCGAAAGCACCGCGAGTACAATGCAACTATAGGGGCGGCACTACTCTATCTGAGCCTGCTGTTTGCGCGGCCGGTCTTGAGCGGGCTGGTGCACGGTCTGCGATGACGCCGCGTCCCTGGCACTTTCGCATTTCGGAGCGACCGGCAAGGATTTCGGGCCGCCGGAAGTCACGATTCCAAAGGAGCCACCCCGCACGGTGACGACGGACAGGACGCTGAAGACGATCGTTTGCACGCTCGCCCTGGCCGCCGTGGCATATGGGCAGCAACTGCCTCCGCTCGCGCCGCCGCGCCCGGGATTTACCTTCCCTCAAAAGCAGACGCTCACCTACTCCGTCGACTGGCGTGTCTTCCCGGCCGGCACCGCCGTGCTGCACTTCGAGGCCATGGGAGACAAGGAACGCATCACGGCCACGGCCGACACCTCCGGAGCCATCAATCTGCTTTTCCACGTCAGCGACCGGTTCCAATCGACCATCGACCGCACCAAGGGCTGCACCGAGGAGTTCGACAAGCAGACCATCGAGGGCCGTCGCCAGGTGAATGCCACCCTCAAGATGGACTACGCGCAGAACAAGTCAATCCTCGACGAAAAAAACGTGGTTAAAAACATCAGCAAACACGTGGAGTCGGCCATTCCCGGCTGCATGACCGATCTGCTGACCGGCGTGTACTACGTGGCCTCGCAACCGCTCGAAGTGGGCCACAACTTCGTGATTCCCCTGGTCGACGCGATGCACAATGTGCCGGTCACCATCAAGGTGGAAGGCCGCGAAGAGATCAAAACGCCGCTGGGAGTCTTCAAGACCATCCGCGTGCAGCCCACGGCCGCTGCCGGCGTGGTGAAGAATCGCGGCAACATCTGGATCTGGTACACCGACGACGATCGTCATTTGCCGGTGCAGATGCGCGCCCGGCTTTTCTGGGGAACCATCACCTTCCGGCTGACCGGCAACGACAACAAGTAGCTTCGCGGCACCTGGGTACTTCGGCCAAGTGGCATCCGCCTACCGCACGCGGTCTATTGCATCCGGTAGCGCTCGCGCATCAGCCGCTGCAGCCTTGGCCAGTAGATCAGGTCGAAAGCCAGCTCCTTATCCGGAAACATGGCCAGTGCCGCCTTGCGCGTGTCGGCCACCATTTCCGAAGCTTCGTCAACGGTGAGGGTTGAATCCTGGGCGATCACCTGCATCACCATGTTCACCACCATCTGGAGGCGGCGAATCTTGCGGCTCTCTTCCTGCAATTCCTCGGGTGATTGGGCGGACCTTGGCTGGCTTGTGCCGGCGCTTGCGGGATCGGACGGTACGGCATCCGAGGGTCGCTCCCATGGGCGTTCCGATGAACCCATGCGGCAATTCCTCCTGGTAACGGCGGAATGTCGAGCTTTGTGTGCATCCTAGCACGCCGCGGCTCTTTTCAAGCTGGTTGGATGCTGCCGCAGCGGCTTGTGCACAGAATTCGTAGAATGGTATGAGGATGGCTTTCACCGAACAATACGATGTCGCGGTGGTAGGCGCAGGGCACGCCGGTTGCGAGGCCGCCATGGCTGCCGCGCGCATGGGCCTGAAGACGGCGCTGATCACGATGAACCTGGACCTGATCGCGCAAATGAGCTGCAACCCGGCGGTTGGCGGCGTCGCCAAGGGGCACCTGGTTCGCGAAGTCGATGCGCTCGGCGGCATTATGGGCGAGGTCGCCGATGCCGTCGGGATCCAGTTCCGGCTGCTCAACACTTCCCGAGGCCCTGCCGTCTGGAGCCCGCGCGCCCAATGCGACAAGCAGCTTTATCGCGTGAAGATGCGCGAGGTGCTCGAGAGCCAGCCCGGCCTGCACATCCGCCAGGCTGAAGTGGTGAACCTGGTGATTGAAGAACAGGGTTCAGGGGTCAGCGATCAGGAAGGCGAGGGACCAGGGTCTGGGGACATAGGGACTGAAGAGTTCGGGGAAATTCCGCGCCCGGCGCGTCCCTTCCGCCGCGTGCTCGGCCTCAAGCTGCGCGACGGCCGCAACCTCCTCGCCGGAGCCACCATCATCACCACGGGCACGTTTCTCAACGGCCTCATTCACTGTGGTGAAGAGCGCTATCCCGCCGGCCGCAGCGGCGAGCCGGCATCGGTTCTGCTGGGCGAGGCGTTGCGCTCTTTGGGCCTGCGCACCTGCCGTCTGAAGACCGGCACGCCTCCGCGTCTCGATGGCCGCACCATCCGCTGGGACGCCTTCGAAGAGCAGCCCGGCGATGCGGATCCCACACCCTTCAGCTTCCGCACCAAAAAGATCGTGCAGCCACAGGTAAGCTGCCACATTGCCTTCACCACGCCGGAAACGCTGCGCCTGATCCGCGAAAACGTGCACCGCTCGGCGATGTATTCCGGCCAGATCTCCGGCGTCGGCCCGCGCTATTGCCCGTCGATCGAAGACAAGGTGGTCAAGTTTCCTGACAAGACGCAGCACCAGTTCTTCCTCGAGCCCGAGGGCCTGAATACCCACGAGGTCTACATCAACGGCATGTCGACCTCGCTGCCAATGGAGGTGCAGTGGCAAATCGTGCACTCCATCCCGGGGCTCGACGAGGCCGAGATGCTGCGTCCCGGCTATGCCATCGAGTACGACTCGGTGGACGCCACCGAGCTTGACCGCACCCTGCGCGTCAAGTGCATGGAGGGTCTCTATCTGGCCGGACAGATCAACGGAACCAGCGGTTATGAAGAAGCCGCCTGCCAGGGCGTCATGGCCGGCATCAATGCGGCGCTGTGGCTGAAGGGCGAGCCGCCTTTCACCATGGATCGCACCGAGGGCTACACCGGCATCCTGATCGACGACCTGATTTCCAAGGGTACCAACGAGCCTTACCGCATGTTCACATCGCGCGCGGAGTTCCGCCTGCACCTGCGCATCGACAACGCCGACCGCCGCCTCACCCCGCACGGCCGCCGCCTCGGCCTGATCAACGACGAGGCCTGGGCCGAGTACCAGCGGAAGCAGGCGCGCATGCAGGCGCTGGAGAATCTCCTCGTCACACGCAAGGCCGACCCTGAACGCCTGGAACGCGCCGGCCTGGGCGGACTGACCGCAACCGCCGGGCAAACCTGGGCGCAGCTCCTCAAGCGGCCCGAGGTTTCCATCGAGCCTCTGCTCGACGCATTGGAAGATGAGCTCGCCCGCATCCCGCTGCTCGCGGAATTCACAGCCACGGACCAGGCTCTGAAAGGGCATGACTTCAGTCGTGCCAATACCGGGGAAAAGGATCAGGCGGCTTTAGCCCCTGAGGGACGGTTTGATGCTGAGATCGATCCCGCCATCGCTCGAACCGCCCGCCGCAATGAAGCGCGCGCCGTTGAAACCGAGATCAAGTTTGCGGGCTATCTCGAGCAGCAGAAGAAGTCCATCGAAAAGCTCAAGGCCGCCGAGTCTGTCGCGATTCCCGATTGGCTCGAATATGGCGCCATCAGCGGCCTCTCGCGCGAGATGCGCGAAAAACTGGAGCGGGTGCGCCCGGGCACGATCGGCCAGGCCAGCCGCATTCCCGGAGTCACTCCGGCAGCCTTGGGCCTGGTGCACGTCTCAATCCGCCTGCAAGGCGCGAAACGATCCAACGCTTCCGTCGCCTGAATCCTTTCCCGCTGAGTTAGAGTGGGTGGCATGCCCACTCATCTTCGCCACATTCTGGGTGCCGTTTTCGCGCTCGGTTTTTTCATCCAGAACCCTGCCGCTGCGCAGCGCGCCCGCGATCTCGGCGTTCCCTTTGACGGCACGCCGGGCCCGCTCAATGCCATTACCGATGTCGCCGACATCGAGGTTGGCTTCACCACGCTGATCCGCGGCGATGGGCCGCTCAAGGTTGGCGAGGGACCGGTCCGCACCGGCGTCACGGTCGTCTTTCCACGCGGCAAGAAGGAAAAGGACCCGGTTTATGCGGGCTGGTTCAGCTTGAACGGCAACGGAGAGATGACCGGAACCACCTGGGTCGAGGAATCCGGCTTTCTCGCCGGGCCTGTCGCCATCACCAACACGCACAGCGTGGGCGTGGTGCGCGACGCCACCATCCACTGGGCAGTGAAAAACCACATGATGAAAGAAGATGAATGGTCGCTGCCGGTGGTGGCCGAAACATGGGACGGCTGGCTCAACGACATCAACGGATTTCACGTGAAGACCGATGACGTCTTCGCGGCGCTCGATTCGGCGAAATCCGGCTCGCTGGCCGAGGGCAATGTCGGCGGGGGCACGGGCATGATCTGCTACGGATTCAAGGGCGGCACGGGCACCGCTTCGCGCGTCCTTGCAAAAGAAGAGGGCGGCTATACCGTGGGCGTGCTGGTCCAATGCAATTGCGGCCGCCGTCCGCAGCTCACCATCGCCGGCGTCCCCGTGGGCAAGCACCTTCCCGGCAACGAACCCTATGCGATGTTGAATGCCCCTGCGATGCCGGGCAGCGAACAGAAGGGCGACGTGGGCTCGATCATCATTCTGGTGGCCACCGATGCGCCCTTGCTGCCCACGCAGTTGAAGCGCCTCGCCCGGCGCGCATCACTCGGCCTGGCGCGCACCGGCTCGATCTCAGGAAACGGATCAGGCGACATCTTTCTCGCGTTCTCCACGGCGAATCCGCATGCCGATGCCGAGCCCGGCCCCAACACGGTGCGGACGGTCTCGAACGAGCGCATCAGCCCGCTCTTTGAAGCAACCATCGAAGCGACCGAAGAAGCGATTGTCAACGCCATGGTGGCTGCAAAGACTATGACCGGCATCGACGGACACACCGCCTACGAGCTGCCGCACGACAGGCTTCAACAGCTGCTCAAGCAGTACAACCGCTAAGCCCCACAACCGGCTCAGTTGGAGTCTTTGTCGCTCTTCGAAAAGATGGGGATGTGGAACGGCATCTCAGACGCCGACTGCTTTTTGTGCCTGCCGGGCGTATCCTCGCGCAGCATCGTGCGCTGCGAGTTGATGCAGCGCCAGTTGCCGTGCGCGCGCTCAAAGACGTGGGTAAACACGCCCTTCTCATCCACCTGGCCCGACGACCCCTTGTGATGCAGAACATAGGTTCCATTGGCCACGGCGGTATCGCCCAGCAACCGGATGGTCACCACGCGCTGTTCCAGGTGCAGAGTCTTGTCTTCACCTGAGATCACGTCTGCGACCTGCTGATTGCGCGTTGTTATGTCGCCCGTGGCGGAGACGTCGACGAAGAGAGGAGACAGCACCAGTTCGAGGCCGTACTGGTCGCGCGAGTTGACGGCCGTCGACCAGGCATCCTCGATTTTCTGGAAATCCGCAACGGCGGCCGCATCCGTCGACGTAGCGATCGGCGAAGCCGGGGTTGAATTTGCAGCGATCGCAGTTTGCGCAATCGCCCAGCTGGGGAGGAGAAGTACAGAACAACAAACTGCAATACGAATCATTGGAAAAAGAGAACTCCCACCTTCGATGATATCTCTTTGACTGGGGCAGGAGCAGTCCCGATAGCCGGGCAGCCGCAAGTTGCTGTCACACAAGGGAGTTCAGGAGCGCAGGCTCATGCAGCGTAATCACCGAATCCTCGATGGAGATCCACCCGTCCTTGCGGAACTGGCCCAGGGTGCGGGTGACGGTTTCGCGCGTCGTGCATGCCATAGATGCCATCTCCTCGTGGGTGAGCAGCAGCGGAAATCTGAACCCTCTATCACCGACGTGTTCGCCGATCTGGTGCGCCAGTTCAAGCAGCAACCGGCCCAGGCGGCCTGCGACCGTTTCGGCCAGCGAAATCCGGCAGGCATCCTGCAAAGCAAACCGGTACTCCTGGCAGATGCACTGGACCGCCCGCATCTGGGCTTCCTTGTGGTTGTGCAGAAAACTGATGAAGCGGTCTCGCTCCACCGGCCTGAGTTGCGCGGGAGTGAGCGATTGTGCTGAAACCTCGTAAACCCCATGCGAAAGAACCGCGTACAGGCCCAGCATCGACCCAGGCCCGGCCACGCGCACAATCATCTGCCGATCTTCAGGCCGGCCCGCTGTCAGTTTCAGGTACCCTTCACAGATCAGGTAGAGGCATCGGGCATCTTCACCCTGCGAGAAGAGCGACGCCTGCGCCGGCAAGGAAATGGTTGTGGTAGCAAGCTCGAGATCAGCCAGAACAGCGCTGCCAAGCGAACAGAACCAGCCGGGCCGGCGGTTGGAACATGCCGCGCATCCGATTGGAGCCTGACGGCCATTTAGCTTGTGCCGCCGATGCGAACTCTCCGAAACCGTTCCTTCGATCATCGTCTTACCCGTCCGCCGCCAAGATTTGAGCCCGGCACCCGCAAGCATTTCCCTATGGGATGCCTCTCGGGTGGACTACACTTCCGGCCTCCGGGAAAGAGGCTCTCGCCTGATCAGAGTCTGCTGCATTCGCCCCTGATTGAATGTGATGGCCCTCACGTCTCTTCGGCAGCCGAACCCCCAAATTCAAGCCGCAGGGACGGCCGCTCTCTCCAGCCACGTGGCCGAGTCATCGGGCTTTCACCTCGCCCGGAGCCCGGATTCTCATCCGATCCCGAACCGCCGCTCATCCGCTGCGCGCATGTGACGTGGGAACGGAAAGACGTCCTGAGCGGGCCCTTACGCTCCGCTGATTCAACGAATTGGGACGCAGATCCCGGCGTTCAATTTGTGTGATGGATATCACCGTTCACCGGAAAAGAAATGCGTACGATTTTGCTGCATGAGGTGATGCTCCACACAAAACACCTCGAAATCAGAAAGACCACAGCCCGGCAACTGTTGTTTTGTCCGCTTGTCGCGAGGAATTGCCGGGCCGGCCAATCCGATTTTGAAGGAAGTCATTGGAGCCGCCGGGTGGTATTCGATGCATCAACTCTGGTCCGTCACGCGACGTAGCAACTGTCGAAGCAGGATGGTCATCTTTCTCCTGTTGGGCGCGTGCATACTCTGCGCAACTGCACAGGCATCCCCGGCAAGGAATGACAAGCCATCCGGTGCGCAAGCTGCCCAACCCGCCGCGATCGACTTTGTCGGATCTGATACCTGCGCCACCTGCCATGAAGATGTCGCCAAGGGGTTCGCCGGCAATCCGCACAACAAGATCGCACAGATGCACGGCAAGGCCGGCGTCACCTGCGAAGGCTGCCACGGTCCGGGTAAGGCGCACGTCGAGGGCGGCGGCGACATCACCAAGATCTTCAATCCAGGGAAAGCCTCAGCCAAGGAAGTGGACAAGAGATGCCTGAGCTGTCACGAGGGGCAGCACGCCAACTTTGAGCGCTCAGCGCATGGCGAAGGCAATGTGAGCTGCCTCGCCTGTCACAGCGTGCACGCGCCCAAGACGCCCGATCATCTGCTCAAGGCTGCTGAACCGGAGCTTTGCTTCCAGTGCCACACCGATGTGAAGCCGCAATTCTCGATGGCGTTTCACCACAAAGTGGAAGAGGGCCTGGTGAAATGCAGCGACTGCCACGATCCGCACGGGACTTTCGGACGCAACGCACTGCGATCGTCGTCGCAGCAGGACGCGGTTTGCACCAAGTGCCACACCGAAACGGCCGGTCCGTTTGTCTATGAGCACAACGTGGTCAAGACCGAGGGCTGCACGGCCTGCCATTCGCCGCACGGCAGTCCCAATCCCCGGCTGCTGAACCGCGCCAACGTCAACACCATCTGCCTCCAGTGCCATTCGCCATCGCCGAACTTCACCACCAGCGCGCCGCTGGGGCCGGCGCATAACCAGGCGACACAGTATCAGTCATGCACCATCTGCCACACGAGCATTCACGGATCGAACGTGAGTCCCGTGTTCTTCAATTCGAACTGAGTGAGGGGCGAGCGATGACAAATCAGACACGAATTCGCAAATGTCTGGGCGGGTCGCCGGCCGGGAGCTCGATTCTCCGGCTCTGCACCCTTACCCTTGTGGCGGCGCTGGCCGGCGGAGCAACTGCGCTCGCGCAAGCTGCACCGCAGTCCAAGCCGGCGAAGCAAGTCACGGAAAAGAAGCCTGCCGAACCCGCGCAAAAGGTTGCCGGCCACTACGTAATTCATCAGAACATCGAGCTGGGCGGCCGGGTCGTGGCCAACAAGAACGGCAGCGATCCCATGTGGGCCACAATGGTCAACCAGAATTCGGGGATGCGGGTCCTGAGCCACTCGCTGCAGATGCGCTCGCTTGATCCATCCAAGACACCCTTCTTCGACACGCTTTCCAGCGAGAGCTTCGGCTACGGCGGCGATCCCAACGACGTCTCCATGCTGAAGCTCTCCAAGGGCCGCTGGTACGATTTCACGGGCAGCTTCCGCCGCGACCGCAACTACTTCGACTACGACCTGCTGGCCAATTCCCTGCTCTCCACCGCCACAGCGAGTACACCTGCGCTGGTAGCCGAGCCCGATTCGCTGCACCTCTTCAACACGGTTCGCCGCAATACCGATACGCTGCTCACGCTGCTGCCCGTCTCACGCATCAGTTTCCGCGCCGGCTTCAATCACGGAACGCATGAGGGTCCAACCTTCTCTACGCTTCACGGCGGCGGCGACGTGCAGCTGGCGCAATGGTTCCGCAACGCGCTCGACACCTACACCGGCGGAGTCGACGTCAAGGTTGCGAAACGCACCACCCTCAGCTACGACCAGTTCTACGCCTACTACAAGGGCGACACGACGTTCCAGCTCGCTCCCACGCCGTTCACGCTTTCCAGCGGAACCCCGGTATCGCTGGGCGTGGATGTGCTCACCGGTCCTACGGTCACCTGCGGCTCGGGCGCGAACAAGACCGAGAACGTGATCAACGGCGTGGCCAATCCGTTCTGCAGCAGCACCACCGCTGAGAGCGAAGTGGCGCCCACGCGCACCAGCTTCCCCACCGAGCAGTTCCGGTTTGCGTCGCACTACTGGGACCGCGTGTCGATGAATGGCCGCGTGACCTACAGCGGCGGCGTGAGCAACGTGAACAGCTTCAACGAGACGTTCACGGGCATCGGTCGCGCATCCAGCTGCCCACCGGGAATGGCATCGTGCGTTCTGCGCCAGGAAGTGGAGACCGGGGCGGGCAACAATGGTCAGTTTGCCCACAACAAGCGCATCAGCGTGAATGCCGACTACGGCGTCGAGGCCGACCTGAACAAATATGTCTCGGTTTCGGATGCGTTCACCTACTCGGCATTCCGCGTGCCCGGCTATAGCAGCTATAACGACACCACGCTTGTCGGCCCCACCGCGACGACTTCGAATCTCACTCCTCTCACCAGCAATTCGCTCGTTAGCACGGCCACCCCCAACCTGGTCACCAACTTCCTGAACCAGAAGATCACCGGGAACACCGTCCTCGGCATCTTCACGATCACTCCCGAAGTAAAGATCACAGGCGGCTGGCGCTTTAACAATCGCAACATCACTGACTCGGGCGACGATCTGACCTGGCATCAGAACTGGCTTCTTCTTGGCGGCGTCGTGCAGCCCTCCCGCGCGTTTCGCCTCAATGTGAACTACGAAATCATGAAGATGAAAAGCGCGGACGCGAACACCACGCCGAGCAACACCTATACGCGCGAAGCACCTGACGCCATCTACCATCTGCGCGGACGGGCCACCGTGACGCCCGCGAAGTGGATCAACTTCGCCGTCACTGGCAACGACTACTCGGCGAAGAATGACGATCCGCTGGTGAATCACCAGGAACACAACTACGACGTCAGTTTCTCCACCCAGATTGTTCCCACGTCGACCGTAGCCCTTGACTTGAGCTACGCGTATGATGACGTCTACTCGGTCACCGACCTCTGCTATATCTTTGTCGGCACGGCCACCTATCCGGCGCCTCAAGCCTCGCTGGCATCGACCGGGACCTGCCTGCAAACCGCTGCGAACACCCAGGGCACACTGCCGACCAGCCCGATTGCGTCGCAGCTCTACCTCGGCAACGGCTACTATAACGCGCCTTCGAATTTCTTCCTGGGCTCGTTCAGCTACACGCCGGCAAAGTACTTCAAGTTCAATGGCGGTGCGCGTCTGAACTACACCAACGGGCAGGCCGAGCAGCTGAACCCGCTCATGGTGCCCGGCGCGCTCCAATCAAAGATCGTTTCTCCCTTCGCCGATCTGCTGGTGAACATTGCGCCGCAGTGGGCGTGGCACGGCAACTGGGAGCATCACGGTTACGATGAGTCGGGCGCAGCCGGCCCGGCTCCTCGAACGTTCCACGGTGACGTAATCACCCTGGGTGTGCAGTATGCATTCTGACAGCCGCGAGGTGACGGGGCGAAAAACAGCGCCCGGCCGCCCCATGAATTCGCACTTTTTACCGTTTTGGGCAGTACGCGATTTTCTTCAGTTCGGCGCGTGGGAGGTGCCGCTCGATTCGAGCGGCAAACTTTCCCAGGGGTCGGCCTTCCCCATGTACGGACCGGGGAAACTCTGAGGGGAATAAGTATGAACAAGGGGATTCGACGTTTCGTGACGCTGGCAGCGGTTCTTTCGCTGGCCGGCGCTGTTGGTTTTGCTCAGTCTGGAGCAGACCTTTACAAGTCCAAATGCCAGATGTGCCATGGCGCAACTGGATTGGCTGATTCCGGTGCAGGCAAGGCCATGAAAGTGAAGCCCGCTACCGATCCGGATGTGAAAAAGCTGTCGGAGCAGCAAATGATTGACGCGGTCACCAACGGCATGGGTAAGATGCAGCCATACAAGGACAAGCTGACCGACGCGCAGATCAAGGATGCAGTCTCGTATTTTCGTACTTTTGTGAAGTAAGCAGGGCCGGCGCAGTTTTCGAACCTGATTGGCTGCGCCGGACGTCATGAATCAACACGGCGCGAGCCGCTGCAATCGGAGTCCTGACGACAGCAGTCCGTCACCGGGATTCCAGGGAAGTGAAAAACAATCTCATGGCGGAGACCTTCTTGAGAGGCGCCGCGCATGAACATCTCAAGGAGATTCGCAATGAAGAATGCAGTTCGTAACCTCGCGGTGCTGGCCGCTGCAGTTTGTATGACCGGCTCCATGAGCTTCGCGCAGTCAGCCGGCGAAGCTACTTTCAAAGCCAAGTGCCAGATGTGCCACGGCGCCAACGGCGCGGCCGACACACCGACCGCCAAAATGATGAAGGTTGCGCCGGTCAGCTCGCCCGAGATGAAGAAGCTGAGCGAAGCCGACATGATCGCCTCAACCACCAACGGAAAGGGCAAGATGCCCGCGTTCAAAGGCAAGCTGACCGATGAACAGATCAAGGACGTGGTCAGCTACTTCCGCTCGTTGAAATAGGCCGTACTGCGGCCCGTCTGAGCGGGCGGGCCGCGCATTTTATTGGGAGCCAACGTGCCATTTCTTCTTAGGTTTCGCGAAAACTGGGTGAGGCCGGCGCTTTTCTTCGGCAACAATCCCATCAGCCTGGCGGGCGGCGCCATTACCACCGCCGCCGGCGTCACCATGATCGCCTACTGGATCATGGAGCTCATCGGCCAGCCGAATGCCAATCCTTATCTCGGCATCATTTTCTTCCTGATCCTGCCCATCGTGTTTGTGCTCGGGCTGTCGCTCATTCCGATCGGCATCGTGGTGCGCCGCCGCGCTCTACAGCGGGCCGGGCAGATTCCGCGGGAGTTTCCCAAGGTCGACCTCAACGACCGCATGTTTCGCCACGGCATCGATATCGTGCTGGTGGCCACCATCGTGAACCTGCTGGTGGTCTCGATTGCCAGCTACCGCGGCGCCGCCTACATGGATTCGCCCCAGTTCTGCGGACAGTCCTGCCACGTGATGAAGCCGGAGTACACGGCTTACAAGATTGCTCCCCACTCGCATGTGGCCTGCGTGGATTGCCATATCGGCCCCGGCGCGCAATCTTATTTTGCAGCCAAGGTCGACGGCACCAAGCAGGTCTTCGAGGTCACGTTGCACGACTACCCCACGCCGATTCCTTCTCCGGTGCGGAACCTGCGCCCCGCGCGCGAAATTTGTGAAGCCTGCCACACGCCGGCCAAGTTTGTGGGCGAAAAACTGCTCGTCAAATCGAGCTTTGCCGATGACGAGCAGAACACCGAGACGCAGACCGTGCTCGTGCTTCACCTGGGTGGACTGGATGGTCTCTCTCATCTGACCGGGATTCACGGCGTTCACCTCGGCCATATCGAGTACATCGCCACCGACCCAACGCGCACCACGATTCCCTGGGTGCAGCGTCGCAATCCCGACGGCTCAGAGACGGTGTATGCAGCTTCGTCCCTCAAAGGCGCAGCGCCGCCGCAGGGCGAACGGCGCGTGATGGATTGCATCGACTGCCACAACCGCGCCGCGCATCCCTTTGTGACCGCGGAGGAAGCCATCAACCAGGCCATGTCCGACGGGCCCATCAGCCCCACCCTTCCCTGGATCCACAAGGAAGGACTCACGCTGCTCAAAGCCAGTTATTCATCGCAAGAGGAGGCGCGCAGCAAGATCCCGGCAGAGCTGAAGGCCTTCTATAGCGCCAGGTATCCCGACTTGATGGCGACCAAGGCGAACATGGTAAATTCCGCCGCCAATGGACTGGTCACGATCTACTCTCAGAACGTGTTTCCCTCCATGAAAGTGACGTGGGGAACCCATCCCAATCACATTGGCCACATGACCTATCCGGGCTGCTTCCGCTGCCACGACGGCGACCACACCGCGAAGGACGGCACCACCATCCCACAGGATTGTGCGACCTGCCACAACCTGCTGGCGGTCGATGAATCGAAGCCCAAGGTGCTTGCCGATCTGGGCATTCAATAGCCGATATCAGGGGCAGGTGGACAAGGGCGGCCGGGTCTCCGGTCGCCCTTTCTGCGTCTTCAACAAGCCGGCATGCTGCCGTGATAGGCTGGCTCTTCGCGAAAAAGGAGCCCTTCCTACGATGTCCAATGGTCATCCTGCGCACTTCAACCTGGTGGCGGCCGCGCACGCCACGATGATCGAACGCGGTTTTCAGCCCGACTTTCCCAAGGGAACGGATGAGCAGGTTGCCGGCATTGAAGCGCATCCGCAGATGCCCGATGCGCCGGGCGCGCAGGACCTGCGCGAGCTGCTCTGGTCCTCCATCGACAACGACACTTCAAAGGACCTCGACCAGATTGAGTGGGCTGAAAAACTGCCCGACGGCCGCATCCGCGTCCTGGTCGGGGTGGCCGACGTGGATGCGCGCGTCGTCAAGGGAACCGTCATTGACAAGCATGCGGCCAGCGAAACCACTTCAGTCTACACCGGCGTGAAGGTCTTTCCCATGCTGCCCAGTCAGCTTTCCGAAGGCATCACCTCGCTGAATGAGAACGAGGATCGCGTCGCGGTGGTCATCGAATTCGCGGTCGATGCGACCGGCGCGGCATCGGACGGAAAGGCATATCGCGCGCTGGTGCGCAACAAGGCCCAGCTCGCCTACAACAGCGTGGGCGCGTGGCTCGAAAACAAGGGGCCTGCTCCTGCCAAGGTGGCCGCCAGCGCGGATCTGGCCGCCCAGCTCAAATTGCAGGACGAGGCGGCGCAGCGCATGGAAGGCAGCCGTTTTCAGCATGGCGCGCTCGATCTTGAAACCATTGAAACGCGGCCCGTGATGCTCGCCGATCAGATTGTCGATATCGCGCGCCTCGAAAAGAATCGCGCCACGTCGCTGATTGAAGAATTCATGGTTGCCGCCAATGGCGTGATCGCGAAAACACTGGAGAATGCAGGCGTCGCGTCGATCCGCCGCATCGTGCGCACCCCCAAGCGCTGGGACCGCATCGTCGAATTGGCTGAAGGAATGGGAACCAAACTGCCCGCCGAGCCCGATTCCAAGGCCCTGAACGATTTTCTGCTGGCGCAGAAGCAAAAGGATCCCGATCACTTTCCCGATCTCTCGCTCGCGGTGGTGAAGCTGATGGGTCCGGGAGAATACGTGCTGGTGAGGCCGAACCAGGAATCGCCGGGACACTTTGGGCTGGCGGTGCAGGACTACACGCACTCCACCGCGCCCAACCGGCGCTTCTCGGATGTGGTGACGCAGCGGCTGCTGAAAGTGTGGTGCGCCAAGGCCACGCAACCTTATTCCGAAAACGATCTCGACGCCATTGCGCAGCGCTGCACGCTCATGGAAGACAACGCCCGCAAGGTGGAGCGCGACATGCAAAAGCGAATTGCGGCGGTTGTGCTGCGTCCGCGCATCGGGCAAAGCTTTCCAGCCATTGTTACCGGCGTGAACCAATACGGAACCTTTGTCCGCACGTTGAATCCGCACGTGGAAGGAATGCTGGTCAACGTGGGCAAGCCTGGATCGAGGCGCATCGACGTGGGAGATCGCCTGACCGTGAAGCTCGTCTCCACCGATCCTGAGCGTGGCTTCATCGACTTTGCGGTCTAACTCGCGATCTCGAAAGAACCGAGATGCCGCATCACCGCGCTCTCAGGATTGCGCGGCGTCGTGACCGGCACCGCTTTCGATGTTCGTGAGATCCTCGATCCCGGCCGGATCCGGCGCAGCAACGGCACTTGGCCTGTTGGTGCCGGGCTCATCGATCCACAGGCACACGATCCACCACACCAGCACGACGATGAACACCACGCTGTTGGCGTTGAAGATTTTTTCGCGCAGGTCCATCACCCTCTGATATTCGGCCATCGAGTGCGGAACGGTGTGCATTGCGATCCGCTCCCAGACAGTCTGCGTCGTGAGCTGGGAGATTGACGCGGTGGAAAGCCCGATCATGATCTGGTGCGAATGGCTTCTCCATCCCGCTCCAAAACGGCGGCCGAAGAGGACCACCACAAGCCCCAGCGCAACCGTGATCGTGTCGACCAGCAGGCCGGCCCGCTGCGCGAACAACTGCATCACTTCCAGGCGTCCCAGCAAGGAATGGAACTCCACCGTCTTCCACGCCGGCCACTTTCCCCAGAACACCACGACCGCGCCGCCAATCGCCAACAGCACCAGCGTAGCGGCAATCCACGCGCGGCGCGATGCAGGCGAGAAGACGCGGCGCGCCACTTCCACCAGCACCAGGAAGCCGATGATTGCCGAGAGATCCGCCAGGACGATAAAGATCTCGCTGAGCGTGATGCGGGGCAGGCGGTCAAACAGCAGGCGGCTCGCGAGCAGCCGCAGCGCGGTGAGCGCGATGGCCGTGGTGAACCACGGGAAGCGCCGGATGCGCTCGCGGCCCAGGAGCACAATCAGCAGCACAAGGTGCCCCGCAAAAGTCAGCGTCCACAAAACCTGGACCGTCGTAAAAGCAAAATTGAAGTGCATGAACTCCTTTGTGAGGCCCGCGCGCTCCGCGGGAAGGTTCCGCTTCGATGGCCGCAGGCTGATGCCGCGCCCTCTGCTCTTGGACGCGCAAAACACCGCGGGAATGAAGGAGGGATGGTGCGCCCGGAGAGATTCGAACTCCCGACCTAATGCTCCGGAGGCATTCGCTCTATCCAGCTGAGCTACGGGCGCGCTCTATCAGGATAACGTATTTCAGGCATCTGCGGCCTCGAGTTGCCGCGTGCCCCGGCCTCGGGCCCTGACCACCGACCCCGATCTCTGATCTCGGACCCCTGAACCTTGCCCCCTGATCCCTGCCTTCACGCATTCACGCGCCGCATGTACTCCGCATCCTCGCGCAGCTCCGTCATGGGATCGCCCGCAAACTCTTCCTGCTCGATGAAGTACTGCTTCAGGCCGGTGGCCGCGGCCAGGATCGGGCCGTAATCCAGGTGGCCGTGCCCCAGCACGACCGACTTCTCGTCCTTGCCCGTCCCTTCCATGTCTTTCACATGCATCAGCGGGAAGCGCTCCGGCGACTTGCGCAGGTACTGGACCGGATCGTGCCCCGAGGCCTGCACCCAGCCGCAATCCATCTCGAAGTACACCAGCTTGGGATCGGTGAGCCGCAGCAGTTCGTCGTAGACCAGCGTGCCGTTCTCTACCGCAAATTCAGGCGTGTGGTTGTGCACGGCAAAGGTCATGCCGGCGGCCTTGATCTTCTCGCCCACGCGGTTGAACTCGCCGGCGACGTAGCGCCAGTCGTCGAGACTGAGCTTCTCGCCTTTCGCGCTGGGATCGCGATGCACGCCGCCCGCCGACGAGCACACGAGATACTCGAGCCCCAGCTTGTGGGCGTAGTCCAGGTTCTCATCGAGCTTGGTGCGAAGCAGCTCCAGCGTCAGGTGCGAGCTGATGCAGCGCAGCCCTGCCTGCTCCATGGCACCGCGAAACTCACCGGCCGGCTTGTTGTAGTAGCCCGCCGCCTCGACCACCCGGTAACCGAGCGTATGCAGTTGCCGCAGCGTTCCTTCAAAATCGTGGGGCAGCTGGTTACGCACTGAATAAAGCTGAAGCCCGATGGGCATATGGGGCGGCGCAGCGTTCAGGTTGTTTGCACCGGCAAAAGCCGCCGCAGCAACTGCGCCCGAAGTCTTCAAAAAATCCCTGCGTGAGGAAGCTCGCATCTCATCGATCTCCTGTTGGGTTTTGTTCTCGTTCATCTGCGCTCGGTCTCGCATCGCCGAAACCGCGTGCCGGGGCGCGAGCGCCATTCTCGCTCCCTACCCTGCCTTGTGTAAAGAACGCGCATGTGTGCGCGCCTTCCTTGACACGTTCCGGCGCACCCTGCTCTGATCGTTGCGATTCAATACATCGCGGTGCATTGCACCCCGCATCATCCGCTGTTTTGCCGACAATGCGGGCGCACCTGTACAGCCGCCCGGACCCATCCGCGGAGGAGTCATTATGCATCTCAGGCTTAGCTTCATTCCTTCTTTTCTCGTTGTCTTGTTCGTCTCGGCCGTTGCCACCCGGGCGCAATCCATTCCCGACGCACAGCTCTGGCTCACCACCGTCGACCGCTCGGAGCTTTTTGCTCCGCAATCGGCGGCGCTGCATTTTACCGAGGCCCAAGAGCAAATACCCGCGATTGCCGTCAATGACATGCAGCATTTCCAGCCCATCGAGGGCTTCGGCTTTGCGCTCACGGGCGGCAGCGCGCAACTGCTCATGCGCATGTCGCCAGACAAGCGCTCTGCCCTGTTGCATCAGCTCTTCTCCACTGAAGGTGATGGCATCGGCGTGAGCTATCTGCGCCTCAGCATCGGCTCGTCCGACATGAATGACCATGTCTTCTCCTACGACGACATGCCCGCGGGCCAGACCGACCCCACGCTCGTACACTTCAGCCTCGATCCCGATCGCGCCGACGTGATTCCGATCCTGAAAGAAATCCTCGCCATCCATCCCCGCATCCGGATCCTCGGCTCGCCGTGGTCCGCTCCCGCGTGGATGAAGACCAATGACGACGTGAGGGGAGGCAACCTCAAGCCCGAGTTCTACGATGCCTTCGCCAATTACCTCGTGAAATACATCGAGGGCATGAAGGCCGAAGGCATTCCGATCACGGCCATCACGGTTGAGAACGAGCCGCTGAATCCTAAAAACACGCCGAGCATGGTCGTGTTCGCGCAGGAGGAAGACGCGTTCATCGGCGCCCACCTTGGTCCCGCGATCGAGAAAGCCGGTCTCGATACCGAGATCCAGGTCTACGACCACAATCCCGACGTTCCGTCGTACCCGCTATCGATCCTCGCCGACCCCGTCGCCGGCAAGTACGTCGCGGGCACCGCTTTCCACCTCTACGGCGGAGAAGCCTCGACCCTGACCATGGTTCACGACCAGTATCCCAACAAGAATCTCTACCTCACCGAGCAGTCGATCACAGAGCGCCCCGGCTCAACCTCTATCGCCATCGCAGCCTCGGTCAGCCGCGTGCTGATCGGGGGCACGCGCAACTGGGCACGCAATGTGCTCATCTGGAATCTCGCGGCCGATCCGCACGCCGGCCCGCACACCAACAACGGCGGCTGCACCGGCTGCTTCGGCGCGATCACGCTCGACGGAGATCAATCGAAGCTGAATGTGGCCTACTATGCGGTCGCGCACTTTTCAAAATTCGTGCCGCCGGGCTCGGTGCGCATTGGTTCAACCGAACTCGAGCAGCTCGACACGGTCGCGTTTCTCACGCCCGACGACAAAGTTGTTCTCGTCGCATCCAATACCGGCAACTTCCCCAAAACATTTCAAATCACCTATCACGGCAAGAGCGTGAAAACTACTCTGCCGTCGGAATCCGTGGGGACTTATGTCTGGTAAATCACAATCGCTGCGAAACTCTTTCATTCGTCACCGTGCATTTTCATCTGCACGCGCTCTTTTATCCACACTCGCAATCCTCGTTGTGGCCTCGGCCGCATGGGCAGCCGCCCCGCCCAGGCATGCCGACTTCGGACCCAACGTCTTTGTCTTCGATCCCTCCATGCCATCCGCGCAGATCCAGCAGCAAATCGACAAGGTCTACGCGATCGAGCAGCACGCGGAGTTCGGCCCCGAGCGCTACGCCTTCTTGTTCCTGCCCGGCGAGTATCACGTCGACATTCCGGTCGGCTTCTACACCGAGGTGATCGGCCTGGGAGCGACACCCGACGCGGTGCACATCATCGGCAACATGCACTCCGACGCCAGCCTGCCGCACAACAACGCCACGTGCACCTTCTGGCGCGCCGTCGAGGGCTTTTCCGTCACGCCCACCGGCGGCACCATGCAGTGGGCCGTCTCCCAGGCCATCCCCTTCCGCCGCATGCATGTCTACGGCAACCTGGTGCTGCACCAGCATCATGGATGGGCCAGCGGCGGCTGGATGTCCGACTCAGTGATCGATGGCAACGTCGACTCCGGCTCGCAGCAGCAGTGGATCTCGCGCAACGATGAGTGGGGCAGCTGGACAGGGTCCAACTGGAACATGGTTTTCGTCGGCATCAATCATCCGCCCGCCGGCGACTGGCCCGAGCCACCGTACACCAAGGTCGATCGCACCCCCATCGTTCGCGAGAAACCGTTCCTCGAAGTCGACGCCAGGGGCAATTGGAGCGTGCGCGTTCCCGCGCTGCGCGCCGACAGCTCCGGTGTCACCTGGCACGGCGGATCGACGCCCGGAAAATCGATCCCGCTGAACCGCTTCTACCTGGCCCGGCCCGGTGTGGACTCGGCTGCCACGATCAATGCGGAACTGGCCCAGGGCAAGAATCTGCTGTTGATGCCCGGCCATTACGACCTTACCGAGCCCATCCGCATCACGCGGCCCGACACCATCGTGATGGGCCTTGGGTTTGCCACGCTCAGGCCCACGCACGGCACGGCAGCCATCACCACCGCCGACGTGGACGGCATCGACATCGCCGGGGTCCTCATCGACGCCGGCCCCGAGATTTCGCCCGTGCTGCTTCAGGTCGGTCCTGAGCGCGGTTCTGCGAACCACGCCAAAAACCCGATCTTCCTGCACGACGTATTCTTCCGCGATGGAGGAGCGGCGGCGGGCAGCACGCGCATCAACCTGCTCGTGAACAGCAACGACACCATCATCGACCATACCTGGATCTGGCGCGCCGACCACGGTAACGGTGTCGGCTGGACAACCAACCTGAGCAACAACGGCCTGGTCGTCAACGGAAACAACGTGACCGCCTACGGGCTCTTTGTCGAGCACCACCAGCAGTTCCAGGTGCTGTGGAACGGCAATGGCGGCCGTACCTACTTCTATCAATCCGAGATACCCTACGATCCGCCCGATCAGGCGAGCTTCACGTCGGCTCCCGGCACCAATGGCTGGGCCTCCTACAAGGTGTCTGACAAGGTGACGTCACACGAAGCATGGGGCCTTGGCATCTACAGCGTGTTCCGCCATCCCAATGTCACGCTCACCCGCGCCATCGAAGTGCCGCGCACGCCCGGCGTACGGTTCCATCACATGATCACGGTTGCGCTCGACGACAAAGGCGAAATCTCCAATGTCATCGACGACAAAGGCGGTCCAACCACCCTGGCTCCGCATCGCGTCGACCCCAAGGTGACTGACTTTCCATAGACCGCGCGAAGCGGCCGGCTCAAGCGCGCTGCGTTGCGTCATGGGAGAATAGAAACAGTACCCGCCATGACCAACGAAGCCGTCCCGGACCCTCAATCCACCGCTGAAAACACGCCTGAACCGACGCCGGAACCGGCCGAGGATTTTGCCGCGATCCTTTCCGAGTTTGAGCACACGCATACGCACAAGCCCGAGCGCGGCACGCGCCAGTTGCAGGGCACAGTTGTCTCGCTCAATGCGGAACAGGTGTTTCTCGACGTGGGCTACAAGATGGAAGGCGTGCTGCCGCGTTCGGCATTCACCAGCAATGCCGAGAACGTGAAGCCGGGCGACACGGTTCCCGTTTCCATCACGGGCCGCAACGAAGAAGGCTACTACGAACTGTCGCTCTTCCGTGTTGCGCAGCCGCGCGACTGGTCTGCGCTCGAAGCGGCATTTGCCGACAAGCTGGCCGTCGTCGGCACTGTCACCGCCGTCGTAAAGGGCGGCCTCAGCGTCGATGTCGGAGTGCGTGCCTTCATGCCCGCCAGCCGCAGCGGCACGCGCGATGCCGCGGAACTCGAGAAGCTTGTCGGCGCCGAAATCAATTGCCGCATCACCAAGCTCGATGTCACGCAGGAAGACGTGGTTGTCGATCGCCGCATTGTCCTCGAAGAGCAGGCGCGCGCCGCAGCTCAGGGCCGCCTTGCCACCATGAAGGAAGGCGACACGGTCACCGGCACGGTGCGCAGCCTTATGAGCTACGGCGCATTCGTCGACCTCGGCGGCATCGACGGCCTGCTGCACGTGAGTGACATGGCCTGGGGACATGTCCACAAGCCCGAAGACATGCTCAGCGTCGGCCAGGAAATCCAGGTTCGCATTCTCAAGATCGATCCTGATACGAAAAAGATGTCGCTGGGCCTCAAGCAGCTTGAGCCGGAGCCATGGGAAACCGTCCCCGCGAAATATCAACTCGGCCAGCGCGTTACGGGCACGGTCACGCGCCTCACCGACTTTGGCGCGTTCATCGAGCTCGAGCCCGGCATCGAGGGCCTCATCCACATCTCCGAGATGGCCTGGGGCAAAAAGGTGCGCCACCCCAGTGATCTGCTGAAGCCCGGCGACCAGGTCGACGCGGCCTCAAGCAGACCCTCACCGATCCGTGGACCGAAGTGCAGCGCAAATTCCCGGTTGGTTCCCAGATCGAGGGACCCGTCACCCGCATCATGAAGTTCGGCGCGTTTGTGCAGATCGCCGAGGGCATCGAAGGCCTGGTTCACGTCAGCGAGATCAGCGCAGAGAAGCGCATCAACCATCCGCAGGACGTGCTGCACGCGGGCCAGGTCGTCAAGGCCCAGGTGCTGGCCATCGATCCAGAGAAGCGACAGATCAAGCTCAGCATGAAGCAGCTCGTCCCAACCAGCATCGACGAATACATTGCCGAGCACAAATCGGGCGATGTGGTTTCAGGCCGCGTCGTCCAAGCCTCAGGCAATCACGCCACAGTGGAACTTGGCGAAGGCATCCATGCCGGCTGCCGCATTGCAAAAAGTGCCGCGCTCGCCCCAGCCGCTGCGCCGCAAGGCAAAGCCGATCTGAGCTCGCTGTCGTCGATGCTGCAAGCCCGCTGGAAAGGTAATGCGCCTGCCGCCGCCTCGGCCCCCGAGCCGCTCGCCGCAGGCCAGGTGCGCAGCTTCAAGATCATTCACCTCGACGCGGAAACAAAGAAAATCGAAGTGGAAACGGCCTGATTGCCCGGCCTCTACGTCGCGAAGAAGCTCTCGACGTCCCCGATGTTCGTCGTCATGCGATAAGGCGGCAGGCTTTGCAAAAAAGTCTGGCCATAGCGCTGGCGGCGCACCCGCGGGTCGAGCAGCACCAGCACGCCGCGATCCTCGAGCGAACGAATCAACCGGCCGAATCCCTGCTTCAGCGTGAGCACGGCCGATGGCACCTGGTAGTCGTTGAAAGGCTTGCCCCCGGCTTCTTCGATGGCTTTCATGCGCGCCTGCACCACCGGATCGTTGGGCACCGCAAAGGGCAGGCGATCGATGATCACGCAGCTCAGCGCCTCGCCCTGCACGTCGACACCCTGCCAGAAGCTGGACGTGCCAAAGAGCACGGAGTTGGGCGTTGACCGGAACTGATCGAGCAGGGCCTTGCGCGGCGCCGTGCCGTGCAGGAGGATCGGGTAGTCGAGCACCGGCGCCAGCCGCTCGTAGAGGTCGCGCATCTGCGCATAGCTGGTGAAAAGACAGAAGGCGCGCCCGCGGCTGAGGGTGAGCACCCGCCGGATGCACTCGGCCGCAGCCTCGGGGAATTCGGGATCGCGAGGATCAGGCATTTCCGGCGGCAAATACAGCAACGCCTGCTCTCCATAGCGGAAATGCGACGGCACCACCAGCTCGCGCGCTTCCCCCATGCCGAGACGCGTGCGGATGTGCTGGAATCCGCCTTGCACGGTGAGCGTGGCCGAGGTCAGCACCACCGTGGGGATGGATTCGAAGACCAGCTCGCGCAGCAGCTCCGACACATCGATCGGCGTGGCCTGGATATGAACGCTGCGGGCCTGCGCGCGCAGCGCGGCTCGACTCTCAGGGGCTGAAGCCGATCTGAAGCCGTTCTCGCGCCCCTTCGAACCATCGGCCCGGTCGCCCGGTCCGCCCGAGTAGCGCCGCTCGAGCCAATAGACCATGTTGCTGGCATTCGACTCGAGCAGGAATTCAAGCTCCGACCGCAGGCGTCCTACGCGTTTCTTCAATCCCGAAGCTTCTTCGATCTCGGTGATCCGCTCCATCTCGGCTTCCATCAGCTTGAGCGTTGCGCGCACGCTCATGTAGAGGTCGCCCGAGGTCTCGAGGAATTCCTCCCGCTCCGTGAACGGCTGGCGGCCGTCGGTGGTCATGGGCAGGCCGGCAAAAAACATGCGCGCTCGTTCGCGCAACTGCTGGGTTGCAGAAGGCATCTTCTCCGCGCCCGTCTTGCCCCGCAACAGCATGTCGGTATCACGCGCCAGCTCTTCAAAGCGGATGTTGCTGACCGACAGGCCGAAGTAGCTCGAAGCCACTTCTTCCAGCTCATGCGCTTCATCGAAGATAACGGCAGCGGCCTCCGGCAGCACGCCCGCATCCGGCGCGCCCGAGGCCTGCTGCTTCACGGCCAGGTCGGCGAAGAACAGGTGATGATTCACGATGATGATGTCCGATTCGAGCGCCGTGCGCCGCATCTCCGTAATGAAGCAGCGCCGATAATCAGGGCACGTACTCCCGAGACAAGCATCCGATCGCGCATCGAGTTTGTGCCACAGCGCGCTCGACTCGGGCAGGCTCGACAACTCGGCGCGGTCCCCGGTTGCGGTGGTCTTCTCCCACGCCGCGATCTGCTGGTACTGGTCCACTTCTTCCAGCCCGCTGAGAATCGGCTCGTTGCGCAGCGCGACCAGCTTGTGCCGGCACAGATAGTTGGCGCGCCCCTTCATGTAGCAGACGCGCAGGTCGCCCAGCAGAGACT
>Ga0335072_10003030_pt1 | contig 25545 bp, 30 predicted proteins | sample Lox_Sample_21_FD_206725 | JGI IMG/M metagenome (GOLD analysis project Ga0335072, IMG submission 206725) | Soil microbial communities from Loxahatchee National Wildlife Refuge, Florida, United States - Lox_Sample_2.1 | ecosystem: Environmental > Terrestrial > Soil > Wetlands | place: USA...
CCCGAAACCGCGGTCGTGGACGCCCAAACGAGCGTTCACGATCCACTGGAATCGGCGTTCACTTTCGACTGGAATGAGCGTTCACGATCCACTGGAATTAGCGTTCACGATGCGCTGGAACGCGCAGCGGTGTCGACGGTTTTATGCGGTCGCCGCCGTCTACACCCTCCCGCGAAGCGGGTTCGTTCTTCCACCCACTGTCAGCCGTCAGCGGGCATCACCCGATACCAGGACTGCTCCGGCTTCATGAAGGATCTGAGCGGGCATCAGCCGCCGCCTTGCAGGTTGAATCCCAGCGCCATCGCCAGAGTCCCGAGATTGTCGCGTCCGCTGGTGGCCGGTTCGCGTCCGTTGCCGACACAGTCGATAAAATCGCTCAGTTCGAGTTCGAAGGTCAGGCGGTTGTCGTCCTCGAAGGGGCCGACATAGTCATAACCCTGCGGCCGCGCGACGTACAGGCCGTAGCGTCCGTCGATCGTGTTCGCAGCGAAGGTGGCGCGATCGAACGCGAAGCGCCAGTTGCCCGCCCAGGGAAGGTTCGGCGCCGGCGCGATCAGGCTGCCGGAATACTGGAACGCAAAATTTCCGCGCGCCGACTGCATGTCGAACAGCACATCCACGGCGGCGCCACCGGCATAGCGGCCGCCCTCGGGATTCCATTCGCGGATCTGGCCGGCAACGGCTTCCGCGTCGAACATGCCGCGCGCCATGTCGTAATGATGGATCGCCATCTCCAGTGCCATCACGTGGTGCATCGCATGCTGGTACGGCTTGCCGGCCCAATCCATCCAGAACGCGCCGACGACCGAGCGGATGCGGCCCCATTTGCCGCCGCGGGCAAGCTGCCGGACGGACGCGAAACCGGGATGCAACCGGTAATTCTGGCTCACCATGAGCGTGAGTTTCCGCCATTCCGCGAGCCCGACCAGCGCGCGTGCTTCGCCAAGGTCGGTGGTGAAGGGTTTTTCCACGATCACGTGCAGGCCGCGTTCCAGCGCCGCGCGGATCACTGCGGCGTGAGCCGGTGATGGGGCAGTGACGATCGCCGCGTCCAGCGCCACGGTGCCGAGCTGCTCAAGCGTCGTCATCGCCGGCACTTTGGTTCCGGCGATCCAATCCGCCGCGAGGTCGCTGCCGACCAGGGGATCGACGACGCCGGCAAGCTCCGCGCCCGAGGTGCGGGCAACCGCTTCGGACCAGCGTCCGCCCATTCCCCCGGCGCCGATGATCACGAATTTCATGCCGGGCTACACCCGTTCCGGCTTTGCGACGGCCGGACCGTGCGTGTGCGCCCACAGATGGCCGATGCGCTTCTGCCCCTGCAGCGTCGTCTCGAAGAACGCGCCGCGCACCGGCCCCTGCTCGACGGTTGGAAAATCATGGTGATGGCCCATGCCGATCGCCAGGCAATCGCCCGGACCAAGCGGAAAGAAGCGCCCGCTTATCCACGCCGTGCCGCGACCCTCGGTGACGACCCAGTATTCGTCGCAGTCGTGGTAATGCACATCCAGCGAGGTGGTTTTGCGGTGCGTCACGGGATCGCCGGTGTTGACCGGGTGCGCGTCATTGTCGATGACGAACAGGCCGCAGCCGCCGACATCAGTTCCCCAGTTCCCGGCGAGCCGCACCAGTTGCGACCGCGGATCGCGGCCGATCAGCGTCCATCGATCGGCGTCGGCGATATCCAGGAACTGGTTGTACTTCAGCACCAGGGATCGTCCCGGAAGCATGGCCTGCACGGTGCCGTCGATGACGATCAGCCGCTCGACAGGATTTTCCCGGTGCTGCTCCACCGCCTGCCCGTCGATCAGATCGACGATCGCGAAATGGCGCAGCTCACACCATGCAGGTGGTGTTTCGTTCTGTTTGAACGCGGTCACGCGGCGATCCCCGGGCACGGACGCGCGACGGTAGCCCTGAAGCGCCGGAGCGCAATCCGGGGTTCTATCCGGCATTCCCCCGATGGAAGGCCTGTTCGCCGGTCTCGACGGCAGGTCAGGCCCCATTCGGTGGAAACCATGATCTGACATGCGTTCCCCTGGCTGCGCCACATCTTCGCCGTCGCCGCCTATGCCTGCGACAAGCTGAGGCAGGCCCTCGCTAGGCTCAGAGACTGGATGATCCAAATCGTCGCGTTCGATACCGTGCCGCGCGCCAACCGCGGCAAGCGTCGTCCGCATACCGGTATATCAGTCAAGAATGGTGCCGCTGGTATCGAAACAAAGTGCCTTGACATTGCTCATGATGCCATTCCTTCCTTCGCAAATGTGTCGCGCGTGGGTGACGGTTCCAAAGGCGTGCCAGACAGTTTCATGTGACATCTTCCTGGTCGTTCCAACCGGATCGGGTCATCCCGCCGCGGGGATTCGATAGAGCCGGCCGGTCGCGTGGAGGTCCTCGACCGTCCACGGCGCGCCCACGCCGCCAATCATCCAGCCGAGGATCGCCCACAGGTCCTTGTCGACCACCGCGTCGTCCAGCGGTTCCAGCGCGTCGACGATCGCGTAGATCTCCAGCCCCGACGGGAACGGCTCGCCGCTCCGCCCGACGAACACCAGCGCATAGGCCACCCCGGATGGCGCGCGTACGAAACCCGGATCGGATAGCCCCACCCGGTCGAGATCGAAGGTTCGCACGAAGAAGGCCCGGAATTCCGGATAGTGGCCAAGCCGGTCTTCCGTCAGCACCAACGCATGGCGGGTGCTTTCGGTGACAGGCCTTGCGATGATCGCGACGTCAGCCATCACATGCCTCCCTGCCCGTCGAGGAAGGCGGCGATGAGCCGGGCGATCTCCGGGCCGGAATCTTCCTGCAGGAAGTGGCGGCCGGTCACCACGTGCGGCCCCTCGGCATGCGGCAGCAGGCGCTTGAACCGTTCGGCGAAAGTCGCCGCGTCGAACACCTCGTCCTCGCGTCCCCAGATGATCAGCGTCGGCAATCTGGATTTCGCCAGTTCTGCCTCCAGCCAGGCGAAGCGCGCCTGGGCGCGAGCCGTGTCATCCAGGGGGATCCAGCGCGGCCACACCCATGTCAGAAGTCGGGTCTCGGCATCGGGCAGGACGCCCTCGTAAGCGGCCTGCGCCTCGCGCCGGAATTTGTCGCGGCCGACGACGGACAGATACACCCCTCGCCGCGCCAGGACATTGTGACGGCCCAGCAGATAGGGCCCGACCAGCGGCGCGTGCATCATGCGCCAGGGGAACAGGCGGGTGTGGAATTCGGCCGGCGGCGTCGGCCATGCCCAGGTGCTCATGACGGTCAGCGCGCGCACCCGTGCGGGATTGCTCATCGCGAAGCCCAGGCCGGTCGGCCCGCCCCAGTCGTGGCAGACCACCGTCAGGCGTTGCAGGTCGAGTTGCCGGACCAGGCCCGTCAGGTTCGCGATATGCCCGTCGAGGGTGTGCGCCTGCTCGCGGGCCGGCTTCTCGGACAGGCCGAAGCCGATCATGTCGGGGACGATGACGCGGTATCCGGCGCTCACCAGCGGCGGGATGACGTCGCGGTAGAGGTAACCCCAGGTCGGATTGCCATGCAGCAGCAGGAGGGGATCGCCGGCGCCCTCATCGACGTAATGCATCCGCCAGCCATTGACCCGCGCGTAGCGGGCGGCGAAGGGCCATTTGTCCCGAAACCCTTCGACGCTTTCCAGAGCGCTTGCGGTCATGTCCTGCCCCTCATGCGGTGACGCGACGCAGGAATGCGCAGATCACCAGCATCTTGACGATCACGTCCCCGGCGAACGGCTCGATTGCGGAGCTGATCGCCGCAGCCTGCGCGGGCGGCGGCGACGAGGCGGCCAGCCGGACCAGCAGTCGGTCCGCCCGAACCGATGCCGCGTGCCGCACCTGTTCGATCGCGGTTGCCAGTAGCCCGTCGCTATCGAGCGGCGCGAGCAGCAGCCAGGCAAACGACAGATACGACGGCCAGTGGGCAAGATGCCGATACATGCTCGCCAGGACCGCCCCTCGACGCCGCGTGCCGAACCCGTTCAGCGCAGTTGCCAGGGCGGCGGTCCCGGCTTGCATGTCGGTCAGGTCGAGCAGCATCGGCAATCCGATCCGCGCCATGGCAGCCACCGGCGCTGGCTCAGCGGCGCCGGAATCATGCGGCGTCCGCCCATCCAGTCGCGCGCGCAGAGCGGTCAGTGCCACCGCCGCCATCGCATTGGTGTGGTCATAGGCGGCCAGGACACCCCGGATGGCCGCCAGGTCGTCCGCGCGCAGGCCCAGTCCCGCGAAGACCTCAGCTGGAATCGCAGGCATCGGCGGCAGCGCCAGCGCCTTGTGCAACGCCGTTGCCTCACTGATCACTGACCCGTCGGCATAGAGCGGGCGCAGCGTCCCCCAGGCCCAGGGCAAGGCGCCGTCGATTGTCGCCAGGTGACGCCAGATCAGGTTGACGACATCCACACCCAGCACCTGGCGGATATCGGCGAAGATCGCCGCGGTCTCGCGTGTCGCGGCGGCTTCGGTGATGGCGGGAACCGGGTCGCTCACCCAACGTCTGTTCTCCGGTCGTACCGCGACTGCGGTGCTGATCTGTTGCTCACTCATGGCGACATGACTTCTTTCGGGTATCCGGAATGAGGCAGATGAAGCCGCTCCCCCCGCGATCCTCAGGTATTATCAATCGACCCGGCGGATGAAAACCAAGAGCCGGGACGAGTCGCGCTGGCGATGATGTCGTCCCAGCTTTTGCCCCGAGCCCGCAGATTTTCGATAGTCGGGCCAATGGGATCGCCATAAGCGGCCAGCGTCCGAGTGTGGATCCGCGAGCGCCAAGGCTCCGGCGTCACCTCCTTGAAAGCGATGGTCAACTGTCTGCGCTCGGCATGGACCGCGCGTGTGATCGTCTCCGATGACACACCTACACCCCGCATTGCGGCAACCTGCCCGCGCAATGCCAGAACGGCCGCCTCATAGCGGGATCGCAAGCATCCATCTGTCGTCTCGCCCTGCAACGTTACGGGAATCCGGTCATTTTAATCCTGCTTCAATCGCTCCAGGCTCAACGCGGAGAAGTGCCAGAGTCGGAGCGACGACACCCTCGAGCAGCGCCCGCTCCGGGCGCACACGCGCAAGAACGCGAATACCCATCAGCACGCCGAGGAGATTCTGCGATAGGGTTTCCGCCGCCATCAACCGTGTAATCGTGCCGCCGGCCTGGCCGGCCCTGACGCATGCCAGAAAAAATGCCTCGATGCCGATGAGGACTTCGGCAACGACCTTGCGAAACGCGGGATCATGCGGGGCTACGTCGAGTGCCGCATTCACAAGCATGCACCCCTTCCGGTCCCGATCGTTGAGCGAGCGTGTTACGATGTCATCAAAAAATGCCTCGATCGCTTTGCGAGGTGGCAGCGCCTCGCAGCGGCGGATTCTGTCGGCGACGCTCGCTTCGACGTAGTGATCCAGCGCCTTCTGGTAGAGCCCGCGCTTGTCCCCGAACGCGTTGTAGAGGCTGGCTGCGGTGATGCCGGTCCGCGCCACCAGGTCCCTGACCGAGGTCGCCTCATACCCCTGCTTCCAAAAGCACAGGACGGCCGCGTCCAAAACGGCGCCTTCGTCGAATTCCCTCGGTCTTGCCATCCCACCACCTGCCCAGCGCGAATTTATGTATCTTGCCATCCTTTCCGCGGGAGTGCATTCTAGAACACACATACTAGAACGCAAGGCGCGATTGACTCCCGCGACCTTGCGGCTGCTTGCGCCGGTAATGTCGGGGTCGGAGAGGAATCAGCTAGATGGGACTGCAACAGAAGCTTGATGCCTTCAAGGCCGAGTTCTCACGCACCGCGCCGGCCGGCCGGCCCGCGCTATACGAGACAAAAATCGAGGAATTGCGTGCCAGCTTCGCACTGGACCGCGCGATTCGAACCGGCGACCAGGCGCCCGAGTTCACTCTGCCGGATCAGCGGGGGAAGGGTGTCTCACTTGCCACCTTATTGGGGTCGGGGCCCGCGGTTGTAACCTTTTATCGCGGGGGATGGTGCCCTTACTGCAACATCCAGCTCCGCGCATATCAGGCTGTCCTACCCGCAATGACCGCGCTCCGCGCACGGCTGGTCGCGATCTCGCCGCAACTGCCGGACGGCTCGCTGTCGACCGCCGAGGCGAACGAACTGACCTTCGACGTGCTCAGCGACGTCGGGAACAGGGTTGCCCGCAGCTTCGGGCTCGTCTGGTCTTTGTCCGAAGAGCTGCGCGAGGCGCTGCGGTCGAACAACAAAGCGCTGCCGGGGATCAACGGCGACGACAGTTGGGAGCTGCCGGTGCCGGCCACTTATGTCGTCGCCCGCGACGGCCGCGTCGCTCTCGCCGCCGTCGACGTCGACTACCGCAATCGCCTGGACCCTGACGCCATCCTCGCAACGTTGCGGTCGCTGCGCCCGGTGTGACTCTGCCGGGCACGCGAGCACACGCAACATCCGCAGCAAACCGCCGTCAAGCCAGGTGGTGACAACACTCTCGCAAGGACACACCATGATCCGGTTCTATTTCCACCCGACCCCCAACCCCGCGAAGGTTGCCCTCTTCCTTGAAGAGACCGGCCTCCCCTACGAGGTCGTCCCAATCGACACCAGCAAGGGCGAGCAGCACACGTCCGCATTCCGGGCGATCAACCCGAACGGCAAGGTACCGGCGATCGTCGATACGGACGGGCCCGGTGGCAAGGCGGCGCGGGTGTTCGATTCCACCGCAATCTTGCTTTACCTCGCTGAAAAGACCAGCCAGCTCCTCGGCAAGCCCGAGGACCGTCCCGAGCTGCTCTCATGGCTGCTGTTCATCGCCTCCGGGCTCGGGCCATTCTCGGGCCAGGCGGTGCATTTCCAGTTCGCCGCCCCCGAGGGGCTTGATTATGCGGTGAACCGTTACCGCCGCGAAGCGGATCGGCACTACCAGGTGCTGAACGACCACCTGCAAGGCCGGAACTTCATCGTGGGCGACAGCTTCACGATCGCCGATATCTCGGCCTGGGGTTGGCTCGACCGCGCGTCCCGCGTTCGCAAGGGCGCGGATGACCCGCTCGCGCCGTACCCTCACCTGAAGCGTCTCTTCCAAGCTGTCGATGCCCGGCCGGCGGTGCTGCGGGCGCGTGCCGTCGGCAAGGATCACGACTTCAAGAAAGTCAATGACGACGAAGCGAAGCGAGCGCTGTTCCCGTCGAACTATCCACCGGCCGTACAAGGACCACTGTCATGAAGCCTGAGGGAAAGCGCGTCCTCATCACTGGTGGTTCGAGCGGCATCGGTTTCGCGATCGCCAGGGCCCTCTTGGCGAAGGGGGCCAGGGTCGCTATCTCGGGCCGTCGCGCGGCCTTCGTCTCGGCCGCTGTGGACGAGTTGGGCAAGGCAGGTGGATCGGTCACCGGGATCGCCGCGGATGTCGGCACGGATGAAGGCCGGGCACTCACCTTGCGACAAGCGCTCGACGCACTCGGTGGCCTCGACGTCCTGGTCAACAATGCGGGCGGAGTTCGCGCCGGCCGGATCGAGACCACATCGCAGAGCGAGATCGAGGCGATGCTGAACGTTGATCTTCTGGCACCGATTCTTTTGACCCGGGCGGCTCTGCCGTCACTCCGCGCCAGTGGTGACGCGGTGGTGGTCAATGTCACCTCGGGGATCGCTCTGATGGGTGCTCCCTTCTATTCCACCTACGCTGCGGCCAAGGCGGGTCTCGCCCGCTTCGGCGAAGCCCTGCGTCGCGAGTTGAAGGGCGAAGGCGTTCATGTCCTGACGGTCTATCCGGGTGCCACCGAGACACCGATGATGCAGACAAACCGAGCCGGTCCCGAGCTCGGTTTCGGTCGCGAACCTGCCTCGGCGGTCGCGGACGCCGCGGTCGAAGGGATCGAGACGGGTGCGTTCGAGGTTATCCGCGGAGGCGAGACCCGTGCGCAGATGATTGCGCTCAATCGCGACAATCCGGCCGCGATCGATGACCGAATGCTCACTATGAAGCCGGCCCTTGAGGAAGCCGTCAAAGATCATTCCGCCCTTTGAAGGGCGAACCCAACCCTTGCAATCACAACGACGGATACCTATCGTGATGATTGAACTCTACTACTGGCCCGCGCCAAACGGCCACAACGTCACGTTGTATCTAGAGGAGGCCAGCCTCGATTACACGATCGAGCCGGTCAACATCAGCGCTGGCGATCAGTTCAAACCCGAGTTCCTGGCATTCTGCCCCAATAACCGCACGCCTGCTATCATCGACCACGATCCTATCGACCACGGGGGGGCGGTGACCGTCTTCGAGTCAGGCGCAATCCTTCCCTACCTCGTCGAAAAGACCGGTCTGTTCCTTTTCAGGGACACGCGCGGGCGCAAAATCGTGACAGAGTGGCTGTTCTGGCAGATGGGCGGCCTCGGCCCCATGGCCGGCCAGAACCACCACTTCGGTGTCTATCCGCAAGAGAAAATCCCCTATGCGAACAACCGATACGTCAACGAGACAAACCAGTTGTACGGGGTCATCGATCGCCGTCTCACCCCCCGCCTATTCGCGGCCGGTGATGTGTACACGATCGCCGATATGGCAGCGTATCCTTGGATCGTTCGCTGGAAGCGGCAGCAGCAGAATCTGGACGACTTCGTAAATCTTCGTCGTTGGTTCGACAGCATCGCAGCACGCACGGGAACGCAGCAGGCCTACGCGAAGGGAGAGCCGTTTTCCGCACAGCACGTGGTGACCGAAGAGGGCAAGAAGCTGCTTTTTGGCCAGACCGCCGCCAGTGTCGCCAGGAACTGATTCGGCGCGACAGAGAGGCACACCGTCGTGAGGCCGCTACAGGACCTGGCTGATCGCCAATGGCGCGATTATCGCACGCGTCAACCAGGGACATGTTTCGCGGATCCGGATTTTGTCTTGTCACTCGCCGAAGCCTATGAGCTCCAGGATGCTGTTGCGAAGCTTCGGATCGCAGCTGGTGATCGTCTGGTCGGCTACAAGGTTGGTTGCACCGGGACGGGCACAGTGCAGCAGTTCGGCATGCAAGGGCCGATCCGAGGTTGCCTTTTCAAGAGTGAGATTCGGAAAGAGGGTGACGTCTTGAATTTCGACCGCTTCGCCGGCCTCGCGGTCGAAGGCGAAATGGCCGTGCGCATCGCATCGGATGGTTCGATTGCGGCAGCGTTCCCAGTCATCGAACTGCATCATTTCGTTTTCAGGGGACCAAGAAAAACGCTCCCGGAACTCGTCGCCAACAATGGCCTCAATGGCGGTTTCGTGCTGCCGCATGACGGTTGGCTCTCATCGCGGGAATACATCGAGAGGAAGGGCATGCTGTCTGTTCAGATCAACGGTCGCTTTGTCGCGTCTGGAGAGCTATGGCCGATGTCTGGCGGTGCTGCTTCTTCGCTTCAGTGGCTTCGGCGCCACCTCGCAGATACGCGATGCGATGTCCTGCCAGAGCACGTTGTTCTGACGGGGACACCTCTCGGGCTTTATCCTGTACGCAGAGGCGACCACCTGGCAGTTTTCGTCGATCACGAATTCGGGTCCCAGTGTTCGGTCCTGTGAATGTCGATGCGCGGCGACGCTTTCGCTCGGCTGAGAATGGGCACCGAACCGATGATGCGCAGCAACACCGTCAGGACCCGGACGTCGGCCAATCCGGCGCTTGGACGACGTCTGCGAGGGTCAGAACTGCGTCGTCAGATCGGTCAACCATGCTGGCGAGGCACTGACCAGCGCGGTCGCCAGCTGACGGTCGATGCCCGTCAGTATCATCACCCCCACGGCGACGGCGCTCAGACCCATGGCGACCTTCCCAAAGTGTACGGCGGAGAGCATCCGCTTTCGCCAGCGTTGTAGAGCTGTCCGGGACAGAACAGCCACCGCCAGCATCGGCAGGGTTGTGCCCACGCCGAACGCGAACATGACCGCCGCAACGCCACCCAGATCCTTCCGCTGTGCCGCCAGTACCGAGGCGGCGCCCAGCGTGGGCCCGACGCACGGGCTCCACACCAGGCCGAGCAGTGCTCCCACAACGAATTGCCCGGCCGCGCTCGTCAGGGCCAATCGCCGGATGATCCGGTCTCCGGCCCCCGCTAGACCGCCGGCGGCGACACCGAGGCGGGCCTGGATTGACGAACTGATGAGAGCAAGCCCGAGCAGCAGCAAGAGAACAGCGGACGCCGTCCGGAACAGATCGCCATCGAGACCGATCGCGAAGCCGATCGTCGCGACGAAAAGCCCCGTGATGGTGAACGATGTCGCCACGCCCCCCGCCAGCCAGTATGCGCCAAAGCGTTGCGCCGTTGTCGCGGCGCCAATGACAAGCGGGAGGAGGGGAAAGACGCAGGGCGAGAGGGTCGACAGGATGCCAGCCAGCAGCCCCGCGCCTATGCTTGCGATCGGCACGGTTCAGCTTGCGGAGGTTTCGAGCAACCGCTTGATCACCGCCGGGTCGGTCGCCCCGGTCATGCGGCCGGTTTCCTTGGCGCCGTGATAGACGATCAGAGTGCTCTGCATCTGCACACCCAACTGGCGCAGAAGCGGCTTGCTGGTGTCGAAATCGACGTCGAACACCTTGAGGTTCGCAAATTCCGGCGTTCCGTAGAGTTGCTGGAGAATCGGCCGCTCTTTGGCGCAAGTCGGGCACCAGGATGCCTCAACGAAAATCAGGACCGGTTCGCCGCTCGTCTGCGCCGCGTCGAATGCAGCTTGTTGGTAGGGCAGGACAGTCGCGGCGTACACCGTGCCGAACGCTCCGACACTCATGCTCAGGGCAAGGCCCGCAACGATAGCGAATCGCTTCATGGTTTGAGTCCTCCTGGAAGTGGAAGGTGATGTCACGAAACCAGCTCACCGGTGGCGCAACGGAATGCTCCTCTAACTCGTCGAGAAGCGAGTTTCTCGTCCCCCGGCACGGTCGCACAAGGAGAGCGAAGGTTAGGATTGGGCAGCAAGGTAAGCCTCCGCGACTGCGCGAATGAGCGCGAGCGATGCCGTCGCGCCATTGGCCTCGCCCTTCTCGAAATCGCCGGACTGGCCCATCTGGTTGGTCACATGCGCGAAGCAAAGCACGGCCTTCTGTCGTGCTTCCGCAAAGGCGTACAGGGCGGCCGCTTCCATCTCGACAGCCAAGATCCCTTCTGCTCGCGCCGCATCGATCGCCTGGAGAGTCTCCCGATAGGGCGCATCCGTCGTCCAGGTCGCCCCGCGCTCTACTGGATCACCGACGTTGATGAGCGCGGCCTCGGCAATCACCAACAGACCCGGATCTGCCTCCGCGTACTCGGAATCGGAAGGAAGGTAGTGGTAACTCGTGCCTTCGTCACGCAGCGCCCGCTCGATCAAGATGAAGTAAGGTGGTGGACCGACGGTAGCGACCTGGCCTGACGAGGTGATGCTGAGAAGCAGACGGCAACCGGAGGCGAACAGCTGCTCGGCCACCAGCACGGCGTAGGATGCGCCGACTGCGCAACCGACAATCCCGACCTTCCCGCCGCCCTGGTCAAACTGCTCCATTGTGCTGTGATAACAGGCCCACCCAGCCACCGGGTGCGCCCGATTCACGGCGCGGAGATAGCGCACAATATCGCCATCCGGGTCGAGGACGCAGACATCGGGAACTGGCGTGTTGGGGAGGTCCTTTTGACGGCGCGCCTCACGCAACAGGCTCTCCGGCGCGAAGGCCGAGGCTGCGGCGTAGTGCTTGTTTCGCAGGATCGGTGGCAGAACCCTGAGATTTCGGTCATCCATTCGCATAATGCAGACGGTCCGGCAAAGATGTTGTCGATGGAGCGCGTGGAACGATCGAACGATAGCGTGGACATGCGTCGCGTTGCACGCGTGCAGCCACCGAACGGCAGATGACCTTCGACAAGATTCCGCGAATCACGATGAGTTGGCCGCCGGCCGAGCAACTCCAGCACCGACGATGTGTCCGTCATCGCGCTGCAGCAGGACAGCGACTTCCTGCCCGGCTGGATATGCGATCTGCAGACGCACCGGCTTACCCGACCAGGCGCCGAGTACCGACATCGAACGGACGATATTCGCTTCCGTCAGCGTGCGTCCGCCGTTCTCACCACGCGCAACAGGAGTCTGATGCAGGCGATCATGTCCAATGAGGAGGAGCGTCCCATTTCCGGCGCCAGCGCCGACCGACACGGTCAGTCCTGCCGCGCCTCGTTGGACGTCAATTTGCGCGGAGGTTTGCTGGTCCCGTGCTGCCTCTCGCAGCGCGTGGTCGACGGCCGCGCCATCTGATCCCACGGCGTCGAGCGTGCCATCGACGATGAGAGCCGGGGTATAGACCTCGGGGCTGACGCCGAGCGCGACATAGCGCCACTGCCTCTGCGTTGCTGCCTCAAACGAATAGGGGTCGCGCCAACCGAGGCTGTTCCAGTAGGTCACGTGGAACGTCAACAGCAGCAGGTCCGGGCGTGTTCGCGCCAGCTCGGCGACTTTGGCATCGGCGGGCGGGCAGGATGAACAGCCCTCAGAGGTGAAAAGTTCGCCCACGACCGGCCGTGGTGCCGGTTGGGCGGCCGCGAGGGTCGGTGCCAGAAGTCCGATCGCAGCTACCAGCCAAGTATGCATGTCAAGCTCCCGAACGTGCGGCCTCACGGTGGGCACAAAAACAGACCGAGGTTCCCGACCACCGCTTCCTGTCGTCATCCTTCGAAGAAAACAGCTCCTCGGTTACAGTCAGCGGGCCGACCAATGTCGTGGCGGCGAAATGTTTTTCGGTTGGTGCGCCGTCAGGTCGTAACCGGCTCCCGAAATTTCCCGAATATCGGGCATGGCTCTCATGAACCCGGTGAGGCAATCATCATGCGCGACGATCCAATCCACACCTTCTTCCAGGTTCTGGGGGGCAACATCCCGGACCAACTCAGCCTGGGCGGGTTCCGCTGGTTCGAGGTCGTGTTCTATTGGGTGCTTCTGATCGGAAGCCTCGCGATCGCTTACACGAACTGGCGCCTTGATTCGAGCCAGCGCACCGGCACTCATCTCAGCATCTACGCCATGCGGCTGGTCAGCGCCGGCATGTGGTACCTGGGCACGCTGTGGAAGCTGCCGCTGCCTATATCAGCCGGGTTCAAGTTTTGGCTGGAGAATACCGTCAAATACAGCTCGTTCCAGGCACATGCGGCGATCATGCAGGTGTTTCTGGATCATATTGCGTTGGCTCAACCGCTGGTCTATCTGCTGGAAACTGCTCTCGCCATATCGCTGATGCTGGGCATCGCGGTGCGCCTGGCCGGGATCGTCGGTGTACTGTTCATTCTCAATCTGCTGATAGGTCTCTACAACGACCCGACTGAATGGCCGTGGACCTATGTCGGCATCATCTGCGCCCACGGCATGTTCGCGGTGGCCCAGGCGGGCCGCAGCCTCGGCATCGACAACCTCCTGGCCAAGCGCCTGATCCCCGGCCTCCCGTACGATGGGGCCGTGGCGCGCGCGATTTCTGTCGCGACGTAGATGAGCGAAGACCCGTCACGCACCGATCGCCCAGCGTTTGGGGTCGCTGAGACTGCGGCCTCCGCTGCGCAGTCGGCTCGCCAGGAGCGCGTCGCCGCAATCGTCGAGGGTTGGGAAGCAGTCGGGCGCTGAGCGGTGTTCATCGGTGGTATCGTTCAGGCTGGCCTGCTCCTGGTGGCGCGGATCTGGCTCGGCCAGGCGGTCTTCGTCCACCAAATCATGGCGATGATGCGTGCCACGGAATTTTCGGAGGCACCGTCGGTTGGATCCACGCTGATCCGGAGTGTGGCGCCGCTTCTTCTTGCGAGCGGCTTGGCGACACGCCCGGTAGCGTTGCTGCTCCTCTTCGGCGTCGGCCGGGACCTGTCCGAGGCGCATCTGGCCGGTCCACACGCCCTTCTCCTGGTCTGGCTGTTGATCGGCGGCGCGGGCTCGCTGTCCCTCGATTTCCTATTGCGTGGTGGCCTCGCGCGCGTGCCGGTCTGGGCGGTGAGATCCATCAGCCGGCTGTACGCAGCGAGTGACGCCTTAGGCGAACTCGTGCTTCCGCTGGGGACGCGCGTTATCCTCGCAATCGCAATCGCCGCAGGAACCGGTTTCGCTATGTGGCCGGTACCCCTCACCGGCGAGCTGGTCACGGCGCCCTGGTGGACGCTTCTGCTGTGTTGGGCCCTTCTGCTCGGCCTTGGAACGAGGCCGGTCGCGCTGATTTTGTGCGCAATTGGCCCCCAATCGTCCTTCCCGCCAATACCCCCGATCAATTCGAATTCACTCTGCTCCTCCTGCTGATCGCGGCGAAAGGGGCGGGCAAGATGTCGGTCGATGTTTTGGCTTCCTGCTGGGCCGGCGCCGATCTGCGGACACCGGACCGGAGGGATGCAAAGGTCCCGCATGTCGTCGTCGTAGGTGGCGGTTTTGGCGGTATCGCCGCCGTGCGCGGGCTGCGGCGGACGTCATGCCGAATCACACTCATCGACCGGCGGAACCACCATGTGTTCCAGCCGCTCCTGTACCAGGTCGCGACCGCAGCCTTGTCACCGGCCGATATCGCGCTGCCTATCCGCGGTGTCCTGCGCGATCAGCGCAACGTGACGGTTCGCCTGGGTGAGGTGGTCGGCGTGGATCGCGTTGCCCGTGAAGTCCTGCTGCCCGCAGAACGCGTTGCGTTCGACTATCTCATTCTCGCGACTGGCGCGCGGCACAGTTACTTCGGCAAAGACGAATGGGCGGCACACGCTCCGGGGCTAAAGAGCATCGAGGACGCGACGGCGATGCGCAGCCGGATGCTGCTGGCCTTTGAACAAGCGGAAAGCGAGGAAGACGCGGCCAAACGCGAAGCCTGGCTCACCTTCGTGGTGGTTGGCGGAGGGCCGACCGGGGTGGAGCTGGCCGGAGCATTGGCCGAACTCGCCCGCACTGGCCTCGAGAAGGAGTACCGGGCGATTGATCCGGCCACAGCGCGGGTCATTCTGGTGCAGTCTGCTCCTCGGGTCCTGCCCGCCTTCTCGCCGGTTCTGTCGGCCCACGCTGAACGCTCGCTGCGTGATCTCGGCGTGGACGTCCGTACGGACGCCAGGGTGACCCAGATCGACCAGGATGGCGTGGAAATCAACGGCCTACGCGTTGTGGCCCGGACGGCATTCTGGGCCGCCGGGGTGGCTGCGTCACCGGCCGCGAAGTGGCTCGGGCTGGCCGGAGACAAGTCCGGCCGCGTCGTCGTCGACGGCAATCTTGCGGTTCACGGTTGCCCCGGCGTCTTCGCGATCGGGGACACGGCGGCCTCGGACGGGTGGGCAGGCGCTGGAGTACCCGGGTTGGCCCCCGCGGCAAAACAGCAGGGACGCCATACTGCCGACGTGATCCGCGCCGCAATCAAGGGGCATCCGTCGCCCCGCACCTTCGAGTACCACCACTTTGGCAATCTCGCCACTATCGGACGACTCGCTGCCGTTGTCGAAGTGCGCCGGCTTCGGTTGTGGGGCGCCCCGGCCTGGTGGCTCTGGGGACTTGCCCATGTGTTGCTCCTGACGGGCGGCCGCAATCGCGCCACCGTCGTGCTGAACTGGCTCTGGGCCTACTTCACTTACAGGCGCGGAACCCGGTTAATCACCGGAAACACGATGGATGCTTGAGCCATCGCCCCGGGGCGGCCCGCATGGGGATCCGTTGTAGCTTCAACTCTGGCTATTTTAGTTCGAACGTTCTAAAACATCGACCGGGATGCGGGTTCCCCCTGCAGCCGTCGCTCCCAACCCCCTTCGTCGAGGGGGCGAGGTGGGGGCGGCAAGGTCATCACTCCACAGCGGAATCGCGGGAATATGGCGAAGTACCTTGACGCCGGAACGGTCGCTTTTTGGCAGGCCGGTGAACAACGGGCCAGGGCGACGAACGTCATTGGCTTGCTAGCAAGCCAATTGTTTCACGCGGACTGGATTTTCGACATTGTATCGTCCAGCCGTGTAACCCGTCTCAGATCAGCGCCGAACATGAAGTTCGAAGCCGGCGGAACGAGCAGGCGTCGAGCATACCGGCCGCTTGTGAGTCGGGTTCATTCGAATGGGCCTTGGTCGTGAGTACCCGGCCCGACGATGCACTCGGTCAGAGCTGGGATTGGTTGATGGCCGCCGCGCAGGCAGGAGATGTGAATGCGTACAGAATCTTACTCGGTGAATTGGCTTCGTGGTTGCGCCGGTACTATGCAAGGCGCCTGCCGCCTTCCATGACCGAGGATGCGGCTCAAGACGTTTTGCTGGCGATCCACGAAAAGCGTCACACTTATGATCCGGCTCGTCCCTTCGGGCCATGGCTCGCTGCCATCGCACGGTATAAGTGGATAGACCGGCTGCGCTCACTGAAGGCGGAAGCGTCGGAGCCACTGGACGAGAATATGGGTGTACCGGATAACGAGGACGACGTCGTCGCAGGATCGACGATCAAGCAGCTTCTGGCCGACCTGAAGCCCTCGCAGGCCGAGGCGATTCGACTCGTGAAACTCGAGGGCTACAGTGTCGAGGAGACTTCACGAGCGACCGGTCAGTCAATCTCGCTCGTCAAGGTCAATATCCATCGCGGCCTCAAGCGTCTTGCCACCATCGTCAAGGCGACCCACGATGCGGACTGATCTCCTCGTCGATCGCCTCAGCCAAAATCTCCGGCCGGTGCGGCCACGGAGCATCAAGCGGGAGGTGTTGCTTCTGCTTGTGCTGGGCGCGATCGAGCTCGCGGCGTTCGTCGGCATGGGGTTCATGCGCCCGGACATGCCCATGGCGGTGGCGACCCCCTCCCTCTGGTGGAAGTTCGTCAGCGCGGGGCTCATCGCCATTCTTGGTGCCGGCGTCGCGGTTGTGTCGGCCGATCCCGTACGATCACCGCGCCGTGGGCTCCGCTGGATACTGGCCTGCGTCGCTGTGATCTTCGCTACCGGCTGGCTGATCGACGCAGCGGGTGACGGAGTGGCCGAACTGGTCCGTCGTCTCGACTGGACACAAGGCCTCCAGTGCGTCTGGAAGATGGTGGCGTTGTCGATCCCCCCGGCTATCGCCTTGGGTGGCCTGATACGACGTGCTGCCCCAACAGATCGCTCTGGGACGGCGCTTGCCGCGGCACTTTCCTCAGCCGCCTGGGGAGCTTTCGTCTTCGTCTTCGCATGCCCCTCGGACGATCCGCTCTACATCGCGGTCTGGTACACGGTCGGATGCTCGATCGTAACCGTACTCGGACGGGCGGTTTTGCTGCGGCTGTCGCGATGGTGATGCCGCCCCCTTATTTAGCCCGGACGCCCTGCTGTACCTTCGTGTTGCAGGCATTTCCGCGTCACTGCCTGCTGTAAGATCGAGTTCATGAACCAAATTGGAAACCCGACATCCAGCCCCTCCCGGCCGCCGCCATGTGCGGGCCGTCGGCTTCATCCATGGCCCCTCAGGATCATGCATTGGGTCAATGCCGTGGTCATGCTCGTCATGATCACATCTGGGTGGGGGATCTACGACGACGACGTGATCATTCGCGGCTTCCACTTCGGCTCCTTCTGGCGCCTCGGTGACTGGGCGGCCTGGAGCCTCAACTGGCACTTCGCCGGCATGTGGTTCCTCGTCATCAACGGTCTGATTTATCTTGCCTACGGCTTCGTCACCGGGCGTTTCAGAAAGAAGCTGCTGCCGATCCGCCAGGCTGAGGTGGTGCAGACCGTCATCGACACGCTGCACTTCAAGATCGCCCACGAGGACATCACCGTCTACAATGCTGTCCAGAAACTTCTCTACATCATCGTCATACTTGCCGGAATCTCACAGGTTGTCACCGGACTCGCCATCTGGAAGCCCGTGCAGTTCTCCGGTCTGGTTTCATTAGTTGGCGGCTTCCAGACTGCGCGGGTACTGCATTTCGCAGGGATGGCGGTGATCGTTGGCTTCCTGATCGTGCATGTGGCGCTTGCGCTTCTCGTGCCCAAGACCCTGTGGGCGATGGTCGCCGGCGGGCCGCGTGTCATTGCCGACAGCCAGGCTCAGGCACACCACGCGCGGCAAAGTCACACGGCATGAGGTCGCCGTTCAGACCGGACGTCCTACCGGACACCGCCATCCTTGACGATCATAAACCGCTGATCCGCTCGCTCGAGCGGCGCGGCGTGATTCGCGGGAGCCTCTCCCTCGGCGCGCTCGTCTTGCTGACCGGGTGCGACGTCAAGCGTCCGGAAGCCGTCGAATCCGCTCTGCTGGCGATCTCCCGTCTCAACGATGGCGTGCAGGCGCTGCTGTTCGACCCGAACAGGCTGGCGCCGACCTATCCCGCCTCGATGATCCTGAGACCGCCCAAGTTCAACGCCTATTACGACGTGATGGACGTGAAGCCGGTGAATGGGGCGACGTGGAGGCTGGAGGCGTCAGGCCGCGTCGCCGACAAGCGGCCCTGGACATTACAAGATCTGCGGGCGTTGCCGCGGACCGCAATGGTTATCAAGCATATCTGCGTCGAAGGCTGGAGCTATATCGGCGGCTGGGGCGGGCCGACATTGCGCGCCTTCCTGGAGCATGTTGGCGCGGATCTCCGCGCCAAATACGTGGCCTTCAAGACGGCTGATGACTATCCTAGCAGCATCGACATGGCGACGGCACTGCATCCGCAGACATTGCTGGCGATCCAGTACGGCGGCGACACGTTGGCCGATCCGTTTGGTTATCCGGTGCGCCTGCGCATGGCGACCAAGCTCGGATACAAAAACCCGAAGTGGATCACGGCCATCGAGGTCACGAACACGTATCCCGGCGGATATTGGGAAGAGAAGGGCTTCCCTTGGTTTGCCGGCATATGATGCGTTCCGTACCAATCCGTACCCTGCTTGGATCGTGCTTCCTGGCCGCGGCGATGAACCTGGTTCATGCGCAGAGCACCACGCCGGGAGGCATGCCGCCTCCCCCTGGCATGAGCCTGGCCGAGTCCACCGCGATGCGGTTCCCGCAACCGGTTCGTGTCGGGGATCTTCTTGGCAGGGAGGTCCTCCGTCCGGTCGAGAGTCAGGACGTTCTCGGTCGGGTTCGTGGACTGGTTCGCGACATGACGGCCGGATTATGGTTGTGGTGGATTTCGGCGGTTTTCTGGGCTTCGGCACCCGCCCGATTGCCGTTCCTGTCGACGCCATGGTGCTGCTTGGTCAGGACATGGAGATCGTTGCCTTCACGCCGGAGCAGCTGCAGCAATTCCCCACATTCTCGCCCTCTGGGACGACGGAAGTTGCAGACGACACGATCATCAAGGTGGGCCTCGCCAAGCCGTCGCACTGATGGCTTCCAGTCCGCGATGGTCTCGTCGTCAAACTGTCGCTCCAGAAAGTGCCACGACCTGTAACCTTATTCGACCCTCATAGAACAAGGATTACGCGGACCCGCCCGCACATGGCTTCGGTGACACCGAGGCCATGGCCAACTTTTTTGCCGCGAATGGAAGGACACGGCGTGATGTCTTCGATGAACGGCCGGGCATTTGAATCCAACGGATTGGTGGGCGCGTCGCACGGAAGCTGCGCCATCGGCGTCATGGCAAAAACCCCGCGTCCCGGCTTTTCCAAGACGCGGCTGTGCCCACCCCTCCGCCCCGAACAGGCGGCAGCGCTGAGCGCTGCTTTCTTGCGCGACACCACCACAAACATCGCCCAGGCCGCGCTTTCGGTGCCTGTCACCGGGTATGCTGCCTATGCGCCGTCCGGGACGGAAGAGGCGCTCATCTCTCACGTGGCGCAAGGAACCGTCTGCGTTCTGGCTGACGGCTCCGCACCGATCCCCCAGGGAGTGGAGGGGTTCGGACGCTGCCTCCTCCATGCAATCCAGCAAATGTTCGCAGCGGGCCACACCGCCGCATGCGTACTGAGTTCCGACACCCCGACACTCCCGACCCAGTTTCTCGTGACCGCGGTCAGCGCTCTCCTCGCCGGCGACCATCGACGTGTGGTGTTGGGAGCTTGCGATGACGGCGGATATTACCTCCTTGGGATGCGCTTTCCCCACGCACGGCTGTTCGCTGATATCGCCTGGAGCACCAGCTCCGTGGCCGCAACCACACGCACTCGGGCAGCAGAGCTTGGTCTTGATCTCGTGGAATTGCCGCCTTGGTACGATATCGACGATGCCGCGGCATTGGAGCAGCTCGTGCGAGACAGTGCGGGTTATGACGCGCTGTGGACTCGCCATGCCATCCAAACGTTTGGGCTCGAAACGTTCGCTCGTTCCCAATGCACCATCTGACAGCAAGAATGCCTCTGCGTTGGTTGGTCTGGCTCGGAACAGCGCTGCTGGCACTGACATTGTTCGGTTTGCTGGTCGATGTGCCGGCGACCGCGGGCGAAATGCACGTCTTTCGTGTAAGAATGCTGCTCGGGCTGGTGGTGGTCGCCGCAGTCGTATATTTTGCTGCCGTCCACCTTATCCTGCGCTACGCGTGGCCACGCGGAACGGTGTGGATTGTGTGGATTGTGGTTGGTGTCGCAATCGCGCTCCGCGTGCTCTTGCTGACCGCGCCTCCGATCCTGTCTTCCGACATTTATCGGTACGTCTGGGATGGCCGCGTGCAGGCTGCAGGTATCAATCCGTACCGCTACGTTCCCGCGAACCCCGCACTGGCATCCTTGCGCGATCCAGTTGTCTACCCGCGGATCAACCGCGCAGGCTACGCACGGACGATCTACCCGCCCCTCGCGGAGGTCGTGTTCGCAGTGACCGGCAGGGTCTCGGACAACGTCACGGGCATGCGCCTGGTCATGCTCGGCTTCGAGGCCATCGGCATCATCTGTCTGCTGCGGTTGCTGCCCCTCGCCGGGCTGCCGGGAGAGCGGATCCTCATCTACGCCTGGAACCCGCTTGCCCTGTGGTCCTTCGCCAATGATGGCCACGTGGATGCGATTGCTGTCGGTCTGCTTGGCCTGGCACTTCTGCTGCGGGCTCGACACAAGGACGGCTGGGCCGGCGCGGCTCTCGCCGGAGCGGTCCTCGCCAAGTTCTTCCCTTTGGTGGTCGCGCCCGCCTTCCTCCGCGGGGGAAATTTCTGGCGCCCCGCGCTTGCCGGCCTCTTGGTCATTGGCTGCGGTTACGCACTCTACAGCAGCGCCGGCGTGCACGTGTTTGGCTTTCTGCCGTCCTACGAGCAGGAGGAAGGTTTCGTCAGCGGAAGCGGATTCTGGGCGCTGGCCGGTCTGGCGACGCTGATGACGCTCCCATCGAGCGCCACGCTGATCTACACCGCCGTCGTGGCCGTGGCCTTCCTTGCGCTTGCGGTTGGAATCCTGTGGCAACCCGCGCCGGCGAACGACGCGCAGGCGCTGTGTCGCGACACAGGCCTTCTGGGCGCCGCCGCCATGGCCGCAAACAGCCCGCATTACCACTGGTATTTCGCCTGGCTGGCCTTGCCAGCCGTCGTGGCCCCCTCTCGCGCCCTGCTCTGGCTCGCGACCGCGCCACTCCTGCTCATCGAGGGGCCTGTTCCCGGTGACCGCTTCTTCTGGCCCTCGCTCGTCTACGTCCCCGCCATCCTGCTGCTGCTGGCTGATCTCCGCCCTTGGCTTGCGATCAAACTGCGGCGTGGCGCTGAAAATGGAGAAACACCATGTCCGCTACGACTACGCTGAAAGACCCGCGCCGCTACTTCGAGGAAATCGGCGCCGATCGGTCCGCGGTCGCCGAACAGCCCCCGGTCTGCCTCTATCTCGAGGTCACCAACCGCTGCAACCTGCTCTGCGAGACCTGCCCGCGCACGTTCGAGGAACTCGAGCCCCCGGCGGATATGAGCTGGGACCTGTTCACGAAGATCGTCGATCAGGTGCCGAACGTCGCGCGCGTGGTGATGCACGGCGTGGGGGAGCCCATGCTCGCGAAAAACCTGCCGGACATGATCCGCTACCTCACGGCGCGCGGCACGTACGTCCTGTTCAACACCAACGGGACGTTGATGCAGCCCAAACGGTTCCAGGAACTCATCGACACCGGACTCGACGAACTCCGTGTCTCGCTCGACGCGGCGGACCGCGAATCCTACGCGAAAATCCGCGGCAAGGATTTCTTCAACCGCGTCGTGCGCGACGTCGGCAAGTTCATCGCCTATCAGAAGCAGGTGGGTGCGACCACGCCCCGCGTCTCACTCTGGCTGACCGGCCTCAAGGAAACAGTCGACCAGTTGCCCGAGTTCGTCCGGCTGGCCGCGCAGATGGGCGTCACGGAGGTGCATCTGCAGCGCCTCGTATTCGACGAGATCGGCTACGGTAAGGCCACGGCGGGCAATTCGCTGTTCGAAAGCACGCAGGAAGCCGAGCGGCAGGCGATTGAGGCAGCGCAGGAAATGGCTCGGCCGCTCGGGGTGACACTTGACGCCTCCGGCGCGACGGAACCGGGGCTCAGCCTCAAGCGGCAAGATGATCGCGCCTGGGCCGCTTGCAGGCGCCCGTGGTCGCTCATGTATTTCACCGCCCACGGACGCGCTCTCCCCTGCTGCATCGCGCCGTTCTCCGTCCGCGGTTACAGCAACTACACGCTCGGCGACGCGACACAGCAGGATCTGCGGGAGATATGGAACAGTCCCGCTTATCGGGACTTTCGGACCAGCCTCCTGTCCGATACGCCGCCGGCGCCGTGCCAGAATTGTGGGATGCGATGGAGCCTCTGACCCTCGTCATTCCGACCGTCAACCAGGCGGAGACGATCTGCGGCGTAATCCTCTTCCGCCAGGGGAGGGTGGTTGGACCTCTTGCGTGTAACCGTACGATCGATCGTTTCGAATTGACCCCCCCGAGCATGCGACTCCAGCTCGGCCCTCAGGGAACATCTGCCACCACCATGAAATCACCTAATGAGCCCACGCGGCCACCATCCTACGAAAAGAAAGTTGCCCTGGTGCTTCAGGGCGGCGGCGCTCTTGGAAGCTACCAGGCCGGAGTCTACGAAGCGCTCGCTGACACGAAGTACGCGCCGGACTGGGTCGCGGGCATCTCGATCGGCGCGATCAACGCAGCGATCATCGCCGGCAACGCTCCCGCCGACAGGGTTCCGCGCCTTCGCACCTTCTGGAAAACCATCACAGCACCGTCCGCGTACTGGGTGGCGCCCGATTTCTGGCCCTTCGATATCTGGCAGCGTCATGCGAGTGCACTTCGAACTCTTTCATTCGGCCAGCCCGGGTTCTTTCATCCGCGCCTACCAGTCGAATGGAATCCTCTTGCTCCGCCGCTGAGCTACTACGACACAAGCAGCCTGAAAGCGACGCTTCTGCAGTTGGTCGACTTCGACAGGATCAATCGTGATAAGGACGTTCGTCTGAGCGTCGGTGCCGTCAACGTGCGAAGCGCCCGATTCGCCTATTTCGATAGCGCCGAGATCACCATCCGGCCGGAGCACGTTATGGCCAGTGCTGCATTGCCGCCGGGATTTCCACCGATCGAAATCGACGGCGAACACTACTGGGATGGTGGCCTGGTCTCGAACACGCCGCTGCAGCATGTGCTCGATTATTACCCGCGTCGGAGCCGACTCACCTTTCAGGTCGATCTGTTCCAGGGATACGGCCAGCTTCCACAAAACTTGCAGGACGTCGACGAAAGGATCTCCGATATCCGAAACGCAAGCCGTACCAGGCTGAATACGGATGCCTTCGAGCAGAGACATGCGGTCCGCTTCGCGATCAACGAGCTTGAGGAACTACTGCCCGAAAGCGTCAAAGAGACCCCGCGGGCAAAGCGCCTACATGAATTTGGCTGTGTCACCGAAATGGACATCGTCCAGCTCATCTACCGACCGATGTTCCCGCTCGGGCCGGCAAAGGACTACGAGTTCGGCCGGAGCACGATGACAACCCGCTGGAATCAGGGGAAAGCCGATGCCACGGTGACACTGGCGGCGGCCCCGTGGCTCGACCCGAGTCCTCCTGAGGTGGGCGTCCGCATCTTCGATGTGGTGCATGACATGCTCATGAGCCGGCAAAGCAGGCATGTGCCAAGCGACACAACGACAGCACCACCATGATCGGTCGATCGATGCCGCCTAGCCGAACCGCCGGTATCCTCGGCTTGACTGGTTCGAAGTCTGCCTTTTTCTGGAAAGGACTGAACGGCCATGATACACAACGATGGCGCTGCCCGATCGGCCTCCCCCCTCACTCGTGCCGCCACCGGGTTCCTGGCGGCGGCCGTCGCGGTGCTGACGTTTCACGCGGGGGCCTGGGAACTGATGCATCTGTTCGGTCGCATGCCCGCGCCGTACCCCATGCGACCGACGCCACCCTTGGGCGTGCCGGTGATCGCGAGCCTCACCTTCTGGGGGGCGCTCTACGGCATTCCATTTGGGATCGCCCTACCTTGTCTGCGCCGCCCTTTGACGCTTTGGGGATTTGGGCTGGGCCTTCTAGCCTGCCTGGTCGGCTGGATCGTCGTGGCACCGATCAAGGGTAGTCCCCCGGTAGGCGGCTCAATCGCCGTTCCAATCTTCGTAAATGGCGTGTGGGGCATTGGCGTAGCATTGCTCACGCCCTTGATCATGCGGTGGACGCAGCACCGTCAGGCCGGAGCCGTGATCGGCGTCCTGGCGTTGGCGAGCTTTGTCACCGGGCCGGCGCGGGCCGAGATGCTGGTGCATCACGACCTGCCCGCCGCCGTGGCGGTCACCATCGCGCAAGCCGCCATTGAAAGCTGCGTCGCGAAGGGATATCCGGAATCGGCTGTGGTGGTTGACCGCGAGGGCGAGACGATCGTAGCCATTCGCGGCGACAACGCCCAGCCCTATACGGTGGAGAACGCGAGACGCAAAGCATATACGGCGATGAATTTCCGCATTCCATCGGCGGACTACGCCAAGCGCTACGCCGACAACAACCCCGTGGTGCGTCAGCAGGTGATCCTGCCAAATATCATCGCCATTCCCGGCGGTCTCCCGATCAAGGTCGGCAACGAAGTCGTCGGCGGCGTCGGCGCCTCCGGCTCGCCGGGAGTCGATGAGCCTTGCGTTCAGGCGGGATTGGATAAGGTGGCCGATCAGCTCAAGTGAGCGGATAGGGCTGCGGCGGCGTTATCCTAGGGCGCAACAGCATACGGATCGCGGGACGGCGCGCGATTACGACGGGTGCGAGCGCCAGTCCCGGCTGGCGGCCTCGCGGACGCGTAGTTCCGCCGCCAAAACGGGATTGGCGCGGCGTATCTGGGCGATCCGCAGGACGACGCCCAGGTCGCTCGTGGGCCGGACCTCCCAGGCCATCAGGAAGAGCAGATCTGATGTCGCCGAGTCGTCGTGATAGTGTTCGAGCGCCTGTAGCAGAACGTCCGGGCGAGTGAACCCCTCTCGGATGGGCTGGCGCCGGGAGGCCGTGGCGTTCGGGACGAAGGGCACCTGAGCGCTCCTGACAGCTATCGCGCCGAGGCGAGTGCCCTTTCGAAGCTGGCCGTTAACCTGTGTATCGACTCCACGAGATGCTGGACCACAATTTCGCCGATCTCGCAGTTCGAACCATGGAGGAGACTGCCTAACTCAGCTCCATAGGCGATAGCGCACCGAGACGAGCGCTGCATCAGGTCACCCTGCGGATCGGTCATGATGTCCCGCGCAATGTTCTGAGACAGTTCCATTTGATGGCTGAT
>Ga0335072_10003031_pt1 | contig 25532 bp, 23 predicted proteins | sample Lox_Sample_21_FD_206725 | JGI IMG/M metagenome (GOLD analysis project Ga0335072, IMG submission 206725) | Soil microbial communities from Loxahatchee National Wildlife Refuge, Florida, United States - Lox_Sample_2.1 | ecosystem: Environmental > Terrestrial > Soil > Wetlands | place: USA...
CCAATGCGCAGTTTGAACCCGGTGCCGAGAAAGCCGTACTGATGAAGATCTGCCAGCAGCGCCTGGCCGCCTTAGATGACAAAGGGACATTCGCAGATTCAGACAAGGAGGAGCGTCTAGTCACGGCGAAAGGTTGGGCTGCTGTACTTGAAGCGACTTGGAGGTGTGTCCAGGAAGATTGCAAGGGTCAAGGCTACGACTCTGGCCTGATCTGGGCCATCTTAAATCGCCTGTTGATGGATGTGTTTGGCGAAGGTGGCCTCCGAAGGCTTAGGGCGGTTGTGGATAATACTGAAACCAAGCAATACGAGAAAGAATGGAAGCCCATGTATGGAGCTCTGGGACCACCCAACCGATTTACCCAGGTTAAGGACCGTGCTCTCCAACAGCAATTGAGGACCATCTGCGCAACATATAATATGTTGTGGAAGGTTGTTGGCCAAGGCGGAAAACTCAAGAAGAAAGACAGGTCGAAAAGCTTCAAGGAGGAGCAGCTGGTACGGATGTTCTCGGCTCGCTTCGTTCGTGAGCTGAAGGTGTTGAAGAAGTCCGTCGAGACAGCCAAAGAGGAAGAGTATAACACGCCGGTGGTCAGAGCCATGCTGCAAGTAGCCAGACCGGTGAAGGTGGTGATGAAGGGGAAGAAGCCCAGAAAAACAGTCAACAAGAAAGCGACGTTCGACAACACGCTTCAGAAAATGCTGCTAGGTGCGGCGCAGGGTGTGGAGGGCAAGGGCCATGAAGGAGAAAGATGGCTAGCATCTGGTCGACCCAAATTCGAAGGCGAGGTATGGAACTTGCTGTTGGTGGTGGGTGGAGGAGCGATGGTGTCGATGGCCCGGCAGGAGTGGGTAGAGAAGCAGTAAGTCAATGACGTGAGCCTGTGTGTTGGAGGGCTAGGCTGACCAGGTAACACCCAGGGGAAATGGTGTTGACGGTGCTGTGATCTATCAGTTCCTAAGCGCGGCATTTAAGGCCTTTCCAGATCTCAAGGAGATCTTGGAGAGGGCATCTGGGGTGATCGACTACTATAATAATACTGCGGCAGTCCTCCCTGACCTCGATTTAGCATGCGACATTGGTTGCGATGTTAACAGCCCACCGTTGACGATAGCTGAGTGGGATCGGCGACTACCTAGCATGGACGCCATCACTAACGTGATGGCATCAATCAAGATCGAAACACAAGAAGCGAAAGAAGTGGACGAAGCAGAGGAGGGATATGATAAGGAGGATGAGGACGAGGACGAGAGCGAGGGTGAGGATGATGACGATGACAACGATAACGACGACGATAACGACAATGATAATAATAGTGAAGAGGGAGGAGAACAGGGTGGCGAAGGGAGAGAAGAGGAAAGCGACGATAGCGACAAAGGTGAGGAAGAGAATAGTGACGTGGAAGAGAATGGTGACGAAGGCGAGACGGCATCCGACGATGGCAGCACCTACCAGCATATCCAAGATGAGGAAGACGACGACAACGAACTGACATCCGGTCCTAGCGAGACTGAGGAGCAAGAAGACCAGACGATGTTAGATGCTGGCGAACTCGGTCTCTCACCTATCGAAACGAACAAGACTGGGAGTCAAGAACAGTTCGATGGGGACCTTGACGGTAGCGAGGAGGAGCATGTAAACAAGAGGAAGGGAGATAATGATGAGGTGGTTGGGGATGGAGTCATGGCCATGGATGTTGACGCATTCTGGAGAAAGCATGGCGTGAAAAATTGAGGCAATGTTCGGATTGGGAGATGAGCGTAGCTCATGAATTGGCTTTTGTATGGGTCCAGGTGCAAAGGCGACGATTTCCATTACTATCAGCTGGTAATGCGGGCTTTTCATAGCCGATATCGTCATCCAACATAATTGGATTGCGGGAAGCCTCGCCATGGTGACACCGAAACATGGGTGAAGCTATAGGATTGTCTAAAGTCGACAAAAGGCGCTATCGATACATTCCTCGACGATGGGGGATTTCGTGTGGAAGATGTTGCGGCAGCCCAAACCTTCTTAAGCTACGAGTCATACCTACGCAAGGTCGAGTCATTGACAAATGATATCGAAGTTCTCGTGAAATTAGCAAACTCTCCCCAGTGCCAGCAACTCTTTACATTCAAGTTCAAGGTCATACCTTTAAAGATACGGCCAGACTGCAAAAGCCATCAGTGTTCCACAAACTCCAAAGGACTGGGAAACCGTCTTTGAGAAAGCGTTGCTCTTCAGAAATAGACATAAGCCGGAAGAAGGGGAAGACTATGTCATCGACGAAGAGAAAATCGAAGAAGATACAGCGTACATGGCGAGAGAAGCGATCAAGCGGGATCTTGTCATTCACTATGAGGTCAGAATTCTACTCCATATCTTCAAAACTGAAAACGAAATCCCCGTTATCCTCAAAGCGTACATCTATGTTGGTGTTTCGAAGCTCTTCTGCAGAGGTTATCGCGCCATTTTCGAAGCCTTCTGTCAGGGTCTTGGCCCCGGGGAGGCTGCCGGGCCTATATAGTAGTGTAAAGAGCCCACAGTAACGCCGTCTAGGTGCTAGGTCTAGATATAGTACAGTATAGTACAGAGTAGTTTTACAATGGTCTATTGTATGACAGAAACTAATCTCTGCCCCCCCGGGCCAGAGATCTGGGGATGCCCTACTAATAAGGGAAAGGCAGCTGCACTGCCCCGCTGCAGTAGCGCCATCTGCCCCACGGTGGTGCGCCGCACCTCCGCTGTTGGACATATGGTCTTGGCACCCATGACACCTTCAATCGCGTGCACGAAACCCGCTTTGTGACCAAGGGGTCACATAGTAAGTCGTACTGTCCATGGTAGTTCCCACCATCGTTTCCCGAGAGTGATTTAGTTCGTTTTCAAACCTATCACTTGATCGCACAGCGCTGGGTAGGTTCCTATGATGGGTACATGGTACGACGGGTTCCTTTGTCTCCGGATTCGGATGCGTAAACTGGCATCTCTGGCAGCTATGTTCCCGTCCTGGATGCGAATGCCACCATCAACTCATTCGCAAAGATGATGGCAGAGGTTTGATAACCTTTGTTTCGAGAGAGCAGCTGAGGGACCGCGGTCCCAAGAGTGGTCAGGATGCAAATGAAAGCGAGATGATAGTGTGAAGGGATAGACGATGTGTGTCGCAAGGCTGGCAGGGGAGAGGAGAGACATATTGAGGCGACCGGGACGCCGATCGGATCGAGGACTTGTCCTCGTATTCTCGGGCCTTTTTCTTGCTGCTCTTCTTGTTTCTCGCTTTCTCCTTCAGTATAGATACCTCGCCACTCCATGCCACCGTATCGGCATTAGCCAGCTCGAGCTCGAATCCCATGCCATTATGGAGATCCATCTTGCCATTCGTCTCAGTAATCCCGCAAGCTCTCACCGTAACGAAATAGCTCCTCCTGCTCATCCTGCCCGCACCTTAGGATCCGTCATTGCTTTGCTCAATACCTCTCTCATCGCGAAATTACCGCGCCCCTAGGCCGAAATCTGTGAATCTTTGGGAAGAGACAGGCCAGGTCTTAGGTCGACCAGTCGTCGCCTGTTGGTCTCAATGCTCTTACAACTGCTGTGAGCGCCTCACTCAGGAGGTCTACAAGAGAGGTCATTGTTAATGATATGGCCTACGACGCCAGCACCCGGAGAAAAGCTCCTTACACACTGCGAGAATGGCGAGAGGATAAGGGCAGCGCTGGCGGGCTTCACTCTGTACTGATGACGGCGCGGGGTTCCACCTTGGGGCAGTGGTTAAAAAGGATGAGGGCCCAGGAGCCTAAGGGAGCGACTACTTTTCATGCGGGAATTGAAGGCCCAGAGGCCACCCTTACTCGCTAGATGTGGATATTAAGGCGGCATGGTAGTGGATGAGCGGGAAGGTGAGCTCGGGGCAGATCTTATTTCTTCTTTGCCACCAAGACCGACCCCTCAAGGCCACATTTTTCAAATCTTTGCTTCAACTTCTTTCACTTCCTTTCATTTGCGCCAGATGTAGAGCGCAGCTACTTACCTCAGCGGCGCCTCTGCTTTCATCCTCACTGTCGAAAATGTCTGCCCTGATCCCTTCTCTCTCTGTGCTACCGTAGCATCGTTAATCAACATCCATTCTATCGTCCCTCGTCTCACCATCCACTCTCGCTCTAGCACCTGGTACTCGCTCGAAGACCAAGATAACTGCCCTGGTATGCCACGGGTCTGGGATAGGCTGTTCATCGTCGTCAGGTATGATACTGGTAAGCTTTGCACCATCTAGCATCATATCATCATAGAAGCCAAGCTCCACCTGATCTCCCCGATGGGAGGCGGCTTCGAAATACCGAAAATGATTGCCCTGCCTACCAGTTCCATTGCAGTAAATCCCTAGCTTCCATCGGTAAGGTACCTTGTATGCCGTTATCTTTCCATCGTCTTCTAACACAAAACAGTCGAGCTCGTGGATACTTTTCTCCGCATTCGTGATCCCAAAGTCAAGGGTTTCGATACACAGGATTTCTGGTGGGCCGCCCGCAAAGCTGCAGCAGAGATTTGCTTGGCAGCCACAATTCGAGCATGCCTGCTGCTTCCCGATTTTTATCAGGCCACCACTGACGAGCAGTCGGCTGCAAAGAGTCGCCATGGATACCCGATAGCGGATGTTCTCGCCCCTCTTCCCTGGCTCGGAAGACCGATAGGTGACGAGGGGGATTTCACCTTTGTTCAAGTCCAGCAAAGTTGTCCCGACGATGATCTGAGTCTGCCGTCTCGTCTTGCCAGCATTGGCGACCACGCTAGTTTTGCAACTTGGACACACGCGCACGACATCTTGGGTCATCTCCACCTTCTCCACCCCAAATGTCGCCTTCTCCCATGCATCTGTCGGGGCCCAAAATTTCTGACCGTTCGGATTGATAAGGTTGTTCAAGTCCCGACGTATTCTTCTGCCCGGAGAGTCTACGCCGTCGTCCGCCCAGTTAGTCTGCAAGGCCTTCGCCATCTTCTCCAACATCTCTTCTTGCTGGGCTAACGATCCCATCGGAAAAGCTATTACGCCGCCGCTTTTGTTGGTATACTCTCGGTGCAGCTTATCTTTCGCCACCCTCAACTGCGCGTGGCTGATGCCGCAACCTTGAATGGCTTGGATGGTGGTGTCGAGCCAGCATGGATTAAGATTCGCTTCGTTGAACCATGCGGGGCCTTTTCCACCGTGCATGTATAGCAAGCCGCGCTCCCTATCGAATGTCACACCTTTCCCGAGGCCTCCTCTGAAGCTGACTTTCAAGTGGGAGATTGTATTTCCATTCCCCTCCTTGTTACAGCACCTGAGGTACTCGTCTCGGTCGGTAGCGACTTCGCCGTTGCGAACCGGTCGAGTACGGACTTGCCTCTGCGGCAGACAGTAGGCAGCCGACAGAGCGTTCTCGCTCATCGTATACCCTCTGCCCTGCGCCCATGCTGTGTAGCTTTTCGCCGTTATTTCAAAATACTTCATCACATCGTCATCCCATTTCATAGCAGTCACCCAGTCACTGAGGACGGTGAGTGGCGTGTCGTCGGCCAAGCGCGGATCATGGATGTTGCCCAGAGTGTTAAGCACATCGTTGTACGCTCTCACATGGGCGATCTCGGCGACGTTACGAGGAGCTGCCATCGTTAAAAATGGTCACTGTTCCTCGTCAGCAAGATCTCTGTTTCCGTGGGAGAAGTAGGGATTATCATTTGCCTTTCTCATTTGAGCTTCTCCCCCAGTCAAAGCGACGTGTTTTGCTAGACACGCGAGCCTTCTACCGAAGCGCTGGGGCTATTGCGCCAAAGTCATGACGATGATGCTGATTTTTGATATCTTATGTTTTCTAGGTCCGTTTGTGTGCTTATTGGAAAAATTTCCTGCTTGTTATGATGTGTTTGTGATTAGCGTGGCCTCTCAATCATCTCCGCGGCAACTCACTGGTCTCCTTAATGCACGCACTCTATCTCGTCGATTCAGATTTATCTCTGGGGGATCCTTTTGGCGCTCTGCCGTATGCCGCTGGAAGTTATCTTCTGCAGGTAGGTAGATTGAGCAGTCATTTCTCCACCAAGTTCGTTGGTTCTGTGATTTGTCCTGCATCTGCAATTCGCACCCCCGGCCGACTACGAGTAAATCGGCGCGCCTGCCACTTCGGGCGATATGAAAACCCTCGCCGTCCTCGCCCTTCGCCTCGCGCGGGCCGGGTGAGCCGTTACTTAGGCTAGGTGAGCGGCCTTACCTTCGCTCACCCCTTGCTCACCTAACTATGCCCGCCCTCTCCTATCCCTTTCCGCTTGATCAATCGAATCAGCCCGCGCGGATCGGTACTGACATGACCGTGACTTAACCTGACCGGGCCCTCCGGTCATGGTATTGGAGGGAAGAACAATAGATGCCGAAAGGCTAGCCACATATAGAGAGTAAGACCGATGCAGAGAGAAGGAGGAAGCAGAGACACGCCCCAATGTAGCACATTCTGGCCGGAAGAGAAGAGAACTTCGTTCGTGTTACTTGTCTGGCTCGGAGCGAACACTGCTGGCTATGTATCTATGTATGTAACCATGTATGCTTCAGCTGCCCCCATAAGCTACACCCTTATCAGCAATCACCGGATTCCACCACCACAGTATGGAACTCGATGGTCGCGGTCATGGACAGTAGAATGAGGTTCCGATTATTGACCTATGACCGAGAACTACCGGGGTCTTAGCCTCTACTTAGGTTTGGGCCCACCATCAACAAAATCCTGTTTATCAACTAATTAACTTGTTTCCTACTCTGTCGGCCTATATACTGGGCCACAGGGGGATAGGCGTGATGGAACTGATGAGATCGCACGAAGCTCTGCTCTAAGGTGCGTAATGGTGGTCTGAGAAAGTTGGTTGGGGCGAGCCTTAGGTCGAGGATATAAGATCCAACAATAGCGAGGTTAGCCCTCGGCTTGTAGGTACGCTACGTTCTCCAAAACATGTAATTAACCTCAAGACGCGTGGCTGTTTATAACGATGGCGTGAGAAAGTTGGTTAGGCGAGGATGTCGTGAACCTGCTCGACTGATATTGTGCAGGCGCAAGCCAAGGCAAACAACGCGCAGTCACGTAGGTACATAAGGCTTGGCGCTTTCAACAGAGGATTAGTCGAGGATATGGGACGCGGGAAAGATCCCGACGACGCTGCTCTATTTTCTTAGCTTGTAGACGCGCCAGGCTCTTCCAATCATGTAACCACCCTTAAGATATGTAGTTATTCGTGACGGTGGTCTGAGAAAGTTAGTTGGGCGAAGATTGGTCAAGGATATACTTCGTGTTTGTTGTCACGTGATAGCAGTTTAAGAAAGTTGGTTGGGCGAGGATTGACCGAGGACGTGAACGCAAGCTTCGCATTCCTGGTTTTCCCCAACCCTCCACCTATTTGTTGGATAACATTCGGTCTTCGATTTTGATGCATTCTACCGTTTTAATACGGTAAGAGTCGTTGATGGAAGTCGTTAGCACTGTTGTCACTCCAGCTGTCCGTAAGGATTATCGAATCAAGAAGCCGAGTCTATCAAACCGACCCATGCAAGCTCGCGTCTTAGGCTGATCATAGTCACTATTGTCACTGCATCCTCGTGACGTCCGATGGAATTTTGCATAACTATGGTATCAGGGTTGTCTCGATTACGACTGTAGAACTACCCCATACTCCTGTCGCACAAAACCGTTGGACAGGACTTCAATTTCGACTTCTCGGTGCCCCACCATGACGTCTCGCTACCGACTAGGCCTGCGCTGGCTAGAGAGATACTAGCAACAGTGGTTACCTCTGCCATGAGCTACGAACTCCGCCTACTTCCGTGTTTGATCAGTTAGCTGATCTACAGCATCTTCCATTCTTTGCTCTACGTGTCGGTCCTCAAACGTCTTGTTTTGTTGCCTTGTCCTTGGTTAGCCAACGCATCGTCTGGAGCCGATGTCATCTCGTTGCGCTATCTTTCCGTGAGCTGCTAATCTCTTTCTTTAGGGGCTAACATATCCTTACCAGTGGCGACCCTCTACCCGCCCCCTTCATCGAACTTTGGTGGCTTGGCGTCTTCTGTTGGGAACTTTGCTTTCGTTGCTGAGGCGCGAATGTCAGGTTTGCGGATTGCCCCGCCGTCGGTGATGCCTGGCCTGCCTGCGTGGCAAGGGCGGCCTTGTCGTTTCTTGAATGTCTAGAAAGACACGCAATCGCATAAGTGGAGTACCCGGCCTGCTCGATATCGTGCCCCAATTTGTGTGCTTGGATCATCATCTGCCGCATCTAGGCCCCACTTGTTCAGTATGTACTAAACCACGCAACTCAGCCGCGGGAACGCCTACCTCGTCCAGCCTCAACTGCTGTTTCTCTACATGGCCAACGCGCGCCGCTGCCAACGCCGCCGGTGCCGGGAAGTCCTCTTTGGTATAGAAAGGAATTTTCGGCGTCGCGGGGGTGCTCGGATAGCCGCTTGAGGAAGCAGGATTAGTAGCTTCGACCGATGGGTCATCTTCAGCGTTATACCACTGCCATGTCTCAGCGCAAGGTCAGGATGGATAGGGACATGACCTACCGAGCATTTAAGCGGCTGTCCATGGAACTCGTAGCTGGTCAGTTCCGCAATCGCCGTAGCAGCGTGCTCGTGAGTACTCATCTCGATGACTGCAGAACCGCATCCCTGGCGCAATTGCAAGATCGAACCAAACCGGCTGAATAGAGCAGCAAGGTCGGTGACGGTTGTGGACGACGTCGGAGCCAGGTTGCTGACATAGCAAGTTTTGCTCGAAGTAGGGATCTGGTCGACCACCACCTGACTTGACGGGCGTCCGCTGACGCTGCTACCAGTGGATAGGTAGTCAACGTCGCCATCTTGACCGCCTAACTCCATTCCCCGAATAGAACCCATCGATGGATGATCAAGGAAGCTGCTTATCGGGTGATGTTACTGATGTTCTGGTGTTGTGGTGCTTCTTATTGTCAGAACAGGGGTGGTCCTCTTCGTCCGAGAACTTGAACGTCGAGACACCAGCGAGCCCGAAAAAAGGCATCACCATAACAAACACCAGCCACGCACCGAAGATTATCGCCCTGCCAAGACACTTCCACTCTGGATTGGGCGAACCATCTCTCCCATCCCCTTCCCGTCACATTCCTCATCATCACCTTCCGCTCCTCTTCCCTCGTCTTGTTGCGACCAAGGCACCCACAATAACACCATGAGTGACATCAACTTCCCTACCTGCGATCTCAGCCCAGAGTATTCGCTCACCAGCTCTCCCCGTGATCTCACCTCGATTCATTCCAGCCCGCCACCATCAGTTACCTCATCTGTAGGTGGCATTGAAGACGCTGGATCCGTTTTGAGTTAATCGTCTCTCTCTCTTTTTCTCTAGGTGCACGAGAGACTTCTGGCTGTCATTCGAGACTTCATCGTTGACGGGAAGACGTTCACCGCTTTTATCCGCGCCCACGAAGAGGCTATGCGTATCGTTAGAGAAGGTTCGTCTGACTTCTCCCTCGCTGTAGCTCGCCGCTCTCGACTCCGTTGTGGTAACAGATCAGCAGACAAGATCCCGTGTGGCTGTCTCGCGGTCACCTCGTCACCAGCCGCTCTTGACACTCGCCCGTCTCAACACGCCCTGACGCGTTACTTTACTCCGCTGCCGTCGGCTGTGGCGAAGGCTTCTGTCACCGCCGAGCCATTACCACCAATGGGAGAGCTTAAGCTCACTGAGGATCCCTTTTGTGATGACTGACGTGGAGCGTCACCATCTCGAGGGCAATGCCGCGCTGTTGTGTGAAGAGGGCTCGCCGCGTGCAGTAACGAGAGTTGGAATTCATCGCCTCGGTGGAAAGGGGGCGTCGTTGCTTGTGATGTGGAAGAAGTTGCAATTGGCTACGTAGTTCATCATGGTCCATGACCAGCGGCCAGGGCGGTACTTCCGCGCTCCCAGCCGTCAATGAGCGGGTCCATTCATTTCGTTAATGTACTCTGCTAAAGGACTTCTCGATTGTGCTCTGCTCGTGCTTCAACACGTCCTATCTCCCACCACGCCACGCTCTCTCCACTATCCACTCACCCGGTGCTGGCCCTGAGAGCATGCCCCGCTCGCGATGACCGCGCGACGAGACAGTGGTGATGATCATATATCTTCGCCGCGACGGCGTATCAAACACTCCACCTCTCCAACTGACGGTAACCACTACCGCCAACTGGCGTAAAGTTTACCGGTAACGGGTTGGTATGAGCCAAGTTGTCTGGCTGACTGTTGGCCTCGATGTCACACATCCTTCGCCTGACTCAACACAATTTGGGCCCAAGCATTACCGGTATCGTCGCCACGGTCGATAAGGAGCTCGCCCAATGGCCAGTCGATCTCCGCATCACGTCCTGGTCTCCGGAGTGTTGTCGTCTCCCAGGGCACTTCGGGGGGTATTGCGGCAATTGTAAATGGCGCGATCATGCGTTAAAATGCTCCGTACGGGACGACAGAATCGTGGAGTTGTCGGATGATGATGACAATCCCGGCGAAGGTGGCGGTCAACTGCAGATCGAGGCTGGTGCGACGCCAGAGAATGCCATTGTTTTGGCATAGGTATGTACAGGCCTTTCCTTCTTCCTATGCGATCACCAGCACTTCCTAGTCGTACGGGATGTGTACGACACTCTGAGATGATCATGGCCTTGACGCGGCCTCAGAGCTCAGTGGCCGTAGGTGAAACCAATATGATCCTTCTATAGCACTAGAATTGTAAGTTTCCACCTATTCTATTCTGTCCTGCCTGTCCTGGCCGTCCTGTCTCTTAGCCATCCTGTCTGTCTTGGCCGTCCTGTCTGTCCTGGCCGCCCTGGCCGCCCACCTACCTACCTATGCTCTGCCCTATGTGCCTGCATGTGTGACCCAAAAAAAAAGATCATACCGACTAAAACCGGGTGCCTGCTACTATCTATTTGATTTTAGCAAACACCGGAGCTTTACACTCATCTTACGAAAAGATGCGGCCCGCCCTGCCCATTAATTCTAGACTATTATATCATAAATTAATGCCCTCAATAGACGGCACCTTACAGACATACGAACGAGCGATTTAGAGCAAGCCCTAAACCCTATCAAACGTAGCCCTCAAGTGTTTACCCGCCGTCAGTATGTGTGAAAACCACTTGGCCATCTGGCCAATTCTGAAATAGTTTTCAAGTTAAAAATATATAAACCTTAAATTTCCTAAATTTCTTACACCACCAAAATCTACTCATATATGCTCTGCCTGCTCTGTCCTGGCCGTCCTGTCTGTCCTGGCCGTCCTGGCCGTCCTGGCCGTCCTGGCCGTCTTGGCCGCCCTGTCTGTCTTGGCCGTCCTGTCTGTCTTGGCCGTCCTGGGTATTCTATCCTCTGCACAAGTTATTCGTCCGAAATACTACTCCGTTGCCAGCTCTTCAAGCATTCCATTCTTTCAATATTTTCTGCTGATAGCTGTGCTCTTTCCCACGAGATCGTACGACGTGCTCCTGAAAAGACTCGCTCAGGTTCATCGCTCATTGCTGGAATTGATAGAATATCAATTGCCATATAAGAAAGCCTGGGCCAGCGCTTTCTTTGTTAATCCTGACACCACCACTGTAGAGCAGTCGTACGAATCTCATGTGGGGACTCAGTATTGTAATCTTCGTACTCGTCCTGACTTGCTGGTCGAGCAAACTTGCTTAGATCTTGAGGTAGGCTCCAGCAGGCTCCAGCAGGCTCCAGCAGGCTCTAATAGGCTCTGATAGGCTTTAGTAGGCTCCAGTAGGCCCCAGTAGGCTCCGGTAGGCTCTAGTAGACTCCGGTAGGCTTTATTAGGCTCCGGTAGGCACCGGTAGGCTCTAGTAGGCTCCAGTAGGCTCCAATAGGCTCCAGGTAGACAAGTAGACTCTACTAAAAGTAACGATTATTTATTGAATCTTATCGATAGCTGGCTAATCGTTAACCAGCCTGTTGGCTTATCAACAGCATCAATCTTGATCGAACGTAAATGGTCCTGCCAGTGATTACATGCGTATGACATGAACTCAGTCTCCTTCCATTTCTCAAACAGTGACTGGTCGGAAATCAGGGACACCAACGTAATAGTGATGTAGATGTGAGACTGATTTATGTCAATTCCAACAGCTGTCTTCTTCATCTCCGTGTCATCACGCAGATAGTCTCCTATTGAAGCATGAGCAAGAGTTACTTTAGTTGTTAGAGGGTCAGACTGGATTTCCATCTCCGCATCTAGTTCGTCTTCCGTCGAGTCATCACGTCTAGCCTCTCCTTCAATGTTTTCATTCTCGTTGTCCACGAAGTATCGCATAAGGCTTTTCTGCAGATCGTTCGTAGAAAGCCCGTCCTCGCGGTTCACGGAGAAAAAGGATGCAAATCGATTTCGCAACTGGCCCTCCAGATCAATGATACCTGTACCGTCTTTGCTCTTCATTTTCATGACGTCGTCAAGCTCACCGAGAGTTAACGGTCGCTGTGCACAAGTCACCCAGGTAAGCAGTTCGTTTAGATCATCAATGTCGTCCTGCTCAAGGTCTTGACTGAATCGCTCAAGCACATGGCGAATAGTATCTTTCAACCCTTTCGGCGCACTCTTCGGCGCTTCTCGAATGCGGGTTTGATGGGTCTTGGTAGCAATTTCTTGGAGCATCAGATCCACCCAGAGAAACATCCCGTCGGCCCCGTCGGTCAGCGCAGACACTACTTCTGCCCGAAGCTCCTTCGGCACCTTTCTGAGGATCTTGATCTTTGCAACGCTTGTCCTGACATGTTCAATGATATCGGCAGAGTTATTTTCTGCCGATATTGTAATGGTAGGAATATCATCCCCCAAGATGTCGCTGACGACCTGATTCAAATCTGGCCGGCCAATAAGAACGACTTGAACCCTCAACTTTGTCCCTCTCGATGAGCCATCTTGAAAGACCTTCAAGAGCTCAAGGAAGTTGCGTCTTTCCTCTTCTAACGCTTCATCCAGACCATCGATTATGACATAGACGGTGTTCTGAAGATTGTGCGACTCCTTGCAGAAGAAATCTAGGAATAGTTTTTGCCATATCATAGAAGTTGTTCGAATGTCTTCTGGAAAGGAGCAGACAGCGGCGACGTGCCTGGCATACACATGGTCGTTCTGGCAAATCGCATATGACAGGGTGCGTAGAGCCTTCTTGAATGACCTCAAGTCTGGATCATACTGAAAAAGAGGTTAGCACTAGAAATTGAATAGCATACTGTTTCCGCAATACGTACGTCTTTACAGCACAACGCAAGTTTCAGGGAAAATGGCAGCCGAAACAGGAGGCTTTTGACGTCGCTTTAAGCCGCCGTTTTCCCAGGACGCCCAAGCCAGTCACCGCAGCCAGGCACGGCCCTTTGCAAGTCTGACCTCCCCCCACACTCTACGCCTCGGTCTTGCGCTGTTGATATCGGCTTCCAAAACTGTCAACTCGTGCTGATTGGTAGAGATTGAGCAGGTAAATGTGCGAAACAAGTCTGCCATTGTGTGCTTTGGATCAGAGGAAGCCAGTTGGTGAGGGAGGAAGCTATTAGAAGTAGTGAGAGATGAAGCCATTAGAGGTGGTGAGAAAAGCTGTTTTACATAAGGAGGTGAAGAAGACTGATTGAAGTCCAAGAAATCCGGCCAACAAAACGTATGAGGGATTTCTAACCAAGAACAGTGGCCACACATTTGTGGTGCCCTTTCAGGGTCAATATTTCCACTTCTTAGAGATTTTTGTGACTCGGCATACCAGTCACACAGCCACACCACACCAATTAAGATGCTCGACTTGTCCGTATGCATCTCATAAGGTCGTTCGCTCCAAGTGAGATGATTGTCGGGAAAGCCGCGGTGCTTTTAACCGCATGACCCAGGGAAATTCGCTAAGGTCCAGACGTAAGAATGTCAATCTGAGACAACTGGCCAATCAAGTAGAACCTCCCTGGTCCTAGGACAGCCTGAGATGGTCCTGGGCGCTTGAAAATGCCTAGGACCGTCTCAGGCCGTCCTAGGCTTACTTAAGTAGGTCCTAGGTCATCTGAGCGTCCCAGGACGGGACTGTATCGCTCCCGGGACCGTCCCTGGTCACATCCTATTGCTGATGCCACAAAGATTGCGATGCCACAGAGTTACTGATGCCAAGTTTACATCATAACGCTCATTTCCGGGACAATGGCTGCCGTTTGGGGCCCCCTTTGACGCTGTTTTTGACACCTCTTGCATCACGTAGACCACGTGACCGTGAACCGCTTTTTCTTGGCTCGTGCAGTCAAAACAAAATCTGCTGCCCTCCCCCACCCTCTCTTTCACCACTTTTTGCAGGCCCAAAATATCGCAAGCCCAAAATGGCTTTTCATGACTTACGCGCCTGGTCTTTCGGAGACGGCTGCCTGTACAGCATATTACATAGACTGCTTCAACTACAAATATGGACCGCCTTCCTACTTCCTGCTCGCCTCTTTCCTACTGTAGCACGCTAATCGGCCACACAACTTTCTCACAATCTTCTCTCAATTATCTGAGCTCACCCAAGGATTACCTTCCACCTGCACGCTTCTGTTCCCATTTCCAGCACGTTTCTCGGCTCTACATTGCCGTTCTCCCTCTTTGGCCTTCGTCCTCATCTCCACAAGCGGGCTGTCGTCGCTATAACCCCTCAAACGCCGCCCTCCCCTCTACTGTGCGGTTGCTCCCAACTTGTTCGGTTGGGACGTCGATATGCTTGTCCCGGACGACAAACCTGCCACTGTCCAGACGGCTGAGCATTACCGCCAGTACCGTCAGCAATTGGCGAGGAAATCACAAACCCCATACTATTTCTACTAAGAACAACATCAAAGGAATCAAGTTACGCTGGAAGAAGTATGATGTCTCGATGGCCTACAACTTATGGATAAGACTTCTGACAAACATGCAGATTCAGTGAACTGATGGACGAAGACCCGTTATCTTTCCTCCAGCATGGCACAAAAGAGGACATCATGACGTTCCTAAAGTGGATACTTGACGAGTACCGTGTGCGGAAAAGGAGTACCCTTCACGAATACTGAAGGGTCTGGCGGATATTATATCGACGATGTGTTGGGTATAGCCTCCACGCGAAGATTGCAGGCGATATCAACGACGTGGGTACCCGTCACGATCTTTGTAGATGAAGGAAGACTCTGCTAACATGGGGCAGTATATTGATGCGGACCTTACCCGATTATACAACTTGGATCTCTCGACTAAAGAAAAACCGGTGATGAATGTCGACGACGTGTTCCTAGTCCTTCACCGTCACTGGGTCATGGACACTGCAACTTTCCCCGCCGAGCGACAACAGTTACAGGTTGCTTTCATAGTACTGATGATCGCATGCACCGCGAGTCGACCAGGCGCATTAGTATACGTGGCACGCAATGGAAAAGAAAAGTCCGGGTTACGCAATCGGCGAGGATGACGAGAACGAGGATGAGGATGGGAACGACAACAGGGGATCCGGTGAAGAAGACAGCACCGATCATGACTGGGACAACGAGCAGGTCAAGACGTTATGCTATGGAGATGTCACGTTATTCTTGCTGCCTAATTCGGATGGCATTCGAGACCTGTTAGGGATGGAGGTCGACAACTGTCATTCCAAGGGACACCAGCGAAAGCCTAAACAGGCTCGCTTAAAAGCCCTCCAACAGCTTGGTTACGAGGGCTACCCGCAAGAGTGGCAGAGTCCGGAAGCCCAAACGGCGTAATTAAGGTGCAATTGCAGTCTAACTGCAGTGCGAACAAGACCTGAGAATAGCTAGAATAGCGCAGTCAGTCACGCCCGTGACAGTCATTCATTCAACTGCAAGTGCTCAATCCCGAGTAGCTACCCTGCATCTCATTGTAATTGCTAGCATTTTGCTGGTCTCAGTGGTAATCGCGATGCCAGCCCTGCAACGGCCGCGGAGGCGCCCGAGTGCCGTGAGCCAGATGTCACAGTGGCCCACCGCAGTGATCCGCGCGTAGTTTTAATGACGCTCACCACCGAACAAGTCACAAATTTTGTACCATCAGAATGGCTCAATACCATCTTCCGAGCAGTTTAGAAAAGATATGTCTGCTGCAGCTCTTTCTTCTAATATCCTTGATATCGGCACAAGATGCAACGATTCTCGTCGGGCCCCTGCCCACAACGTTCACTCCTCCAGTTACATGCAACTCTATCACGGCAATAATTGATAGTTGGACTCCCAACAATAATGTTGCCACTACTGAGACATTACTCAATGCAGGAGCCAATGACTGGGTGCCAAACTACAACTGTCTTCCTCCAGGATACAATTTTACCTTAGGCGCTGCCCAGTACTATTCTCCAGGGATATGTCCGAGTGGCTGGTATATGGCTTTGGGGATGACCTCCACTGAGGCCGACTTCCGTCCAAAAAACGCTGCGGTGCCTGTGGAGACTATTGGAATTTGCTGTCCAACGGGCTACAATTTTGACGAGAACGCCTGCACGTCCAATCTTATCAGCTCTACTATAGCAGCTGCTTATTGGTATGGTAATGGAGCCGCTGGTACTATTACTCTTACCACTGAAACCACCGCAGTTGGCTCGAATACCGTTTACGCGATTTTAATTGAAGTTCGCTGGCAAGCAAGCGATATAATAGGAAGCCAGACTTCGAGCGTAAGCCAGACTTCGAGCGTAAGCCAGACTTCAAGAAGTCAGACTTCGAGCGGTATCCAGCCGAATTCTACTTCATCTATTCACCCTTCTACACTAAGCCATGGTCTTTCCGGTGGAGCTAAGATCGGTATAGGCCTTGGGATTCCATTAGCTTTCCTCCTCCTCACTGGATTACTCGCATCAGTCTATGTTCGGAAATTCTCTCAGTCACGCCAGGAACGGGTTTCGGGAGAGCCCATCAGTGAACTTCATGTCATTTCAGAGCTAGATGGAACACCGATTCATCCAGTCTCAGGGTCTGGCCAGGACCTCACATCTGTGGCCCCCGGACACTTGTCGCCTGCGCCTGCGCCTGCGCCTGCGCAGGAGGCCATACCGCTGCGGAATAACCTACCCCGTTTAGTCCACTCAACGCAGCGTGTCCGTCAGTCCATCCGACGGCCTGATGTACAGACTGACACAGATGAGTCAAGCGCACCATCCCCTCTTATTAAGCCTGTTTAGAGGTTGAGCGTTGTGATCTGTAATGACCGTCGTTGGATTGTCGATAATATTGTACTGTGAACGTCTGGGATGTCGCTGGGGGGCGTGCATATAGGAATCGTGGTGGTGGTGCCCGGAGTACCAGAGGAGGGAGGAGGGTGCAGCGAAGTGATCAAAGCGGGTAGTTGGATCCTCGATCCTTTTTGCGCGCCAAAATGTCTGTGCGTTCTCTCGAAGGCGAATTTCCAGATTGCCCCACTACCCCGCTATCGCGTCCTATCTCTTCCACCTCTTCTACCTCCAGCTTCTACACTCTCATTTCAGAAAGTTTAAAAAGGCTACGATGGCTAAGGTGTATTCGGGCGCGCAGGCGGAGGAACAACTACATAATACGGAAGCCGCAAAGAAAGCTCGCGAGGCGCAGAATCGAACAAGTAGAAAGTTGTAGCTAATGGAGGACCTGTTTACGTTTACGAAGCGCGCTACAATGAAGCAATGGGACGATGAAAAGGTTGGTGAGGATAATAAGGTGTTGGAAAAGATGTGGATTGCAGAGGTTAAAGATCATACCGACAACCTCAAGAACATTCTTAACGCCTGGAATAAGAAAAAGAGAGCTAGGAAGGAATGCGTTAAGCAGCAGCAACGTTTAGGCAAACTTGTGAGCAAGATAGTTCGTACGCAGTCTGTTAAAGAAGCAAGCCATAGTATTTACGTTGCGCTGAATTTTTCGTTGCGCTGTGCCACTCGCGACGCGAGTGCCGAAACCTGCAAGGTGACGTGGCAAAGCCCACGAGCCCGACCATGTTTTAGCTTTTTCGCAGCCTTTCCGCGGCCATTCCTATGTTTCATAATCGTAGCGTATTTCGCTGCGGAGAGCTCTACCGAAAAATCTCTAAGAGATGTCGTTACTGTTAGGATTGAGGAAGAAGAATGATAAAGATCCGGCCAGGTCGCAGACAGTGCGAACCGAAGAGACGAGTACGGATACAGGTACAGAGGTACGTTTATCGTGGATTTAACTATTTGGATGACTGTTTACGGCGGCTCTCTCAGGTCAATAGAGAGGATCATGGCCTATTCAATCTTGGCAATAACAGGCAGGAAAATGATTACAATGTCGAGTTAAGCGCTTCCAAAAATACCATCCTCGACAAGCGCTGACAAGTTCAGTGTTATCGCTGTTCCTGGACTTGACGGAGACTGGGAAAAATCATGGACGGATAATAACGGAGCTCTATGGCTTCGAGACTTCCTCCCGTCACAGCTGCCTCGAGCGAGGATTATGTCATACGGCTACAACTCCAGGACAGCTTTCAGCAATGCCGTCACGGACATAAACGATGAGGCAGCGATGCTTCTTGACAGACTCGACGGAGAACGCCAAAGCAAGGATGAGAAGACCAGGCCTATCATATTTGTTTCGCACAGTCTTGGAGGCATTGTTGTGAAGAAAGTGAGTGTTCTACTGTCAGTTATGGCGACAAATACTGACATCTTAAAGGCCTTGATCCTCGCGCATGAACGATCGAGATATTATGCAGACTTGCTGAACAGTGTGCGAGGGTTAATCTTCTTCGGAGTACCCCATCATGGCTCCGACGTCGCATATTGGGGTAACTTGGCCGCGAATCTCCTCAGGATCTTCCAACTAGGATTCAGCACCAACACCAACTTTGTGGAAGCTCTCAAGAGGGATTCCCAAACTTTTACCGATATCTCACAGCAGTTCATTGAGCGCGGTACCAACCTCTCAATCAGGACATTTTACGAAACCGAAAAGCTTTATGGTAAATTGGTGTGTGGAAATTAAAATGTGGCGCATTGCTGCATTTGTCACTAACGTCTTTTAGATTGTTGATAGGGATTCCGCGCGTCTGAATCTTCCGAACGAGATCGCTGTTGGTATCGCGGGCACGAACCATATATCTATTTGCAAGTTTAGCCATGCCAAGAGCCAAAAGTATTTACCGGTATGGAGGGCTATCAAGAAACTAATCGATTCAGCGCCTGTTGGTGATGCCACCTCAAATCATTCGGCAGGCACGAATGCAAGCACTCTTCGTTCGAGTGCTAACAGTCAAATTAACGATGAGCAGAATCAACTTATGGGCGAATTTTGTATGTAGATAGCCAAAGAAAAATTCTACTTCGTCACATTTAGAGGCATATTCGACTGACCTATCAATCAACAGCACGGGCAATCGATATCGGGAACTGTCGTCTCGCGCAGAAATACCCCCAGAAAGCCAAGACTGACTTTCAAAAGGCGCGAAAGCTCTTAGAATCAATTCATGACCCTGGATCGACACGAAGTGTACGGGTTTATAGAGGGTTGATACATTGTGAAATGCTAATGACGTACAAGAGGCCGCTTGATGAGAGAGAAAGGCACTTGTCCAAGGCGCAGCAGTATGTCAATGCGGCACTTGAGATCGCACGTGGATCTCCTGATCCTAGAGACCTTCTGAACATAAGGGTGGAAAAGGGTTCTACCATTGTGAGGAACGGAGAGCTCCAAGCCAAGAGACCGAACTTCGATCCAAGAGAGGTAGCCCAATTGAAGAGTGATGCACTTAAGGAGCTTCTGGACGTTGTCGATGAAGCCCGGCGGCTGGGTTCTCAAGAAATCGAAGTCTCGGATATCATAAGAAGTGCCGAGAGCTGGATCAGCCGGTTATAAATTGTCGGAGTTCATTCGGCACGGCTGCCCATTGTTTGCGTCAGACGGAATAAAAGTACTTCAGCCTCTCGCCCTAGGAACAGCACCCCTAGGCCACACCGATTTGCCAAATGAAAGTGGCTGGAGAATGAAAGCGGCTGGAGAATTTGTTGGTGCTACAGTGCACAGCGTTCACCGAGGCCATTCAATAGATGAGTTAATGGCCGCCATCTCCGTGTTCTCTACTGCATTATACGACGGGTCGACGCTTCCGACCGTCAGCGGTCCCGCAGCCTCATTGAGGCACGCGTCATGGTCGATGACATGGAGGACAGACCGGGCCCTGACCCTCGATTGGCCGCTCGCGATCTGATCCTCTCGTTCGTTCGCTGCGGCAGTGCCTGCATCCGGAGCAAGAGCGCTGTCCATCTCAGCACTCTGTTGTAGGGATTCAGGAACGGAAGAACCATCTCTGCACCTGTCCGAGCAATGCCGGGACGATGGACTCTACCGGTTGCTGACTATCTCTAAAGGCGCGTTATCGTCATCCGCGGAATGGTCTGCCGGGAAATTTTTGGTCATCATGCTTTCAAAATCGGACTGATTGACGCTCTTCACGGCTCCAGCTCCTGACGACGGTTGCTCTGTCGTCCTATCTTCGTCAGTCCAGGATGTCTTAACCCGGCTAGGCTGGTTTCGGAACAGAGGTAAATCCGGATCTTCAGGGGTTCCAGAGGGCCGGGCCGGCAATGAGGGCGGAGCTGAAAGGGATCACCTCATCTTCACGTATTCTCCTATCTCGAACCTACGCCGATCCAATACCCCCCCACCAGGCTGCGGGAATTCCAACCCTTTTCCCACCCTCAAGGCACGGCTTCGATCGCTTACAACCTCGCGCTTCCACTTCTTCTACAAGCCTACAACTCTACAACTTACACATGCATACAGCAGTGAGTCTCATCTGCACTAGCATTACTATCAGGGAGCAGACCCTCTACCCTCTACGGATGAGCGTTATTTCGGACGTGATCCTGCAGTTTTGAGATCTGCAGTACGGCAGAGAGTCCCCGCAATCGACGTACACCTTCTACACACGAACACAGGAATGCAGAGGTGGAACAAAGGGCATAGAATACAGTCCAAGCCACGCAGGACCCCCCGGGCCAAAGAGGTGCTCGGAGAGGTAGGGGGCTTAGGGAGGCGCTGGAAGAGGTCGTGAAAGAGGTCGTGGATGCGTTGGGGTATACAGGAGGTCCCCGAAAGCACGCTTGGTCAATTTCAGGTGTAGGATACCCCCTGCGGTTGAGGCGGGCCTTCTCACTAGATTACAATATATGTGGTTGTAGAATGCGCATTCCGAGCAATATAACAGGCAGGATGGACCCCGCCTTTAACCTAAGTTATAGGCGCTTACAGGGAGCATTCGCCTAATTTTCCAGGTATGATTAGGCGCTTTAGGGGACCACCCTATCAAAAAGTTAGGCGAGTTCTCCCTGTAGGAATTGTCACGGAACTCATCCCGGGTTGCCGTGACACCTGCGCACGGACCACGGTACCCCTATATATTCGACCCGAGATCCTGATTCTTGTTCTCTTCTTCATCCGAACGTCTTGACTCATCACGAGAACCCGTGGCCCGACATGATCAATAGCTAGCAATCAAGACTATTCACAACTGTCCCGCTCATCTCGTGACAGGCATCTATAAGTTAGGTGGGACTCCCATTCTGCCGTCATATGGGATAATTTCATTTTTTATGCCACACGTGCATGGTTTAAAACTGCAACTAACGATGGCTAGTAGCGCTGGGCAGCTATCTAGCCTTGAGCAAAGTTTTATGGTAGTGAGTTAGCAGTAATTTTTGCTCAAGCAGAGTGGGTAGAGCTAGCTGGGGAAGTAGATAGATAGTATTCCCCCAGCTAGTTAACGGCTGCTAATCAAGCCCCCCAACGGGGATAGAAACCCGCGGCAACCCCACACTTACTGGAAATCACTGTTCCCTGAACGCTGCTGATACAATATAATCCTTCCGGTTGTCCCTTGTTCTGCCTGCGAAGCCCTGTTTATCGCCTCCCCCCTCTCATAGGCGCCGCGTCGATATTGGTCATTTCGCAGTTCAGCTGAGTAGGGGTCGGGGCCTCGGGCCGCACGGCGTCCACGGATACTAAGCGTCGCAGAGGCATTTTTTCCATTCGACGGCACAAGCCCCTAAACATTCCTCATGCCAGAGTGCATCCTGCCCTTCCGAGTCTCCAGGATCCCGGTCGTGGCGCAGGAGCGCGAGTGGTCAAAGGCGAACGGTGGAATGGTACTGGTACTGGCGGGGCTCGTGAAACAGGTGAGGCATTTTTGGGATTGGACGACCGGTGGGCCAGTAAGGCGGAGAGGAGTGGGCTGGGAGTGGCGTCGAAGGAGACTTGGGGGCGGGCGCGAGCGGTGGTAGAAGAGATGTAGGAGGAGGTGGTGAAAGCGACAAGGACGGGCTCGCCTTTATACAGGTCGCCGGGGCGTGGCAGATGTCAAGATCAGACCTCAAACAATTTTGTACCATGGGAATGGCTCCATACCATCTTCCGAGCAATCTAGAAAAGATATATCTGCTGCAGCTCTTCCTTCTAATGTCCCTGACATCGGCACAAGCTACGACTCTTATCGGGCCCCTGTCCACAATATTCACTCCTCCAGTTACATGCAACTCCATCACGGCATTTATTGATATTCGGACTTCCAGCAATAATGTTGTCACTACTGAAATAGCGCTCTATGCAGGAGCCAATGTCTTCGTGCCAAACAACAACTGTTATCCTCCAGGATACAACGTTACCTTTGGCCCATCCCAGTACTATTCTCCAGGGATATGCCCCAGTGGCTGGTATATGCTTGCGATAGCGATAACTTCTACTGAGGCCGACTTCCGTCCAAAAAGCACTGCGGTGCCTATAGAGACTATTGGATTTTGCTGTCCAGTAGGCTACACTAATTGGTTTTATGGTTGCGCTTCCACTCTTACCAGCTCTACTATAGCCGCAGCTTATTGGAACGGTACCAATAAAACCGGAAGTTTGTTATTGACTTCTGAAACTATCGCAGTCGGCCCGAATACCGTGACCGCGCCCCAGATTGAAGTTCGCTGGCAAGCAGGCGATATAATAGGAACCCAGACTTCGAGCGTAAGCCAGAGAAGCCAGACTTCGAGTGGTATCCAGCCGAATTCTACTTCACCTATCCACCCTTCTACACTGAGCCATGGTCTTTCCGGTGGAGCTAAGATCGGTATAGGTCTTGGGATTCCATCAGCTTTTCTCCTCCTTACTGGATTCCTCGCATTGGTCTATGTTCGGAAATTCTCTCAGTCACGCCAGGAACGGGTTTCGGGAGAGCCCATCAGTGAACCTCATGTCATTTCGGAAACCGAGATTTCTGGCGCGGAGAAACAGGAGCTAGATGGAACACCGATTCATTTAGTCTCAGGATTTGGCCAGGACCTCACATCTAGACCACAAAGCCAAGAAGTGGCCCCCGGACAGGAAGCCATATCACAGCATGCTCGTCAGCCCGTCCGATGGCCTGATGTACAGACTGGCTCAGATGAGTCGAGCATACCATCGCCCCTTATTAAGCCCGTTTAGAGTATTGTGATCTGTTATGACTGAGGTTCATCATACCGTGGCTAGTGCTGTTGGGCTGGTCTTCTTCTCTGGATTGCTCAAGACGTTCAGTCGACTCCTCCTGGCGTACGGATTCTCTGTCATCATGCGTTGATGCTTCAGAGACACCGAATGTCTCGATGAGGTCTTGAGGATCTGATTGGCTTTCAAAGGGCGACTCTTCTTGGAATTTGACCTGGCTCACGTCTTCAACTGGTCCTACGACATCCTGTCCCATTCCAGTCATGCCTGCTTGAGAATTTGTTTCAGGCTCCACATTATTGCCTGTATCTTCCTTCAGAATCTTGGCCATTATTTGTCGACTTTGGAGCTCAAAAGGCGGTTCAAAAAGGCAGAAGGAAAAAGAAGAGAGGAGGGGAGGGGGCCGGGCGCAGGATTAGGCAGCGACCGACCAGGTTGGCTAGGCCGCCCAGGCCGCGCGTTGACGCCCACATCGGAGTCCGACCATCGTCGAGGGGAATTCGGCTCGAGGAAGGGACGAATCAGAGCAGCGAGCCTGCTGGGAGGTGGGATCACGAGCAGGGACCATGTGAGACCGACGACGTCACGCGGGCTGAATTCAGGAGGTTGGGCGGTCCGGCCGGTTAGGGGGAGGACAGAGAGCGGTGACAAAATAAAGGAGAGATAGAATGCAGTGAGGGTCGTGGGCGAGGGGGGAAAGGGACCTTTATAGTCGCAAAGCGGCGAGAGCGGCGCGATGCCCGAGCGGGCAGGCTAAACCGGAAGCGGGAACGCACCGGCAACGACTTTACAGAAATAGTACGCTATGCTGACTTTAGTGGTATCTCTGGACCCCTGTGGATGCAATTGCATCAAGTATTGGATGATTTTGGTCGAAAGAAACGATTTGCCTGCTCCAGGTCTTCCTGACAGCCAGAGAATTGGCTTTTCACGTTCAAGCCATGAACGGAATATCGGGTTCTCGCGAATCCAATCTCCAGTGCCCGGCACTCTTTTACTGGTGATAGTCCTGTATATCTCTTCCGGGGTGCTGCTCGGTCGAAGGACGGCTCTAATCTTGTTGAGCTGTCTCTCTCTAATGTCTAATCTGGGTGTCTGGGGGTCCTCAATAGGAGACATTGGGCCCGAGTTTAGAGAGGAAAATCGCTCCAATACTTCTGTCCTAAACTGTTGAAGTGTCTCCTGCGTGTCATTGATAACGACCACAGCTCTGTCCATTTGAGTGGCCGTATTGGTCGTTACTAACAGGGTCAAAGTGGCTACCATTCTGTGCTCTTTCTGTGTGAGCTTTCGAAGCTTGCTGAGCTCCGCGGAAATTTGCTCGTCCTTGCCCAGAAAGACCCTCTTGAATAGCTGCCCAACCCTTCCATGTCTGATGAGCTTTGCAGATTGAGCACAGACATTGAGAAGACACACTAGGATCTCCGTGACGATCCCTCTCAGTTCATCAGGCACATTTTGGCGAGTGTGAACTGTTAGGCGTGACGTGAAGTCTTTGACCTCTTCAAAGAGGTCACGGATAGAGTCGTAATTAGCGCTAACGCCCTTACACGCATCTACTAGATACATGACCGAACCAAAGACGATGCAGCTGGGAGGAAATGCCTGTGGCAGCGTTAACAGAGGAATTCGTTATGATTACGTTCAAAGTTCTTTACCAGACTAACCGCACCAGCAGCCATGTTGCTTATGAATTCGATTGGCTTGAGAGTCATACTTAGAGTGTCGAAGAGCATCCGTCGAGAGCTTGTGAATTCAGAAAACTGCTTGTGGCGGGTATCGATCTCGGTCTTTAAGTCCTGTACTGTATGCAACTTGGCAACGTCAACCGCATCGAGTCTCCTTCCATTTGTTTCGGCATACTGGTCAAGCGCCCCCCGCCAGATGCTGGCGAATTGAGTGTCCAACGATGTCTCCATGAAGTGTTCATATGAATTCAGAAAACTCGACTCAGACGCTGGAAGAAGATAAGAGAGCGAAGACAGCAAGGGGAGGGGCGGACTCCTGATCTTACGTGTGTTGCGAACAGGCCGCGCTTCGGTGGCTATTCGCAGGCTCGTACGTTCGTACACTCGTACACTCGTATGCCAGCTGGGC
>Ga0335072_10003033_pt1 | contig 25525 bp, 21 predicted proteins | sample Lox_Sample_21_FD_206725 | JGI IMG/M metagenome (GOLD analysis project Ga0335072, IMG submission 206725) | Soil microbial communities from Loxahatchee National Wildlife Refuge, Florida, United States - Lox_Sample_2.1 | ecosystem: Environmental > Terrestrial > Soil > Wetlands | place: USA...
GGGCCGTGCTGCTATTGATAGCCTTTGCCTCGATTTGGGCTCCTCGATTGAGTAGAACCTCCACAGCCGCTGTATGCCCATTTTGACTGGCTATCATTAGGGCCGTGCCGCCATTGATAGTCTTTGCCTCGATTTGGGCTCCTCGATTAAGTAGAACCTCCACAGCCGCTGTTTGCCCATATTGACTGGCTATCATTAGGGCCGTGCTGCCATTGATAGCCTTTGCCTCGATTTGGGCTCCTCGATTGAGTAGAACCTCCACAGCCGCTGTATGCCCATTTTGACTGGCTATTATTAGGGCCGTACATCCACTTGGAAGCTTTGCCTCGATCTGGGCTCCTCGATTGAGTAGAACCTCCACAGCCGCTGTATGCCCATTTTGACTGGCTATTATTAGGGCCGTACATCCACTTGTAAGCTTTGCCTCGATCTGGGCTCCTCGATTGAGTAGGACCTCCACAGCCGCTGTATGCCCATAGTTACTGGCTATCATTAGGGCCGTATATCCACTGGCGGTCTTTGCCTCGATCTGGGCTCGTCGGTTAATCAAAAACTCAATCACCGCAAGACGACCCCAACCAGCAGCTGCAGCTAAAGGCGTCGCTCCCCCAGCTCTTGTCTTCTCCTCGATGTGCAATCCTTGTTTGAGGAGCAGCTCAACGATAGCGACATTTCCGCTCTTGGCTGCTGCGTGCAACGCAGAGCCTTCAATGCTTGAAAGCTTAACATTTGCTCTTTTGCGAATCAGATACTCGACCATAGACGAACAGCCTTTTTCTGCAGCCAGATAGAAGGCAGTCTTCCCCACCTTATCACTAGTATTGATGTTCGCTCCATAATGTAGCAGGAGCTCAACACAATCTTGGTAATTCCCCAAAACAGCTTTGTGCAATGCGGTTCTCCCATCTTCGTCTTGGTGATCCAAATATCCGTCGGCGTGGATCAATAATTCCAGCCGGCGGACTTGGCCATCTGCAGCTGCTTCAAGCAGCCATTTGTCACGTTCGTCCTGTGAACGGTTGAGGAAAAATGATTTCTGCCGCTGGTAGGATGCATGATCTAGCCAAGAAAGAAGTCAGTTGTTTGGTGTTTGTACCAGCATTGCCTGACTGTCGCACGAGGCACCACTCACTGTTGTACACCTGTGCATTAATGTCCCCATTATGCTGTCTTGCGTTCCCACCCGCGCTGAGGCCTTCAAATTTGTGTCCTCTTGAAGTTTGATCTGAACTCATCGCTTTTGCTTTAGCTTCAGCTCTGGTAGTGAAAGGGTGGTGCCAAAACGAATGACCCCGCGGGCCATTAGGAAACGACTGGATGTTAGGAATTCATGCCAATGAATGAATTAACAAGAATCGAGGCCTAGGACCAATTGCGGAGAGTTCGATGGGCTATAGGAGTTCGGAAACGGCACGAAGTACATGCACTTATCTCAGCCTGAGGCAGCGAGACCGTGTACTCGAAGAGGGATGTGCTGGCGCATTCACAGAGGGCCATTAGCCGGGGCGGTTCCGGTTAGTGGGGCAGCCTTGAGGTTAAATGGGTAGGCCTAGGCAAGCATCCAATGCAAAGATTTTCGGGAAAGTTTGGATTCATTTGGTAAGGACTAATTGGAATGTCGACAAGACTTGCTCAAGCTCGGGAGAGTTAGTCGTTCATACCGGCAAGGTGAGGACACATTGCAAAGCGGTAGTGAAAGCAAATAACCCATCAATCCCAACCTCTTAGAAGCTCGATAACGGTCATTTTGCAACAATGTTTTTCATGGCGCGCAGGAGGTATACCTCTACAAATGCCGCGTGAAATGATCTGCTGGCCAGGGAAATCTGTAAGATGACCCAACAATCTTCCAAACACGCTAGAAGGGCATAGCATGGAAATGATCGATCATGCCGAGTTCAAGCCCAAGGGAGAACCTTTGAAAGGATGTCTTCAGTATTAAGCATAGTGTGGTGGAAGCACAATTAGCACGCCGTAGGCCAGATAGATCCTACCATGTACGGGAGACGCGTGGGAACCACGCATTCTACACCAGTAGAAAATCCCTCTTTGTAACGCATTCTCAGCCTTTCGCTCTCCCTCTCGCTGCTTCCACTTCTACGTTGTGCGGCCAGCCCTTTGGCACACCTCATTCCTTCACACTAGTCGTCGAGCACACTTTTCCCCCCAAATTTGTTCCCATAGTGTACTCTCGACTTGCCTGAAGCTGTGTTACTATCGTATGTATGCCCGGATCCGGTCAGGGTTACTCCTGCCACATTTTCGTCACCATACCTGACCCTGGCATCGTCGGTAGCCAAATTTCTGATGAATATATGACCCTCTCGACCTGTAAGCACCTGTCGAACGGAAGTCTGGAGCAGCGGATCAATGCCCTCGGCGGCCTCTTCCAGTACGCCAAGGCTGGGTTCCTCCTCCATCTCCTGCGCTTCCTCAAGAGAAAGTTGTTGTAGACGTTCTCGAGTGGCTGGGAAGAGCTCCACCAGGCCGTCAACAAGGGTCGTGACGTCTTCAATCAGTCTGTTGAAGTGCTTCTCCTCGTACAGCGCCCATGCAGCTTTCTGTGCGAAGCTGCTTCGCTTCTGGCGTTTGATAGCAAGCTCACGCATCTTATTATGCATCGATCGGAGATCCGGCTCCAGGTCAGCATTAACGTTATACGCGACTAAATCACCAGGCTTGGCTCTCATCTTATATTTCGCCGAAACCTTTTCTGCATTCGCAAATAGCTCGATGATCTCGCCCAAGATCTCTTGAACCTTCTGGGCTTCATTTGCAGAGCCGATCGCCACGTTGCAGTGTTGTTGGGACTCATTTACTGCATCGGCCCAGCGAGACAGCCGCAACTTCACGATATCGAGCTTCAAAAGGGATCTCTGGTAGCTTTTTCCGAACTGTCGGCCAAGTTGAACGTATTCAAAACAGTCGACACAAGTCGTGAAGAGACTTGCGAGGGCCACGCTTCCCATGGTGAGTCCGACTGCCTCTGCCATGATTCGATTTGTGGATGGGAAGTTAGTAACTGAAAGTTACACGTCCTAAGACGGCCCCGCTTACCAGATTGACTGCATATTTTGACGTTTGGAGGTCCTCAGGCAGTACGGCTTGAAGCAAAATGATCACGGGCGGTCAGTCGCAGTGGCCTACCTGCTTAGCTCCAACAGCTCAGGCAACACTCGATGAAGGCAAGTTTCGCGAGCTTGTCCAACTCTTCAAAGAATTTATTGAGGATCTGGAAGCCATGATCACTCGACTAGATATTGCCCGCATGGATAGATGCTGAGTCAAGCGCACGTCAAAGTCATGCCATTATGGTTTTCACAGTCGCTACCATTGGTTTCGGAAGCCTCAGCTTCGTTGCCGCACTCTTTTGCTCTAGATGTGATGGCATTTCCGAAACAGGACGGAGCCAATGCTTGGACACTGAGGCACATTGTAGGACTACGTTGCTGGGATTCTCTTGGTCTGTCTTTACCTTTACGATTAATTGCCATCGCATTTTCGATCAATCCGCTCGTGGAAAGCGCCTGGTCCAAGGCCAAGAAGTCCAAGGGCAGAGGGAGCTTTAGCAAATCCTCAATCGGGGGATGGTCGTATAAGTTTCCTGGCATCAGGCAACTCAGAGAACAGAAGGCAGACAATCTATGTGGGATATGACAGCTCAGAATATGGCAGACTCACTCAGTCCTGTCTGATCGCCTCCACAGACAACGAAGCCTTCCAAGATAATTCGGACGAAGCTTTCTGCGGCTTCCCAGAGTCTTCTTTGGGCTCTTCTACAGCGCGACTGCGAAGATGGTACTGGCCACTCAACGGAAGGCCGCTAGCCCAACCTCGTACTCCGCGGGCTCACCAGACAGAAGCAACGAAAGCCGCACCGTGTTAGCCGGGGTAGGTCCTCGAGTCGCTGAAAGCCTCCCTTGCGTTCGAGCAAATTGAGAAAGAGCAGCGCGGTATGAAGCTGGTGGTTGAATCGTACAGCCGCATTCTTGCCGGTGTCGGAGGTGGAAGGCTCAAGAAATTGGAGGAAGAGGGGATGAAATGAGTATACCAGGAGAGTTCGCGAGATGTACAAAGAACGACGCATGATAGTCTGTAGCTGGCGAAGATCAATAGAAATATGCGGCATTCTTTCCGATATCGTACAAAGATATATATCTACACACAGCAAATGCACACTGCCCCTCCATAGCACAAAAATATCGTCATCGCTGCTCCAAGAAACACTGGGAATGGGCAGTGGAAGAGAAGTTTCAAGACTGGAAATGCATGCTATGTAAGCAGGTTGGTCAGTACTTTTGGAGCGTGTGGTTGAACACTACCAACTTCATACAGCCTCACAGGAAGTGTCCATCCCTCGGAACACCATACGCCCACCTCGGCACGGCGTAGTTCAGTCGTAGATATGGCTTTGCCTCCGCATACTCTCTAGCCCCGTCTTACCATTCTCGTCCAGTAGCGGTGGGAGGCCCGCAAACTTGTTGATGAAATTTATTACAGTACGGTGCCAGACGAGGCTGTTTTCATGCTTCAGGACGAAATGGCTAGATTGGCAGTGTCAGCGAAGGGTTTTCCATAGCGCGAATCAGGGGCAAGAGAGAATGAATTAGGGGGATTGCTTTGAGCTAAGAAAGCTCGAGCAGAGCTTGTTTGGGACTCACTAAATTGAGCAACAGTCAGTAAATATGGTCTAGAATAAACCAGAATACCCATGACGATTCCAATTAGAACACATTCCCCACTGTACGGATTAGGGAGACTCACCTTTTCGTCTGGGAAATTCAAGAAGAGGCTCTCCACGCCTCTCATTTGCAAAACATTGAATGCGGCGAGACCTTCGGCGACTGTGAGACGATAATCGAGACTGCTGTGAATGACTAACTGAGGTGTCGCCCAGTTAGCCGTGAATCTGCTCGGATCCCACTTGTCCCAGATTTCCTGTCGCTCCCAGAGTGGTCCTCCTAGGTCATGTACGGGAAAGTACTGTTCATCGGATGCGCATTGTGCTGTCATGGAGAATACTCCATCATGACATACAAGGGCCTTGAATTTGCGACCAAGATCGTGGCCTTGGATCCAGTTCATCATGTAACCGCCATAGGATGCTCCAAGTGCCACCGCTCGGTTGGTATCGATGAAGTCTATTTCCTTCTCAATATGCTCAAAGCCTTTCACAAGATCCTCGTACGGTAAGCCTCCCCACTCGTTCCTAATTGCGTCTTTGAAGTCCTGACCATAGCCTGTAGACCCTGTCGGGTTCGGGGCTACCACCACGTAGCCTTGCTCGGCAAAAACGGCAGGATTCCAGCGTGTGGACCACTGGTCTCCCCATGCACCTTGCGGACCGCCGTGGACCAGGAAGGCAAGCGGATATTTGTGTCCTGGTTTGAAGAAAGATGGTTTCATCATCCAGCCGTGAACCGGATGGTCTTTTGCTCCACGCCACCAAATTGAAGAGACTTGCGATTCAGATAAACCGAACAAGTTCCCAGAGTGTGTTGCTGAGGACACTATCATGATATTTTCGGGCCTTAAAGGGTCGAGGATGTAGTAAATACTGCTGTCCACCAATGAAGTGCCAGAAATGAAGAGCTTGTCCGAATTGGAGCTGGCTGGGACCACGTCGGAAATATATCCTTTCGAAGTTAATTTCCTAGGCTTCACTAGATCGTGTCCCGATGCTGACGGTGGGTGAAAGGGGATCTCGAATAAGCACCCCGTGCCTTTGTCTTCTGCCTGCACAAGAAGAGAAGAGCCATCCGCCGACCACATGGCCGAGGAGGGAGACCTATCCCAGAGTCCCTTTCCATCGTCACTTCGCAGTAGCTCGACGCCTTGGGCGCTGGTACTTTGTGTACTATTCCCAACTACACCCAGGAAGATCACAATCCTGTTCTTGTCACTCTCGTAACCATCAATCTTTTGGTAAAGCGCGCAGATTTTCTTCCCGTCAGGAGAGAAAGCCGGTGACGTGGCCCAGCCTTCGAGCCCAGGGACGAGCAGTTTGATCGGATTGGGTGCATTCACGGACATCAGATCCGTCCGGGGTATAAAATACGCGTAACCTCGCGTATGAGTAGCTGGATCGAGGTCGGGATCCCTGGCTACAAAAACAATACCTTCGCGACCAATATCAAAGTGGTTTGTGCCACCGAATGTGGGTATGGGGGACTCGAGATTGGATCCTTTAAGCGCATTACTGAATGCAAGGAGATTGTACCGTCCTTTCCTATGTGTGACATGAGGCGCAGACCGCTGTAGTAGTGCCGTCCAAATTGTATTTCGTTCCTTGCCGATCCATGAGTCCCAGTGGCGCACGAAGAGGGAATCATAGAGTCGGGCAGACGAATGCGGTTTGGGGGTATCTTTAGGATTGTGCAAGCTGCCGTCTGGGTTCGCTTGTCCTGCCACGGCAACCGCGACCATTCCAGGCTCGATGTTACATAGCTTCAAGCTAGACAGAGGACCTGCAACAGTGCCTGCCACGTATGTCCATCCATTTTCGAGTGCGTCTGATACGACGAAGCTAGTATTGCCATTTTCTCCCTCTTTAAGCCATACCACTTCATGTCCGTCGCCCAGCCATTTTGGTTCGCTCGCTTTGATGTCATTACTCAGAAGCGTACTCTGGCCATTGGCGATGTTAAGCACTCGTATCTCGGAATGCTTGGAGTGCGTTTCGAAGGAGTAGGATGATTGCGAATACAGTGCATACTTGCCGTCAGCGCTTGTAGTGGCTGAGGAACGTCTGGGTGCACTCAGTAGGATTCTGACATCGAGTGCGTTAGAAAGCTGTCTTTAGAAGTATGTAGGTGGAACTTCTAAACTAACTGAGGAGTGAAGTTATTCACCCGGATTGTCATAGTTTCTACTGTGGTGGATTTCAATACCAGGTCGATGTAAAGGAGGATGTATGGGAACGGTTCCCTCAAAATGAATGGAAAGCGAAGCTTTGGGGAATGTTGGAGCTAGGGGGAGCTTTTTGCGGGGGGATCTACACTAGTTAGGCCTTTAGTCCTCTTTACCTGAAATGATGGTTGAAGATTTAGGGGCTCTTCTGTCTATGCCAAATTCAAATTCCATTTGCACGGACAGCGCAGTTAGCAATTGGGCATCGGTAACGCAGTCCTTAACTTTGCCTAGTCATTGGGATGGGGTTCGACGTCACGCAAGTCCTCGCCTCCGTTCGGCACGCCTCGCATGAGAAGCTTCTTGTAGGCAATAGTGGCGCCCTGATAGACTGACGTGGTCTGGGCGAAGCAAAGAGTGGCGCAGTCATGGCGAGAGAAAGAAGGACTGAAGCACGCGCCAGCGGTGAAAGTACAACTAGGTCTCGTGGATGGGAGTGTGAGAACTTGATGGTACCTCTACCATTCTTGAACGCACATCCGATCTATAAGGGCTGAATTTACTTTTCTCAGAAGCATACCGGTCCAGCCATGATATTGCATCTTACTCTGCCAGAATAGCATTTCTAAATTGGCTATGGCGCGGACTTGCCTAAGCTTCAGATAAATCGACAAACCATTCTCAATAGAGCCATTGTTCAACCCATTTCCGTCACACTGGACCCCCAAGTCAATATTCCAGATTCAACTTGGGAACATAAGACAATGATGTGGGAATGCCTTGAGATTCAGGACTTGGATCGTTACCCAAGAATCGGGAGGAAACGGAGGAGGAGAGGAGGAGGAGGAACAATACGCTAGACAGCCAAGGCCTCTGTCCCGAGTCGATACTATCGGGGGAAAGGCTTGCGGGCTTGGGGTAGCACGAAGGATGGTATACTTGTTGAGGGAGATGTTCGATTGGACGTGGCAAGAATCGATGGTGTAGAGTTTGCCGTAGCTGACTAGGACGTTCCGACTAGATGATGCTTGGTTTTTCCATTCGATATGAGACTGCTGTTCGGGAAAGGGGTTTGAGAGAGAGCTTGAAAGCAAGGCATTTACGAGGCTCGTAGTGTGTATGACCACGCTTCTCGTGGTTCTGATTGAGAAGCACTTTGGCTAGCATTCCAGGTCTCTATCTAAGATCTGGAGTTTTCAACTCTAAAGATGAAAGAGTCTATCGAATCTAAGCACTTGCCTCTAAGATGCCTCAACCTTTGCTAGGCAATCCTGGAACTCGATCCAGTTATACATGATAGCTTTTGCGTTGCACTCCTCCGTCAGCACCTTCACCATCTGCTGCTCCTTCTCTTTGCCGTCTTCCAGCAAGTACACGCCAACATACCCTATGAGTGGGATTCCCGCTCTCTTGGCTGCTGTGGCGCCGCTCCTGCTGTCCTCAACAGCCACACAGTCGCCAGGCTCGACGCCGAGCACCTTGCAGGCGTGCAAGTAGATTGCAGGATCCGGCTTGCTTGATGGTGGGTCCAAGCTAGTCGCGGCACTGAAGACATGTTCGTTGAGGAAATACTTCATCATGTCCGTCTTCTCCAGAGACGCGACAACACGAGGCTTCGCGCTAGTGCTTACGACGGCCATGGGATATTTCCCCTGCTGCTTCAGTTTTTCCAGCTCCTCTGGCGCACCTTCACAGGGTTGGCACTTCTGGCTCAGCTTCAGTGTCACTGCTCCCAGCTCTTTGTCGACATATTCGTTGAGCTCCTCAGGTGACATTGTGAAGTTGTGCTTCTTCTGCAGACCAATCATCATGCCGCGGAAGTTCTGGCCGACGAAGTTCTCGAGGAGGCTATGAGCCGAGTAGCGTGCCTCGATGCCATGCTTCTCGAGAAGCTCGTTGGTCAGGTCGCTGCAGGCTTCGAATGCTAGTTTCTCAGAGAGGCAAAGAGTGTTGTCGCAGTCGAATAGAATGTACTTGATCTGCTATTTTGTCAACTAAGGCGACGCGGCTTGTGAGTAGCATAGACTTACTGGAGGCATGTTGAGATTTGGGTTTGCTATGCTTGGTGGGGTTCGAAATGTTTCAAATATTGAATGGCCACGGCAGTCGAAGATGGGACTGGCCAGGCACAGCAAAGTTTAGACAGTAGCGATTGAAAAGGAAAGCTTCGAACAGCTCTAATAAGTACGCGAATGTTTGTTTTTTTCTTCCTACTCCCGGATCAAAAGAATTTTGGATCAATCAACCAGTCAAGGTGATGAACGTGGCGTGCCCCGCATTGGTTCAATTGGCGGGGCCAAAACCCGCGATTCGGCTCAACGCTTCACTCGTCACGGAGCAGAAAAAAGGCCAAGACCAGGTGACCTACAGTGGCGGTGTACCGGCGACAGTATCCGCATTTGTTCAAAGACCACCTTTTTACGTTTGGGATGTTCACGCGCTCGTTTAGTACTGACTACACGTACAGCCGATCTGGTCTTGTGCTTGATGAATGGTCTAAAATCGACGTTGACATACGCTCCTCCTGTGTGGCCACATCCCGAGTCTAGTTGCAGAAGCAAACACTCTATGCAGAAATGTTTTCCTTTCCTCTCTGCTCTCTGCCCTTCCGCTCTCCGCTATTCGCTCTCTGTTGAGTCTTGCCGAGCTTGCCTTACTCTACCCGTCACGGTCCTGTCCTAGCAATGGACAAGAAAGATCCTGCAGAAAGATCCTGCAGAAAGATCCTGCAGATATCAATTGTTGCAAGCCCAATACAGTAGAGAAGCCTACTCAACTCGCTGGGAAGGACGTTCATTTTGGTTGTGCACCAAACTTCGTCTTCTGGAAAATCGCCCCAGAACTAGATCACGTCAGCAAAAGCTTCTGTGCTTCACTGACCGCCTCCGTCTCACCTTGCAGACATGCTTCCGTATCTTGTGCATGTTCGTTTCCGGCTGGATATGTCCGATGACTTCTAGCCTACCCTACTCGACATTCTTCGGGACCATCATAGGCCGACCAACAAAGCTTTCCAGTCCAAGTAAGCTAAACCCTAGCGCCTCTTTCGCGCCTGCCGGGATCTCAATCTCGTCAATCAAAGCGAAGCGGGTGTGCGGGAGTTGCTCCCTGAGATAATTGACTATGTTAGGGTTGTACGAGCCGCCTCCTCCCGTGCAGACTTCATAGGCACCACCAGGCGGACCCCAACGCCTATACGCTTCCGCTATCGACTGGGCTGTAATCCTCGTGATGGTGACTGCGCCATCTTCCGGAGTTGCACCACCTGGCCATGTCAACTTTCGTGTTCCATCCGAATTCTGTTCACTTACGTGCAAGCATCCCGTCGCAGATGTCCTTCGCCATCCTATCACCAAAAGTCTCCCAGCCCGTTGTCTTCGGAATGTCATGTTTGAAGTATGGTCCAGCGAGGACTTCATCCACAATAGTCTAGTGTACGTTTCCTCCCGCCCCCATAGCACCGTCCTTGTCATACTCCTTCTCGCCGTTCGTGAAATACCGCATAGCAGCGTCTATATAGACGTTTCCTGGGCCGGTATCAAAGTCATAGCAACCTTCAACGTTCCCTTCGGTAATATAGAGAAATTTGCTATGTCACTAATGTTCTGGGCGGCTCGGTTCTTGGTCGGATGGTTTAGCAGAAGACTATCAAGGCTGCGAAAAGCGGACAACCCTGCCCGCCCAACGGCATGTCCGACGCCCTGAAATTGCCCATTGCTGTGACACTAGTCTGCGCTACGATGACAGATATCTCAGACATGTCAAGATGGGCACGCATCTGATCTCCTTCCAAGAGTTCTGGGAGCAAATGCCAGATCTGGGACAGATCTCACTACAATGCCCAGTCTAACGGCCAGTAGTAACCAGTTTCTCGACCTCACCGTTTGACCTTGACCAGCGATTAGGTCCACCTCCTTCCTTACGTCGAAGCCCTCTGTTTGACCTAACCAGTTGGCTGCGTCCGCCACCACTTGACCCCGTTGAATGTTCACGATCGCCATTTCTTCAGGTGATGTCTTGTTCTCCTTGATCAGTCGCATCTTGTCCATCTCATCTCCTATCCTATCCTACACATTTTGCCCCTTTTTAGCGTTAAATAGACCGATACTAGCTTGGTAATGTCTCCAGAGGTTCTAGCACGTGCAGGTGTATCAAGATGTCTCCACCATAAAGCGCCCAGAACGTACCTAATGTCCAAATGGCTTCAGACGGACCCCATCATCTTGACTGAAGAAGATTCGTTCTTAGCCACAGCAAGAGACCTTCGCCAAGAAACCACTCCTACTGCCCATACCCTATGCCAACTTTGATCATACATAAGGTAGATCACATCGTGAAAGACGAAGGCGCTTATGTTCCAAGATATTCGAACATACAACGCTATCAATGCCTTGAAACATCATCTAGTGTACAAGTGAGAAAGTAGCCCGCAAAGGCTATGCCGGCAACTCTACGGTCACGTCGAACGGCACCCAAAAGCCTCCCTGACGGTCAAATGAAGCAGCAATTTTGGACTCCAGTATTCCCTTTCGCTCCACATCTAGAGAAATGCAAATATTCTCATTCAGCGCCTTCTATAAACCATCATGCCCTCGTAAATTCATAATTTTTCGTCAATCATGTCTCGTGCACGCAAACACCAAACTTCCACACCTGCCTCACTTTCAGCTCTTCGCCACTCTCTCCATCCATCTCCTCCAGCACCACCAAATCCGCATCCATCCCACCCTCCAGCCCCCCTTTCTTCCCCTCAGCCTTGCTACCTAACATCTTCGCTGGCGTCCCTGTTACACACCTGAGCGCCTCCCCCCAACCAGCTCCCGTAAACTTCTTGAAGTTATTCACACACTCAATCAACGTCACAGCGCTTCCCGCTATCCGTCCATTGGCTTCAAGCCTTAGAACTGGGCCCTGCTTGATGATCCGCTCACCGTTCGTCCATTCGTATGTTCCGTCGGCGCAGCCGGCGAAGTACATCGCATCCGTGACGAGGATTGCACCTAACGGATGGGCATGATAGGCGATTGAGACTGAAGAGCCGTGCAGGTGAATGCCATCCGCAATAAGGCCGAAGTAAGGCTTGGCAGGTGGCAGGTCAGCCAGATCGCTTGCGTTGCTGCAGATACTCAGGCGGGACCGAGGCGTTGAGGCCACGCTGGAGCGCGGGCTTGATGGTTTGCTCGTTCGTGGACTTGACGGCTTGCTTGTCTTGGGACTCGATGGCCGACTGATGCTTTCGCTCTGGCCGAGCAGGCCGAAGATGCCAGGATCCCGATGCCCGAACGGCCGCATTGCATTGAACATGTGAGTGACCATTGTTGCGCCAGCAGTGACGGCCGATTGGGCTTCTTCGAGAGTGCCATCGGAGTGCCCGATGGAGAAGATTATGCCTTTGGATGTTATGGTTGGGATGAGGGAGGTCATATTGCCAAGTTCAGGGGCGGCAGTCATCATGGTTATGTTTGAGAAGTTTTCTGCGCCATAGCACTTTTCAACATCGGAGAAGGAATGCGCCTGGAGGAGGACGTCGGGGTTGTGGATGCCGTTTTTCGCGGGGGAGAGGAAAGGTCCTTCGACGTGTGCGCCGAGGCTTTCGGCACCGTCGGACGGTTGGCGGGTTTGTTCGGATGGGCCCAGATAAGGGAGGACGGAGTGGTAGACTTCGGGCTTTTGACTTGTGATCGTGGGCAGGTAGGAGGTTACGCCGCTTTTGATAAGCTTGCGGTTTGTGTCTTGTAGGTCGGAGGCATAGGTATCGGAGGGTACGGAGAAGTCAAGGCCGTGGGCGCCGTTGAGTTGAACATCAATGAAGCCAGGACTTAGGATCTTCCCGTTCAGATTTATGATCTGGTCTGGAACTAGGTGCTCGCCGTAAAAGGCAGATTGTCGGTCAAGGATCTTGCCCGTCTGACTGTCCACCCAGAGATCTTCCTCTAGCAGTTCTGAATTGCGGAGGAGGAGACCGTTCGTGAATTTAGTGATCCGCGGAACGGTGCGGCTCGCCATCTTGCAGTCAGTTCGCCGATGTAGATTGTTTGGCGTGGAAGAATTGCGACAAAGATTGCCTTTTAGTATGAGAAGCAATGAAATAGAAGGAATGGACGATTACTTGCAAGCAAGACTGCAAGAATGAAGAAAGAGAGACAGGAGGAAAATGTTGCACTGATATCCGAACGGATGAGTATTCAGCAACGTCACAGCAGCGTTGGGCCAATGCCGTCACACCCAGCCCTACAACGAGTACCAACCATCGATGTCCATCTCCCACGAGATGAGGGACCGTGCGCTATGGGTGGGAAAAGCTCCAGTCCCCGCACTTTTCGTACTTATGGGGTATTTCAACTCTTCTGATTCGCTGATCAGAGCAGGCGGCGATGAGGGTGTCCCCATGAGAGTCACGGGCCGCAGCCAATCCTCACCTCGAAACTCACAGCAGCAGACAGGTCAGAGGCGACAGTAGGAGGTCAATGTGATAGCAGGAATGGTTTGGTGACATGAGGGTGGTATTGGGGTTGGCACTAGGGAGACCGTTAGCGTTGCAACGTCTGGAGGACCTTCGATCGGTCAGGTGTAACGTCGGTATCGTCGAGAAGACTGGGCGCCAAGTGCGTGTAGCGGCAAGCAGAATCACATTGGGGTCTTTTGACGGCTCGAGCTGGGGTTGTATCATTCGCGGCCGCCGCTAATGCCTGGGGATGAAACAGCGAGTGGAAACGGTGTCCAGGTTAAGCAGCAATTGTTAAAGCTGGTATCAGTTCCGGCCCACAATTGCATGCAGGGAACGCCACAGACCCTGGTTTGACCCCACAGTAACTTTCCCCATCCAGCAGATCAGTTTGACTGCTCTCCGCACCCGAAGCTTTTTTTGCAAATCAAAAGCACAGACTTCTCACGAGTCTTTTGAGACATCGCACGAGCGAGACCTGAAGTGAAATACCTCATCCTCCCTCCTTCAAATCCCCCTGTCGTTTGAAAGCGCGACCGCCTCTCTGCGACCTTGCTCTGTCATCAGCGCTGACAGGTCACTTCCGTCACTCTCCAGCAAAATCTCCAACAGCATTTGCTGACGCTGTCCTCTTCCCGCCCTCGGCGCATCCACCGTCTCACCAGCAGCCATGGCTGAGGCTAACAACGAGAAAGTCGCAAACACCAACACTGCCGGTGCAGATACTCCTTCAGATTACGCCACCAATGGCGCAGTCGAGCCAACACAAACCATCAAGGGAAAACCTTGGATGTACAAAAAAATCAAGCTTGGCCCTATCACACTACCAAACTATGCCTCGCCTAAGTTCCAGGTCGGCTTCGTTGCTATGGTGTGCTTCCTCTGCCCGGGCATGTTCAACGCTGTGAATGGTCTAGGAGCCGGTGGTCTGGTCTCCGCACACGACATCAACAATGCCAATGTGGCTCTCTATTCGACTTTTGCCGGTGTTGGATTCTTTTGCGGTAGCATAGCCAACCGCATTGGCCTGCGATTGACCCTCGGAATTGGCGGCTTCGGATACTTCCTCTACATCTGCTCGATCCTGTCGTACAACCACAATGGGAACGCTGGTTTCCTAATATTTGCCGGCGCCCTGTTGGGTTTCTGCGCAGCCATGCTGTGGACTGCACAAGGCGCTGTCATGATGAGCTACCCGTCTGAAGGGTCAAAAGGAAGATCCATTGCCTGGTTCTGGATAATCTTCAATCTCGGTGGCGTGATTGGTGCTTTGGTATGTCTTGCTGAACCCCACCCTTCAAGCTCAAGAGCTAATCAGCCCTAGGTACCCCTCGGCCAAAATCTTCACTCAACCTCGAACTCCGTCAGTGATGGCACATATATTGCCTTCATCATCTTGATGGCCTGCGGCTTCATCCTTGCAGCATTCCTCTGCAATCCAGCTTACGTTGAGCGTGACGACGGCTCGCATGTGATTGTCATGAAGCACCCAAGCTGGAAGAGCGAGATCCTTGGCATGTTCTCTGTGCTCAAGACAGACTGGTACATCGTACTGTTGTTCCCAATGTTCCTCGCCAGCAACTGGTTCTACACCTACCAGTTCCAAGATGTGAATCTTGCCAAGTTCAACATCCGCACCAGAGCCCTGAACAATGTCCTTTACTGGACAGCCCAAATGATCGGAGCATCCATCTTCGGATATGCGCTGGACACAAAGGCAGTCCGCCGACCACTGAAGGCGAAGATCAACTTGGTAGTACTCTTGGCCATCACCATGGCAATCTGGGGCGGTGGATATGCGTGGCAGCGGACCTATACTCGAAGCGAGGTTAGCCCGAAGACGTACGTCAAACTGGACTTCAAAGATTCTGGTTATATTGGACCGATGTTCCTATACATCTTCTATGGCCTCTATGATGCTGCGTGGCAGACAAGCGTTTACTGGTATGCTACTGATCTTATTCCATCAACTTCAGCTGACTAACAACCTGACAGGTTTATGGGCGCTCTGACCAACAACAGCCGTAAATTAGCGAACTTTACTGGCTTCTATAAAGGCGTTCAGTCAGCCGGCAATGCCATTGCATCACGCATCGATGCCCTTGAAGCACCATACATGCACGAGTTCGGTGCCAATTGGGGGCTTTTGGCAGGCAGTCTCCTCATCGCTGCTCCTGTTATCTTCTCGAGGATCCAGGAGACGGTGCCTTTGGAGGAGGATCTGAAGTTCTCTGACGAGACGTTCGCCGAGGTCGCGCCGGCAGAGGCGAGGAAAGCCTCAATGGCGCCAGAGATCACAGGTGAAAAGTTCTGAAGCAAGATGGAAACTCATGAGGATTTGAAATTGTTTGAGTGAACTCTAGCATTGACGATCAAGGGCTGGGATACTGGTGAAATGAGCTTACTGGCTATTAGCAACGGAGGGACACTTTCGTAGGTGGCGCGCGATCAGATATCCAATGGTGGTAGTAAAACCCCTCCTAATAAACACCACTCTTGATCCGTACATGATGCTGCTTATCTGATGTCCGTTATCTTCGCCCTCGCTTTCCGAACCTCAACTTCAGGACCTTTGGCATGACCTTGGTCAATGGAACTTATGATAGCAAGAATCTAAGCATATTCTCTCAGTCTTGGTAGTTTCTCCAACCGTGCGATCTCCGGGTCTCGCATCCGTTTGTCCGCCGGATACTAGTAATGGCCTGCATTACGTTTAACGCTTATGTTTCTGTTACGAATTCCCTCCTATGGGATCTAGGCTCGTCATGGATATGACGGCAGTCACACTGGAAGGTAGTTCGCGCGGAAGTGGTCTTGGTTGCATCGCTCTTGGGGGGAGGTTGTATGTGAATGAGGTTTGTTCCGAGCTCCGAGACATGCACGAACGCCTGTTCGTCACCTCTTGAAAATGGGTAATCGAATATGCGACCTGTAAATTTGTGTCAATCACTCGAGGATTCTCATCATTCTTGAGGGTGTGACAGCTGTCAAGTATTCTAGGCGATAACTTATGACAAAGTTGGAAGCCAATCTGAGGAAATTGGCGCGGTTTGAGGGAAAGACCTATGAGAGGTTGAGAAGCCTCAAGTTGGTTCAGCGCGAACTAATCGAGGGTGCAACGATAGAAGCTAACCCTTTTCCGGCTTTGCAAGTCACATCTTGCTATCCCCGCTCGGACTCATCTGAACTTGATCTGAGGTCTTGTACGGCATCTTACATCTCTTCGCCATTCTCCACAGCTCCTCCATGGCCAATGACGAAGATTTCGAGATAGGGTTGTGCAGGTTGTAGACGGTCTTCTAACTAGCAGTCATCCCTAATCGCTCTTGTTCAAGCAGTTGCTAACTCTCCATTCTACAGTACTTTTCTCGCGTACTTTGAACGAAAAGCATAGGTAAGGCATTTGAGCGTCCCAACATACTTCTTTTCCTCGCTAACTTTATTGGCAGCTTTCTAGGCTCAAAACCACGCGTATTCAGGGTCTCAGTACCATGCAGCTTACACTTGAACTCCCACCGAGGAGTCCCATCCTTCCAACCCTTCCTTGAACAACCCCGAAGCTCTCGAATAAACCCCAGCCTTGCAGGCGCTGGTGACGGTCCTCCTAGCTCTCAAAGACCTCACTAGTTGTAGGAGCTATAAGCCAGGCAGGCGGAAGAGCTCGAATGACGCGTATCCAGGCGGGCTTTGCGTGCTCAGGCAGGGCAACATAGGTGGGAGATGACTCGATACCCATTACAAAGAACAGCACCAAAAATGTCTATACAGGTTGGCGACTGCGAGGTTGAGGAAGGATAAGATTGATACACTGCTACGGCTACATTTGTGTGTGTGTGCCACTACAGCTAAGCCACCGGGGAGTATTAGGCCAGGGGGGTTCAAATGAAGTGCTCCCGAGTCATTCCGACCTGATTTCCTCCAGAATGTCTGCCCGCCACGCATCCCGCTTTTTGGTCGCATGTTTCTGAATCGATTCTCTCGCTTGATCCGCGAATGCCACTTGATCGTTGTAGAAGTGAAGCGTACCTACAACATTTCTAACACACACGTTAGTTACCCTCGATCATTCAAATAGCTAAATCGCTTGACGAATGACACCCGCCATATGCAGCAACTTGCGGAAATGTAACTACTTACACTGGATCGCTATAGTCGGGTTCAAAGAGAAGCCCATACACCGTGGATAGCACCATTGCGTTCGACGTGTCGGTGGTCCAATTTCGATCGAAAATGCTGTGACAAATGCGACCGTGTCTGTTGATATTAGGATGGTAAATTGGCGTTACGAATCGGCATTTCGGTGCAAAAGTCGGATAGTCATTTTCCATGTGCAAGTAGAGCACAAAGGTTCCGTCGGTATAGATGCTTTCCGGCGGTCCTTCCATTATGATCTTCCAGAATGAAATATCGTGCTCACTCACGAACACGTCGTAATGAGGGTGTGGGTTAGCCGCTAAGCTCTGCGCCTCTGTCAGAAGGCGTGCGGTCCGGAAGTTCGAGTCGGTGCGGTCTCTCGCAGAGAGGACACGCCGTGGTATTGCCGTTGCTAGCTCGATGAATTGATCCCCGAGGTTTGGATGAATTTTGCGCTTAGGGAAAACATCCTTTGTAACCACTTCGGGTTCTGCGAGCCACCGTGCAGAGGAGAAATTGAGTATCCCGGTGGAGGTTGGGAGTTCAGCCCTGCGTGATGATTCGATATCTGCGATATCCCGATCGGACAAGGAGAGCACAGGCTCCATCTCGCAAATCGCCATCGCTGCTTCGAGAGTTTTTGGAAGAAACTTGTATCCCTTTGTGAGGTAAGAAATAGCCCGAAGGTCCCTGTTGTCGTCCCCTGCAAGGCAGAAGCAATCCAAGTATATGTCGTTTCGACAAAGCTCATCACTTACGTCAGCCGGCATACGCGCCGACCCTGTGTCCAGGCCGTCTGATATGCAGAGAATCCGCCGTTTCGCGTCAGGATATCTATTGGCATGTTCCATTACCTGATCACTTGCGAGTGCGAGTGCGTCCCATAGAGCAGTGTCGCCGCTGTGGTCTAATTGATTCACTGTAGACCGGAAATCTTCGACGATGTGTGTCAAAGGCTGTGCAACCCTTGCCGCAGAATTGAACGTGATGAGGCCAATGTGTGTTCGGTAGTCATATGCAAGGATTCTGTTAACAAATTGGTCAAACATCTGCTTCAGAACGCTTAACTTAGAGATCGCCATTGATCTCTTTCGGGCAGTCGATTCAGCTTCCGGAATAAGCAGTATTTTGAAGACCAATGGAGTGGCTGATGGTCCTGGAGCGTTTCCGTGAGAATCCTCGAAAAATAGATCGTCCCAATCAAAGACATTGTTATTCGTGCGACCCGATAGGTTGCCGGAAGGAGATGTCCTGTCTTCAGCATATGCAGTCTCGTCTCCAAGAATGCCTCGAGCATGCAAAGGTGTCAGATAGTTCGAGAGTGCTTCCCAGGAGAGTGGAGTATATCCACTGAACCAACCATCCCCTAAGTCACGCAGATTGTATCGAAATCCTCGCTTGCTTGGGGCCTCCCAAGCAGTCCCTGTTTCAGCCCTGAACCTCCAGTACTTGAACACGACACCGCCGAAACTTTCCTCGGTGTTTCGGGCGGTCCAAAAGGAGAACAAAACGGTTTTGCAACTTCCACTGAAGACCTTAACAAGACACATTGCATCCGCACTGGTTTCGGAGTTGCTCCTCCCGCTTTGGGAAAATTGCCGATCAGTTAAACTTGCTTCTGGAAAGGCAATATGAACCACGCTCTCATCACGAAGACCGGCTTTTCCCAGAGTAGTTTCTTCGACATCGAGAACTTTATCCAGAAATTGTAGGCTAAAGTTCGGAAAGCGACCTTTAAGGCCTCGGAAAGCCAAGTCATAGAGAGTGGAAACAGACATATCTTCCCGGACCTCTCGCTTGAAAGTGTCTTGACTGCTTAAGAACTGTATCTTCATGGACCTGCTGGTATGGCCCGACCGTGATCGCGACGTTCCTGGTCTCATTTTCGAAGTGTTAATCAGGGCGTCGCCCCTGACCCATTCTCGAACATTTCGTGTCATCACTCTGTTGGTCCTCAAATTTGTATCTTCAAGAACTAATCCGGTCATGGGGGAGGTTTTGCGGATTTGAAACCACTTACGGATGGCAGATCTCTCGTAAGTGTGTCCGTCTTCCGTTACCACTGGGTCGCCGAAGAGTTCGTGCGTCATGGGACATAAATAGTCTCGTGGAATCGCTAAGCCTAGCCTGGAGGATGGCAATTCGGACAGATTTCCATTCAAGCCAGTTGGGACAGGATCCCCAATCCGCCAATGCCAGACGGTACCCATTGTTGCCTCTTCCAAGTAGCGGGCCCTAAAGATGATGAAATCGACCAAGGAATCTTTGTGATGATTTATGCTGACAATTGACTGTTTGAACTGCGAGACTTGTTCTTCGCATTTTTCCATCTCAGCACGTAGGGCCGTCCAAAAAATGCGTTGACGCATGTCAGAAATTTTGCGAAGCCAATGCTGGAGCTCGTCCATTTTAAGATCGATGAGAAGTTGAACTAGGCTGAGGGCCACATTCTGCTGTCTGTCGTAACGAACAGCTTTGATGGTACAAACAATGTCATTGAAAGACTCGTGTGCCGAAATTTCTTCCTTCATGCTTTCTAGAGACGCTGGTAAAACATCGAGATTTTGGTCGAATGACTGACTTTGGACCGGATTCTGTGTTGGCTCCATTTCTTCAAGGGTTATGTCTTCGAAACCCGCAGGTTCCCTCATGCTGGTGCTGCAATCAACACAGATCATGAGTAGTTCATCTGGAATCTCAATTCTCCGTCTTATCGGATCCCCAATAGAGTCAAGAACAGCACTGCCGTCAGCTTCGCGACTCGCCAAAATGGGCTTGAGGAGCTGGGCCACTATCGCAATGTCGATAGTACACTCTCCACCGCGCGTTGGACAGAATATGCGAAAGTCTTTTCCGGGCTGACCACACGCTTGTCGCCCAAGATACACGGCTCCTAAGCCGTGCCGATCGAGTGTGACAACAGGGTGAGGTGCAGAACCAAGACGATCCGGAGATACTATTGACAGCTGGTGACGGCTGCTGATGACAGCGAGGTGGTTCAAGTCCTTCATTTCTCGTTTACTGAACATAAGCTCAGAGCTTGCGTACTTGTCAAAACGCTCGTTGGCGTACAGTACGTTCATATCGAAAACTGTAAGTTCAGCGGCCGACCCGTCGCTCAAAAGCGCAGCTCGCTTTGTGCGTCCGTCAAGGGGAATCTCAATCACCGATGCTAGTTCTGGATCTGCGTATTGAATGATTCCAGCTTTCAGTGCTTCGAAGCATCCCCTTTCCAAAAGCCCTACGTTGGTGTCTGCAGGAGAGGATATAGCTTCCATAGTCTCACCGTTTGTAAGGCTCACGGTTTTCATTGCGGTAATGTAGGGGAAGAGGAGTCCATCTTCACCGAGTTTGAAAGTCTTGCTCTTTTCCAAAAGAAGGCCAAACAGTAATCTTGAGCCTTCAAAGAAGCGCGAACGTTCAAAACCTATGACATCAAGGGGAATCATGCTCTTGACGACCTCATACATAGACTGGCATAGAGCTGCACATTCCTGAGGCGTTGGAGTGTTGCCACTAGCTAGAATATGCATCGTTCGAACCGTAGGAGGAAATCTAGTCAACTGATGGACGGTATGGAGGACGCTGTCACGAAGTTGTTCGTTTGAAGACCCTGCCCCTGTCAAATGAACAAAGACTCGGAGGGAGGACAGAAACATTGCCATTCCCCTCTCGGTCTGCTCGACAGGGACGGCCTTTTGCAATAGTTAGCGCCTAGAATAGCTTTGGACAATAACGCGGGGCTTGTCTATCTTGAAATGAAGTGTTCGAAAATTTCAAGCTCCGATAAGATCTTTGCCTTTGAAAAGAGTTTGACTCACCCAAAAGTCGTTTGGAAGATAAATGCCATTCTTTCCCACAGTCCTCTCCCGAAATCCCGGAGTAGCCTTACGTATGACTGCGAAAAGATTCAGAATTCCATCAACAATCATATCTTCAAGCCCAAGTTCTTCAATGGAGATATCATTACGTGTGGTCGTAATTGGTGCTTCGGAAGTGTGAAGATCCAGCAGTAAACGTTTCCGCGCCCTGGCTTCTGCATCGACTGAAGAGCCGAAGGCGTTTGGTTCAGAAGCATCACGAAGCGAGTTGTCATCGTTGGATGCGACAGTGTTATCAGTTTTGTGGCGACTCCGGGAACAGACGGTAACGATAGGAGCTTGGAAGTTGTTGTTGCTGTTGCTGCGGCTGCTGCTGCTGCTGCTATGTCATTTGTTAGTACACTGCACTCCTTTTCACTGGAAATGTTACCTCTCGGGTTCCATTGGCGGTTCCAGGCCAAAGCACTGGACTGACTTGAAGTTCTCAGACCCAGGACCTTGTGTCTCTTCTAGAAGACTAGAAACAGTTGCTAGAAGATATTTTTCCTCTAGACTTGGCGCTCGTTTGACCTCGACAACATTTTTCGAATGGATCAACAGATATGGATATCCGTGTTCAATTCTATTTTCTAGGCTATGGGTACTCTTGATTTCAAAGAGGCCTTTGTTGCTGATAGCGCGTGCCAGCGAGCAATTACATTCGTTTAGATCCGAGTCTTTGAGAGTTTCAGTTGCGCCGTCATGTAAATCCAGCGAAAGATGACGCGCGATTTGTTTTCGAATCTGGCGGAGAGTCGACCTTTTCGAAAAAATGCCCGGCATTAAGGAGAAAGCATTCAGGTTTTCATGCTGATGCGCTAACTCTGGAGTAATGACCCTAAGTCTTATGGGAGTCTCGCCCTCGAGTAGGCCGCTGTCATCAATTTCAACCTCACCCTAGCTAGTAATTAGCATTTCCAGCTGCCATATCAAGGCATGTCGACGGAACCTACAGGAGTGGGAACAGCATCGACTTGAGACTGTGAAGATGGCTGGCCTCTGGAGGTAGCGAACAAGACCTCGTCACGAGGGGTGAGCACCACATGTTCCAACAAGTCATCTCCATCAATTAAAGGGCCATTAGGCTCCCCTATTCTTAGTTGCAAGTCTGCCTTGTGTACTTGGATTGCAATTTTTGTCAAGCGTTTGGACAACTCCGCAATAAATTCAGTAACAGAAGCTGCTGGCGGGAACGGTACTAGTAAGCGCGTCTGAATGCTGTCATGCCCGACATAAGTAACGGTGTATCTCTCCATTTCTCTTCCTGAATGCATGGACGATGAGAGATGAAAGTTGAGTGACAAGGCTGGAAGTGGGGTTGACTGTTTCACGGTGTCTCTTATCTCTTAGAAATCTAAAAGACGCAGGGCTTGGCACCTTCTTCTCCCGCGTCTTCATTGGCTAGATGAGCCTTGGGGCCAAAGACTCTGCGGAAACAAGAAGCGATCGAAGCTTGCCTGCTCGGTTGAAGTGAGGCGCCAGTTTGTGCCGCGCATGTGATGCACTTGGCGCTGCACGACGTAATAGACGGTTACACCCGCTGTTGCTTGTTAGCCTTGTAGCTATCCAGAATGTCACGGGAAGATCTCAGAACATCACCGACGAGGTCTTAGAAGATCCAACGCAAGTTTGCTCCAAAAAGGGTGATCGAAATGATATTGGGACTGACTCGGGACCACCACTTTTGCCAACACTTCTTCAGGCCAACACCCCTCACGAATTAGGCTAAGATGTGACCTCGCCGCCCGTCCTATAACAAGAACCTCAAAATAAGGCTTTATCCTAGCCACACTATGAGTTCTGTATCCTATCTCACTCCCGGGGCTGCGATTCTGCTAGTAAGCTTCTGGCCTTTGATTCTGCCCTTTTGATAGTCCTTGTGCGCTCCCTTCCTCCCTTCCCTTTGTATAGTCTAGCTGGTGCTGTAGATAGAGGTATCGGAGGAGGTGGACTGTTCTGGGGACAGTGGTAATGTTGGAACAGCTCTGGCGGAGGTTGGAGGCTTGCCGGGAGTCCTCTCAACTAAGGTGTTGGTCCTCGTACACTGTGGAGGCGTTGCAGGCACTCTCTCCATCTCCACTAGTTCTGGTGTAATAGCTCTTGCTTTACCCCTGGCAAGTCTGTTAGCCTCTGGTCTGTCTTTACCACTGCTCTGGGCTGCAGTCAGTTCTGGAACATTAGCTTTGCCGTGATTCTTCTTCCCCCTCCGCCATTGTTTGTCAGGAACTGCATCAGGGTGGCCGATCGGGATCAGGGAGAGCTCTTCATGCCGTTCAGCAAGTTCTTTAGCCGCAGCGTTCGCCCTCAGATACTGGATATCGGAGCGTGACTGCTCTTCTGGCCCCACTCTATCTCGGACCATCATCACGTCCTGAACCGCCTTATAGACATCCATCCTCCTCGGTGATAATGTAACTGCCTGTAGGCAGAGCAATGTACGTGGGCGAGTGTTCGAAATCCATGATAGAGAAAATTCTGCACTAAAAATGTCTATATAAACTGGCGGTGACGAGATTGTGGGGAGTTGATATTGATACAGGGCCATGACTATATTTGTGGGCGTGCGCCACAGCAGCTAAGCCACCGCGGGGTAGGGGTTTGTTGGCAACAAAACAGAACTAAAATCCGCCCCGACCTCACCTTTCCCGCTCACCCACACCATGCCGCTTTAAACACTCGCACCTCGCAAGCAGGGTGAGCCAGGGTGAGCCATGGTGAGCGCAGGGTGAGCGATGGGCAAGCGATGGGCGAGCGAAGGGTGAGCGTCTTGTGGCTCGCGTGCACGCTGACCTTCGATGGGTCCCAAAATGGACTCCCTTTCTTTACGCTATTTTTGGGCGCCCTCCTGCACAACCGCTTCGTCTCGCCCTTGTGAATCCGACAGACAGATACTTGAGGACGTGGAAGCCCGTTCCGTCGTGCCTGCAGTTTGACCAACAACGCGTGCTTTTCCCACTTCTTCTCCCTCCTTCTTCCAACGGCCGCCTTTTCCACCATCATGGCGAAACGAAAAGCCACGACTGAGCAGCTGGGAGCTCGAGCCGAATCCAACGGCTATAAGAGGGGGGCACACCGAGAGAAAGACAGCACTCGAGACAATGGGAAGCACAATAAGAAGACTAAGAGTCGTCAAAAGTCGGTGTTAGACCGCTACGTGTCGTAAGGGATTGGTGTCTCTCCGCCCGTGCGAACTTCGATACTGACATGCTCCATACCAGATGGACTCTCTTGGGAATGCGAGAAGACGCACTTCAGCGAGGTCTCCCGGCTCCCGACGAGGCCTGTGCCAGACATCACTGTCTTCACAAGGAGTGGAGGCTCCCGATCTAGCAACGATAAAGGATTTTTTTCGCTTTCACATCGCTACGAGCTGCGGCAGGATCGTGGCGAAACCCACGGTCGATTCGATTAACACCAATGCTGAATGGTTTTTTGCCGGCTTTACTCGTATCACGGGCACAGTAATAAATGAAGAAGATAGGGCCGAGGTCTACAAAGTAAGTGCTCCTTCCTATAAACGTGGCGGGTCCAACCTCATAGTTAGCAGTGGGTCCGGGTAACGCTCACTGCAGAGGGTGTGGCGGTGAATATAAAGAAGCCGAAATACAATTTTACCGCAACCACTCTCACCAAAGTTCTGGTCACTCTTTGGACTAAGGATGATTTGATCTTCATCCCTGAGCGGTACCGGCTGCAGTATACTTTCATTTTACGAGTTTACTGCTGGACCGGCGCCAGGCTGAGTGCCTTCTTTACGGGAGGTTTCCGTTATGGGGTGAGTTCTCGGCGTGCCCGGTCGCTGGTCGCTCGACTGACTTCGTAGGACGTTACTCTGGTGTTACAAAGGGCGCCCGATCGTCCCTGGAGGCTCATCTATCGGATCGACCAGCGGTGGGTGAAGAACAACCGCGACCCTGAGAATATCTGGTACGAGGTTATCCTACTCCCATCCCCAATGTTTACGAATTGCCTCGGTATAGACTTGCTAACGAAAGGGTTCTGTGCAGCTTTGGTGTTGCTGGGTCAGAGCACGCAAAACTCGTCTACGATGATGCCGCAATCCTCCTTGCTATGGCAATCGCGGACAACGTCCTGGTCGGCATCAAGTCAGAGGCGGATTTACAAGAGCTAGAGATCCTTCGGGGCGAAAATGAGCTCCCTCTCCTCTATGCCCCGGGCGCGGCAGAAAAAGTCATACTACGGAAATGCTCAAAAGCGGGGGGCGTCACCGACGAGC
>Ga0335072_10003034_pt1 | contig 25521 bp, 18 predicted proteins | sample Lox_Sample_21_FD_206725 | JGI IMG/M metagenome (GOLD analysis project Ga0335072, IMG submission 206725) | Soil microbial communities from Loxahatchee National Wildlife Refuge, Florida, United States - Lox_Sample_2.1 | ecosystem: Environmental > Terrestrial > Soil > Wetlands | place: USA...
CCCATCGGCTGACGACGTGCCCGACCACCAAGTCCTGCTGCGCGGAGCGCGCCCGGGACGCCAGGCCGGTGCGAGCCGGCCGGACCTGGTTAGGGCGCCTTGAGTTGGCCCCACCATGGCGGCTAGCGGCGGCCCCACCCCGAACTGGACACCCTCGATATCGGCCAGCTCTGGCCCCACCCTCCGACAGTTGAGCAGGCGGTCCTGCAGTTCCGGTTTCCTCGACTGGCGCTGGTCTTGCTGGCAACGAGCCGCAGGTCAAGGTGGAGCGCCCGCAGCGAAGCGAGGACGTACGACCTTGACCTGCGGGGAGCGCCTGCCATCCTTGTGCGCCGAGGAAGCCCCGGGTGGGGCCAGATCAGACCGCCAGAAAACCGCCGCGTGGGGCCACTTCAAGCCGCCGGACCGGTCCCAAATGGAGCCGCCATAACCACGGACCGCTCTGCGGAAACCGAACCGGGACCATGGTGCGGGTACCCGCCGCCGTCCGTCTTCGAGATAAGCGTTCAGGCACACGAAGGCGGGTTATCGAATTCCGGTTCCCCTGGCGTGTTAGCGTACCGGCATGGCTTACCTGCCGCAGGGCTGGCCGGATGGCGTACGCCCGCCCGGCAGCGAGGGGTTCGAGGAGTCGGCCGTGGCCTGGCTGCTCGATGTCCTTCCGCCCGATTACCGGCGTCATCCGGTGCTTCGGCGGTACCCGTCGGCGCTGGCATCCGTGGCCCGGTACTACTCACGCGCGTGCGTGGAGGGGGCGAGGGAGAGTTACCGGTCGGCCCGTGCCGAGCTCGGCGTCGCCCTGCCGCCGCACGCCGTCGACGGGCGCTCGCCGTGTACAAGACGGAGGGGTTCAAGCTGGCCGCCACCGCCAAGGCGGTCGAGCTGGTCGAGCGGGCGATCCGCGGCGAGGTCTTCGCACCTCGGCTGTAGGCGGCCCGGCTCCGCTGATACCGGGCTCAGCCACGGCGGCGGGCGAGCAGCCCCGGGCAGCCGTGGCGGCCCCGCGGCCGGGGTCGGCTGCCGGCCAGGCCCGCGGTTAGCACGAGCAGCCCGCAGCCAGCCATGATCAGCCAGCTCCCGCGGGCGGCGGCGGTGAACCCGGTCTGGATCGGCTGGTGCAGGGAGCCGTCGAGTACGCTGCCGGTGACGGCGACGCCGAGGCATTGGCCGAGCTGCCTGCTGGTGGAGTTGATCCCGCTGGCCACCCCGGCGCGCCCGTCGGGGACCGAGCTCATCACGCCGTAGGTGACGGCCGGGCTGAGCAGGCCGGCACCGATGCCGAACAGGCTGTAGGCGACGGCCAGGAACGCCGTCGAGGAGTCCCCGCTGAGGCGGCTGAGGGCGGCGCTGCTGGCCGCCAGCGCGATCCCGGCGGCGACGGCCGGGGCCCTGGTCCCGTGCCGGGCGATGAGCCGACCGGCCAGCGGCGCGCAGACGGCCATCTCGGCCGGCATGGGGCCGATCGTGAGCCCGGCGCGCAGCGCGGTCATGCCGCGTACGTCCTGCAGGTAAAGCGACGTGATGAACCCGAACCCGGCCAGGGCCGCGATCCCGCACACCCCCGAGACAACCGAGGCGGAGAAACGGGGCCTGCGGAACAGGCCCAGCTCGATCAGCGGATCCGGCCGGCGCGGCTCGACGCGGGCCAGGCCGGCCAGCGCCCCGGCCGCGATCGCGAACAGCGCCGTGGTCCGCCACGACAGCCAGCCCCAGCCTGGCGCCTGGATGACCGCCGCCGCCAGGGCGGCCAGCAATACGCAGACCAGTGCCTGTCCGGCGGGGTCGGGCCGCCGGGGTGCAGCCCCCTGGGAATCCGGCACCAGCAGCCCGGTCAGGGCGAGGGCGGCCAGGCCGGCCGGGATGCTGGCCCAGAACACCGACCGCCAGCCGGCCGCGCTGACTAGGACGCCGCCGGCCACCGGCCCGGTCACCATGGACAGGCCGTAGGCCGCGTCCCACGCGCCCAGTGCCCTAGCGCGCCGCCCCGGGTCGGCGTAAGTGCTGGTGACGATGGACAGCGCGGCGGGGTTCATGGCCGACGCGCCCGCGCCCTGAACGACCCGGCAGGCGATCAGGGCGTTCAGGCTCGGGGCGACCGAGCACAGCCACGAGCCGAGGACGAACACCGACAGGCCGGCCTGCAGGACGCCCCGGCGGCCGAGCCGGTCGGCCGCCGCGCCGGAGAACAGCAGCAGGCTGGCTAGGGTGACGGTGTAGGCGTCGGCCGCCCACTGCAGGCCTGCGACCCCGGCGTGCAGCGACCGGCCCATCTCCGGCAGCCCGATCGTGACGATCGTGCTGTCCAGGCCGCCCAGGAACACGCTCAGGCTGCACACCGCCAGCACGACCCCGGCGCGGGCGGCAGCCGGGAGGACGTCGGGATCCGGGGCCGCCGTCACGGCGCCGCCCGCGGCGCGGGGACGGAAACCGCCCACGGACCGGGGTAGGCGTCGAGGAACAGCTTGTAGAAGCGCTCGGTGACCAGGGCGACCGGGTGACGCAACCACAGGCGGGCGGCCGACCAGACGACCTGCTCGCGCCCGGCGGCGTCGCGCCGGCCCGGGGTGGCCATGGCCTGCAGCGGCTCGCGGCGGGCGCCGAGGCCGGCCAGAGCCAGGCCCAGCGGCAGCCCGCCCTCGCCCGCCCCGCAGCCGAGCGCCTGCCAGGCGGGCAGGGGGATGCGCTGGGGCAGGAGGACGGCAGTGACTGCCGCCGCGGGCACGCCCGCGGCGTACAGGGTGCCGCGTCTTTCATGGCCGGCGGCGCCTGGTGCCCGGAGCAGGTGCCGCTCGTGCAAGGTGAGCCGCCTCGGGCCGCGGGAGAGGATGGCGGCGGTGACGGGTGCGCCGGAGATGGCCGAGATCAGTGCGGTGGCCCCGCACCCCTCGACCGGGCGGTGGCCGCGCGGCGCCTCCAGCAGCCACCCGATCAGCGCGTCGACGTCATTCACCCGAGACTCCCGTCAGGGCGCGGCGGGCCCGGACGGCGGCCGCGAGGGCCTCCAGCACCGAAACGGTGGCGTCCCAGCCCATGCACGGGTCAGTGACGCTCTGCCCGTACACCAGGTCCGGGCGCAGTCCGGGCTCCTGCCTGCCGGCCACCAGGTTGCTTTCCAGCATGATTCCGGCGATCCCGAGGTCCCCGGCGGCGACCTGCCCGCCGATTGCGATGGCGACCGCTTCCTGGCGCCGGTGGCTCTTGCGGCTGTTGCCGTGGCTGGCGTCTATGACGACAAGGCGCGGCAATCCGGCGCTCTCGACGGTCTCCAGGGCGCGGGCGACGGCCTGGGGAGCGTAGTTTGGGCCGCTCCGCCCGCCTCGCAATACGACGTGGCAGTGCGGGTTGCCCATGCTGCTGACGAGCCCGATCACTCCGCCCTCCCCGATGCCGAGGTAGGTGTGCGCGGCCGCTGCGGCCCGGCATGCCTCGACGGCGACGTTGATGTCGCCGTCGGCGGCGTTCTTGAAGCCCACGGGAATGGGCAGGGACGACGCTAGCTGGCGGTGGACTTGGCTCTCGGTGGTGCGGGCCCCGACAGCCGCCCAGGCCACCGCGTCGGAGAGGTAATGCGGGGCGGCCGGGTTGAGGAACTCGCACGCCGCCGGAAGGCCGAGCAAGGAGATGTCAGCCAGCAGTCGCCTGGCCTCGCGGACCCCGCGGTGCGCGTCGAATGACCCGTCCATCCCCGGGTCGGTCAGCAGTCCTGTCCACCCGGTTATCGAGCGAGGCTTCTCGAAATACGCGCGCATCACGATGAGCAGGTCGTCGGCCAGCCCGGTGCCGGCCAGTCGCTCGGCGTACTCCAGAGCGGACTCCGGGTCGTGGATTGAGCACGGTCCCGCGATGACCAGCAGGCGGTCGTCGGCTCCGTCCAAGATCGCGCGAACCTGGGCGCGGCCGCGCTCAACCTGACGTGCCGCTGCCTCCGGCAACGGCAACTCAGCGAGGATCGCCTCTGGCGAGGGAAAAAGTCGGAAGGCGGAAGCGGCAAACACGGTTCCGGTCATCAGGCCCCTTCTTGCGTTTCGACGAGTGTCGGCGGGGTTGCGCGCGCGACGGCCGGCAGCCGACGCAGCTGCGGAGTTCGAGCGCAGCAGGGTGCTGCGCCGGCGAGCTGAGGGCCGGGAGTCGGCACGCGCGATGCTTGAGTGCCGTGAGCGATTGCGCGGCACTGCGGGCGGGTGCAGTCGGGCGATGGCGGGCTGGGAGCTGCCTGCAGGGCCAGAACGGGAATTATCGGTACTGCGGCCATTAGCAAGAAAACGGGCGCTGCACCCTTGACGGACTTGCCCATGGGGTCGTCCTTCCGGGGGAATCGGCGGTTGCGGAATCGTAAGTGTCGGCCAGGTGGCGGATGATCCCGCATCGGCGCTATCATGCAGCCGGGATCGCTATTCAGGTCAACACTTAAGATTTAAGTTAACTGCGCATTTTCCTGTTAAAGGCTTTTATCAGGCATAACAGGTTCGGTGCAGGAATTAACCCCGCTGCGGCCGCTCTTGATCGCCTGTGCCAGCCAGGCCTGGCGCAGGCTCCGCGCACGGGTGGCGCTCATGCGAATCCGCTGCCCGCCGCTCAGTACGTCGGCTCCGAAGGAGCCGCATTCCAGGCGAACGCGTCCGGCGCTGGAATGGTCGCGCACTCCAGAGGAGCTACCTCCGTCTGAAGCCAGCGAACGACGCCTGGGCCAGTCTCCCGCTGGGCGTCGGCCGCCGCAGCCGTGCCCCGCGTGAGCCCGCTCGGTGCCGGCACATGGAGCGGCGCCAGAATGAGCAATCTCGTTGCCTTTTATCGGGCGTCGGTCATGGTCTCATACTCGCGATGGGGCCAGGACGGCGATGACGCTGGGACGGCCTGGCGGACGGATGCCGTCCAGCGCCGGAGATCGGATTCCCGTCGGCAAGTCGTGAACCGATCAGAAGGAGACGAGACACGGTGCGGGAAAGGCTATCTGGGCGGCTCATGCGGATAATGCGCAGGCAATGGCACGACGGCGAAGGCGGCCCGCAAGGCAGAGACGGCGACAGGGAGGCGGATGGCGAAGGCCAAGGGAGGACACTGGACTGGACTGCGGCTCAAGCACGGCTCGCCCCAGTCCGGCACCGATGGGATCTGGCGATCCTCTGCAATCTGGACGAGACCCAGGGCCGACGGCCGGCCGACCTTCTGGCAGCCGTCAACTCGCAGGCAGGAGTCGGACGCGCGCTCAGCCCGCAAGTCCTGTCGGGACGGCTGCGCGAGCTGGAGCACAGCGGATACGTCCGGCACGAGGACCTGACGCTCACTCCGCTGAATCGCGTGTACTACCTCCTCCCGCCCGGCCAGGCGCTGATCTCCCACCTGTCCCTCATCCTCCGCCTCGGAGGATCGTCCGGCTTACAGCAGCCCTCCAGCACCGGGCGCTACCGGGTGAATCGAACGGCGCCACCGGCTGTCAATTGCGACCCGCGACGATCGCTGCCTGGGCATGGTCCGCATCGAGAATTCAAGACAGTATTTCGAACCGACCGCGGGCTTGCCTGTCTGCCCTGTCGTGAAATTCAGTCCGATTCGGGAGCGCCGGCGAGTTCTTCTTTCGGAGCGGCGCTTAGGTACCGGTTGCGGGCGGCGTCGCTGCTCAGCGCGAGTGACCCGGCGAGCCACGCCCGGTCTCCGCGCGCATTGTCGGTGGCGATGAATGGCCGGGCGAGCGGCCGGGTGGCGGCCCCCGCGGGATCGCTGTCATAGGGGTAGGAGCCCCAGGCGAGTGCCTCGGGCTGGGTGGGGTTGCACCAGAAGGCGTCAAGTAGCTGGTGGATGACCGGGCGCAGCTCGGCTTCGTGGCATTCGCGGCCGGGGGGGAGCGCCGCCACGAATGCGTACAGCGCTGACCTGTACAACTCGAGTCCCCAGGCGTCTGCCGCGTTGTTTGCCTGCGACGTGAGGTTGGGGTAGACCCTACCGGCTGCGTCCGTCTGATAGCCGGACACGATCCCGTGGTCGGCCATGCAGAAGGTTTCCATGATGAACGGCGCGTCGGGAACGCGCCAGGCCAGGCCTTGCCCGGTCGCGGTGTTGTACATGTACGCGGCGACCGTGGCGCTGGTCCAGCCCGTGGCGCGCGGCTCGTGGCCCCAGAACAGCACCGCAGGCCGGGCCATGCCCGCTGCCTCGCACAGCTCTATGAACGACCCGGCCATCCGCCCGGTCCAGCCGATGTCCACCAGGCCCGTGTCGGCCTCGGCGAGCTCACGCTGAGCCGCATAGTCAAGGACCAGCCGGCGCATTTCCGTGATACGCATCCCGGCTGACCGGACTACCTGCGGCGAGGTGACGAATCGGCGCAGCGCGGCCGCCTGGAAGGGGCGGTCTGCGCGCACCTGCGGGTCCAGGGAGACGCCGCTGTCGCGCAGAGGCTGCAGGAACTCGGGGAGCGGCAGGCCGAGCCGGGCGCAGACGTCCGCCGCGTTCGACTTAACGAAGCTGTTGAAAAGCCATGGCGCCTCGGCGAGGCGCTGCGGGTCGGTGGCGGCCAAGCTCCAGGTCAGGCGGCTGCTGTAGACGTATTCCAGGTCCGGTACCGCCTCGGTCGCCCAAAACAGGCGCTTTGCCAGCTCGTAGAGGATCTGGCCGTCGCGTGACAGGAACCGAAGTCGCCTCAGCCCCCGGCGGCGGGACTCGCCCAGGAGCCATATCGCGAACCCGGCCAGCGCGGGCGCGGCGACGCCAGCAGCCACGTCCCGGATAGCCGCCTCCCGCCGCGACGTCACGGCGATCGACGCCCTGGCAGCGCGGCTGGCCCGGGCGAACTGCCCGGCGAGATCCCCCGGGCGAGCCGAGGCAGCCTCCATCATCGCCTCGTAGCGCGTGGCGCCCTCAGCGCCGGCGGGCTTCACGGTCACCATTCCCTCAGCGCGGCCGGGATGCTCTCCTCGGCGATGCCCATCCGGCGGCAGGCGGCCGCCGCCTGCCGCGCCAGGGCCTCGGGGTCGCCGCCGCGCCCGGCGGCCAACCCGGCCTGGCTCGCCAGCGCGCGCGCCGCCCACAGCACGTCGCCCAGCTCCTCGAAGGCGACGCGGCTGGCATCCAGCGCCTGCCAGGAGCCTTCGAGGTCGCCCTGGTCACGCAACAGGAGCCCGATCTCGCGGAGGGCGCGCGCCTCACCCGGCCGGTCGGCGATGGCGCGGAACCCTTCCAGCGCAGCGTCGAGATGCCGCTTCGCGTCGGCCCATCTTCGCTGAAGTCGGCGCAGTCCGCCGATGCTTGCGCGAGCGCGGGCAGTCCATCGGCGATCGCCGATGGACTCGAAGGCGCTGAGGGCCGCTGCCAGGTCGCTCTCCGCGGCGTCCAAGGACCCGGTCATGCGGTGGGCGTCTCCCCGATTACGCAGGGCAATCGCCATTCCCCGGCGGTCCTCCAGTTCGCCGAGGACCGTCAGGCAGCCGGTAAGGGTGGTGATGGCCGTGTCTGCGTCGCCATCGTTGCGGTGCACGACGGCGAGCTGACGCATCGCGCGCGCCTCCCACCGGCGATCGCCTAGCTGGCGGGCGACGTCCAGCCCCTCGGCTAGCAGCGGGAGCGACCGCCCGCTCAGGTGCTGGTCGCGGAAGACCAGTGCATACCGTACTTTGGCGCGCGCCTCCTCCATGCGGTCTCCGAGAGACTGGTAGATGGCGATGCAGTCCCTGAACGCAGCGGCGGACTCGTCCCACCGGGCGAGTCCCCGCAAGGCGTCGGCCATGCCGTTGAGCGCCCCAGCGAGGGATCTGGTGTCCCCTTCTGCCCGGGAGAGAGCGAGCGCCTCGGTGAACGCCTCGATCGCGTCGGCCAGGCGGCCCTGGTAGCGGTAGGTGTCGCCCAGGTTCCGCATGGCGGCGGCCCGGTGGTGCTGGTCGCCGCATTCCGCGAAGACGTCGGCGGCCCGGGTCAGCAGGCTCACTGCCTCGTCGTAGCGGCCCAGCTCGCGGTACAGGGTTCCGAGGCTGCGCATCGTCCGGGCCTCGGCGGTGACGTCCGCGCTGCGGTGCGCGGCGTCGAGCGCGAGCTGATGGGTGCGCTCCCAGGACCGCCAGTCGGCGCGCCATTCGAAAAGGGGCGGGAGCGCCTTGGAAAGCTGCCAGGCGTGATCCCACAAGGACGCCGCATGCGCCTGCCCGACCAGCTCGACCAGAGTGGCGCGCTCGGCGATCAGCCAGCCCCAGGCGTCGCCGCGGACGACATCCCCGGCGAGCAGGGCCTGCTGGCGCGGCGGGCCGGCCGGCGCGCCAGGGTGCACGAGGGCGGACGCGAATTCAGCTGCGCCTGTGTACTCCCTGACCAGCCTTCCCAGGCCGTCACGCACGCACTCTGGGTCCTCGGCCCGGTCGAGGAGTTCGCGGGCAAAGTCGCGCAGCAGATCGTGCAGCCGGTAACGGATCAGGCCCGACGCGTCCACGCCGACGATGTCGGCCAGAGCCGCATCGGCCAGCTGCTCGAGCAGCTGCTCGGCCTCCTCCGCAGTGGTCTGGAGGACGGCCGCCAGCGCCCACGCAGGGAAGTCGGACGCCATCAGGCCGGCCATCCGGAAGGCGGTCTGCTCGGCCTCGTCGCGGCTGTCGTAGCTCAGCGCGAACGAGGCGCGGATCTCAAGGTCACCTGACCTGAGCAGGTCCAGTCTCCTGCCTTTCAGGCGGGAGGCGAACCAGGAAACCGTCCAGGCCGGCCGCGATACCAGCCGCGCCCCTGCGATCCGGAGCGCGAGCGGGAGGTACCCGCACAGCCGGGCGACCTCAGCCACCGCGTCGGGTTCTGCCGCCGAACGGTCAGCGCCGACGATGGCCGTCAGCAGGGCCGCCGCCTGGTCAGCGGGCAGGGCGCCAAGGGAAACGCTGTGCGATCCCGCTAGCGCCGCCAGCCGCGACCTGCTCGTCACCAGGACCGCGCATCCTGAGCTGCCCGGGAGGAGCGGGCGGACCTGCGCCTCGTCGGATGCGTCGTCGAGCACTACCAGCGCCCGGGTCCCGGCGAGCTGCGCCCGGTACATGCGGGCACGCTCGTCGATCCCCTCCGGGATCTCTGCCCCGTCCACCCCGAGCTCGCGCAGGAAGCCCGCCAGCACGTCCGCCGGGTCCAGCGGGCTGGCGTCGGCCCTGCGCAGGTTCGAGTACAGCTGGCCGCCGGGAAAGTCGCCGCCAACCTTGTGGGCCACGTGGATCGCCAGTGTGGTCTTCCCCGTGCCGCCCTGCCCGGACAGGCACACGATCGGCGGGGCGGCTTGGACGCCTTCCGCCGCCGCGGAGACCATCCGGCTGACCTGGCTGACCAGGTCCACCCGCCCCGTGAAATCGCGGATGTCAGGCGGCAGGTGCAGCAGCGAGCGCCTCCTCCCGTCGGGTGCGGCGGCCGGCGGGATCGTGGCCGTCGCCGAGCGCGCCGACACCGCCAGGGCGCTCCGGTGCAACGCCGCCCCGGCCGGGGAGTAGTCGGCAGCCCATCCCAGCTCCACCGCGCTCGCATCGAGCAGCCTGGACACCAGGTCCTGGTAGTCCCAGCTGGGGCGGCCTCCGGCCTCCCAGTCCATCCACGACCTCGCGGTGAGGCCGCGCGGCTTGAGCCTTTCCCGGCGGCACATCGAGTGGAACGCGTCCACTGCCTGGGTGATAGTCCACCCGCGGGCCAGCCTATGCGCCTTGAGGCGGGCGACCCCGCATTGCGCGGCGATCTCAGCGGCGATGCGGCCCAGGACCACGGCCCGCATGCCATCCGCCGACTGGAGCTCATCAGCGTACAGACGCCGAATGCGCTCAGCGCACTCGGCATCACTCATCGGAGTCAAATGCAGGCATATCTCACCGTCTGTTGTGGATATGGGGGCGGTGGGTGACCTATCTTGCGGGAAAATGTTACCCGTTGGGTGCCCTTCCGGGCTAGGGCGCGAGAATCGCTCGCGTGATCATGCGAGCCGGCCGGACCGTAAGCCTCGCGGGCTGGGAAAACGGGATGAGGCGGCGGTTCCCCCGCCCTGCGGCGCGCTCTCATCTATCGGCAGCGCTCAAGATGGCGGAAGCTGGGACGCGCTGACCCGCCCTCCACCGTCGAACTCCCTGGGCGCGGCGATCGCCTCGCGCGCTGGCCCCGGGACCGCGATCCCGCGAGGCCGCGGGCACGGAGACTGCCCCAGCCCGCTGGCTCTGTCGCGGAGGAGATCGCTTCCGGGCGGCTGCTTTGAGGGCAAGGGCTCCGACGGATGGAGGCGCGGTGGCGTTCGGGAGAACTGCGGTCAAGTCCGCGAGTCGCGCTGTCTCGCGATGGCAGCTGTGGCGGCTTCCCCGCTGGCTTCAGGTGCTGGTGGCGGGCACCGTCACCGGGTACGCCGCCTCGATCTGTGCAGCGGCTACCCTCACCCGGGTCCACGGCGGACAGTTGCGCCTGTTCGTGCTCCTCCTGGGGTGCAGCGCGGTCGCTGTCGAGCTCACCCGTCGGACCGGAGAGCCCGGCGAGGCCGCGCGGGACGTGGGCGCGATCTGGGACCTGCCTGCCGCAGTGCTCCTGCCCCCGTTGTTCGTCATGGTGGCGCCCCTGCCGCGGATGCTCATGACGAAGGCGCGTCCGGGGAATGTGCACCCCCGCGTCTTCACCGCCGCGGCGGTCGGGCTCGCTTACGCAGCCGCTTCGCTGGTCTTCCACGCAGCCGTGCCGGCACTCGGCCCGGGCGCCGGGACGGGTAGCGGAGAGCGCGCGATGCTCTGGACGATGCTGGCTGCGGGCTGCGGGCTGCTCCGGCTCGTCGTGAACGACGGCCTGGTCCTCGCGGTAGTCGCGGAATCGGCGCCCGCGAAGCGCTTCCTCACGAAGATCACAGGAGGGGAGGCCCTGTACGGCAGCGTATCGGAGCTGTCGCTCGGCACTTTGTCGGCGTTCGCAGCCGCGCACAGCGCCCTCGCGATCTTGTTTGCGGTACCGCTGGTCGTCTCGCTCCAGCGGAGTCTGAGGCACGCGCAGCTGGTCAGCGAGACGCGCGTCGACGGCAAGACCGGGCTCCTGAACGACAAGACGTGGCGCCGCGAGGCGGCTTCAGAGATCGACCGGGCCGTCCGGACGCGCGCCCCCGCAGCCGTGGCCATCCTCGACATCGACCGCTTCAAGGTGATCAACGACACCTACGGGCATCTGACAGGGGACGTCGTGCTGTCAGCGGTCGCCTCGGCCACCGCGGCGCTGCTGCGCGACTACGACGTCATCGGGAGGGTCGGCGGAGAGGAGTTCGCCTTCGTCCTGCCGAACAGCCCCCTGGTGGAGGCGGTGGAGATCGCCGAGCGCCTGCGGGAGAAAATCCCCGAGATCGTGCTCCAGCACGAGGGGCAGAGCGGCCCGATGCCCTCCCGTGTCACCGTGTCGATCGGCGTAGCCGCCGCCGAAACGCCCTGCTGGGACCTCAGCCGGTACTTCAGCCTGGCCGACCAGGCGCTGTACGCCGCTAAGAAAAATGGGCGCGACGCCGTCTGGGTGGTCCGGGCCGACCCGGCTGAGGACCTGAAGCCGGCGCCCGGTGGCGCGCTATGGGTAACCGCAGGCTGCGATGCCGCCGAATGCCCCTAAGGGCGCGATGGCCAGGCCGCGCAGCCGTCCGACGGCAGACGTGGACTGGGCCTGGCGCGCGGAACTGGCCGATCTGCTGCGGGCCTGCCGCGCCCGGCTGGCCCGCCCCCCAGTCCCCGGTATCCGCCGCGGCGGCATCCGGCAAGAGGACGTCGCCAATCTGGCCGGGCTCAGCCTGCGCCGCTACGCGGCACTCGAGCGCGGAGAGTTCACCCCGCCGGCGTCCACCGTCGACCAGGTAGCGGCCGCGCTGCAGATGTCAGACGCTGAGCGCAGCGCCCTGCACGTCCTGGCAACAGGCCAGGACCCGCCCCGCCTGATAGCGCACCCGGCGCAGGACCTCCGGCGCGAGCCGAGCCAGGCCCTGCGCAACCTCGTCTCCCACCTGGGCGCCTACCCGGCCGCGCTGACAGACGAGACCTGGACGCTGTTGCACTACAACCCGGCGATGAACGTCTGGGCCGGGGGATGGTTCGGCGCCGCCGACCCAGCCGAGCGCCACCTAGTCTTCTACCTGTTCTCCGAGATCGCCAGAGAGTTCCTGCCGGACCTGCACGCAGTCCGCAGGGCCAGCATGGCGATGCTCCGCTACCAGTACACGCGCAACCTGGCGGCCCCGGGTTTCGCAGACCTCGTAGCGCGGCTCACCGCAGGCAGCGCCGAGGCGGCAGCCCTGTGGGCGCGCCACGAGATCGCCTTCCCCCCGCACGAATACCCAGTAAGGGTCCGTCACCCTGCTCACGGCATCGTCGCTGCGCACGTGCTGTTCGTGCCCGTCAGCCCTCGGCTGTGGACGTACACGATGGTGCTGCCGCCTGGCGTCGAGCTGCCGCCGTGAGGGGCCACTCAGCGCGCGGCCATGAAGTCTGGCCAAGGTGGAGCCGTCAGCTCGTGAATAAAAAGATGCAGCGGAGGCGCGGTTGACCTGAACGCGATGGCCCCGTGCACCATGGCAACGCCGGCCGCCGGCGTCGCCACCCCGATCGTCGGCGGCGGGCTCGGCAGCGGCGCGAGGCGCGCAATCACCAGAAGCGAACGGACAGTAGTCATGACTGTGAAAGATCGCACTCAGATCGCGATCGTCGGCGCGGAGCCGGAGGGCCTCCTTCTGTCCCATCTGCCCGGCCTGGGCGGCGTGGAGTCTCAGGTGGTGCAGGTCCGCAGCCGGGCGAACTGCGGGGCGCGGCAGCGGGCGCGGACGCTCGAGCCGGCGACTGCGCAGCGGCTGTGTGACGCCGGGCTCGTCCGCCGGCTGGACGTCGAGGGCCAACAGCACGACGGCAACTCCCTCCAATTCGAGCTGGCGTTTTCGGCCTGGTGTCGTATGGCAGGCGCCCGGTGAGGGCCAGCGTCGCCCTGGCGACCTGTGCGGCCATCCCGGGCCTGCTGCCCGAGGGCCGGCAGCTCGCCGCCGCGCTGGCCGAACGGGGCGCCCGCGCTTTCCCGGCGGTGTGGGATGCCCCCGACGTCGACTGGGACGGGTGCGACCTGGTGGTCATCCGGACGGCGGAGGACTGGTTCCGCCGGCCCGGCCGGTTCCTGGCCTGGGCGAACCGGATCGGCCCGCGCCTGCACAACCCGCCGCCGGCGGTGGCGTGGAATCACGACAAGCGGCGCTACCTTCCGGACCTGGCGGCGGCCGGTGTCCCCGTCATCCCGACAACCTACGCGCCGCCTGGCTCGGACCCCCAGATCCCGGACGGCCCGGTCGTGATCAAGCCTTCGGTCGCCGCGGGGTCGCACGGCGCCGCCGCCCACCAGGACGCCGGCGCCGCCCTCGAACACGTCCGGGCGCTTCACCGGGCTGGCCGGACGGCGATGATCCAGCCCTGGTGCGACCGCGTTGAGACCGATGGCGAGACGGCCGTCGTGTTCGTCGACGGCGATGTGTCGCACGCCGTGCGCAAGGAGCCGATCCTGCGCCTAGGGGAACCGTCGGCCGACAGCCGCCCCGAGGACGTGTCCCGCTGCAGCCTGCCCGGTGACATGGCGGCGATCGCCCGGCGGGCCATGGGCGCTGCGGCCGGCCGGTTCGGCGTCCCGCTGTACGGGCGGGCCGACCTGCTCCGCGACGACCGGGGCCGGCCGGTCCTGCTGGAGCTGGAGCTGATCGAGCCGCTGCTGTTCCTCGACCTTGCGCCGGGATCGGTCGGCCGTCTCGCCGATGCGGTGCTGCGCCGCGCCGCGCTCGCACCGGTCGGGGGCGCGCGGTGACCGCCGCGATTCCTGTCCTGCGGCTGCGCCCCGAGGACGTCGGCGCGGTCGCGCGGGCCGGGGAGCTGGCCATCGCGTCCGACCCGGCGGAAGACCCCGAGGCGTTCGCGCGGGCGGCGCGGGGCGCCATCCGGGCGCTGCCCGCGGCGCTGACGGGAGCCGTGGCCGCGTTCCGCCGCCATGGCTCGCCTTCGGGGGCGATGCTGGTCCGCGGCGTGCCGGTCGGGGGCCTGCCCTCGACGCCGCGCGACCCCCGGGGCCTGACCGGCCTGCGGCTGCCCGCCGCCGGGTGCCTCGGGGCGGTCGCCGCGCTCCTCGGCGACCAGTGCGGGTACGCCTCCGAACTGGGCGGCGCCATCATGCAGGACATCGTCCCGGTGCACGGCCACGCCGACGCCCAGCGGTCCACCAGCAGCGCCGCCGCACTCGACATCCACACCGAGCTGGCGTTCGCGCCCGACGGCGCCCGTGCCGACCATCTGGCCCTGCTGTGCCTGCGCGCCGACCACGACGGGGCCGCGGGGACGACGGTGAGCCCAGCCGAAGCGGTCCTGGCGCGGCTGCCCGAGCCGATCACCGCGGTGCTGCGCGAGCCGAGGTTCCGAACCTCAGTCGACCAGAGCTTCCTGGCCGGGCTCGGCGTCGACGGGCCGATCTGGGTCGGCCCGATCGCGGTTCTGTCCGGCCCGGCCCGGCGGCCCTGCGTCCGCGCCGACTTCGCAGAGACGCAAGGGACCGACGCCGAGGCCCGGCAGGCTCTGGCGGCGCTGCGCGCCGCCGCCGAGGCCGCCGCCGTCACCGTGGTCTTGGAGCCGGGAGACCTGCTGGTCATCTCCAACGACCGCGCCTGGCACGGCCGGACCCGGTTCACCCCCCGCTGGGACGCGGACGACAACCGATGGCTGCTGCGCACCTCGATCATGCGCGACCTGGCCCCCAGCACTCCTTACCGGACCGGCGGAGGCCGCGTCATCGACATCGACTACACCACGACTGGAGCCCGTCATTGAGCTACGACGGCATCGCAGACCAGCTCGCCGCCTGCGGGCACGCGCGCATCGACCTCGGCCCGGCTGAGCGGGGGGCCCTCGGAGCGGTCCGCGACCAGGCCGCCCAGTTCTTCACCCTCCCCGACGCGGCGAAACGGAGACACGGCGACCCGGACGGCCACAACGGCTGGCGCCCCCACGGCATGCAGTTCAGCGACGATCCGGCCCTGCCCGACCAGTGCGAGTCGTTCGCCTTCTGGTCTGGCCGAAGTGACCTTATTCCCCTGCACGCTGAGATCAGGTCATTCACCGCCGTGCTGGGCGAGTGGTGGCTGGTGACTATGGAGATCGCCCACGAGATCATGGGCCAGCTGGCGCGCTGGTACTCCTATCCGCGGGCCCTCGCCGTCGGCCCGTCCTCGTACCTCGAGGTCAACTCCTACGACGCGCGATCGGAGCGAGAGCTGCTACAGACCAGGCACGAGGACGGGCACCTGGTGTCGCTCGTGGTACCGGACAGGCCCGGCCTGGAGATCGAGCAGGATGGTTGGATGCGCCCCGCGCGGACGCGAGAGGGGCAGATGCTGGTCATGCCAGGGTCACTGCTGACCGCCATGACGGGCGGTGAAATTCCCCCGCTATACCACCAGGTCCGCAACCACCGGTACCCGCAGCGGACGACCGTACTCGCGATGGTGAACACCCCTTTCCATGGGGATTACCCCCCTTACTGCGGGGTTGGCCATGACGTGAGCATGGCGAAGATTTCCCGAGATAAATGCGCCATGTTCGGCAAGCCGCTCCCACCTCTCGGACTGGCCTGATGCTGACGGTCGGCCTGGCGCTGATCAGCGCAGCTGCTTACGGAAGCGCCGACTTCCTCGTAGGATTGGCGGCTCGCCGCTCCAGTGCGATCCAGGCCAACCTCGTCGTCTACGCTGCGGGCACCCTGGCTCTTGCGGCATACGTGCCTTTCAGCCGTTCCGCGCCGACAGTAGGGTCACTGGCCTGGGGCGCCACCGCGGGGGTCGGCTGCGGCGCCGGCGCGATGTTCCTCGCCGCAGGGTTCCGGCGGGCCGAGTTCAGCGTCGCCGGGCCACTGTCCGCCGTGATCGGCGCCGCCCTTGCCGCGCTCGTCGGTATCTGGATGGGGAACCGGCCTGGTGTCTGGGCGTGGGTTGGCCTACTGCTGGCGCTCCCCGCTATTGCGGTCGTCTCGACCGGCCACGCGCCGGCCCGCGCCCGCATGTTCGCCGGCGTCGGCTGGGGGGCCGCCGCAGGAGTCGGGTGCGCGATCTCGCTCGCGGGAATGGGCGAGGCCGGCGCCACCTCGGGCATCTGGTCGGCCCTTGCAGCCCAGGCATCCGCGCTGGCGACGAGCGCGGTCGCCGCCACGGTGACGGGAGACCTCAAACTCCGCCGGCAAGGTATGCGGCTTAGCGTCGCTTCTGGTGTGATCGGCGCAACCGCTGCAGGTGTCTACATAGACGCCGTGCACGCGGGGATGCTGGCGATCGCCGCAGTCGTCACGAGCTTGTTCCCCTGCTTCACTGTTGGCCTGGCGCGCGCGCTGGAATCCGAGAGGCTCGGCGCGGCTCGGCTGGCCGGGCTGACCCTGACGATCGCCGCCGTCTCGCTCATCGCGATCAACGGACATTGACCACGGTCGGCCTACGCCCTAAACGGCAGGCGACGTAGCTCCCCGTCTGGCGGGGCCAACCCGGGACCGTCTCAGACTGGGTGTCGTAATCTCACAACCGAGTCGTACGGACGTCGTATACGACACTCACCGGTGTTCTTACAGCCCAAGTTGTCGACGGAGCTCTTCGAGAATCGCTGACCACAACTCGGGTTGCGCGCTCGAGCGGATGTCATCAGCAAGCGGGCCGGCGATTGCGGTAGCGATACGGTTCGGTCGCAGTGTCGGGACCGTCAAGGTGTCAACGCGTGAGACAGGCACTGCCTTCGCTGACATGGCTGATTGCTCAGGTTCGTCGGTGGTCCGCGCGGTTGGTTTCGAAGACAGAAGCGGTAGCACTTGGCCCGTGTGCACAATCGTCAGGTAGCGAGTCGTCCTGGTGAGCGCGACGTACAGAGTCCGGAGGCCGACCTGGTCGTCGCCCGCTATCAGCTCCGGTTCGACCACGATGGCCGCATCGAACTCCAGCCCCTTCGATCCCGTTGGCGATACCAGGTTGATTGATGTGCCCAGTTTCCCTTCGGCCGCGTCGGCGAAGGAAACGCCCTGGCTCTTCAGTTGATCTACGACGTCGTCGTGGAGCGCCTCAGGGCAGACGATCCCGACGAACAACCCGCGGCCCGCGTAGTCGCGGGCTGCATCGACGGCGCTCTTCGCGGTGTCGTCACGGTCGACCTCAACCACAGTGGGCTCGCTCGGACCCTCGCGGATTGCCCTCGGTGGCGTGACGTTGGGGGCGGCGAAGGGGAGCAGCTGAGCCGCCAGCTCGTAGATCTGCCGCGGTACGCGATAACCCAGTTCCAGGGTGTGCTGCTCAACCGGAGCATCCTTCCGTAGCTGGTCGGCGATCGAGTCCCACGTGTCAGGCGCCCAAGGGTTGGTCGCTTGCGCAAGGTCTCCGACCAGGGTCAAGGATCCGCTGGAGCTTCTGCGCTTGATCGAGCGAAGCTGCATCGGCGATAGATCTTGGGCTTCATCGACGACGATGTGGCCGAAGGCGCCAAATCCGCTGCTGCCGCGGATCAACAGCTCCGCTTCGTCGAGCAGGGCCACGTCGCTGTCGCTCCACCGCTCGTCGCTTATTCGTTCTGCAGCCTGCCGGTAGAGCCTGTTGATGTCACCGGCGCGGAACTCGTCCCCTGCGGCAGCTGTCAACCGCTCGCGGGACCCGAGCAATTCCTGTAGAAACGACTGCGGGGTGAGCGCGGGCCAGACGCGCTCGACGGCGTTGTCGAATGACGTCGCCGTGAGAGCCTCTGGATTCCGAGTAGAGCTCCTCGCGGCCCGTTCAACCCACGCGCGGAACTGCTGGCGGCCGGAGTTGTAACTCCCCGCATCGATCGCGGACCCCACTGCTTGGTTGACCTCGGCAGTGCCCAGAGCGACGCCAGGAACGATCTCAAGACGTGTACCCTCGGGGAGCGGGCGGACCCGCAGGCGGAGGGCGCGCTCAAGGAGACCGACCATCCCCTCGAACCCTTTGAGTTCGGCAGTCTCGCGGTCCTCCTCTCGACCATTGCTGCGCTGGGGCCCGAGCGACAGGATGTCCCTGTGCTGGACGTCGTGGTCTCCCAGGCCAGGTAGTACCGAACTGATGTACCTGGTGAACGTCGGGTTCGGGCCGATCACAAGCACGTCCGAAGGCGCGAGGCTCTCCTCGTTGAAAAGCAGCCAGGACACGCGGTGCAGCGCAACAACCGATTTACCTGTGCCAGGTCCGCCTTGAACGATCAGCAATCGGTTGAGGGGCTGGCGGATCAGATCGTACTGCGACGCGTGGATCGTCTGAACGATGTCACGCATCTCGCCCGTACGATCTTCGTCCAAGTCCCGAAGGACAGTGTCATTGATACCGAGGTGTTCGTTGCTGGTGAGTGCAGCTACACGGTCGGCAAGGTCAGCGAAGACCGTTTCGTCGAAGTCGAGGACACGGTTCTTTTCGGTTCTGAAATCACGCTTCCGTAGCACGCCGACCGGCTCATCGAACGTCGCCCTGTAAAACGGTGCAGCTGCCGGGGCCTTCCAACTGATGACCAACGGCTCGCCGTCGTCGTCGCTGATGCGGCGCTTGCCGACGTACAGCGTCTCGTCCTCTGTCTCGAAGCGCCCGTGGGCGACGGCCTCGTCAGGGCCGGGTATCCGGTCGAGATACTTGTCGGTTGACCGCTTGACGGCTGACATGCCGGCGATCGGTCCGGCGGCGCTCGCCGGAGCGGCGATCAGGGTTGCGCGGCTTCGCTCGCGGCAGTCCCCTGCGTGATCAAAGTACTCTTGTTCAACCGCAAGTTGGGTCGCGTCTGCCATATAGCCCTCCGGGAGCGATCAGGCCGAGTCTGCTCCTATCTACTAGGAGGACGGGACCAGGGTGTTGCCGCGATCAAAGCGATCACTTTGCGGCTAGCCGATTATTTTGGGGCAACCGAATCGCCTTCGTCAAGCCGGGACATGACGTGCTTCTGGAGTCGGTGGTAGCGCTCTCCTTCGACTACCACTGAGGGACAGCCAAGGCGGTGAGACAGGTAAGAATTACCAGATCAGCAGTCTTCGATATGCCATGCGTTATGCGACCTGACCACACATGGTGGGTTCTGGTGATCAGCGATCTTCGAAACCGAACTGATCGAATTTCAAAGTACGGGCGTTCTCAGAGACGATACGGGTCTTGTCATCGGGGAAGCCGTCCTTCTTGGATGCGGTGATCTCGACGGTGATCTCCAGGTCCACGCCGTCGGGGGCGGCGAGATGCTGGATGACCTCCTGGTACAACCGGTTGATGTCCCGGCCGTAGCGCTCCGGGTCGAGGCGGACCGTTCCGAAAAAGCGCGTGTTCCGCGGGGCTGGGGGGGTGGCGGAGCCCGGACCGGCGGAGGAGTTGGTCCCAGCTGTGACGAATGGCCCTGGTACCGATCCGCCGCCGGAAACAGGTATGCGTCCCGTCGTTCGTAGGTCTGTGCCGACCTCGCTGCTCGCGCCGCCGGATGCTGTGCCGACGGTCTCAGTGCCTGCGGCAGCAGCCGCCGCCGCGGCGGCGGCTGCACGAGCCGCCTCTTGCTCGGCGAGCTCCTGCTCCCGCTGTGCGATAGCTCGGTCAGGCCTGACGAGCAGTGTCGTATCGGAGATCTGCGGCGGCATGTCTTCGTTGGGTATCCGCAGGCCAAGGTAGTGTCCATAGGACTCGTCGTATCCGGAGGCCAGCGCGAAGCCATCCTGGTCCCAGATTGCCTGGTTGAAGACGGCCAGGATGCCGTTTTCTAGCACGGGGCGGTCGGCGAGGCGGGGCAGGTACGGGTACTGGCAGTAGTACTCCCACAGCTTCCCGACCGCGATATGGCCGGAGGACCAGACCGAGGCCAAGTGCTGGTCGAGGTTGAGCCGGATGTTCTGCGGTCCCTGCACCACGCGCAGCATGTCGGCGTTCTTCAGCCGCTCAGACGCCCGTTCGGCGAGGCGATCCCTGTTGGTGTCGGCCTTCAGCTCGTCGATCCGCAGCGGGCTGCTGGTCGTCTGCACAGGGACGAGCAGCCAGTAGTAGGTCGCGGAGATTCGCAGGTCGACGGTTGTCTTGGCCTCGGCGAGCCGTTTGCGTGCCTGCGCGGCCTGCTGCGGCGGTAGCTCAAGCTCCCTGATCCGGTCTTCAGTCCCGGCGAGTTCCATCCACGCGAGGTACTGGCGTACGGCGTCGTCGAGCTCCTCGTAGCGCTTGGCGTCGGCGGCGAGAAAGACCAGCATGTTCCGGTTCAGCCGGTGCGCGTTCCCGCGCCCCTGCGCGGCCATGGAAGCGAAGTGACCCGCCGGGCTGTCGAAGTTCCCGCGCGAGTGCCGGAACTGTGGGTGCACAATCACCAACCGCACCGCCGCCTCGTCCGGGATATCGTCGCTGCGCTCCGGGCCGATCTGCACCTGCGTGAACATGGCCCGCGTGGAGCGCTCCGGCGTCAGCCGCCGCAGGATCTCCGCCCACGTCTCCTCCGGCCGATCCTTGAGCCGGTCGGCGTGCTCGCGGGCCATCTTCTGCACCGAGGCAGCGGTGGAGTACCAATACCGCGCACCCTCCGAATACAGGTACGTCGCCTGATCCGACAGTAGTGATAGCGCGTTCGCGAAGTTCCCGATCGTGTCGCCCGGGGTGGCGATGCCGAGCCAGATATGCTGCCGCTCGATCCCCCGGTGCGCGGCCTTGAGCGTGGGCGCGGAGCCGAGGAAGATCGCACGGGCCAGCCGCCTGGTCACCTTCCGCGTGCCGAGCGCCGACCGCGAAGCGTCGATCATCGCCGGCGTCGAAGTCGCGCCATCGATGTCGGCGTCGATCACCGGCTTGAAGCTGTCCTCCAGGTACTGGGAGATCTCCGTCAGCACGTCGTCGGCGTCGAGCGGAACTCCCCCCGGGAGGATCAGCGGCGCCGGGTCGTCGCGTTCCCACAGCTCATGGATGACAGCGGACATCAGCCGCAGCACGCCACGGGTCCGCTGGAACCGGTCAAGCGTCGACCAGTCGCGGTACAGCCGATCGAACAGCTCCGGATGCAACGGGTAGGCCGACTTGATCCGCTCTTCGTACGAGGGCTCGGCGACCCCTGACGGGAACTCAGCCCGGTTTTTCGCATAGAAGTCGGTGAAGACGCGCGCGACCGCGGCGATGTCGGCCTGGGCGTCGGCCCCCGGTTCCTCGAACAGCCGCTGGCGGACGATCGCGAACGACTCGACCGACGACGCCGGCCGCCACTGGTCGGCGATCCGGTGGATCACCTGCTGCAACCGAGCGAGCGCCTGCGCCCCGTTGAGCCCGCCGACCTCGATGTCGGTCGCGCCGCGCTCGGACTCCTCGGTGGTGGGCGCGGCCGACGACGCCGGGATCGACACCACCAACAGGGCCCCCGGCACCGCCTTGACCACCTCGGTTAGCGTCTGCGCGAAGGTGAACTGTGTGTCGAACGTCCCGCCCGCCAGGTCGTCACGCCCGTAGAGCTGCCGCGCGTAGGCAACCCATTCGTCGATGAGGATCAGGCACGGCGCGTAGGCGGCGATCAAGGTGCCGAGCGAGTCGGCCGGGTTGGACCGGGTCTCGTCGGCAGACCGTACGATTTCGTACGCGCGCCGTGCCTCGGCCTCTCCGCCTGCGGAGAACCCGAGCTGCCAGGCCAGCTCACCCCATAGGGTCCGTACCTCGGTCCCGTCAGGCTTGCGGGTTGGCGCGCCCGCCTTGAAGTGGTTGCCGACTAGCACAGCTCGCCGCGCCGCCGGTGGAGTGACGCCTCCGAGGACCTTGCGCACCTCGTCCGGGTAATCGGCCAGCGGGGTGCCGGAGAGCAGGTGATAGAGCGCGAGCATCGAGTGCGTCTTGCCGCCGCCGAAGTTCGTCTGCAGGTTCCATACCGGCGAGGCGTTCCTGTCGCCGCCAATGCGGCGAGCGGCCGCCGCGAGAAGGTCCCGCAATCCTTCCGTCAGGTACGTCCGGCGAAAGAACTCCACTGGGTCCACGTACTCCCGCGACGCTTCGCCCCGCGACACCCAGTACAGGTCGGCGGCGAACTCGGCGCCGCGCATCTTCCCCTCGCGCACGTCCCTGTGGGGCGTGATTACCTGTCGCCACGGCTTGAGCCCGAGCCCCTCCACCCCCGTGACGACCAGCACCGCCCGCCGCGTCTCCGCGTTGAACGCCGCTGCCTGCGCGTCCCGCCGCAGCTTGCGCACCGCGTCTGCCTCGGCCGTCGCGTCGACCGCGGCCAGCAGCCGCTCCATCGTGTCGAGCGCACGATAGGTGTCGTCGGTGCTGAACGGCTCGTTGTGCGCCAGCCGGTTCCCGGTGTCCCTCAGCTCAGACGCGAACGACTGCTCCGCCCGCGAGAGCGACTTGCCGAACACCCGCCACTCTTCGGTGACTACCTTCAGCAGGAACCGCGGATCCTGCCGCGAGTACTTGTGGACCGTCCCGTGCTTGGAGTTGTCCCGCGCCTCGAGCATGGCAACCCAGTCTTGGCCGCCGGGTGCCTGCGCCGACATCGTCGCATCAACAAAGGGCAGCAGCCCCGCCTGCAGTAGCTGCAGGCCCGCGTCGATCCGCTCGCGGTTACTCGTCGCCATCGTCGTCACTCCCGAACTCAAGCGTGAACTCACCCTGACTGTCCGCAGTTCCGGACAGCCCCACCATCCGCGCCGAGTCCTCCAGGTCTGTCCACAGCGTCCCCAGGTTGTTGAACAGCAGCGCAGTCTCCGCCCACCCCTTCTTCTCTGCGATGGAATACAGCAGGTAGGCCAGCTCCTTGACATCATCCAGATCGATCCCCGCCACCAGCCGGACGGCCGCCATCAGCCGCGCCGCAGCGTCCGCCCCCTGATCCTGCAGCCGCTTGGCCAGATGCAGGCAGATCTCCCACTCGGAGATCCGGTCATCGGTGCCGGGGTCATAAAGATCAGGGATCTCCCGAACGGACCGCAGTTCCACCTTCCCAGCCCGCGACACCAGCACCCCGCCCCGCTCAAGCCCAGTGATACTCGTATCGATCCCTTTCGATAGGGTCTCGGCGGTCCCGTACGGCCCATCATCGAATCCATACTGCTTAAACCACTCCACGCAGAACCGCGTATCGGGGGAGACGTTGCCCTCAAGTTGCGACAGCTTCTCATCAAGTACCTGATTTATGAGAGAAAGAGCTGCACGGACACGCATCGGCGAGCCATCGGGTTCGTTGACGCGTGCGTAACGGGAGAAGACCGCCATGCCCGGACCAATTGCCGCCTGCCGGAGGTCAACGGGCGCGACCTTGCCTTGTTCCAGCTTGCGCAGCGCATCGGGGAACTCTTCACGAAGCGCATTGATCAGTCCGCGCCGGTCGGTGAACCCCGCGTCGGCTGGCCGGGGGCGGCAGGCCAAGACGATGGACGATGCGAGCGCGTTCGAGCCGATGTCACGCACGCGTCCACTGCGCTCGGTCCGGACAGGCCAGGTTGCTGTTACAACAAATCCCGCCGTCAACATGCCCTCGAGCAAGGTCTCCCACCCAGTCGAAGCATGGTTTCCATCTCCCACCGCCTCGGCCTGCTTGAATGCATAGAAGACGGTGATCGGAAAGCCATCAGGAGTGCCCTCGCAGATCCGGGTAAAGACCCTCGTGTAGCCGTCCTCGAAGAACTTCTCGGCATCATCGTGGCGAAAGGGATCGGCCACCAGCTCATCAGACTTGGGCGTCAGCATCGTCGCCAGTAGATCCGGGTAGAACTGGCCAAGCGATCGTCGCAGCCATACGTAGAAGAAGTCGGATAGGTCTGCGTAACCGACATTGTCGTAGTATGGCGGATCCGTGCATGTGATCGCGTTGGTGGGGAGCTGAAGAGCGCCTGCATCTGCCTGCATTACGTGCGCAGGCGCATCGCGCTGGACGTAGATACCGTCCATAGCCTCGGTGACCACCCGCAGACAACCCGCCCACGTACCACCGATGTCTGCGAATATGTTGATCTCCGGGTAGTCCCAGATCATCGGAATGGCTTGACGGGCGAAGAGGTTCTTGGGGCGATCTTCACTGGGATACCAGACAGCACCTGTGCAGTTATAATCGGCAGCCTTGCTGATCACACAGCTCAAGTAGCAGGCAATGGCATCCGCATAGCCAGGCTCAGCACCATCATTAATGGCTTGCTCTCGGACTTCCCGGATCAGATCACTGAAGGTAGTCAATGCAGCGAGTTGGCGGTTGGAAAACAAGTCGACCCACTTACTCATGCCATACTTTGGGGTCGTCAGGTAGCGGGGGTTGTACGGAATCTCGGCATCAGGTATGTCGTCGGGACGTGCTACATCCGCCGCCTTCTCTTGCCCCTCAGTCGGAGCGACATAATATCGCTGACGCTCCCCCTCTGCGACTGTGGCCATGAGCTGCGCGCCCATGCGACCGGCCTTGCCTTCTTCGCGGATGTAACTCAGCGGCACAGGCGTGGCGCACAAGAGGCAGACTGCGCCTGTTCGTCCAACCGTGCCCTCGATTGGCCTGCCGGCCGGGCCGCCGATCTCGAACCGGACGTGGCTTCCGTCTGGAATGGGCACGGCGTAACGCTCCTTGCCCTTCTTCTTGCCGAGCCAGAATGAGCGAGCCAACGGCATAGTCCCCGCGCAAGCAGGGTTGGGACACGTCACCGTGCGAGCCCAGATCCAGGCGATGACCGTCGCCTCGATATGGGAGATCGTGACCTTCGGGTACAGGTAACCGATGCGCTTCGCTGCTTCGTCGCGCATCCACGTGCCGTAGTGGCGCACGTCGTCTATCAGACCTGTCGCGCCTGGCCAATGTCCCGCGGACTCGGCAGCTCCGGGAAATACGGGTGGGTGATCGGCCCATTTCGGAGGAATCTCGATCAACGCTTTGTTGATTAGGACGGCTACCGGGTTCAGGTCGGAAGCGTAAACCTCAAGCCCGAGGCGCTGCGCTTCGAGAGGAATAGAGCCACCGCCAGCGAACGGTTCAAGGATGGGGGGTGGGTTGCCGTCACAGGAACCAACGATCTCCTGATGCGCTTTCTTTAGCAGCTCATCGTCGTGGATGTTCTCCCAGATCACGAGTTGCTTGATGATGCCGTGCAGGCGCTCGCGTTCGACCTTCTGCGCTTCCTCGGTCGGAAATTTGTCCGGGTGCGCAGACGGGTCATCGACAAGCTGCGCGAACAATACCGCTCTGCACGTGGCGAGGGGGCGCTGCGCCCACCACTTGTGCACTGCGGATGGGTTGCCCCTGTAGATGTAGTTCTCGCGCACAGACTGCTTGTTGATGTCCTCCAGTGGTAGCGCGACCTCGATCAGCTTCGGCTTGTACCAGAGATCATCGCTCATACCGGATCCACCCCCCGTTCCCACTCTTTTAGCCAGTTCCCGATCATGCCGGTTGCGGCGAAGTCGCCGAAATCGACGTCGTGGAACGGATCGACGATATAGCGAACCACGTCGGACTCCGGACCGTCTGGGTGCACCGATACCATCGCAAGACGGAATCCAGCCGCCGAGTTCTTCCCGTGGAGGGCCTCGGTCCTGGTCACCCAGAACTCCTCGGCACCCGCTACACGTCCCTTGACCTC
>Ga0335072_10003035_pt1 | contig 25516 bp, 19 predicted proteins | sample Lox_Sample_21_FD_206725 | JGI IMG/M metagenome (GOLD analysis project Ga0335072, IMG submission 206725) | Soil microbial communities from Loxahatchee National Wildlife Refuge, Florida, United States - Lox_Sample_2.1 | ecosystem: Environmental > Terrestrial > Soil > Wetlands | place: USA...
TATCGGGTTCGCGTCGCAAAAGGAGGTAGTTTGGCGCAACGTTCCAGCGCTACCTTTGCGAAACGGCAAAAGGAGCGTGCTCGTCAGGAAAAGCAACAGGAGAAACAGCAGCGGAAGCTCCAGCGCAGACTGGAGAAGCGCGAATCTCCGCCGGGTGTGGAATCCGGCGAATTCGGTTCGAACGCGGAAGTGAGGCAGCCGCAACCCAAAAGGAATCCCAATGAAGAAGCTCTATGTGGGCAATCTGTCGTTCGATTCGACCGATGAGGAACTGCGCCAGTTGTTTGAGCCGCACGGCACCGTGGAAACCGCCAAGGTGGCGACCGATCGCGACAGCGGACGTTCGCGCGGCTTTGGCTTTATTGAAATGACGAGCGACAGCGAAGCGGAAGCCGCGATCGCGGCGCTCAATGGCACCCAGGCAGGCGGACGAGCGTTGATCGTCAACGAAGCACGGCCCAAATCCCCCGGGTATGGTGGTGGTGGAGGGGGCTATGGCGGCGGACACCCGGGTGGTGGCGGCCGCGGCGGCAATCGCCGCTCCGCTGGCGGCGGCCGCAGTGGATCCCGCTGGTAACGCCGAATCGGAACAGCGCACCTGGGTTCGATCGCAACGAGGATCGATCAGAAATGAAAACGGAGCCGTGAACTGGCCGCCGGTAATTCCGCGCCTCCTGTGGATGAGGAGAAGGTGTCATCTCTGCAGTTCTGTCGAATTCAGGCCTGCTGAGCCGGAGTGGCAGGACAGCCTGCTCGCTCCATTGGGCCTGCGGGCCGTCCGTTGCGTCAATTGCTGGCGTCGCTATTACTGGTTTGCAAGGACGAAGAAATGAAGAATAGAGAATATGTCACGGGGCCAGGGGTCGCGCTCGACGGGGCCGAGAATTTCGCGGGAAACGTTATCCTGGGGAACCAGCAGTTTTCGTCCAGCCCTACTTCGAACGATCTGTGGTCCAGACTGAATGCGGAACATCCTCCCAAAGCCATGAACTACGAGGTAGTCGCGCAGAACGCAGAGGAAGTGCGGGACGTGCGGAACGCCCCGCCCTGCAGCATGGGGGCGTGGCTGGTCGAGTCGGGTCAAACGGAGCTCCTGACGACCATCAGTATCTACACCGAGCGCGGCGCCCACTCGGATCAGCTGCGGTTGTTGTACATGAACGCCAGCGCGCTCCTTGTCTGGAAAGCCATGGGAAGGAATCCAACACTGATCGGTGCACGGCATCGCCCGCCATCTACGGCGCTGCTGATGTATGGTGTTCCGTTCAGCGAGTGATGCATCGGGCCGATTCGCTATCTCGCGGGTCGCGAATGCATATGAAGTCGCTGCATCGCAGCTGAGGACCTGTTGCGAAGGCGAGCGGGCTCCGGAACGGATTGCATGCACGGCTAAGAGGCTCACAATGGCGACCAAAGTCGTGACGTTTGTTCTGGCCGGCGGTGCCGGAAATCGTCTCCTGCCGCTGACGGAAGACAGTGCAAAGCCGGCCGTCCCTTTCGGCGGCAAATATCGGATCATCGATTTCGCTCTGAGCAATCTGATCAACTCAGGCCTATGCGCGATTTACGTTCTGGTTCAGTACCGCAGCCATTCGCTGTTGCGGCATCTGCGAGATGGGTGGCAGTTCGGCGGACTTCTTCAGGAACAGTTCATCATCCCCGTGCCTGCGCAGATGAGAACGGAAGATGACTCCTGGTACCGCGGAACCGCCGACGCCATCTTTCAGAACCTTTCTCTCCCGGATGTCCCCGAAGATGGTCTGGTGGCAATTTTCAGCGCTGATCATATCTACCGCATGAATGTTCAGCACATGATTCAGTTTCACGAGCGTATGCACGCGGATGTGACCGTGGCGGCGATCCCGGTCCCCCACGAACTGTCAACTGCGTTTGGAGTCATCGAGGCCGATGAGGGTGGCGCGATTCACGGTTTTCACGAGAAGAGCGATCGTGCGCCTTCGATCCCTGGCGCCCCCGGAATGATCTACGCCTCGATGGGCAACTATATTTTCTCGGCCAAAGCTTTGTACCAGGAACTGCAGGCCGATGCCCGGCGACCCAACAGCCGCCACGATTTTGGGCGAGACATCCTGCCGGGCATGCTGGGACGCAGCAACATGCGCGCCTACGATTTTCAAACGAATGTGATTCCAGGCGAGCCCGCTCCGGCTCCAGCGTACTGGCGCGACGTAGGCACCCTGGATGCCTATTACGAAGCCCAGAGGGATGTGTGCGGCCTCATCCCGTCACTCAATCTGTACAACCCGAGCTGGCCTATTCGCACGGCAAGCTATCCGGATCCCAGCGCGAAGTTCACCTTCGACGAACAGGGCCGGCCCGGCCATGCCACAGGCTCGATCATCTCCGGCGGATGCATTCTCTCCGGTGGTTCGGTCTCCGGCTCCGTCCTCGGCCGCGGCGTCAGGATTCACTCCGGGGCTGTCGTTGAGGACTCGATCCTGTTCGACAATTGCACGGTGGGGTCAAACTGCACGGTCAGGAGAGCGATCCTTGATGAGGGCGTCCAGCTCGCTGAAGGGATGTCGATCGGCGTCGATAGAGCCGCGGACGCATCGCGCTTCCACGTGACGGAAGCTGGCGTCGCAGTGGTTACGAAAAAGGCCGTCGAAAAGGACAGCAGGCCCGGCTCGGCAGACGAGCAGAGCCCCGCGTAGCGCACCAGCGTCGAGCCTCGATCGTTCCGGGAGCAAAAGAGGCGCGACCAACCCCACGCACTCAGTCCGCGCGGCTTTGGATCTGGAGAAGGTCCGGGCGCGGAGCCGCTGCCCCCAGGCGACTGTTCCATTCGGTAAACTGCAGTTCCGGCATGGGCTTCGCCCGGAAGAGCTTCTGACACTGCCGCGCCGTCCAGCGCGCCCAGCGCTTTGATTTTCGGCGTCGAGCACTGTCGGTGGAAATACCCGTTCCCGCGTACATCTGCCGGTAGAGTTTGGAGAGAAAGACAAAGGCGAGGCGAGCGCTCAGATTGGGTGTGCAGGCTGAACGCTTCCAGATCAGGTTCCAGGCGTAAAACCTGTCCCATACGCGCTGCGTCCGCTCGCGAATCTCGTCCGAGCTCATGGAGGGATGGGGGGTGAACATTTTGGGGCGCACTTCGCTGGGGATCAGCCAGTAGCGCGTGACCGGCACATCGCCGACCATGGCCGGCGAGACCGACTGCTCTTTTTCCCAGCGGATGAAATCGACGGTGCCGGGGAAGGGCGTCATCATGACGAACTGCGCAAACGTGACTCCGGCGCGCACGGCCACATCCGCCGTGGCGTCAAAAGTGGCAGGCTTGTCCGTCGGCAGACCGAAGATGAAGGAGCCCAGCACATGCACGCCGTGCTGGTTGAAGGTCTGGAGCTGCCGGACCAGCGCATCGCCGGAGCAGTTCCAGTCTTTGAAGACAGCTTTGAGGCCTTCGGGGGTGACCGCTTCCACCCCCACCAGCGCGCCTTTGATGTTGGCACGTCGCATCGCATCGAGGTATTCGCCGTCTTCGGCGGCTTCCATGGTGATTTGGGTGAAGAACACCATGTCTTCGGGGAGCTTCGCAAGCTCGTCCATCAGGTGGAAGCGATCGGCGCGGATGGCGTTGAGCTCGTCGAGACGGGCGAGGTTGTTCTGCTCGCGCGCGAGGCGAAGATCGGTCTGAGTGACGGGGTAGAAATTGTCGTCGGCGAGCGCGATGACGTGGAAGCCGAGACGGCGCAGGGTGACGATCTCATCGATCACGCTCTGGTAGCGCCGCGGACGGGGCTTCTGCCCGTCGGTGCGCCAGACGCTGCAGAAGGAACAATGCTTGGGGCATCCGCGGGTGGTTTGCACCGAAGCCCACATATATTTGTTGGGCTGCATCAGATCCCAGCGGGCAGGCAGGAAATCGTCGCCGGAGATGCGGCCGCCGTCGTAGATTCCGCCAGGTGTACCGGCAAGGCAATCGTGGACAACGGATGCCCAGACGAGATCTCCGTCGCCCTTGACGACCGAGTGAGCGTGCCCGCGCTCGAAGGCTTCTTCAGGGTAGAGGGTGGCATGAATGCCGCCGTAGACGACCCACGCGCCGCGCTCGCGGGCCAGGCGGCCGACCTCATATCCACGCAGCGCGTTGCCGGTGTGGACGCTGATGCCGACAATATCGCCGGGGTGCACGGTGGCGGGATCGATGGGCTCGAGGGATTCGTCGACCAAAATCGGGTCGCCGGCACTGGCGGGGGTGGCGGCCGCCAGAACGAACAGCCAACGGGGCGTGATGACAGCCGTGCCAAAGGAATTGTCGCTCGGATTGACGAGGTGAACGCGCATCGGTCTGGACCTTTCTTCGAACCGCGGGATCTTCACTGAGCGCAATACGGTCCGGGAACGCGTGCCAGGAGGATTGGGGCACGGCTGCGATCCAGAGGGAGTTCGCCAGCTTCTGTTCCGATCATAGTCCGCAGGCCTTGATGAACCGGCGGGTTCCGGCAATCGTTACGCACATATTACGAAAGGCGTATGGTCCCGGACCTGGATCCCAGCGCGAATTCGATCCAGCGATCTGTCGTTTGGTCCCGGGATTCGCGGACACCATCCGCGATGGCGCTCGCCGATGCCGATGGCGCGGTCAGTCCAGCGTGACGAGTCGCACGCTGCTGCGGTGAGCCGCAACGCGGCGCAGAGGTGAAAAGAAAGGTCCCTGTTGCCCTTTCGTGTCACCGGGGGCTGTTTTTTTAAAGGGGTGAGGATTCCGATGAGTCCTTATAAATCTTTGGCGCGCCCGCCGGGATTCCGATCCAGGACGCACGCCTCAAAAGCCGCTGGGAGCGTCGCAACGATAGGTGAACTCATCCTGGACATCGGCCAACTGCCGGCTGTGATTGACCGTAAAGGGCGGGGGGGACTTCGATCCGGACGACCTCGGAACTGCCTGATTTCCGAGCCTGGCGAATTCCCGCATCCCGTCTGAGTTCGCGGCACGCAGACGGGCAGTAGGATTAAACTCATTCGCACGTGTCCTCAGCGTCCATGACGTTGCCCTGCAAAGGGGCCGGTCGAAACCCGGCTTGGCGCCTCGTCGTCCCAATCGCCATCCTGACGCTCATCCTCGGGACAACGCTGGGCGAGATCTGGCACCGCCATGTCAACACGTCTTCCGAAACGTGCCCGATCTGCCACCTGAGCCACCAGGCGGTCGAGCCGGCGGTGCCGACGGTTCGCGCAGGGCTGCTGATTCCTGAAGGTCCGGCTCTCGAGTCCCAGGAAGTCTTCTCCGTTTCGCGCTCTGGCGCGCCGCGGGTTCCCGCCCGGGCCCCTCCCGCCCGGTAATCGCCGAACTCCGCGCCAGTTCCCCGCGCTTCAATTCAGTCCTTGTCTCCTGCCCTAAAAAGGCTGAGTGCCCATGCGTTTACAACGTTGGTGTATTCCTTTGCTGCTACCGGGAACCTTGTGGCCGGCAGCAGCGACGGCGCAATCACAACCGGTGACCGGAGCGCCTTCTCCGACCGCCCAGACCCTGGCGCAAAAGCCGGGGGGCACGGTGCTGTCGCTGGACGATGCGATTCGCCTCGCCCTCCAGCACAATCACAACCTGCTGGCGGCGCGAACGACGATCCAGCAAAGTGAGGCGGAAGAAGTCACCGCCAATCTTCGGCCCGATCCGGTGCTGCTGAGCGACGCGCAGTTTCTCCCTGTGTTTCAGCCCGGCCAGTTCAGCTCCGATTACATCGACAACACAGCGCAGTTCGACCTCGGGGTGAGTTATCTGTTCGAGCGGGGCAGGAAGCGGCAACATCGCCTGCAGGCAGCCAGGGACGCAACCGCCGTGACTCGTTCGCAGGTGGACGACGCGGAACGCGGACTCACCTTCAATGTAGCGTCGCAATACATCAATGTGGAACTGGCGGAGTCGACTCTGGCGCTGGCGGAGCAGGACCTGAAAAGCTTCCAGAACACCGTGGACATCGGCGAGGCTCGCTACAAGGATGGCGACATCAGCGAAGACGATCTGCTGAAGATCAAGCTTCAGCTCCTTCAGTTCCAGTCCGATGTTTCGGCGGCACAGCTGTCGCGGGTGCAGGGGCTCTCCGATCTGCGGCAACTGCTGGGACATGAGTCGGTTCCCGCCGATTACGATGTTGCTCCCACGTTCGAGTACGCACCGGTGCCCGGCAACGTGGAGGATTTTGAGGCAAAGGCGATACAGAATCGTCCTGACCTGCGCGCCTCACAACAGGGAATCACGGCGGCAAACAGCCAGTACCAGCTGCAGAAGGCGATCGGAAAGCGCGACGTTACCGGACAGGTGAGCTACACCCACATCCAGTACAACGACCTTTCGTTGTTTGGCCAGGTGCAATTGCCTGTCTTCGATCGCAATCAGGGTGAGATCGCCCGTGCCGGCTACGCGATCACGCAGGCTCAGGAGCAGGCGAAGTTCACGCAGGGCCAGGTGCTCACCGACGTCCGGGACGCATTCGAAGGCGTTCGCAGCAACGACGCCATTGTGGGTCTTTATCGGTCGGGATATCTGGACGAGGCGCAGCAGGACAGGGACATCAGCCAGTATGCCTACCAGCGAGGCGCCGCCAGCCTGCTCGACTTTCTCGACGCGGAACGCAGTTACCGCTCCATACAACTCGGATACCGCCAGGCCCTGGCCTCGTATCTGCTCGCGGTCGAGCAGCTGCGCGAAGCGGTAGGAACGAGGAGCTTACCATGACGAACCGGACCCTGCGTCGCAGCCACTGGACCAGCGCCGTTGCCGTCGCATGCAGCCTTACGCTTGCCGGCTGCAGTTCCGGCGACCGCGAACGCGCCGGCCAGATGACTTCCTATGCCTCCCATGCCTCCTCTGCGGAGACGCCGCGCCTTTTTACTATTCCGCAGGACCAGATGTCGCATATTCAGGTGGTCACGGTGCAGCCGACGACCCTGGCCCGCACATTGCGGCTGACCGGCGCGGTGGCTTACAACGCCTTCAACACCACGCCGGTCATTACCCAGGTGGGCGGACCGGTCACCCGCATTCTCGTCGTTCCCGGACAGCAGGTTCGTCAGGGAGAACCGATGCTGGAGGTCAGCAGCCCGGATTACTCGCAGTTACTCGATGCCTATCTCAAGGCCGCGGATTCGTACCGGCTTGCCGACAAGAACTACGCCCGCGCCCAGGATCTGTACCAGCACCATGCCATCGCGCAACGGGATCTGGAGCAGGCCGAGTCGGACCGGAACCAGGCGCGCGCGGACCTGGATGCGGCGGAAGAGGGCATGAAGATTCTCGGAATCAGGAATCCGGCGCAGCTGGCCAATGCCCCGGCCTCGGCGCAACTGCCGGTACTGGCGCCGATCAGCGGCGAGGTGGTCGAGCGCCTGGTTTCGCCCGGCCAGGTGGTGCAGGCGGGCCAGACGCAGGCTTTTACCATATCGAATCTGAGCACGGTCTGGGTTCTGGCGAACGTTTACCAGGCGGACCTGGCCTACGTGCGCGATGGCGAGGATGTCACCGTCCAAACCGATGCCTATCCCGGCACGTTCCACGGGCGGATCTCCTACGTCTCGCCGGCCGTGGATCCCAATACGCGCACGCTTCAAGCCCGCGTGGTCGTGGACAATCCCGGCGAAAAGCTCAAGCGTGATATGTACTGCACGGTATTGGTGACGGCCGGCAAAGTCGCCAATGCGATAGCCGTGCCAAACACATCTGTACTGCGCGACGACAACAACCAGCCTTTCGTCTATGTCGCCGTGGGGGCCAATCAGTTCGGCCGGCGCGATGTAGAAACCGGATCCAGCGAGGGCAACCTGACACAGATCCTGAAAGGCATCGCGCCCGGAGACAAAGTTGTGGGCGACGGCAGCCTGTTTCTCCAGTTTGCCAACTCGCTGCAGCGCTGAGGAGACCGCCGCATGATCAATCGGGTTGTCCAGTTCGCGCTCCGCCAGCGGTTCCTGATCCTCATGATGGTGGTGTTTATCGCCATCGGCGGAGCCATCTCGTTTTCGCACATGCCGGTCGATGCCTACCCGGACCTTTCGCCACCCATGGTGGAGATCATCACCCAGTGGCCCGGTCACGCAGCCGAGGAGGTCGAACGGCTGGTGACGGTACCGACGGAAGTCGAGATGAACGGCGTCCCCAGGATGACGGTGATGCGCTCCATCTCGCTTTACGGCCTTTCCGATATCATTCTCACCTTTCACGACGAGACGGATGACTATTGGGCGCGTGAGGTGGTTTTTCAGCGGCTAAGCGAAGTGACCTATCCCGGCGGAGTAACCCCGACGCTGGCACCGCTGGCCAGTCCTTCGGGACTGGTCTACCGATACGTGATCCAGAGCCCGGATCGCACACCACAGGAGCTCAAGGTCTTTGAAGACTGGGTGATCGAGCGCCAGTACAAGCAGGTGCCGGGGGTCGCTGACGATTCGGGTTTCGGCGGTACCGTCATGCAGTATCAGGTGCTGCTGGATCCGGCCAGACTTTACGCGTACCACGTCACCGTTCCCACTGTGATCCAGCAGCTCTCGGTGAACAATTCCAATGCCGGCGGCGGATTTTATTCCCAGGGAGGCCAGTTCTATTACGTGCGTGGGCTGGGCCTGATTCGCGATACGAACGACATTGGCGATGTGATCGTCGGCTCGCAGAATGGGGTACCCGTGCGGGTACGCGACATCGGCAACGTGACGATCGGGAACGCCCCGCGCCTGGGCGAGTTCGGATTCAACAAGACCGACGACGCGGTTGAGGGCGTGATCATGATGCGCCGCGGCGAGCAAACGCAGAACGTCCTGAAAGGCGTCGAGGAAAAGACCGCGCAGCTCAACCAGGAGATCCTGCCGCCCGACGTCAAGGTTCGTCCCTATTACGACCGCAGCGATCTGGTGCAGCTGACCATCGATACCGTCGAGCACAACATGGTACTGGGGATGATTCTGGTCCTGGTAGTGCTGATCTGTTTTCTGGTCAGCCTGCGCGCTGCCGTCATTGTCGCCCTCACCATTCCGCTTTCGCTGTTGTTCTCCTTCATCTTTCTTCACGCGCGGGGAGTCGCCGCCAACCTGCTCTCCATTGGGGCCATCGATTTCGGAATCCTGATTGACGGAACCCTGGTGATGGTGGAGAACATTTTCCGCGTACTGGGCGAACGCGAAGGCACCAGCTACGACCTGATGGATGTGATCGTGGAGGCGGCCAAAGACGTCGATCGCCCCGTCTTTTATTCCGTCGCGGTGATGATCGCCGGTTATCTGCCGATTTATGCGCTTACCGGGCCCTCCGGAAAGCTCTTCCGCCCCATGGCCGATACCGTCTCGATTGCCCTGGTGGGTTCGCTGATCCTGACGCTCACGTTTGTGCCGATGATGTGTTGGTACTGGTTCAAAAAAGGCGTGCACGAACGCGTCAACAGGCCCTTTGAGTGGGTACGGCGGAGATACTCAGGTCAGCTGCAATGGTGTCTCAATCATGCGAAGCTCACGATGTTTGTCGCGGTCGCGATCTTCGGGGTGACGCTGCTGCTGGTGCCCTTCATTGGCGGAGAGTTCATGCCGCACCTGGATGAAGGCGCGCTCTGGGTGCGCGCCACTCTGCCCTACACCATTTCGTTCGAGGAAGCCGCCCGATTTTCTCCACAGGTGCGCGACACGCTGATGCAGTATCCGATGGTCACCGATGTCGGCTCGGAGCTGGGCCGGCCGGATGATGGCACCGATCCGACGGGCTTCTTTAACGACGAGTTCTATGTCGGCCTGAGGCCGTACAACGATGCTTCCTGGAAGTCGGGGGCCATTCATAACAAGCAGGAACTCACCGAAGACATCCAGAAAAAGCTCCAGGCATTTCCGGGCGTCATCTTCAACTACACACAACCGGCCGAAGATGCCGTCGACGAAGCGCTGACGGGTCTCAAGAGCGCGCTCGCCGTCAAAATCTACGGGCCGGATCTGAACGTGCTGCAGAGCAGGGCTCTGGAGATCAAGCGCCGTCTGCAGTCCGTCCCCGGCTTCGCCGAACTGACGGTTGTGCGCGAACTCGGCCAGCCGAGCCTGATCATCGATGTGGACCGCGACAAGATTGCCCGCTACGGAATCAATGTCGCCGACGTAGAGGCCATCGTGCAGGCCGCGGTGGGCGGCCAGGCGGCGACCCAGGTCATTCAGGGCGAGAAGCTGTTCGACCTGGTCGTACGCATGGAGCCGCAATTTCGCGAGGATGCCGGCCAGATCGGCAATTTGCTGGTAGGAACTCCCTCCGGCCAGCAGATTCCGCTGAGCGAACTTTCCCACATCCACGAGGCCAGCGGCGCTTCTTTTATCTATCGTGAAAACAATTCGCGCTACATCGGCGTGCAGTTCAGCATCGAAGGGCGAGATCTGCAGAGCGCGGTGAACGATGGACAGCGTGCCATCGCTGACATCACGCGCACTCTGCCTTCGGGTTACCGCATTGCCTGGGGCGGCGAGTACGGCGAACTCCTCGAAGCCCGGCACCAGATGGAAATCATCGGTCCTCTCGCTTTGCTCATCATTTTCATGATCCTGTTCGCGCTCTATGACAACTTCAAATTTCCGATCACGATCGCTCTGGGTGTGATCCTCACCGAACCGGTCGGTGCGCTGATCGCGCTCAAGCTGACGGGCACGCCGTTCAGCGTTTCGTCCGTGCTTGGCCTGCTGGCTCTGATGGGTGTGTCGGTGGAGACCGCCGTGATTCTGGTTTCCTACATCAACAAACTGCGGCGAGAAAACAAGGACATTCGTACAGCCACGATGGAAGCGTCCCTGCTGCGTCTGCGCCCCATCATGATGACCGCGCTGGTAGCCTGCCTCGGCCTGTTGCCGGCCGCTCTTTCCACTGGAATCGGATCCGACACCCAAAAGCCTTTTGCGATTGTTATCGTCGCCGGGCTTATTTCGCGTCTCTTCCTCGGATTCTTTGTCAATCCCGTGCTGTACGAGATGGTCGCGCGGGATGGAGATGTGTTGCAGGTGTAGCGCCGTGCAGCTTACGCAATGCCGGCGAGCCTGGACCCGCAACGCCGATCCGGTGGAATTGACTGCCTGCTCGGGCGCGCGGGAATGATCTTTGCCGTCGGGTCGGAATCCTCGCTCCGCAACCGGAGGATCGCCCAGGATTTAGCATCTCCTCTGAGGATCGTTGGGAGATCCTGACGATGACGACAGAATCGAGCGAGATACTTACTATTGGCGGCGTTGATATTGAAATCACGCATCCAGACAAGCTGTATTTTTCGACGCAAATCAGGTTGACCAAGCTCGAACTCGTCCGCTATTACCTGTCCGTGGCGCCGGGAGCGCTGGCGGGAGTCCAAAACCGCCCGCTGGTTCTCAAACGATTCGTGAATGGGGCAGAGGGAGAAGCGTTCTATCAGAAGCGTGCTCCCGCCCACCGTCCATCCTGGCTGAATACGGTCACGCTCTCTTTTCCGTCGGGACGGACCGCCGAAGAAGTTGTTCTGGAGAATACGGCCGGGCTTGCGTGGATTGTCAATCTGGGCTGCATCGAGCTGCATCCGCATGCTGTGCGCGCGAATGACCTCGATCATCCGGATGAACTGAGGATCGATCTTGATCCGGGACCGGGCGTCGCCTGGGGCGATGTTCGTAAAGTCGCCCTGGAAGTGAACGCCCTGCTTCAGGAGCTGGGCCTTCGCGGCTGGCCCAAGACCAGCGGCTCACGGGGTATGCACATCAATATTCGCATTCAGCCTCGATGGACATTCGAGCAGGTACGCCGTGCGGCCCTCGCGTTGTCGCGTGAAGTTGAACGGCGGGTGCCAAGTCTTGCGACCTCGCGATGGTGGAAGGAGGAGCGACACGGTGTCTTCCTCGACTACAACCAAAATGCAAAGGACCGAACTACAGCTTCGGCTTATTCGGTCCGGCCCACTCCGGACGCGCGCGTCTCGACGCCACTGCGATGGGAAGAGGTTCCGGACTGCGACGCGCGGGATTTCACCGTCCTGACCGTACCGCAGCGCATGGCTGCAATCGGCGATCCGCACGCCGCGATGGATGCGACCCCGGGCTCACTGGAGTCGCTTCTTGACCTCGCGGCGCGAGATGAAGCCGCGGGTTTAGGCGATGCGCCGTGGCCACCTCATTTCCGCAAGATGGAGGGTGAAGCACCGCGTGTGGCTCCGTCGCGACGGAAGACAACGCGCACCCGGATGCCACTGCTGGTCGTGGCGAATTCTCCGGATAAAGAAGCCGCGCTCGCCGGGCTGGCGCGATGGAAGGCAGCGCACGCCAGGGCCGCTGAATATCTGTCTGCTGACGATGTTCTGGTGGATTCGATGCGCGGCAGGTCATCGACATGGACGCGAATCCGCGTGAACCTGCGCCATGTTCCCGAAGAATTTCGTCCGCCCCAGGAGACACCGGATCCGGACGACGATCCAACGTGAGAGATGCGGCGAAGGCGAACCAAACAGTAGGGCCAATCAACGGTTCTGCGGAAAGATCGCTTTGAGTTCTTCTGGTGGCACGATCTCCAGTTGTTCGTAGGTGCAATCTTCAGGGTTCTTATCCGTGCGCCATCGGCGAAACTGCGCCATGTGGCGGAAGCGGCCGCTTTGCATGTGTTCGTAGGCAACTTCAGCAACGAGCTCCAGCCGCAAAGGCTCCCAGGAAAGGTCCTTGCCCTGACTCCAGCGGCTCTGGCCGCCGGGTCTGCGTTGCGGGACCGTGCCTTCGTCTTCCGGGTCGTTCGTCATGTCTCGCCAGGGGTGATCCACCAGTGCGTTTTTGCGAAATGGCTCGAGCCAGGAGACCAGTTCATAGCGCTTTTGCAGAGCAAAGCTGCCGCAGACACCTACGTGCTGCAACGCCCCGTGCTCGTTATAGAGACCGAGCAGCAGGGATCCGACGGCGGGCCGTTCTCCTTTCCGATACCAGCGAAAGCCCGCCACCACACAGTCGCAGTCCCGTTCATGCTTGACCTTGAACATGGTGCGCTTGCCGGGTTCGTAGACGTTCTGCTTCGACTTGGCCATCACCCCGTCGAGACCGGCGCCTTCAAAGCGACCGAACCAGTCACGAGCGCGGGTGGGATCGTCGGTAGCCGGCGTGATGTGAAGGGGAGGCCGGGCGTGGGCGAGGATTGATTCCAGCCGCTTCCGACGCTCGCTAAAGGGCTTCTCTCTCCAGTCGTGGGCGCCTTCGGCGAGGAGATCGAAGAACACAATGGAAGCGGGCGTCTGGAGGCTGAGCAGCCTGACCCTTGAAGCGGCCGGATGAATGCGCAGCTGCAAGGCGTCAAAATCCAGCACGCCATGGTTCGCGATCACAACTTCGCCATCCATGACACATTGATGAGGGAGCTGCTCGAGGAGCGGATCGAGGAGTTCGGGGAAATATCGGTTCAGCGACTTCAGATCCCGACTTTGGATGAGAATTTCGTCTCTATCCCTAAAAACCAGCGTTCGAAATCCATCCCACTTCGGCTCATAGATCCACTCCGATCCCACTGGCAGCTTGTCGACTCGCTTGGCCAGCATGGGATCCACCGGAGGAGTGACAGGAAGATGCATCGGGTCAGTAGGCTGGTGATGAATCGGTCGCTCCTCGGTGCCTGCGAATCTCAGGAACATTTTCCATGTCGTCCTCTCACTCGGCTCAAAGCCATGGTAGCCGCATCGGACAGCTGCATTGCAGCCTGAAGGTCACACCCATCGATTGGATTTACCCGAACAACCGCTATGGCCCTGACGGAGCCCCGTTGATCGTGAAATGAATACTGACCTGCGTCTCGAACGGAACAGCTTTACCGTATACGAGCCAGGGACGGTAACGCCACGATCGGACAGCGGCGATCGTTGCAGGCTGGAGCAGGGCAGGTCCGCTGATCCCTTGAGCGTCCCGAACGGAGCCATTGGGACCGATCGTAAGTGCAACCACCACCGTGCCCTGGATACCGGCAGCTTGCGCCACGGCAGGGTACGCCGGTGCAGCGCCCGCGAGCTTCATGGTTGAGGCCACGGCCGGATCCACGGGTACAGGCTGAATCGGCGATCCATCGCGGCTGACTGGCGGCTTCTGGGCGGCAACAGGGGGTGGCGCGGAGGCGACCTCGCGTTTCGTGTGCGCGGCGGGTGCGGGTGAATTCTGAGGGGGGATTTGAGGACGGTCCGCAGGCTGAGCCGAAGCATCAGAGCTGTTGGCGACGACTGGAACCGAGGCGCCGCTGGCCGACGAGGTAGGGCTTTCGGTGATCTCGGAAGGCTGTGGCGCGGGGGGTGTGCTGCGTTCAAGAACGACAAACAAAGCTGCGGCGATCAGGTAAGGGGCAGCGATGGCGAGAAGGTTCGCCATACGCCATCCGAAAGACGCGGTATTGGACTCAATCGTGGTGGATGGCGAGGACACGCTCACAACCTGAATAATTTGATGGTGAGAATTGTAAGGGATCGGTGGACACGGTTTGCCGAAAAAGAAATCCGACTTGGTTGACCGGGAGGCGTACCCATTCGAGGGTTCCCACGCAGGTAGGGTCCGATGCACTGGCTATTGCGACGATGCCGGGCCCATCGTGTCGGCCGCTGAACCTCGGAAGCGGCCCGCATCCGCTGACGCCGAAGCAGGAATCGCACGGCGGATGCGAATCGGCCGGCGAGTATATTTGTTGAAATGACATCCGGGGAGCGAGGGGCGCAGCACTTCAGCGGCTAACGCTGGCAGCCGTTTGAAGATGCGAAACGACCGGGTTGGGATGGCGAGCGGCGGATGGCGGATGCTCCTGAAAACAAGACCGCGGCGGGCGTGAAAGCCACGTTTGCGATCCCGGTGGGCGGCGGGCTTTTGAGGGCGGAGGCGATCGTGCCGCGCGGGCCGACGACGCTGACCGAGTTGCTGCCGATCATTCGCAATGTCGAGGGGGCGATTGGGGCGCGTGTGGCGCAGGAGGCCGAAGCAGCCGGGACGCCGATTTCCTGCGGTCCACGGTGCGGAGCCTGTTGCCGCCAACTGGTGCCGGTCAGTTTGTTCGAGGCAGAGGCGCTGTCGGAGTGGATGCACTCGTTGCCGGAAGAGACGCAAAGCGCTCTGCAGGCAAGGTTCCATCGTTCGCTGATGGCATTGCGCGATGCCGGCGTGGTTGAGAAGATTCTGAGCGATGCCTGGGTGGCGGGTGGCGATCCGGTGACGCAGTTGGCGATTGACTATTTTCACGCGGGCGTTCCGTGTCCTTTTCTGGAAGACGAAAGCTGCAGCATTCACCCGATTCGTCCGCTGAGCTGCCGCGAGTATCTGGTGACTTCCTCACCGGCGATGTGTCAGGATCCCGCGAAATACCAGGTGGCAGGGGTGGAGTTTCCGCTGAAGCTATCGCGGACACTGTATATGCTGGGCCGGAAAATCGAGAATGATCCGCGTGGGTGGATTCCGTTGGTGTTTCTGCTGGCGTGGAGCAAGAGCGGCTTTCGGCCCGGCGACCATGTTGCGGGCACGGGCGAAGAGGTGCTGAAGCGTTTCCTCGAAGAAGCGATGGGAACCCCTCCCGAAACCAAGGGAGCGGCAACAGCGCAGCGTGGCAGCTGATCCAAAGCGCCGGCTAACGTCCGAGGAATTTCTCCAGGGTTGCGAGTTCTTTGTCGGCGCGATCCATGTACTGGTTGGCCGTCTCCAGATCGTTCTGAGTGAGGGCGAGATTCGATTCGCTCATATCGTTGTTGAGCCGGCTGAGGGCGGCAAGGATATCACCGCGGAGATCGTAACCCTGCGCCTGCTGCTGAGAGCGAAGAGACTGGATCCCGCCTTTGGCAGCGTCGGCACGTGCATCGAGATCCGCGTAGCGATCCCGCGCCGTTCGAAATTCTGCAGCGGAGGGTGCGGCTGGGGCGGGTGGGGCAGCAGAACTGTCAGGCGGCGCCGCAGCATTGGCCGGCGAACGATCGGGGGCGTAGGAGGTTCGCTTCGGCGTACTGCCTGAGGCGTGAGGCGAAGGCGCATGGATGGCGGGTCCGGGGGGCGTGACCGGAGCAGGAGCGGCGGAGGGCTGGGGGGTGGAATCCGGCGCAGGAGCAGGAGGGGTCTCCTGCGGAGAAGACGCAGGCGTCGCTGACGCTGCGGGCGTTGTTGCGGAGGAGGGAGTGGTCGAAGACTGCGACTGCGGCTCGCTTGTCGTGGCGGACGCGGACTGCGCATTTTGTCCGGCGTGGGTGGCCATCATGCGGGGTAGAAAAGTGGCGGCGGCGGCGATGGCGAGCAGTGCGGCCACGGCCCCCAGGGCCATCCAAAGCGTGCGCCGACTCTTCGCGCCCGGTTGCGGCGGCGGGGGAACGTTGACGGGCGCGAACCCCTCCGCCTGGGGCTGGAACACGGCCTGGGGTTGCGGCGCCGCCGCCTGAAAAACGGGCTGAGGCTGCGGCGTGGCCGTGGTGGGATTCTGCAGAGCGTCCTGGGTGGCCTTGATCGCGTTGCGGAATGCGTCGGCGGACTGGAATCGGTCGGCGGGCTCTTTGGACATGGCACAGAGAATGATGCTGTTGAGAGCCGGCGGCAGGGAGGGATTGACCTCCATGGGGGGAGTCGGTTTTTCGTTCAGCTGCGCGTTGAGAACGGTGAACGAGGTGTCGGCTTGGAAGGGACGGCGACCGGTGAGCAACTCGTAGAGCGTGACGCCGAAGGAGTAGAGGTCGGAGCGGGCGTCGACGGTGCCACCGCGCACCTGTTCCGGCGACATGTAGTAGACCGAGCCCATGGTCGTTCCAGGCCGGGTCAGCTGCAGATCACCGCTGGATTTGGCGATCCCGAAGTCCATCAGCTTGGCGAGTCCATGCGCGGTAATCATGATGTTGGAAGGCTTGATGTCGCGATGGGTGACGCCGCGGGCATGCGCGTAACTGAGGGCCGAAAGTATCTGCATCGAATATTCGAGAACCTGACTGACGGGAACACGCGATTGGCTGGCGACCTGGTCGAGGGTGGCACCCTCGACGAACTCCATGACCATCACGAGCTGATTCTCGAATTGAAAGGCGGTTCGCAGCTGGGCGATGTTGGGGTGTTCCAGGGTGGCCAAAGTACGGATTTCGGCCATGAAACGGGCGGCCAGGTCCGGCTCGGAGGCGTAGTCAGGGAGAAGGATTTTCAGCGCTTCAACGCGGTCGGAGATGACATTGCGGACACGGTAGACGCGGCCCATGCCGCCGGTTCCGAGCAGATCGAGAACTTCGTAGTCGCCAATGCGCTGACCCGGTGCTAACGCCATAAGCAAACCTCGTGGGAAGGAGATGCCGGGGACGGAACGACCAACAGGTGAGCGGAACGAGTTTACTGCAACTCCACGATGCCCCAGGGGAAAATCTGTTGAGAAAGCCGGAGTTGGTGGTCCGCGAGGTGTGCGGCGCAGAGGTATTCTTTACATGCGGGATCGCTTCCGGCACCCTGAACGCGCTGGCTTTGGGCCCGAACGCAGCTGCCGGATGCCGTAGAATCACGGAACCTGAAAGTCAGGGCAGCGAGTGCTCAGAAATGACCGTGCGGAACGCTCTCAAACTCCATGTGTTCGGAATCAGCGACGTCGGCTGCCAGCGCACCAACAATGAAGACAGCTTTGGGTACGATCTGGCGGCGGAGCTGTTCGTGGTGTGCGACGGCATGGGCGGCATGGCCGCCGGAGAGCTGGCCAGCGGAACGGCTGTGAGGGAACTGGTGGAGTGCTTTAGGTCGATGGATGCCGCGATCCCGGCTGAGGAGCGCTTATACGACGCCATCGTTCATGCGAACAGCGCCGTGTTCGCGCTGGCCGAGGAAAGTCCGGATCTCCGGGGCATGGGAACCACGCTGGTTGGTGCTTGTGTAGAGGGAGACAAACTGGTCGTCGGCAATGTGGGCGACAGCCGCGCCTATTTTCTGCGCCATGGGGGATGCGTGCAGATCACGCACGATCATTCTTTTGTGGCGGAACAGGTGCGCAGCGGAGCGATGAGCATCGAACAGGCCGGTGCATCGCCTCTGCAGTCCCTGCTGACGCGAGCGATCGGTCAGTCCGAAACGGTAGAGCCAGATCTTTTTACAGCTTTGCTCGAACCCGGAGATCTTCTCCTCCTGGCGACGGACGGGCTGTCGCGCTATGCCAATGCCGAAGCGATCGCTGGCATCCTGCTGGGTAGTCCGACGCTGGAGCAGGCGGGCCAGGCGCTGATTGAGTGCGCTAAGTCACAGGGTGCTGTCGACAACGTCACCTGCCTGCTGGTGCAGGCGGCGGAAGCCAATGGAGAAATGGATGTAGCTCAGTGAGCGACGGTGGAAACGCAGCGGATGCCGCTGAGGCCACCGGGCATCAGGTAGTTTGTGGTGGCGCCTGAGAACTCCAGATGAACGACCAGGGGCGTTCCATTCACAACGATGGGCGTGTTGGAAACCTCCAGCGGATAGGCGAGACGCACAGGATTGCCGGCCTGTTCGACATGGCCCTTGTCGATAAGGTGCAGGAGCGCCCAGGGTCCGGTGAATTGCAGCAGAGGCAGCGTGCCCGTCGCATACGTAGCAGTGAGCTGCGCCTGTTGGCTGGTTTGCGGCGACCAGGTGAACTGGCGGGAGATGTCGGAGCCCGCAACGCGCTGGGCGTCGATCTGCAGCGCAACCGCCTGAATGCCACGCGAGGGAAGGATGTGGGCGGTGAAAGTGAGGCCTCCGGCGCCCGGTGCGGATGGATAAAGGAGCGCGGACAGGCCGGCAACGCGATTGAAGAATCGCAGGAATTCAGGATTGAGCTTCATGGGGCTGTTGGGCGCGGCCACAAAGGTTGAGCCTTCCTGGATCAGGAGCGGCTTGAGAGTCGCATCGTAAAACTGCCAGAGGGCTCCACTGCCAGGCTGCAGGATGCCGGCAAGTTCGGCGGGCGTGGCGTCCGCGGTGGCGCCCGGGCTAAAGGGGTACTTCGTCATGAGTGGGGCGAAAGCAGCGCAGAAGCCGGCGCCGGCGGCGTTGGCCTGTTGCGGGCCGCGTCCGCGAACGACCTCGTCGACGGAATTGATGGGCGCTTGCAGGAGAGCCAGCACAGTCTGATCGACATGACCCTGAGGATCGAGGTCAAACGCCTGAGAGGTTTGGCTGGCCGCAGTATGGGCCGCTGCCGAGGCGGTGAGGATGGGGGTAACGGCTGCGGGGTTAGTCGCGGCGGTAGGATCCTGCGCCACCTGGGCGACTGCACTTTGCAGACCGAGCAGGCCGTTCACGTAGTTGGTGTTTCCGGAACCGACAAACTTATCGGCGCTCTGCGGAGCGACAACGGCCTGCGTCGGCTGGAATTCTTTGGCGATTTGGGGATCGGCGACAGCAGTGTTGCGCGATGCGGTATAGAAGAGTGCAAGCAGCGGAGAACTGGGGTTGGAGAGCATCTGGAGTTTCGTGGCCGCGTCGGGGAGGTTACGATAACGCACAACCTGAGCGGCGTGCAGCCAGGCGCGCCATTGAGACTGAAAATCCTGCTCATACCGGCTGGCGAGTTGCTGTGTTGCGCTGGCGCGATCGAGAGAAGGCGGTGCCTGATTGCCAAGCACCCAGGCTTCGCCGCTGAAGTACCGGTCGGGATGCTGGATGGCGTCCTGCATGAAAGCGAACCCATCGTGGGTGAAGGCGCCGGGAATGATATGTGCGTCGACGACGGTGGAAATCGAACCTGGATAGTCGCGATTGAAATCGACGGGGCGCGAGACCTTATCGGCGGCAGTGAGCATCTGTTGGTAGATGCGCTCAAATCCGCCGAAGCCCGCGAGATAGGTGCGCGCACGACCGACGGCCTGCATGTCGGGTGCAGGGGAGTACGGATCTTTGCGCGCCAGCTGTGCTGCATAGAAGTCAAATTGCTGTCGCGCGAGCCGAAGCTGATCATCGGTCTCAGGGGTGCGGCCGTTCTCCCAGTACTGCAACAACACCGGACTAAGAAATTCGACCGTGCTCTTATCGGGATTGCTGGTAGTGATGAGATAGGCCTTCAGGGGATTGTAGGCAGCGGAATAATCGGCACCGGCAGGTGGCATAAGGGGCAGGGCACTGAGTGCGTTGACAAGATTCGCCTGGGTATTCGCGAGCAACAGCGCTCGGAAGCGATCGAAGTAGATTTGCCGCGCCGGGGACAGCAGATCGTCGCCATGATAGAGGCCCCAGCGATAGCTGAGCGGTGCACCGTTCTGCTGATACCGCTCCAGTTGAACGATCTTTTGGCGCAGGACGTCAAGCGCGGCGAGGTCGCGAGCCGGAGCGAGTGCGCCTGGGGAGACGCTCCCGGACGGCAGCGAAGCAGCGGCCGAGGCAATGGACTGCTCGAGACCGGAGTTGTTTGCCCAGGAAACGATAAGACACAGGAACCAGATCAGCAGCAGCGATGAAACCGATGCAAATGCGATCCGGCGAAAGATATGCGTGCGTCCACTGTTACTTGTGGCGGCGAGGGCCGCGCGATCCTCGAGAATCGCCGAAGAAAAAACCCGGGGCAGGAAGCACCACTGCGCGACTTTCTGCGCGACCATCTGCGGCGCGGGAGCTGCGGCTGCGGCACGCATCTGCTCGACGGAGAACATGCGCGTGGCACCGGCATCAGCGGGAGCCGCATACGGCGTCACCGCGGGTGCGGAGACAACCTGTTCGATGACCTGGGCACGGACGCCTGTGAAATAGAAGCCGCGCAGATACGGATTGGCGTTGAGATGACTGGGGCGCGCCAGCTCCACGAGGAACGTGGCGAGACCATTGCGCAGCTTATGAAGCTCGCGCGGGAATTCGTAGACGGGATCGAGATTCTTCGCATCGTTTTCCCGGGTGAGAAGCTCGAGACGAAATTCTCCGAGAGAGAAGACGATCTGATCGAGGGAGCCGGCAACCTCCTTCGTCGCCTGTTCCGCGTAGAGCCCGGCGGCGGATTCGGAGCGCTGCAGAGCGATGCCCAGAGGCTGCAAGGCTTCGTCGGGGCTCAGGTTCCGTACATATTCGGTAAAGTTCGGAACCCGGTCGAGCTTGGTGATGACGACGTAAACGGGGATGCCGGTTCCCAGCTGGCGGGCGAGATCGCGCAGCATTTGATTGCCGGAGCGAGCGGCGGCCAGCACCGCATCGGAGGCCGTGGTTCCCAGAAAGAGCTCGGCGCTGACGCAGAGGATTGCCGCGCGAATCGGCGCCTGCTTCCCCATCGCCGAACGGACAAGCCGCGGCCGCGTCCTGCGAATGAGCTTGCTCCACAGCGCGGGGTTTTTGCGAGTGGCGTCACCGGCTTCGACCAGGACGCACTCCCGGGTGTACCAGAGGTTCGCCACCGGCGTGGGCATGACGTCCTGGTTGCGATACACCTGCCCCGCGATGAGTTCCGGATCGAGCCCCGACTTGAGTACGACGGTGGTTTTGGCGGAATTCGTTTCGCCCAGCAGATACAGCAGGGGAAGACTGTCGAGGGTTTTGGGGCCGGTGCGCTGTGCGGTCGCCAGTTGTTTTTCCGCTTCGCGCAGCAGCGTGTCGAGATCGGATGATCCGGGAAGACCAGCGGCGGCGGATTCGCGCTTCCTCTCCCGGAAATACAGAAAGAGGATGACGCCGGCAACGGAGGCCCCAATGAGAATGAGCAGGATTCTGAGAATGACGAGCGCGGAGCCGGTGAGCCCCATCAAAGGGCCGGCGGCCCAGGCAAGCAGGATGGCAACGATCAGGATCAGAGCAGAGATCAGAATCGATAGCACCGCGGGCTCCTATGGCGCGCTGAGAGTGGAACTCTGAACATGAGAAACACCGGAACCGAGAGCCAGCTGGAATCCACCGTAGGCAAGAACTACAAGCACAGCAAGGGCGCAGGTCGTGATCAGCAGCGCCTGCGTCCATGGATCTTTGCCGCGAACGGCGCGGACTTCGGGGCGGGCGACGACGGGAGCGAGGTGCGCGGGTCCGCGAACGCGCTGAATCTTTGCGATCGCCTGGCGCTGTAACTGATGCAGCTCACCGGAGTCGCCCAGCGCGTAACGCCCGCGATAGCCGATCTGCATGCACAGGCAATGCAGCTCGAGAGCGTCAGCGTTTTCCGGCGAGTCCTGCTGCGACAGCAGCGTGCGCAGATTGCGGAAGAAGGTTTCGCCGGCCAGGTGGCCGCCAAAGAGCTCTTCCTGGAGGGGGCGTCGCGCCCAGTCCGCAAAGACCGGGCTCTGCAGGTTGAGAACGCTCTCGTCCATATAGGCAACGACCGCAAACACCCCCATCTGCACGGTGTCGCTGGAGTAGCCCAGAGCACGACCATCCTGCATGGCCGCCTGCAGAGAGCGGCGCATATGAGTACGAAAACTTTCGGCTTCCTGCACCTGCTGACGCTGGAAGCGAACGCGCAGAATGGCCGTGAGCGTTTCCTGGAAACACAGCGCGAGACTATTGATGCGAGGTGCGCTCATGACGGCTCCACAACGACGATGACTTCGAAGACCGGATGGGAAATCTCTCCAGGAATATAAACGCCGACGCTGCGTGTCTGCAGGATGTGTTCCCAGCAGGGGCCCGAAGTTTCGATCGAGAAGTAGTGCATATCGGCCTCAGCGCGAAGAGCGGCCGGCGGAACGGGCAGATGGGTAAGGGTGAGGCCGGGCAGAGCCCGTTTGACGAGTTCGGGAACAAACTTGGAGGAGCAGACCTTGACCAGCAGCGGGACCTGACGCAGCAGATCGGATTCGCCGATGGAGGAGCGGATGCCGACGATCCAGCGGGCGCGGCGCAGACACCGCTCATCGCGAACCTCGGCGGCCTGGATGTACGGTTCGACCGGATGGAAGTCCAGACGGACGGTGTTGGACGGCACCACGATTTCAAGGTGGCGACGGATGTGAGCATCGAGGGCACGAAATGCGGGTCCGGGATCGCGATGATCATAGGACGGCAACTGGCGCGGATCGGAATCGAGGGAGAAAGTGCAAAGGGCCCCCGCCAGGCGGGACAACTCAATGAATACCTCTTCCGGATGGGCGTGCCGGGTGGTGGTGAGATGTTGCAAGGGTGCGAGCGCACTGTGCAGAGCGTGGAGAAACCAGTAGTTGGCGACGTCGAGAGCCGCCGTCCCCGCCTCGAAGCGTCCCTGACGGCGAGCGCTGCGGGAAACCGTTGCACTCTTCTCGCCAATCGCCTCAAGGAGGCGTTTGGTCAGCAGCATGAGCGTCTCGCTCGCATTCAGACGGAGGCAGGGCGGAACGAAGTCGTCATCGTAAACGAGATGCGCGCGTCCATCGCGGAGGACCCGTGCAATGGGAATGGAGATCATTTCGGGAGTGAGCTCGGCCGCGGTCACGAGGCGGATGTTTTTGCGTCCGAGTGCCACTTCGCGCTCATCGATGCCGTTGGTTTCATCCCGAAGAACGCGCTGCATGACGGAGAACCGGCTGCCGTTGGCGATCTCGCCGACGTCGATGTCAAATCCGTTATCGCGGCGTGCCGGTACCGCGAGATAGAGAGCCAAAGCAGCGTCGGTGGGAGGGAAGAGATCAGCCAGAGGCCGAGCGGCCGGTGCAGGATCGGAACCCGGGATATCGAAAGTAAGACCGTCGGAAAAGATTCCGGACGCGTAGAGAAGGGCTGCGTCCCCATTGTGAATCGCTTTCTGATCCAGTTCAGCGTGCAGTAGTCCCCACGGCTCGTGCCAGAGGCAGGCGGCGAGAAAGGCAACCGAGTCTTCGAAATAGCGGCTTTGGGTCTGAAAATGCTGGGGACTGAGGTACATCCCCTCGGACCACACAACGCGTGACAGGAATCTCATAAATCGAAACCGATAAAGATGGAGGTGGCTGCTGAGCTTTATGCGGACAGGAACAGCCACGGCGATCAGCGCTGGGCGCTTCGCTTATGACATTCTCACTGAGTGCCGCCTGGTGTCTGTGAATCTAGGCTGACGGCTCTTTACTGTCAAGCTAACGCCATGTACTCTGAGGGTCCTGAGCGCGAGATCCTTGACGAAGATGGTGGTGCATGGACGAGCCGAAGGCTCCCTTCGACAAGCCTGAATCCGACAGCGGTAAAGAAGCCGGGAATTCCGGTTCAACCAGCGCGACCGGCGTATTCGGGACCCTTTCGGCTTTACCAAAAGGATCCGCGGAGGATGATCTGCTTGCCACGCTGAAGGAAGGGAATGCCGCGCCAGCGCCGCCCCCACCGGCCGGTCCTGTGCCAGTTGTGCAGACTGCACCGCCACCTGATTTCCCAATGCCCCAGTCCGAGAAACCCGCGGGTCCGGGCGAATTCACGCGCATGCTGCAGTCCCTGAAAACGCCGGCTTCCGGTTCAGCACCGCAGCCCACTCCGTCGCAGGATCTTGCCGGTATCTTCCGGCAGGTTTCTGTCGATCGAAGTCACGCCTCGGAAGGAGCGATTTTCGCGCCGAAGGCCAATCCGCCTCAGGCAGCAGCCGTCGTTCCACCGGCTCCGTTGTCGGTGACGCCGGATCTCGCATCGGCGAACGCGCCCGGCAGCTTTACCAACATGTTTCAGTCGCTCGGCAACGAGGCAAAACTGGAGACGCCGCCGCAACAGGCTGTCCCCACGGTTCCGGTCCCGCCCGCGGCTGCCGCGCCTCCGGCTCCGGGAGAGTTCACCCAGTTCTTCAAAGCCGTACAGGACACGCCTGCGACTTCCGCTCCCCCACCGCCTCCAGGCTTTCCGCCGCAACAGGCGCAGAAAACTGAACCTGGCGCATTCACGCAAATGTTCTCCCGGCCCGCGACTCCCGCAGCGGAACCCGATCCCGGATTCCCGACCCAACTTGCGCAGAAGAACGAGCCTGGCAGCTTCACCCAGATGTTCTCGCAGCCTGGCTCGAATCCGTCTCCATCTCCAGCGCCGATCAGCGGGCCGCCGCCATCCTTCTCGCCGGGTGGCAATGATTTCTGGGGCCCGTCCAGTCCACCTGCGCCGCCTTTGTCGACACCTCCTGGCCAGGGGGGTGGTTTCACGCAGCTCTTTCAGGCGCTGAATGATGAAACGCCGGCTCCCTACAAACCTGCCGAAGCCCCGTTCACTCCGCCGGCGACTCCCGCCCCGGGCGCAGCTTCGGCCCCGGGCGGCGGGTTCACGCAGCTGTTTCGGACTCTGGGAACGGAAGCCCCGCAGCCGCAGCCGGCACCGAATGCTTATCCGCCGTTGCAGAGCGCGCCTCCGGCTCCGGCGCCGAGTGGTCCGGGCGAATACACGCGGGTGATTTCGAGCTCCGCTCTGCGCGAGATGCAGGCCTCGGCGCCAATGCCTGCTCCCGCCGCTCCGGCCCCGCCGGCAGCTCCGGCGGTTTTCGCGCGCCCGGCCATTCCCACTCCGCCCCCCATGACGGCAGCCCCGGTGACGCCGCACGTGGCGCCGTCGGCTTTCGCATTTCCGCCGGCTCCCGCGCCTCCCGCCTCGGCTCCTGCCGCCGCACCAGGCGCGCTGCAGAAGTATCTGCCGCTGATCCTGCTGGTCAACGTCTTTTTGCTGGTGGCGATCGTCCTGATTCTGGTGTTCGTGCTGCGACACCACTGAGCGGTGCGATCACTCCGGATTCGCAAACAGAAAGATCAGCTCCATCTCG
>Ga0335072_10003037_pt1 | contig 25515 bp, 21 predicted proteins | sample Lox_Sample_21_FD_206725 | JGI IMG/M metagenome (GOLD analysis project Ga0335072, IMG submission 206725) | Soil microbial communities from Loxahatchee National Wildlife Refuge, Florida, United States - Lox_Sample_2.1 | ecosystem: Environmental > Terrestrial > Soil > Wetlands | place: USA...
TGTTGTGGATTCGATGTGCGGAGGTAAGTTCTCCGCAAAAGGGGGTAGCTCATAGTTGGCTCATACCGGCTCTGCGGCCGGCTTCTACTCTCCTATTTATCACATCGCACGTGCCGCAGGCATGGAAACGGGTCACAATGGGCTGTGCGCGCAGGCCTCATTTGCGCAGTGCCGCGACGCGTTGGCGCACATCGGCGAGGAACGTTTCATCCTTGATGTCGCCGAGGTTGATCTCGACATTGGCCAGCGCGCCTTCCATGCCTGCGCGCGCCAGCGACACACCGACCGTCAGGTCGGAGGCCATGCGGGGATTGGTCTTCGAGCGCAGCGACTCGATGATCTGACCTACTTCTTTGGCGCGTTCGGCGACGACCAGCGGCACCAGCGTCGCCTTCTTGGTTGCGGCTTCAACTTCGGCTTGCGCCTCGGGATGTTCCTTTGCCTTCTTGAACGCCGCCATCACTTCATTGAACGAGGCGGCATCGGCGTCGATTGCCGCCTTGAACTGTTCGCGCAACTCGGCCAGTCGCGCCAGCGCATCGCTCAGCTCGCGCTCATATTGCACGTAGGCTTTCTTGCCACGCGACATGCCGGCGACCATGCTGCCCAGCGCTGCGGCCATCGCTGCTGTCGCTGCTGAAGCGCAACCGCCTCCCGGAGCTGCCGTGGGCGCGGCGAGCTGCTCGATGAACGGCTCGACTCCGGCACGCACGCCGCCGACCGCCATCTTGCCGCTCATCACGGCGGCGAGGCGATTCTCGAGGATGAGCGACGAGTCGAAGTTCTCGACCTGCAGGAACCACTCCGCCGCATCTTCCAGCGCCTTCTTCGGGATGAGCCCGACGATCTCGCTCGACGCCGGCATCACGCCGTAACGCGCGGCCTCGCGCTTCACATATTCGAAGACGCGGGCGATCGGAGTCTGGTCGGTGTCGGTCAGGTTCATCGAGACTTGCGCCAGGCCGCGAACCGGCACGCCCATGCCCTTCACGTAGCGCAAGCCGCCGTTGGAGAAGCGCACGGCCTTGCCGATTTTCTTCGCAATCTCGACGTCGGGCGTATTGAGATAAACGTTGTAGGCGACGAGAAATTTGCGCGCGCCGACAATGGTGGCCCCGGCGGTGGGATGCAGGGCGGCCTCGCCAAAATCAGGCTTGCGCGCGGGATTGGTCTTCACCTCTTCACGAATGCCTTCGAACTGGCCACGCCGAACGTTCTCCAGATTCTGGCGTTCGGGAACTTGCGCCGCGGCCTCATATAAATACACCGGGATCTTGTAGCGCTTCCAGATCTCTTCGCCGGCGCGGCGCGCGATGGCAACGCAGTCTTCCAGCGTGAGGCCTTCGATGGGGATGAACGGAATGACATCGGCTGCGCCCAGGCGGGGATGCGCGCCCGTGTGCTTTGTGAGATCGATGACTTCGGCAGCTTTGCCTACGCCGCGGATTGCCGCTTCCGCGACGTTGATCGGATCGCCGACCAATGTGATGACGCAACGGTTGTGGTCGGCGTCCATCTCGCGATCAAGGAGATAGACGCCGTCCATCTTCATGGCTTCGATAATGGCATCGACGCGCGCTTTGTCGCGTCCTTCCGAGAAGTTTGGCACGCATTCGACGAGTGCAGGCATAAACATCAGGATAAAGCAAAGCTGCTGCTGATCCGAAGGGCGCCGCAAAAAGCCGTAGCGGGCCAGTTTTGAATACGGATGCGCCCTTTCGCGCACCGGCGCGAATCGGACGCCCAGATCCCTCGCTGCGCGAAAGATGCTTGCTCGGGATGACAATCAAACTGACCCACCCCGCAAAAAGCTCACAAGCAGGTGTGACATCGGATTGCGGCAGCGAAGTACCTTTCCTGAGCAAACAGGCCTTTGTTTCCTGCCATCTAACGAAGTAAAAGAACGAGGGGGAAATTCATGAGCTACGCGTCGACTCCGTCGCGCATCCGCTTACGTCCGCGCAGTGACGCCATCCACATCAGCCGCGGCAGAACCGTACTGGGGATGAGCCACGACGGGGGCATTTCGCCCGATAGCGCGCGGCAAGGCCTGTTCGTGTACCAGACACGCATGTTGTCGCAATATCGCTGGACGATTGAGGGCAAGCAGCCACAGCTCAGCACGCAATCGCCGGTCGAGCAGCAGAGCTGGCTGGCCTACTACTTTCAGGCGCCGCCCAATTGCAAAGAGACTCCGACCGGTGAGTGCAATCCGTTGCAGCAGACGGTCGAGCTGAAAATCTCGCGTGTCGTCGGCGAAGGCATGCACGAGGACATCGAGCTGACCAATCACACCCAGATCGCGACGACCGTTACGCTGGCCCTGGAAGCGGAGTGCGACTTCGTCTCGCGCAAAGAGGTGAAGAACGAGCGCAAGCAAAAGGGTGAGCTGAAGCAGAAGTGGGAGAAAGCCGACGGGGGCGAATGGCTCTGGGACTTCGATTACTACGTCGAGCATCATTACGACGAGCAGGGGAATGTCGGCGACGCCAGCATGCGTCGCGGAATTACCTTGCACCTCCGCGCCGATTCCGAGCCGGAACATTCGGAAAACAAAATCTCATTTCGTATCGAGCTGAAGCCGCACCAGACGTGGAAAGCGTGCCTGAAATGGCAGGCGCGAGTTGACGGCAATCTGCTGCCCGTCGAGCCGACGTGCAACGCGCTGACGGGCTCCGACAGCGAATGGTTTCGCAAGCAGCAGGCGTTCCTGCGGGAATCGACTAAATTCCGCACGCCGGCCGCTCGCGATTACAGCCCCGACGTGCAGCGTGTGCTGGAGCGCTCGCGGCTCGACATTGCGGCGTTGCGCCTGTATGACCTCGATGAAGGCGAACACAATTGGAAGCTCGCAGCCGGCATTCCCACCTACCTGGCGCTGTTCGGGCGCGACATGCTTGCGGCGGCATGGGAAGCGTCACTGCTCAGCACCGACATGAGCCGGGGCGCGCTCAGCCTGCTGGCCAAGCTGCAATGTCACGACACCAATGACTGGCGCGACGCTCAGCCGGGCCGCATGCTGCACGAGGTGCACACCGATCCGCTGTCGGTGCTGAACTTCACTCCCCAGGGGCTATATTACGGAACCGCCAACGTGTCGTTCCTCTATCCGATTGTGGTGAGCGAGGTTTGGCACTGGACGGGCGACAAGGAACTGCTGCGCGGCTACGTACAGCCTGCACTCGATGCGCTCGGCTGGGCCGACAAATACATCCGCGATCCGCAGAGCGGTTTCTACAAGTACAAAACAAACTCCAAGCAGGGAGTCAAGAACCAGGGCTGGAAGGATTCGTCGGACTGCATTGTTTATCCCGACGGCAGCCAGGTCGAGGATCCGCTGGGCACTTGTGAACTGCAAGCCTTTGCCTACACAGCGAAACTGCACTTCGCGGAGTTCCTGTGGTGGATCGGCGAGCACGAGCAGGCGCGACGCCTGCACGGCGAGGCGGAAGAGCTGAAGCAGCGCTTCAACGATCGCTTCTGGATGGAAGACGAAGGCTACATTGCGATGGCGATCGACAAGGACAACAGAATGGTTACGACCATCGCGTCCGATCCGGGGCATTGCCTGCTATCGGGAATTCTGGAAACCGAGCGCGTGCCGCGGCTGATCAGCCGAATGATGCAGCCTGACCTGTTTTCCGGGTGGGGCATTCGCACCTTGTCCAGTCAGCACCCGGCCTACAACCCGTTCGCCTACCATCGCGGAACCGTGTGGCCGGTGGAAAACGGCAGCTTTGTTTTAGGGATGGCGCGCTACGGGGCTCACGGTGAGATGTGGCAACTGTCGCGGTCGCTCTTCGAAGCGGCGAGCCTGTTCGATTACGATCGGTTGCCCGAGGTTTTCGGCGGCCACTCACGCGACGAGACGCACCCGTTTCCCGGTTTGTACGAGCGCGCCGATTCGCCACAGGCATGGTCCGCTTCGGTCCCGTTCATCGTTATGCAAGCCTTGCTGGGGATCTACCCCTACGCTCCGCTAAAGGTCCTTTTCCTGGATCCTTGGCTGCCGGAGTGGCTGCCGGAGATAACGGTCGAGGACATAAGGATCGGCGATGCGCTGATCACGCTGCATTTCCAACGCAACGAGCAAGGAAAGACTGATTATCAAATCGAGAGTCTGGACGGAGAACTGCACGTCTTGCGGCAGCCGAGTCCCTGGTCGTTAACTGCGGAGTGGGGTGAGCGCGTGAAGGACGCGGTCAGCAGCTTATTGAAGGCCGCCTGAACTGCGATTACTGCACGCTTCCCGTCGCGCCGCCGTTGGAAGGTGGGGGAGCCGCCTGAGCGGGAGGATGTTCTTCTACATAGCTGTTCACCATGTCCTTCAACTCTTTGCTGGGCTTAAAGAAGGGAATCTTCTTGGCGGGGACTTCCACGCGGTCGCCGGTCTTGGGATTGCGGCCGACGCGGGGCTTGCGCTGGCGGGTACGGAAGCTGCCGAAGCCGCGTATCTCGATCTTGTCGCCGGCGCGCAGCGAACGCACCACGCTCTCGAAGATGGTCTCGACGATGACCTCGCTGTCTTTTCGCGTGAGTTCGGTTAACCGGGAAACTTCGTCAATCAAGTCTGCCTTGGTCATCTCGCACGCCCCTCGTCGCGATACACCCTCATGACTCCAACCGGCAAACGCCGCACAGTCAGATATCTTCAACAGCTTACCAGCACAACGGATACTCTCAAATTGTTAAGGCATTGGCAAGTACAACTTAGGGGGAACAGACCCACCAAGCTTGCCGCCGCTCACGCGGCTCCAATCGTTCAAGGATGGGTACCCGGAGCTCGCGCGGCCGGCCTTAAACCACAGCCGCCGCTGCGCGGCTCAAGATCGCGGCGGCCACTCGGGGCACCATTCAAGGACAGCCCACGGGCGCGGAGCGCCGGCTGCGAAGTGAGCCCGGGGAACAAGCCCCGGGTGCCGAGGCCTTGCATTCGGAGCCGCGTTCGCGGCGACACTGGGCCCTCCGGAGCCGTCTCAGTGGAAGATAGAGGCGAAGAACGCTCCTACCCTGCTGAAGAATCCGTGCGATTCCTTCTTCGCCGTCTGAGTACTCTGCACCGCCTGCTTCTTCGCGTGCGGTGGAGGAAGCACGGTGGGTTGCAGCGCGATCAGTCTGTTGTTCTCCAGCTTCAGGACGGCGACACTGGCGGTCAGGTCAGGCGCGGGATCGTTGCCACGGTAGATGAAAGGGGCTTCCACGGCTACATGCTGATTCGGCGGAGCCGGAGCCGCCGGCACGATATTCGCGGGTTGGGCAGGCGGAGCCGGCGGCGGAGTCAGCTTCGCTGCCTGTACCACTGGCGGCTTGGGACAGCCACAATTCCCCGCCGAGTGGCTGGCTTGATTCAGGTGACCGCCGTGAAACAACACGGCTTCGTCCGGTTTCACCTGGTACGTCGCGTCGCCCATGCTCTCGGAGACGACGATGGCCGACACGTTCGAGGGTAGCGATTGCACGCAGGTGTCGCCCTGGGGCGTGATCCGTACCGCGACGTGCACCGTGCCCGGCCCGGGCAGCATGAGCTGAAAGTCGGGTGTCAGCAGACGGTCCGCTTCCGTGCCCAACGGATAATCAAGTTCCAGATTACCGGTATTCAGGCTGAACAATAGTTCACGACCGGTTTGCGACGAGGCTACGGAAAGCTTGGTGCCTTCGCATACAGTCACGCTGCCGCCGCGGTCTAGCCTCAGCAACGCGGCCTGCGCGCCGGCCTGTATCGACGAACCGCTCAGCACACTGGTTCCCGAGCTCGCCAAAACCACGGACCCCTTCACGCTGGCGTCGCTCGCATAAAGTTGGCCGATAGCCTGTTGCGCGAAGCCGGAAACCGGCAGCGAACATACGGCAGCGGCTAAGGGAAGAGCGAAGCGGTGGAAAGACAACTGCATTCGTAACCGGTGCCAAAGACAGCACCACTCTCGACGATAACACCGAATCAGCGCCACAACAATGTGGGTTTTGGCCTTCAGGAAGAGACCAGTTGGCGGTAAACAGGTCACCAGATGCCGCCTTTGGGTGGATGCCACCAGCGAGCGAACGACAGTTTTCCAGCTGTATAGAATGGGAGAGGAGGATTTTGCACCACGAATGAGAAGCTGGTCGATACCCGCGGGCCGATTGTTCGGGGTGGATATCCGCATTCATCTCACATTTCTCTTTCTGCTGGCATTCGTCTGGTTCACGCAGTCGGTCAACCTTGGGCCGAGCGGAGTCGGCCGCGGCCTGGCTCTGGTTGCCATTGTTTTTGGTTGTGTCGTTCTGCATGAACTCGGACACGCGCTGGTGGCGCGCCGCAGCGGAGTGATGGTTCGCTCCATCATACTGCTGCCTATCGGCGGGGTTACGCTGATGGATGATGCGATCCAGCGCAGTAATCCCGCGCGCGAGATCCGCATCTCGCTTGCCGGGCCGCTGGTCAATCTGTTCATCGCCGCCGCATCCGGTGCATGCATCGCGGCGTTTCTCCCGCAGGCCAAGCTCTGGGGTCGTCCCTATCTTTATGCCGGCAATCTGCCGCGCGCCCTGTTCTGGAGCAATGTGTTTCTCGGCGGCTTCAACCTGCTTCCTGCCTATCCGATGGATGGCGGGCGCGTGCTGCGCGCTTACTTCGCCGAGCGCATGGAGTACGTACGCGCTACCCGGCTGGCGGTTACCGTGGGACAAGGTTTTGCCATGGCGCTGATGTTTAGCGGTCTGATCTGGAACGCATGGTTGACCCTGATCGGCTTCTTTCTCTTCGTGGGCGCGCAACTTGAAGACCGCTCCGCGGTGTTTCAGTCGGTGCTGGAGACGGTGCGCATGGAAGATGTCATGTTGACCGGCTTTTCGACCCTGTCTCCCGCCGACACGCTGGAGGACGCGTTGCAGAAGGCCGTCCACACGTTGCAGGATGATTTCCCGGTGATACGTGGGACGGACATGGTCGGGGTCATCAGCAAGCAGAGAATCGTGGAGGCACTGCGGCGTGGCGGAAACGGCTATGTGCAGTCGGCAATGGTGCGGGCTTTCGACATCGCGCAGCGCTCCGATTCACTGGCCTCGGCGTTTCGCAAGCTCGGCAGCCGCGGGCTGGGGATGATTCCAGTGGTCGATCAGCAACGCCTGGTGGGCATCGTAACCATGCAGAACCTGATGCATAGCATGGCGCTGCTGGCGGAGACGCGACGATTACGAAGGCAGCAGGAGAGCGAGTAAGTCCGGTTTCCAGTCAATCGCTGTCGCCGCTACGCGGCTCCGTGACCATATCCGCTCGTGACCCGGGGCTTGCGCCCCGGGCTAAATTCACAGTCGGCGCTCCGCGCCTCGAACCTGAAACTCGAACGATCGAGGTCTCTCGACTCGGTCGCTGGGGCGACCTCACTCAGGATGACACCAGGATCTGACGTGCATGCCGCCACGCGGCGAAAAACCGTGCCCCTTCAAACATTGAAGTCAGCTCGGAATCTGCGATCGCACTCGCCGCAACGCGCGCAGGAACTGCTGGTTCTGCTCGGGCGTGCCGATGCTGACGCGAAACGCGTTGGGCGCGCCCCAGGTCCCGCTCATCGGACGCACAATAACCCCCTCTTCCTGCATGGCCTGGCAGAGCGGGCCGGCATCCTCGCCGGTATCGCAGAAAATGAAGTTCGCCCACGTGGGCACGACGCGGATGCCGGCCTCGGTGAGCGCCGGGACCAGTAGCTTTGCCTGCGTGGTATTGTTCTCGACCGCCTGTTGTACATGACCCGTATCGGCGAGCGCCGCCAGCGCCGCAGTTTCGGCGAGGGAGGACACCATGAATGCCGGTTTCATGCGCGCGAGATAGGACATCAGTTCAGCCGGTCCAATTCCGTATCCGACGCGAAGCCCTGCCAATCCGTGAGCCTTGGAGAACGTGCGCAGCACAACAACCGAACGCCCTGCGCGCACGTAATCGAGCGCATGCGTGTAATCGAGCCCGCGCGCGGCGGCGAAATGGCAGGCGAAATCGTAGTAAGCCTCGTCGAGAACCGTGATGACATGTGACGGGACGTGATCGAGGAAACGGTCGATCGCGGCGGCATCCAGGACCGTTCCGGTCGGATTGTTGGGATTGGCGAGATAAACGATGCGCGTATTGTGATCGATAGCCTTCAGGATCGCATCGAGGTCGTAGCCGTCGTCGCGCGTGGGCACCTCAATCAAGTGCGCTCCGGTGGCGTTGGTCACGATGGGGTAGACGATGAACGACAGCTTGCTGGTAACAGCGTTAAGCCCGGGGCCGAGCAGCGTGCGCGCGAGAATTTCAAGGAACGTCGTAGAGCCTGCAGTCACCAGGATCTGTGCGGGCTCGACCTCGTGGATCTCGGCCAGACGCGCGGTAAGCTCGGCAACGCCGCTATCGGGATAGAAGTGCGACTCGTGCGTGATCGCCTTGATGGCTTCAATCGCCAGGGACGAAGGCCCGAAGGGGTTCTCGTTCGAGGCTAGTTTGACGCAGCGCACACCGCTCTCCAGCTCTGCATGACGATGATGTTTGCCCGGTTTATAAACGTTCAGCTTGCGCACATGCGGCGGGACCAGTTCGCCAAATTTGGTCATTCGATCTCCGTGAACGAGGCAGCGGGTCGCAATGGGCTTTCAGCTTTTGGCTCTTCGCCTTTAGCTCCTGGCGTTTCTCCATTCGTCTGCCGCGCTAAAAGCTAAGGGCTCTTAGCCAATCGCTGCCTTCTTCAACTGCCCAACTTCCTTACTGGTTAGATGCCGGAACTTGCCCGGCTCGACATCCAGCTGCAACGGCCCATAGCGCACTCGCTTGATCTTCTCGACATGGTGCCCGACCTCTTCAAACATCCTCCGCAGCTGCCGGTTGCGTCCCTCAATCAACGAGATCTCGTACCAAGGATTCGCCGACTCGCGTATCACCCGAATTCTTATCGGCGCGGTCTGCACCGCCTGCGATCGCCGTCGTCGCTTCGGCTCGTCCGCCTTGCCGGCGGGACGCTTCAGCCGGGTGCGCTCGGGACGAAGCAGAATACCACCTCGCAGTTTTTCGATCTGCTCCGGCGTGGGCTGACCGCTCACCTTCACCAGATACGTCTTCGGCACGTGCGACGAGGCGTGGGTCAACCGGCGCGCGAGGTCGCCGTCGTTGGTGAGCAGCAGCAACCCCTCGCTAGCGTAATCGAGGCGGCCGACGGGATACACGCGGGTTCCGAGGCCGCGCACCAGATCCAGCACGGTGGGTCGTCCTTCCGGATCGGCGAGCGTAGTGACGTAACCTTTGGGTTTGTTGAACAACAGGTAGACGTGGCGCTCGGGCGCGCCGATTAACTTGCCGTTGACCTTGATGCGGTCGTGGTCAGGATCGGCCTTGGTGCCGAGTGCGGTGACGGTCTGGCCGTTGACCGAGACGAGACCGCCGGCAATTAGCTCTTCCGCCTTGCGGCGCGACGCGATGCCCGCCGCCGCGATGATTTTCTGCAAACGTTCTGCCATGGGATGCCATAGCTAGCATACCGTGCGAGGCCGCGGCGTGTCTGAATCGCCGCGCGCCTATTGCCGGAGGTTGGTGGGGTGCGATCGTCGATCCTGCCACTCGCGCGAGGCGAAGACGCGAGGGCCGACTTCAATCAGCCGCGGCAGCATCTGAAAGACGGAAACCGCGGTCCAGCGTTCGCCGTGACGCGTGCGATAGCCGCGCCGGTTGAGCTCTTCGGCGATGGTGGAGTACGGGCCGTCCTGTACGGTCAACTCCATCATTAGGCGCAGAATCTCCTGCTCCTGCGGGTTTTCTTCGAGGTGGGAGGCGTTTTTGCTGATTTGCAGGCCGAAGGGTACTTCTTCGGCAGCTTGCTTTTCCGATTGCGGCAACTCGCGCTCCCACTCTACAGCGACCAGCTTCCAGCCCTGCTGCGCCTGGCGAGCGATGTCGTCAGAGCCGAAGGTTTCCGGGACCTGCTGCCGCATGCGTTCCACTTTTGCCATGTGACCCTCCTGTGCAGGGGCGCAGCTTCAGCTGCGCCGGTGGAAGTCCCTTATGTTGTGTCATCCCGAGCGGGCTTCAGCCCGCGAGGGATCTGCTTTTCCGCGCTGTGGTAAAGCAGGTCCCTCGACTTCGTAAGTCTTCTCGCTTCGCGAGCAGACTTACTGCGCTCGGGATGAGAGAAGGAAAATAGCTTTCCTTACTGGCGCAGCTAAAGCTGCGCCCCTTCAAAACTCGCTCCCTCCAAACAGTGCCGCAACCTTCGAAGCGTGCTCCACGTGTCGCTGCTCAATATGGCCCTATTGTTCCCGCAGCGTCTGCATCGGATCCAGCCGCGCGGCACGATAGGCCGGCACGGCGCTCGCGATGAGCGAGACCAGCAGCAGTACCGCGCTGACGGCCACAAACGTCAGCAGGTCGAACGGCCGCACGCCGTACAGCATTTCCTGCATGAACCGCGTCAGCACCAGCGAAGCGACAATGCCGATCGCAAGTCCAATCGCGGTCAACCCCATGCCGCGCCGCAAAATCAGATTGAGCACGTTATCGCGCTGCGCACCTAAGGCGAGGCGCAGTCCGATCTCCAGCGTGCGCTGTGCCACCATGTAGGACAGCACCGCATACAGTCCAATCGCCGACAGCAGCAGCGCCAGCACCGCAAAGCTGGTAATCAGCATGGTCTGGAAGCGCGGGCTGGCCGAGGCGAGCGAGACGTAATCCTGCATCGATTTCACGTCGTAAAGCGGAATATTACGGTCCAGTTGGGCCAACTCAGCGCGTACCTCGCCAACAATGCTTAGCGGCTCGCCGGCCGTGCGAATGATCAGCGGCGGCGAGAAAATAATCGCCTGCTTGAATGGCATATAAATTTGCGCTGGCATCTCCGCCGTGATGCCGCGGCGCTTCACATCGCCGACCACGCCAACAATTTCGCGCATTTGCTCGTTCGTTATGTCATCGCTCAAGCCCGGTTTGATGCGCTTGCCGATCGGGTCTTCGCCGGGAAAATACTTGCGCGCGAAAGCCTGGTTCACGATCACCACTGCTGGCGCTCTGGAATCGTCGGCCGGCAGAAAATCGCGTCCCGAAAGTAATGGAATGCGGAGTGTTCCGAAGAAGCCGGGAGTGACGATGCCGACTGGCGCGTCGGGCTCATCCCCGGGCGCGACAGGATGACCCTCAATCGTGAATCCAATGGTGATGCCGATATTCGATAGCGGAATGGGCACGGCGGCACTGACGGACTTGACGCCCGGCAGCGCTGCAATCCGCGGCAGAAGTTCATCGTAGAACTGTGTCTTCTTCAATCCGGGATACTGCGTGTCCGGGACGTTCAGGCTGGCGGTTAACACATGTTGCGGATCGAATCCGGGATCGACGTTCAGGATGCGAATGAAGCTGCGAATCAGCAGACCGGCGCCGATCAGCAGCACGAGACCAATCGCCGTCTCCGCGACGACCAGCGCGCCATGCAGGCGATGTTGTCTGCGGCCGCTGGTGACGGTGCGGGTGCCTTCGCGCAACGCCAGTGCCGGATCGAGCCGCGACATACGCCATGCCGGCAACAGGCCGAAGATCAAGCCGGTGAGGATCGAGGCTCCGGCGGCAAAGGCCAGCACCATACCATCCACCGAAACTTGATCCAGACGGGGCAGGTCCTGCGGCACGAACTGCAACATGGTTTTCAGCAGGATTACCGAGAGCGCAACGCCCGCCGCGCCTCCGCAGAGCGAGAGCACAACCGACTCGACCAACACCTGCCGCATGATCTCCCAGCGGCTGGCGCCCATGGCGGAGCGTAGGGCAATCTCCGCTCGCCGGCGCGAGGCGCGCGTCAGCATCAGGCCCGCGACGTTGGCGCAGGCGATCAGCAACACGAACAGCACTGAGGCAAACAGCACTCGCAGCGCAGGGCGGCTCTTACCGACCAAGTTATCCAGCTCCGGCGTGACCTGCGCCGCGGTGAACCTCTTGTTGGACTGCGGATACTGGGTTGCCAGATTCTGCTCGATGACGCTGAGGTCAGCTGTAGCCTGGGCAATCGTCACGCCCGGTTTCAGGCGTCCCACGACTTCGACAATGTCCGCGCCGCGTTGCGCCGTGAGAGGATGCGGCTCTTTTGCGCCAGGATCAATCTCGTCATCCGCCAGCGTGGTCCAGAGAGCAGGAGCGGGCGCATCGAGCGGGAATCTGAAGCCCTTGGGCATCACGCCAATCACCGTGTAGCTGGTGTTGTCGAGCGTTATGGCGCGGCCGACAATGTCAGCCGATCCGCCGAAAGTGGACAGCCAGGTTTCGTGGCTGAGCAGCACGACGTGCGCGCCCGGCTTTTCGTCGTCGAGGATGAAGCCTCTGCCGAGAATCGGCCTAACGTCCAGCACACGGAGAAAGTCGGACGAGACGATATCGATATGCAACTGCTGGGGAGTGCCGCTGCCGGTCAGCGTGCCGCCCTCGTTGCGGTACGAAGAGATCGCTTCAAACGAATGCTGGCGCGAGCGCCAGTCAAAGAAATCGGGATAGCTGATGGTTTCGGGAACACCGGATTTGCCGACCGATTGGTCGAGCGACCACAGCGACATGATTCGGCCCGGCTCGGGGAACGGCAGCGGCTTGAGAAGCACCGCGTTGATCAGGCTGAAAATTGCGGTCGTGGCGCCGATGCCGAGCGCGAGCGTCAGAATGGTGGTCAGCGCGAACCCTGGGGTCTTGCGAAGTTGGCGAATCGCGAATCGTAGGTCTTGCGCCAGGCCCTGCATCGATCATTCTCCTGCGGATTTGGACAGGTGAGGTGGAGTACACGTCGATAGCCAGCGGAGTCGATCGTCAAACCCTTGCAAATAGCCGGGATAACAAGTGCGTCGCTCGCGACCAGCGGTCTCCGGCGTCCACATCCGTTATCGTTCGTTCAGAAACGGACAGGCGCAAATCCTGCCGATTGGGCGTAAAATGCGCCTTGAACAGCTGTTTACAGCTTAAGTAACATTCTCAGGGTAAGCTGCAGGTGATACTCTGAATTGACACGAGTCCGCGGCGTCGCGATGCGCTGGCGTGGAACTCCGTCAGGCGCACTTCTCGGAACAAACTCCTCGAATCTGCTGGGTTAAGGCATTTGGTCGAGTGTTTTCCCGTGCTGCTCGTGACATAAAACTGTAAGTACTGCTTTGTCACTGGAAAGAACGATCGCGTAATGTCATCCAACGGTTTTCATAGTAACTCCTCGCGCTTCAGCAACATGCGCTCGCTGTTCAGCGTCTTCTCCAGCGATCTGGCAATCGATCTGGGGACGGCAAACACGCTGGTCTATGCCCGCGGCAAAGGCATCGTGGTCAACGAGCCTTCCATTGTCGCCATCAACAAGAACACCGGTGAGGTGGAGGCGGTCGGCAAGGAAGCCAAGGAGATGCTGGGGCGCACGCCGGGCAACATCGTGGCCATCAAGCCGATGAAGGACGGCGTCATCGCTGACTTCAAGGTCACCGAGAAGATGCTGAACTACTTCATCCAGAAGGCGCACAACCGCAAGATGCTGGTGCACCCGCGCATCGTCATCGGGGTGCCGTCGGAGATCACGCAAGTGGAAAAACGCGCCGTCATGGATTCGGCGTATCGCGCGAAAGCCAGCGAAGTGCATCTGGTCGAGCAGGCGATGGTCGCGGCGATCGGCGCCGGGCTGCCGATCACCGAGCCCAGCGGCAACATGGTGGTCGATATAGGCGGCGGCACGACCGACATTGCGGTGATCTCGCTGAGCGGCATTGTGTATTCGCGCTCCGTGCGCATGGCAGGCAATCAGATGGACGAAGCCATCATGAATTTCCTGAAGCGCAAATACAACCTGCTGATTGGTGAGCGCACGGCGGAGCAGATCAAGATTGAAATTGGCTCGGCGTATCCGCTGGAGAAGCCGCTGACGATGGAAATCAAGGGCCGCAACCTGATCGAAGGCGTGCCCAAAACGATTACCATTGACGACAGCGAGATTCGCGAGTCGCTGAGCGAATGCGTCTCGACCATCATGAACGCGATTCGGGTGGCGCTGGAGCGCACGCCGCCGGAGCTGTCGGCCGACATCAGCGACCGCGGCATCGTGCTGACCGGCGGTGGGGCGCTGCTGAAGAATCTCGATAAGCGCATCCGGGAAGAGACCGGTCTGCCAGTGTCGATCGCCGACGATCCATTGTGCAGCGTGGTTCTGGGCACAGGAAAAATGTTGAGCGACTTCAAGCTGTTGCGCAAGATATCGATTGACTGAAGGGGCGCAGCTTTAGCGTCGGAAAACTCGCGCTCTATAGCAGTACCGGCAACAGTGCATGTACGCCGGGCAAGAGTATGGATACCTTCATCGGTCGCTATCGGAATCTGATCGTCCTGGCGGCCATTTTGTTCGCCCAGATCATTGGCTTGGCGGTGCAGGTGCGCCGTCCCACCGACGAAGGCGACACGCGGCTTATCCGTATCTGGGCAATCTCCGCCGTCACCCCGCTGGAAAAATCCGTCGTGCACAGCCAGGAATGGGTGCAGAATCTGTGGACCAGCTACGTCTACCTGCACGGCGTGCGCCGCGAGAACCGCGAACTACATGCGGAAATTGCACGGATGAAGATTGAAGATGCGCGCCTGAACGAAGATGCGCTGATGGCGCGTCGCGTCCAGGCGCTGCTGGGATTCAAGGAACAGTACGTCGATTCCACCGTGGCCGCGCAGATCATCGGCACCAGCGGCAGTGACCAGTCGCGAGCGCTTTATATCGATAAGGGTTCAGAGGACGGCATCAAGACGGACATGGCGGTGATCACGCCGACCGGCATCGTCGGCAAGATCGTGCAGGTCGCGCCCGAGTGGTCGCAGGTGCTGCCCATCAACGACCAGTTCAGCGGCGTGGGCGCAGCGCTGAAGGATTCGCGGCTGCAGGGCATTCTGAAAGGCACACCCAACGGGGCGACGACCCTGCAGTACATCATGAGCGACGAAACCGTGAAGCCCGGTGAAGATGTCATCACCAGCGGCGGCGACCGCATCTTTCCCAAAGGCCTCCCGATCGGCAAGGTGGTGTCGGTGGCGCCCGGCAAGGATCTGTTCCTCAACATCCGTGTGATTCCTTCGGCCCGCCTCGATCAATTGGAAGAGGTGCTGGTCGTTACCAAGATCACCGAGAAGATGCCCGACACCAAAGACCTCGGGCCACTGCGGGCGTCTGACATTCTGGCTGAACGGCTGCCCGGCATTCCCGACAAGACGAGCGTTGACGCCGCGGGCAATGCCAAGCCGGAGACGCCGGGAGCTCCCGGAACAACGGCGGCAGCCAATCCCGCAACGCCGGGTCATCCCACAATTTCGGTCATGAAACCTGCAACTGGCGCGAGCACGCCGGCGCCGTCCGCAGGCACAACACCGCACGCAGGCACGACGGGCGCTGCAACCACCGGGGTCGCGAAGCCGAAGCCCGCAGGTACGACTGCAACCGGTTCCAGGCCGGCGAATGCCGGACATCCTGTCGTACCCACACCGCCGAACAATCGAGCGGAAACGCCGAGCGAGGCGCCGCAGCAGCACGTGAAGTCGGCACCTGAGTCCGCTCCGGCTGCTCCCGTAGAACCGCAGTCCACTCCTCCTGCAGGAGGGCCGCCGCAATGAGCACGCGCGTCATGCCATTTCGCGGCAGCGTAACCTCGCGCGAGCAGGTGTCAGTCTACGAGTTCAGCTGGCCAGCGATCATCCTGATCCCGCTAATTGCTGTGCTGATGCAGATCTTCATTCCGGTGAAAGTCCGGTTTCTGCCCATCATCAGTCTGCCGTTCCTGGTAACGATCTTCTTCGCCACGGCGAGGCGCAATCCAATCAGCGGCTGCCTGACCGGCTGCTTCATCGGACTGCTGCAGGACCTGTTCGCGGGCTACAATCATCCGCTCGGGATGTACGGCATCTCGCTCACCGTCGTCGGATTTCTGGCCTCGTCGCTGGGAGTGAAGATCGACGTCGATAATCCCGGTTCGCGCTTTCTGATCACCTTCGGCTTTTTCGGGGTTGAGGAAGCGGTGTACTACGGTGTAGCACACGGGCTGCTGCGCCAGGCAGTGCAGTGGAACTGGAGCCACCTGGCTATTTCCGCGCTGGCGAACGCCATCATCGGAATCTTCGTGTTCCGGTTTCTGGATCGCTTCAAAGAAAGATAAGAATCAACCACAGACGCACAAAGCTAAAGAAGCCGCGAGCGCCGAGCGGCAGACACCAATAGTTCGCTCTCTGGGTCTCTGTGTTTGATTGGTTCTTATTCCACCAGCATGCAATCCCCGTACGAATAGAACCGGTAGCGCTCGCGCACGGCGTGCTCATAGGCGCGCAGAATCGTCTCGCGCCCAGCGAAGGCGGCGACCAGCATCAGCAGCGTGGACTTCGGCAGATGGAAGTTCGTCAGCATCGCCCCGACGACCTGAAACTCGAATCCGGGATAGATGAAGATGTCGGCTTCTCCTTGTTGCGCGGTGATGCGTCGATTCGCGTTCTGACGGACAGCAAATTCCAAGGTTCGCACCGTTGTCGTTCCCACCGCGACAATTCTTCGACCCGCATCGCGTGCCTGCTGAACCCGGGCAGCGGTATTTTCAGAGATTTCGTACCACTCGGTGTGCAGCTGGTTTTCTTCCACAACGTCCTTGCGGACCGGCTGGAAGGTTCCCAGCCCTACATGGAGCGTAAGTTCGGCGGTCTCAATTCCGCGCTCGCGAATTTGCTCGAAAATTGTCTGCGTGAAGTGCAGGCCGGCGGTTGGTGCAGCGACGGAGCCCAACGATTTTGCGTAGATCGTCTGGTACTGTTCGCGATCTTCCGGCGTGTCGGCGCGATCGATGTAGGGCGGAAGCGGAATATGTCCGATGCGGTTGACGATGGCAAAGAAGTCCTGGGTTGTGACGGTGACTTCGGAACCGGATACCCCGGTGACCGCACTTGCGATGGCGGGGATGGTAAATCGCAGATGCCGCTCGCCGAATGTTCCGCGGCCCACGATTTCGGCCGCCAGTTCGTGGGACTGCTCGCTAGCTTCCTTGCCGAAGTAGATGCACTCGCCGAGGCCAAGCTTTCTCCCCGGACGCACCAGTGCCTCCCATTCCAAGGGAGAATCCGAAAGCTGTTTTGTCAGCAGAACTTCAACCCGGCCGCGCAGGAACTCTTTCGACGCGGGATTCTCTTTCGACAAATGCTGCGCACGCGAGCCGCTGCGATGCCCGAACAATCGCGCCGGCAGGACCTTGGTGTTGTTGAAGACCAGCAGGTCGTCGGGACGAAGCAGGTCAGGGAATTCGCGAAACCTCCGATCCTCAAGAAAATTGCGCCCGCGGTCCAGATGCAGCATGCGGGCAGCAGCCCGGTCCGCGAGCGGCTGCCGCGCGATCAACTCAGCGGGGAGGTGATAATCGAAATCCGAGACCAGCACAAGGACATTATCGCGTTTCCCTGCTTATAAGGCCCCGCACCTCTGTTCTTTCCTTTCCGGACGGCAAAAGCTGCGGTACGATAAATCCATCCCTCTCAGGGTCCTCGGGCGCAATGAAAACGGAACAGCAGCACAGGCACGAAATTGTCCACTTCGGCAGATTGCTGCACCAGACCGGTCTGGTGGCGGCGACGGACGGCAACCTTTCCGTGCGTCTGGATGACGGCAACATTCTCTGCACGCCGACCTTGATGAGCAAGGGATTGATGGAAGCGGACGATCTCGTCATCGTCGATTCCAACGGCCGTCGACTCAATGGGTCGCGCGACGTCTCCAGCGAAATCGCGATGCATGTGCTGATCTATCATCGCCGGCCCGATGTAGGCGCGGTCGTGCACGCCCATCCTCCAACCGCGACTGGCTTCGCGGCGGCCGGATTGGCCTTGGATCGCGCGCTCTGCGCGGAGCTGATCGTAACCCTGGGATCGGTACCGCTCGCCAGCTATGAGACGCCGGGCACTCCGGAATTAGCCGAGGCACTGGCGCCGCTGGTCGCCGACCACGATGCAATTCTGATGGCTAACCACGGCGTGGTTACCTACGGCGTCGATCTGATCACGGCGTACATGAACATGGAGACCGTCGAGCATTTTGCCAAGATCGCATTGGTCACGCATCTTTTAGGGAAACAACAGCCTCTAAGCGAACAGCACGTCGATAAGCTACGAGAGATCCGCACCAAGTACCTCGCCCACAATCACGCCTTGGCACAAGCGAAAGATTAATCACCTCGGTTAGCACTAAAGATGTACTCTGGCATCACCACTTTCTCGTGATTTTTTCAATCCGAGTAGCCACTAAAGAATATAATTTGCCTCAAGGCTAATGTGGGTATTCCATCAGCGGGGTGAAACGTGAATCGACAAATCAGCCTGATTGCCAATCTTAGTGTCGTTCTTTGTTCTGCGACGTTCTGCTTAGCAGCCAACTCAGCGACGAACGGGGCCAAGCTTGCTGAAGGAGCGACGGCGTCCGCCATGGCGGCCAATCCTGATCCGCAGCCGTCGCCCAACAACGTTCCGGGTTTAGGTATTCCTTATCCCACCGACGTCCTCACCTATCACTACAACGTCTACCGCCAGGGTTTCACCAGCCAGGAAACAACGCTGACGCCTAGCAATGTGAACTACAACAGCTTTGGGAAGGTCGACTTTTTGTCGACGGACGGCAAGGTCGATGCGCAGCCGTTATTCGTCAACAAGCAATTTATCGGCGGCAGCATCAACGACACGGTTTATGTCGTGACCGAGAACGACAGTGTCTACGCGTTCAGCGCAAACTCCGGCCGTCAGTTCTGGAGGACCTCGGTGCTGGAGACGGGCGAGACGCCAAGCGATGACCACAACTGCAGCCAGATTTCGCCGCAAATCGGAATTACCGACACCCCCGTCATTGATAAGCAGGCGGGACCCCATGGCGCGCTGTTTCTGGTCGCGATGACCAAGGATGCTTCCGGTAATTATCATCAGCGGCTGCACGCGCTGGACCTGAGCTCCGGGGCCGAACTCTTCGGTGGTCCCACCGAAATTCAGGCCACCTATCCGGGGACAGGATCCGGCAGCCAGAACGGCTCGGTCATTTTCAATCCCGGACAATTTGCTGAACGCGCCGCGATTCTGGAATACGGCACCACACTCTACATTTCCTTTACTTCGCATTGTGACGTGCTTCCGTATACCGGATGGATCATGGCGTATAGCGCGCGCAACTTGCAGCAGACCGCAGTGATCGACGTTACACCGAACGGCAGCGAAGGCTCGATCTGGATGGCGGGCGGCGGACTGGCGGCCGATTCGACGGGCAATATCTACTTCCTTGACGCCAATGGCACCTTCGACACCACTTTGAACTCGCAGGGTTTCCCGATTAACGGCGACTATGGAAATGCCTTCATGAAGCTGTCAACTGCGGGTGGCCAGCTTGCCGTTTCCGACTACTTCAACACGTACAACACGGTGCAGGAGTCGAACTATGACGAGGACCTCGGCTCCGGAGGGGTTATCGTCCTCCCCGACCTATACGACAACAACGGCCAGGTGCATCATCTCGCTGTAGGAGCTGGGAAAGACACCAACATCTACGTGGTTAACCGCGACAATATGGGCAAATGGAACCCGAATAACAACAACCAGGTTTATCAGGAGGTATCGGGAACGCTGCCTGGCGGGGTGTGGTCGAATCCAGCATACTTCAACAATACGGTGTATTACGGGGATGTGAGCGATCACCTGAAGGCCTATACGATCTCGAATGCGAAGCTTTCGACGTCGCCGACGTCCCAAACCACGACCAGCTTCGAATACCCGGGCACGACCCCCACTATTTCAGCTAATCAGAACTCAAACGCCATCGTATGGGCGGTGGAGAACAGCAGCCCAGCGGTGCTGCACGCGTACAACGCAACCAACCTCGCGCAGGAGCTGTACAACAGCAATCAGGCCGGTTCACGCGACCAGTTTGGTGCAGGGAACAAGTTCATCACCCCGATGGTTGCCAATGGAAAAGTCTTTGTCGGAACCCAGACGGGAGTTGCGGTATTCGGATTGCTGAACTGAGGCCTTCTTACTTTAGCAATGCCATAACTCTGGCCGGGCTCCCTGAACCGTTCTCCAGCTTGAGAGGGGCGACGACAATCGTCGCTCCCGCTGGAGGAACCAGCCCCAGCTTCGTCAAGTTTTCCAGGTGATAGATCTGTTGCCGCGACGTGAACAGATGGACCGGGTAAGTGTCGGTCATCCCTTTTTCGACGCTCATCGTGTCTATACCAAGTCCGATAATGCCGCGATTGTTGACCAGCAACTCGGCCGCTTCCAGAGAGAATCCGGGATAATGGGTCAGGCCATCGCTTTGAACATTGCGATACTTTTCCGGTAAGTCCCAGCGCTCTTCCCACCCGGTATGCCCGAGTACGACAGCGCCGCGGGCAATCATCCCGTGAACACTTTCCCATTCGGCGATGTCCTGCACGGTGATCTCGTAATCCGGATTGCCTCGCACCTGGAGGCGAACATCAATGACCACCGCGGGGCGGACCAGACGATCAGCAGGAATCTGATCTACCGTCCATGCTCCTGCCGCGAAGTGGGCCGGTGCATCGAGATGCGTCCCATAGTGCTCCTGCGTGGTGAAGACGCGCGAGTAATAGCCGTCGCGGGCGAGATTGCCGAGTTCGGTAGAGCGGTAGGGCGATTCCTCGGTGCCCTCCCAGTTTGGAGAACGGTCATCGAGGGTATGCGTGAGATCGATGACAGAGCGAAACGGTTGATCCGACATAGGTGCTTACACGTTATCGCATAAATGGATCGGGTGGCGGCTATGGTCGCCGGTTGCGCGCAGTAACGCCAATTAGTGCTACCCTGTGGGACATGCGCGGCCCCGCAAAATCCCTCGGTTACCTGGGGCATGGTAACTTCTTCTGCTCTGAAGTATCCAATTCGTAAGCTAGTTTGTATCTTGGAGCGCAGTGACTGCGGAACGGAAAACTATCGGTTTGGCCTCCAGCGCAGCGCCCGACACTCGGGATGCGGAGTTGATTGCGCAGATTCTTGCCGGCGAGCGCGAGCGGTTTCATGAGCTGGTGCGGCCGTACGAAAAGAGCGTTTATCTCGCGACGTATTCGCTATTGCAGAACGAGCTGGATGCCGAGGATGCCGCGCAAGACGCCGTCCTGAAGGCGCTGAAAAATCTTCGTAATTTCCGCGCCGAATCGAAGTTCAGCACCTGGCTGATTTCCATTGCCATCAATGAGGCGCGAGCGCGCTTGCGGCACGCCCGCGTGATCAAGTTCGAGTCGCTGGATGATCCGCGCGAAGATGGCGACGGCAACCCGGTCGTCCCGGCGGTGATTGGCGACTGGCGGGAAGTTCCGTCGCAGGCGCTGGAGCGCAGGGAAGTGCGCGAGATGCTGAAGGCGGCGATCGCCGGCCTGCCGCAGCTCTATCGCGAGACCTTTCTCCTTCGCGACGTGGAGGATTTCAGCATTGCCGAAACCGCGGCGGCGCTGGGGGTGAGCGAGGGGGTAGTAAAGACGCGATTGCTGCGGGCCCGGCTGATGATGCAGAAGGTTCTGGCCCCGCAGTTGGCGACGAAACGAAGCGGAGTTTTTGGGTTGTTCCGCAGCAAGGCAGGTGGATCATGGTTTTGAACTGCAGGCATGTCTGGGATCAGATTTCGAACTACATCGATGGCAGTGTGCCGCCGGAGGTGCGCGAAGCTGTCGAGAAGCATCTGGCCCATTGCCGTCACTGCGCCGCCGTGCTGGATTCGACCCGCAACATCCTCGTCCTGATCGCCGATGATCGTACCTTTGAGCTGCCGGTGGGCTATAGCGACCGGCTCCATGCCCGCCTCGAAGAGGCAATCAGCGCGGAGGGATAGGATTAGAAGTTCCGTTATGATTGTGGCCGGCATGGCGGCGGGACATAATACCAACGCCGATGAAACGAGGGGAAAAGATCGCGTGGTTCTCTTTGTCGATGCTGTTCTTAGTGCTTTTTTTGTTCGGAATCACTGATGCTGCCTTGGGAACGTTCTTAACGCGCCATTTCGTAGTATTCGCACTCCTGGTGCTTCTGTACTGTACCTGCTTCTTTCTATGGCTACTGAGGCGTTTCAAAGAGAGGTCCCACTGATTTCGCGCGCTTTCGTAGTGATAAATTGCCGTTACACTCCATTGGCGGTGTGGAGCGAGCAGGTGAGCGCAATGGCTGTTCTCGCCAATTCTCGATGAGCCCTTGCTGGACTGGCTACAGCTCGTGGTGAAACCAGGGATGGGTGATCAACTCGGCCGCGACCAACAGCAGTGTGAGAATTGCGAGTCCGAATTGGAGCCAGCGGCGGCGGCGCTGTTGTTTGGTGAGGGGTTGTATTCTCCAGGCGGCTGCGGGATTTCGGCGCAGTTTCTCTTCGTTCCAAAGCAACAGCAAGCTTAGCAGCGCACCCACTGCGCCGATCGTCAGCAGCGGAATGCGAATCGCCTCACGGTGCCAGCCTTGCGCCGGGCCTGCCGCTCCGGCGGCCAACAAGGAACTGAGCCCCAGAGCGACGCGCAACCCGCTGAGTCCCACCGCGGCGACACAGATACTCTCGGCTGCCGCCACAACGAACGATCCCCACGCCAGCAACAAGCGGGCAGTTTTCGAGCGCGATTGTTCCACGGGGGCCGCAGCTGCAGGTGGCCTTTGTAATTCCGGTGAACTCACGTATTTCTACCCCTCAGATCAATGTCCTATGATAACCAGCCCTCGGGCCGAATGCCGGTATTTTTCTGGAAAACAGGACGCTCCTTCGAATTACCAGGCTGTAACCTTCCCTGTGGCCACGACTCTAATGAGTTGAATCTCGATCCGGGTTTTCCGCTGGAAGGAATTTCATGAAGAAGTTGGGTGCACGTCACATTCTGCCGCTGGTGATGGTGGGAGTCGCTGCATTGTGGTTCACGCGAGGCCATGTAGCCGCAAGTGAGAGAGTTACAACCCTTCCCAAACCCGCCGTCGATCAGCCATTGGCGAGTTCTTCGGGCCAGGAGACCACGGTTTTCGCAGGCGGTTGCTTCTGGGGCGTGCAGGCGGTGTTTCAGCATGTGAAAGGTGTGATCAGCGCGACCTCGGGATATTCAGGAGGCGCTTCGAGCACGGCGTCGTACTACGTCGTATCAAGCGGTACCACGAATCACGCCGAGTCGGTGAAGGTTGTGTTCGATCCATCGAAGATCAGCTACGGCGAATTGCTCCAGGTTTTCTTCTCAGTTGCCCATGATCCGACGGAGCTAAACCGTCAGGGACCTGATGAGGGTACGCAGTATCGTTCCGTGATCTTCTACGCCAACCCCGAGCAAAAGCGCATAGCCGACGCTTACATAGCGCAGTTGGATGCGGCGAAGGTTTTCCCCCACAAGATCGTGACCCAAGTGGTGCCGTTAAAGGCGTTTTATCCGGCAGAGGGTTATCACCAGAATTATGCGAAGCTGCATCCCGATAATCCCTATATCGCACAGTACGATTTGCCGAAGCTGACGGCGCTGCAACAGATGTTTCCACAGCTTTATCGAAACCAATGACGGGACAGGGATGGGTAAGTAAGAGGTGGAGCGCGTGTTCAGGCGTGCACGAGCGGTCGTCGATTCCAAGATCGGCATAAGCCGTTGGGAGCAGCGTGCAAGCCGTTGCTCTTACGGTTCAGGGGACCGTTTTGCAGTGTATCGTGCACGCCTGAATGCGTACTCTGCCTGCAAGTGCCGTAGATAATACCACGAATTGGATAAAGGCAAGGCTGTTGTTTGGCACAATCGGGATGGATCAGGGCAACTGTTGTGCTGAACGTCCGTCAATTGGAATGATGGGTATGACTGACCGAAGGAACTTTCTGAAAACCGGTTTTCTATCGCTCACGGGAGTTGCGTTCATGAGTTTGTTCAAGCATTCCGAAGCCGACGCCTCGTCGACCGGAACGTCTTACGTCGAGATCATCGAGTTTAAAGACGACGGCGAGAAGATTGGGCCCAAGCGTGTGCCCAAAGTCGTCAAGACGGACGCGCAGTGGCGTGCCCAACTTACGCCCGCCGAGTACGACATAACGCGCGAAGCCGGCACCGAGCGCGCTTTCACCGGACAATACTGGGACCTGCACGCGAAAGGGATGTTTCGCTGCATCTGTTGCGGTAACGCGCTGTTCAGCTCGGACACCAAGTTCGATTCCGGTACCGGCTGGCCTAGCTTCTGGCAGCCGATCGCCAAGGAGAATGTGAAGGTCTCCACCGATAACACCCTGGGCATGACGCGGACCGAGGTGCATTGCACAGAATGCGACGCGCATCTGGGCCACGTTTTCGATGACGGACCGCGGCCCACCGGGCTGCGGTATTGCATGAACTCGGCTTCGCTGCGGTTCGTGAAAGCCTGAGAAATCCACAGGCGGGCATCATGGTGCCGGTCGGAACAGTGCGTCGGTGCTCTTGTGGATAGTTGCGAACGGCGCTACATTGCTGAGGTTGTAAAGTGGCGCATACCGGGGTCGCTCATCGGCCAGTGAGCGGCCCCCACCTATTTCTGGACGATAATTTCCGTCCTCCATGGCTGCGGCGTTAGAGCCCGCTGCGACCCTTGTGTATCGCTCTGCGATCTGCTTCTCAGCCTCACAATTTATAGGTTGTAACGTCCCTTTCCGGAGCTACAATCTGAGCCAACCAAAACTGGGGTCTGCATGGAAATTCCCGTAGAGGCGAATTTCGGAGCCATTCTGGATGCGGCTCCGGACGCCATGCTGGTTATAGACCAGCACGGCCGAATTGTGCACGCCAACGTGCAGAGTGCGCGCCTCTTCGGCCATGCGCAATCGGAGTTGCTGGGGCAGAAGATCGAGATGCTGGTGCCAGTGCGTTTCCGCTCCAAGCATCCCGGGCATCGTTCCGGCTACTTTGGCGATCCGCATGTGCGCCCCATGGGAGTGGGACTGGAGTTATACGGGCTGCGCAAAGACGGTACGGAATTTCCGGTGGAGATCAGTCTCAGTCCGCTGGAAACGCCACAAGGGCGCATGGTGATCAGCGCGGTGCGCGATGTGACCGCGCGCAAAGGCGCTGAGGACAAATTCCGCGCGCTTCTCGAATCGGCGCCGGATGCCATGGTCATCGTTGATCAGCGCGGCAAAATCGTGTTGGTCAACTCGCGTACGGAGGAGATGTTTGGTTATGCTCGGCATGAGTTGCTAGGCTATCCGGTTGAGGTGCTGATTCCGGAGCGCTTCCATGAGCGGCACTATCTGCATCGCTCGGATTATGCGGCGGATCCGCGACAGCGCGCCATGGGAGCGGAACTGGACCTGTTTGGACTGCGCAAGGACGGCACGGAATTTCCGGTCGAAGTCAGTCTCAGTCCGATTCGCACGCCGGAAGGCGTAGTGGTGGCAAGCGCGGTGCGGGACATTACTGTGCGCAAGAAAGCCGAAGACAAATTTCGCTCGTTGCTGGAAGCTGCGCCGGACGCGATGGTGATCGTGGACGAAACCGGCCGCATAACCCTGGTCAATGCTCAAACCGAAAAGCTTTTTGGCTACGCGCGATCGGAGCTTATCGGGT
>Ga0335072_10003038_pt1 | contig 25512 bp, 28 predicted proteins | sample Lox_Sample_21_FD_206725 | JGI IMG/M metagenome (GOLD analysis project Ga0335072, IMG submission 206725) | Soil microbial communities from Loxahatchee National Wildlife Refuge, Florida, United States - Lox_Sample_2.1 | ecosystem: Environmental > Terrestrial > Soil > Wetlands | place: USA...
ATGGACCTCGCAGCCGGCCGCGGGCATGTCACAGCCCGGGAACCGGCAGTGCCTGTCCCGCCTCTTCACCGCCCGGCGCAGGTGCAGCGGGATGGTGTCGACCGCGGGCAGGATCTCCAGCGGCAGGCTGATCGTGGAGACCGGGATGCCGGTCACCTTGCGGCGCAGCCACGCGATCCGGCCCGACGGCCCCGACAGCAGCCTGACCGCCTCGGCCAGCACGTCCTCCCCGAACCGGGCGGCGGCGGCCTTGTCAGTCATCGCCTGCTGCAGCTGCTGGCGCCACCCCGAGCCGGGGTCGGCGAGCTTGGCCAGCAGCCCGTAATCGGCCATCCCGGTGATCACCGGCGCCACCACCGCGTCGCACCCGGCACCGGGCCCGGCCTTCCCGCCGGTGTTGGCGAGCAGCTCGGGCAGGGTGATGTCCAGTTCGAGGCGGACCGGCTGCCCGGCCCGCTGCGGCAGCATGCCGTCAGCGGCCAGCAGCCGCATCATCGCCTCTTCCAGCGCGTCATGGCGCCGCTGGGCCAGGCTGCGGGTGTCCTCCGGACCGAATGGCTTCCCGAGCGCACCGATCACGGCCTCGGCGGCGGCAGCGCACCGCGGGGTCAGATCCCCTTCCAGCCGGCCCGCTCCGCCGAACGTCGTGGCCAGGCGCAGGTTCCGTTCCTCGAACCCGTCCCCGTCTGCGTCGGGCTGAGCGTGCATCCGGCGCAGTTCCTCGGCGATCACCGCCAGGTCACTCAGGCTGGCCCCGTTCCCGGCCGCGGCCAGCAGCTCGGCGTCGGCCTCGTCGCGGACCGCGGCGGGCAGCCGGTCGGTCCAGTCCGCGACCTGATGCGCCCACGACACCGAGATACCGCCGTCAGCCAGCGCGGCCGCCACCACCGGATGCTCCCGCAGCCGGTGCATCCACGACACCCGCACCGAGGCGGCCCGCCGGGTCGCCTGAGTCTGCCACGTCAGCCACACCCGCGCCGACCGGTGCCCGTCGCCGGCCAGCCCGCCACCCGGCCGGCTGAACGCCGACAGGACCCTGGCCTGAGTTGCCGTCTGCCGCGATTCGGCCACCGCCAGCACCCGCAGGCAATCGGCCTGCAACCCCTCCGGCCACGATCCCGGATCATCACGCGCCAGGAACTCAAGCCCCGCCGAGACGAACGCCAGTGCCTGCGCCGCGTCCGTCGGCTGTACACCGCCAGCCGTCCGCTGAGGAGCAGCAGCCGACGATCCCGACCATCCCGCCTGCGATGAGGCGGAGCTCTGGGGAGAGGCCGGTCCCGCGGACGCTGGCCCGTTAAGGAACGGGGCAGAGCGCTGAAGCGGCGCGGCGCTGTCACCCAAGCGCGCGAACGCGCCAGCCGACGAACCATCAAGCGCGGACACGCTCACGGTCGCGCGGCGCTTATTGCCACGCTTGAACTCCTGAGGCGATGCGCCACCGACAGCTAAATCGGGGCCGGAGGCTGTGCACGAAGAGACGCCAATCCCAGCCGCTGTCCAGCCGCGGGCAGCGGGCAGCTCATCACGGGCAGCGGGCGGCTCGTCACGGGCAGCGGGCGGCTCGTCACGCGCAACACCGGGGATGTCCCAGACAGGGTCAGTCATCACGAGCCTCCCTCCGTGCCAGCTCGACCTATCAGTCGATCACGTGTTCGATATTACTAGGGCCCACTGACAGTTTCCGCGACCCGTGCGCAGGGGTGTTCGCTGCCGCGTCTGGCGCCTGCGCCACCGTGCCCAGGTTGGCGACTTCGTCCTGGCGCAGCCGGGCGGCTTACCCCGGCCGCCTAAGCAATATCCAGCGATGCCCGAAAGGATCGACGATCACCGCGCTACGGCCGTAGAACTGGTCGGCCGGCTCGCGTTCCACCGAGGCGCCATTGCGCCGCGCCCGCTCGGTGCGCGCGTCAACGTCATCGACCTCCAGGTGCAGGCTGTGACTGAACGTCTCAGGGGAGTCGGGCGCGCGCACGGGCACGTCCGGCCACAGGCCCGAAGCTTCAGAGAACATCAGCACAGCATCACCGAGGCCAACTTCGGCGTGACCGATCGTGCCGTCGGCGTTGACGTGGGCCTCGCCGCGGCGCCGCGCGCCGAAGACCTCGACGTACCAGTCCGTGGCGCGCCGAGCGTCGGACACGACGATGTAAGGGGTCAGCGCAGGAGCCGGAGCGGGCTCGCGTTGGACCCTGGGCGCCTCCGTCTGCTGGGACATGGTTCCTCCTAGGGGTGCGAAGATCTCCCGGGTCAGCCGCATCCGCAACCGCCCGGCGAAGGCAGGGTCGGGATCGACTGGCGTGACGGGCTGGCGCAGCGCCTCGAACGAATCGGTCATCGCAAGCCCTCCCCGGCCTCGTAGATCCGGCGGAATGCGGCCCGGGCACGCACCAGCAGCGCCTCGGTGGCGTGCACGGTACGGTCCAGATGTTGTGCCACCTCCGGCACCGGCAGCCCATCGAGATAGCGCAGCGTGAGCGCGGCCCGGTGGTGCGCGCCGAGCCGGCCAAGCACCTCCTGGGCGCGGATGCGGTCGACCACCGCCTCCCACGGGTCGTCGACGCCCGCCGGATCGCCGGCCAGCAGCCGCAGTCCGCGCTCCTCCCTCTCAGCCCGGCGCCAGTGGTCGGCGAGCTTGTGCCGGGCAACCCCGATCAGCCACCCGATCGACGGATCGGGCGCACCCGGCGTGCGGACCGCATACACGGCCGCCATGAACGACTCGGCGGTCAGGTCCTCGGCCAGCCCGGTGTCGCCGCACCGGGCCAGCAAGTAGCCGTATACGTGCGGCAGCGCATCGTCATACAACTCCAGCAGCCCCACCGCCGGGTCGGGCCGCACCTGCGGGCGCGTCACACCCTAACCGTCGTTCCGGCGATCGAAACTCCGACGGGCAGCGCCCAAACTTCTCCCAGCGGGCGCACCGCGTGCTGCACACGACCGGCGTTCCCGCTGCAGGCTGTCATGGCAAAGGCCTCCGCAAACGCACGATGTCAACGACAGTATATGCAACTAACGGTTGCACGTATGGTCTGCAACGTGCTACCTTTGGTTGCAGATCAGAGTGGGAGCGATCTAAAGCCGATGTGCGCCAGCCCCGGAGGTCGGCAACGAAAGCCGGGGCGCGCAGGAAGGATCCGGTACTGATGTCAGGCCTAGTGATCGAGCGGGAGATTCTGATCGAGGCGCCGGCGGAGGTCGTGTGGCGCACCATCACCGAGCCCGATCAGATGAGGCTCTGGTTCGCCGACCGGGTGGACCTGGTCGTAGAGCCGGGCGCTCATGGCTACATGAGGTTCGGTGACCAGGGCGGGCCGGTCGTCGTGGAGACCGTCGACCCGCCGACGCGCTTCTCGTTCCGCTGGAACCATCCCCGCGATGAGGAACCCGTGGTCGGCAACTCGGTGCTCGTCGAGTTCACGCTGACGCCGATGGGTGACGAGCGGACCCGAGTCCGAGTCTCAGAAAGGGGCCACGAGCTACGCGACTGGCCCGACGCCGAGAAGCAGCGTTATGCCGACGAGCACCGCGAGGGCTGGGGCGATTTCCTCGATCGTCTTGCCGGCGTGGCCACGGAGCTCCGATCGGGATGACGACGCAAGCCGGTGATGAGCTGTGGTCGGCCATCGGCGACCCCTCACGCCGCCGGGTGCTCGACCTCCTCGTGACCAACGGTGAGGTCAGTGCCAGCTGGCTCGCCGGCCACGTGCCCTTTTCGCGCCAGGCGGTCTCCAAGCACCTAGTCGTGCTCGAACAGGCCGGGCTGATCAGCCGGCGCAAGCAGGGCCGGGAGGTTCTGTACCGCGTCGAGGCCGACCGTCTCGACCAGGCCACCCAGGCCATGGCCGACCTCGCCGCTCAGTGGGACCGGCGGCTCGGCATGATCAAGCGCCTCGCGGAGGCTGCGCACGCAGAAGCGAGGAAACAGCGAAGCACGGAGCACAAGGAGAGCGACAGCGCCGCGCAGAAAATGCAAGGAGGGCAACAATGACTGGACACAGGACCGGATCACGCGAAGAGTGGCGTGCGGCCCGTCTCGACCTCCTCCAGGCCGAGAAGGAACTGACCCGCCTTGGCGACGACCTGGCTCGCCGACGGCGGGAACTGCCGTGGGCTCGCCTCGACAAGGAGTACCGCTTCGACACCGAAGCCGGTGAGGCCACGATCGCCGACCTTTTCCAGGGTCGGTCGCAACTGATCGTCTACCATCTGATGTTCGATCCCGAATGGGATGAAGCCTGCCCGAGCTGCTCAGCAATAGCCGACGGCTTCGACAAAACGCACCTGCACCTGCAGAACCACGACGTCGCGTTCACGGCAGTATCTCGAGCACCGCTCGAGAAGCTACTCGCCTACCGGGACCGGATGGACTGGGGCTTCCGATGGGCCTCGTCAGGACGAACTGACTTCAACTACGACTTCCACGTCACGATCGACGCTTCGGTCGCGCCCGTTGAGTACAACTACCGGAGCGAAGCCGAGCTTGAAGCGGCTGACATCAACTGGCGCGGGTGGTCCGGTGAGCAGCCAGGCATGAGCGCCTTCGCGCTCGAGGACAACATCGTGTACCACACCTACTCCGCGTACTCGCGAGGCCTGGACGGCCTCTGGAATATGTGGCAGTGGCTGGATCGGACGCCTCTTGGGCGAAACGAAGGCGACATGACGTGGTTTCACCGTCACGACCAATACGAGGACAGCTCAGGCTCACCGGCGAATCATCTGCCTGTGGAGGAAGTCAATGGCTGAGACGCCGGCGGAGTACAACGCCAAGATCATTGCGGAGTTCCGCGCCCGCGCAGGACGAGTCGGCGGGCCGTGGGAGAACACGCCGCTGCTGCTGCTCCACCACACCGGCGCAAAGTCGGCTACGGCTCGTGTCAGCCCGGTTGCCTACCTCCCCGATGATTCGCGCTACTTCATCTGGGCGGCGAACGGCGGAGCGCCTAATCATCCAGCCTGGTATCACAACCTCAAGGCACACCCGGTCACGACGATCGAGGTGGGGAACGAAGCCGTGAATGTCGTTGCGGAGGAGATGACCGGCGCCGATCGAGATCGCCTGTTTGCAAGGGCAACCGATCACTATCCACAACTGGCTGATGCCGCCAAGAAGACCGATCGCCTCATTCCCATCGTGGTTCTCAGGCCCACTCCAGCAACTTGAGCCCGAGCAGACGGTCGAGCTTGGCCCGATCGGTTATGGAGGCCGATAATCATGGTCCAACCCAATGGCCAGATCAAATTCGTCTACACGACCTACATCCATGCCACCCCCGAGCAGGTATGGCACGGCCTGACCGACCCCGCACTCACTTCGCGCTGGTGGCGGCACCACGCGGCCGGCGGCAAGAAGTTCACCTCGGACTGGAAGGCTGGATCGACCTACGCGATGGTCCACGACGAAATCGGACTCGTCGTCAGCGATCCCGCCCAGGTGATCCTCGACTCGCAGCCCTACCGCCGGCTTGCCTTCACGTGGCATACCTTCACACCCGAATGGGCCGCAGGAGTGGGCATGGACGACGCGACGCTCACCGCCTGGCGGGCCGAGCCTCGCTCGAGGGTCGCCTTCGACATCGAGCCCGACGACAAGGGCGTCGCGGAGCTCACCGTCGTCCACGGCGACTTCGGACCCGCTAGCCGCGTCCTGCAAGGCATTTCCGCCGGCTGGCCGGCCGTCTTGGCGAGCCTAAAGACCATGCTCGAGACCGGCTCCCCCTTGCCCTGGTAGGCCGCAGGGAACCGTCCGGATATGTAGCCGCAGAGAACCGTTCGGATATGTAACGTCGCTAGCTCGGGCCGCCGAGCGTGGCGCAGGCTGACTGGCCAGCCCTAGCGCAGTCCGGCGAACAGATCGTCCTCCGGCACCGGTTCGCCGGTCGTGTCGGTCACGCGGACGAAGCTCTCCTGGCCGAAGGCTGACTCGGCCACCTCAACGGGCAGCTTGCTAAACCACGATTCCTGGATCTGGCTGGCGTGCGCGAATAGGGCTTCGCGCTTGCGCCCCAGTACCGGCCGGATGTCAATGTTGGTGGTAATCCGGAGCTCGGCCTCTTCCATCTGCCGTCGCTGCTCATCCGTGAAATCGCGCTGGTCCGGTACGTCGGCACCAAGCTCCCGTAGTGCCTCCCAGACCTTGCGCCAAGTGCTGCCTCGCATCGCAGTCTGGTAGTACTTGGCCGGGATACCGGACTGGGCCGCGGCCACGGCCGCGGCCTGAGCGGCATGCACGTGGTCGGGGTGCTGATACATGCCCTTGTCGTCGTAGGAAATGACGACCTGCGGGCGGTAGGTCTCGATCAGGTCCCCGATGCGCGCCGCCACGACGTCCAGGGCAATGTTGCAGAAAGCGTCCGGCCGGTCCTTGTACTCCCAGTCCGGCATCCCGGAATCGTGGTAGCCGAGCAGCTCCAGGTTGCTGACCCCGAGGATCTTGGCCGACTGCCGTAGCTCGGCCAGTCGCAACTGGGCTACCGCTTGCTCGTCATGCCCGTCGTCGCCCGGCTTGACCTGACCGGGAGCATCGCCGAACTCTCCGTTCGTACAGGTCACGACCACAGTGCGGATGCCCTGGTCGGCGTACAGCGCCAGCACGCCGCCGGTGCTGGATGCCTCGTCGTCGGGATGCGCGTGCACGGCCATGAGGGTGAGGATGTCAGCTGCCATGCGTCAAGCCTGCCTTATCAGGCCTGACTGCGCACATCGGCCTACCTGGCGCCGACCAGTCCACTGCTGGTGATAGGCAGGACAGATGACGGGTGGCAATGATGCCCGTGCGCTGCTCGAGGCAGAGCGCCAGGCTGTGATCGAGAGGCTCACCGCGCTTGAGCGCGACTTCACTGGCATCGTCGAAGCTGCCGGGCAGGCGAATGCTGACGACGAGCACGATCCTGAGGGAGCGACCATTGCGTTCGAGCGACAGCACATCGCGGCGCTGCTCAGTCAGGCCCGCCACCAGCTGATCCAGGTTGAGGCGGCTATCGCCCGGCTAGACGTCGGCCGCTATGGGAAGTGCGAGAGCTGCGGCCGGCCGATCGGGGCCGCCAGGCTCGCGGCCAGGCCCACAGCAATGACCTGCATCGACTGTGCGGGACAGTCAACCCGCTAGCTGGCGCTCCCGGACGACGGGCCACCAGGAGCCGGACCATCACCCGTAGTCGGTCCCCCGGACGCCGGACCCCCACCCGAAATCGGTCCCCCGGACGGCGGACCGCCAGGTTCTGTCGGCTCCTGCGCGGGCCGATCGGGCGCGGACAGCGGCCGGCCAATTCTGGTCGGAAGCCAGAGCGTGCCGAGCGTCCCCTGCGCGGCCCGCGTGCCAGCTTGCCCGCCACCGGGCCCGCGCAGGATGTAGGCGATACCCACGGCAATGGTCGCCCCGACGAGCGGTCCGGCCAGGTATGCCCACCACGCCGTCCAGTCACCCAGCACCAGGGCTGGCCCCAGTGACCTCACCGGATTCATCGAAGCACCGCTGACGGGCGCCCCGAAGAGCCCCGCCAGAGCGATGTAGCTGCCGACGCCAAGTGCGGCGATCGTTCCGAGTTGCTGCGCACCGGACGCGGTGCCAAGCACGACGCTGACCAGCCCGGTCGTCAGCAGCACCTCCCACCCGAACGCCACAGGCGTCGAGATCCCCGGCCCGGGCAGGGTCAGGCCCGCACTTCCCTGCTTGCCGATCAGGCCCATCAGCAGCAATGTCGCCAGGACCGCACCGGCGAACTGCGCGACTACGTAGCGCGGCACGCGCCGCCACGGGAAGTCACCGCGCAGCGCGAAAGCCACGCTGACCGCCGGGTTCAGGTGCGCTCCCGACACCGCGCCCATGAAGAAGATGATGGCCATGACCATGAGCGCGGGGGCGACGGCCCGGACCGGGCCAGGCACCGCGTCACCGCCGAACCGGGCGTTCACCATTCCGCCGCCGACGGCGACCACGACGAGCAGAAATGTCCCGAACAGCTCGCTGAACAGGCGCCGTCCCTCGTAGCTGGTGTCCCAGAAGTCAAACGCCTTGACGACGGCGTTTGGCTGGCCGAACGAGCGGAGCGCGACAGCTACGTGCTCCGGCACTCCGATAACGGTGCCCTGATCCTGGCTGGCGATGGCGGGCTCCTTCCGTAACGGCTGACGTGCAGGCGAGCCTACGACTGGCCGCAGAATCAGTCAGCCGGTGGGTTGAACCGGCCAGGCGCGACGACCGTTGTGCTGGCGGGCCAGAGGCCCGGGCCGCTAGCCCGGCACGGCCATCCGGTCCAGGATTTTCATGACTAGATCCATCGACGTCTGCGGGTGCAGGAAGGCGAACCTCGCCACGGTCTCGCCTTCCCAGCTTGTCGGCGGCATGAAGGCCACCTGGTCATCGAGCAGCCTGTCCGCCCACGCCGCGTAGTCGTCGTGCCGCCAGCCAGTTCGGCGGAACAGGACGATGGACAGCTCAGGCTCGCAGATCAGCTCCAGATAGCTCCGCGACGAGATCTCGGCAGCTGTCTGCTGTGCCAGCACGATCGCGGACTCGATCGCCGCACTGTAAGCGCGTGTGCCATGCACGCACAGCGAGAACCACAACGGCAGGCCCCTCGCCCGCCGGGTGAGGTGAAAGGCGTAGTCAGTGGGATTCCATTCGCCTGGATGCTCGTGGATAACGTCGAGGTAGCTGGCATCCTGCGTATGGACGGAACGGGCTAGTGCGGGATCGCGGTACAACAGCGCCGCGCAGTCGAACGGGGCGAAGAGCCACTTGTGCGGATCCACTACGAACGAGTCTGCACGCTCGACCCCGGCATAGGCGTCCCTGATGCTCGGGACGAACAGGCCGGCGCCGCCGTAGGCGCCATCCACGTGAAACCACAGCTCGCGGTCTCCGGCTACCGATGCCAGGCCCGCGAGGTCGTCGATGATGCCTGCGTTGGTGGTGCCCGCCGTCCCGACGACCACCGCCAGCGACTCCGGATCACTGTCGGCGGCGATCGCGGCGCGTACGGCATCGCCGGTCAACCGGTGGTCGGGCGTCGGCACCACGAGAGCGTCCATCTCCAGCAGCCGCAGTGTGTTGCTGACCGAGGAATGCGCGTCCGAGCCGACAACCGCGCGCCAGCGTCGCGTTTCACCCGGTGACCTCCGCTTGGCAGCCTCTCGGGCGACGGCGAGCGCAGACAGGTTCGCCGCCGACCCACCGGAGACGAAGCAGCCGCCCGAGTCATCGGGCAGGCCGGCCTTTTCTGCGATCAGCGCGAGGACCTGGTTCTCCGCATGTATGGCGCCTGCCGCCTCGAGCCAGGAGATGCCCTGAATCGACGCGCAGGAGATCAGCATGTCGAACAGCAGCGACGCCTTGGTGGGCGCCGCCGGGATGAAGCCGAGGAAGCGCGGGCTGTCGGCTGAGATAACCGCGGGCGCCAGCATCGAGGCATAGACGCCGAGAACCTGGTCGGGCGGGTGTCCTTCCTCACTGAGCAGGCCCGCCAGCGCAATGTCCAGCTCGGCGGGATCGCGTGAGCCTTTGTCCAGCGGGACAGGGTCCAGTCGCAGCCGGTTCTCGGCGAAGGCCAGAACGGATCTGATCATCTGTTCCGTCGTGCTATCTACGCTATGCATGGCCGAAAGGTAACGCCTGGGCCCCCGGGCGGGAACCGGATCGGCATGAGGACGCGTCCTAGAGCCGTGGGATCGGTGCTAGCGACCGTGAGTGAAGGCCGGCAGCGGCGGAGGACATCTCAGTCGAGCTACGCACCTGGCCAGACGGTAATCATCAGCGTGACCCTAGCCAACAAAGGACCAGCCTGCATCATCCCGCCGCCGTCGCCGTGCGGGCCCTTTCCGCCGGGTGCAGCCGCCTACAACTCGGCCGGCAAAATCGTCTGGGGAAGCGGCGCAGGCGGCGGTCACGAAACCTGTCCCTCTGAACCGGTGACAAGCGTGACGTACCCGGCGGGCTACTCGAGTTCCGAGGACATCGACTGGAGCCAGGATAAGTGCGTTCTCCAGCTCCGACCAGTCCAGATTCTTCACTGTCCTCGTACTCGGGTGCCCGCCGGCACTTACCGGATCGTCGGCGACTACGGGACGTCAGCGCAGGCCGCCGCCACCGTTACCATTTCCAGCTACAGCCCACTCCGCTGGCCCTGGCTTGTTCGCTAGCGCAGGATCTCCACCAGCAGCACCCAGACGTTGCTCAGCCCGAAGATGATTGCCGCAAGCACGCTCGGTACCAGCCAGTACAGGCCCCCGCCAGCTTGGGCCGCCAGGGTCGCCCCGGCGATCACCAGGGGGCCGCAGCTGAAGGGCGCTGGAATCAGTACGCTGACGAGCCGGCGGTAGAGCGTATCTTCCTCACCGCGGTCGGTCTTCACGTCGAGGTAGACCTGCATGCCGCCGATCGTTAGCCCGGTCGCCATCAACTCCACCGCGAGCGCGATCCTGGCCTGGCCGGGGGTGATGATCAGCAGGGCGGTGATCAGCGGCGTGACGAAGAAGATGAGCGTCTGGCCGGCCCTGGTGGGCAGGCTCGGGAACTCCAGGATCCGTTTCAGGTTGATCGATACCGCGATGAACAGTAATCCGGCCAGTGCGGCCGCGGCGGTGGCGACGGCTTCGCCGAAGCCGGACCACTCACTCGCAAGGTATGCGGTACTCAACGCGGCGCTCCCGCAGTGCCCTCGTCGGCGGCGTCCTCGGGCTCGCTGACCCAGGCGGAGAACACCGGCAGCCCGTCCCACGGGCCACTGCCGCTCGCCGTGCCCGTGTTAGCTGTCGTGACGGCCACCACGGCGTACGGATGCCCGAACCGCAGCAGTGCGTCGCGGTGCCTAGCCGGTGGCCGCATAGCACTCGCCACGGCCAAAGCGCTGATGGCCGCCGCCTCGAATCCCGTCCGGGAGTACCGCGCCATTGCCATCTGCTGCGACGCCCAGGGATCATCGCTGCGGGCAAGCGCGTGCTTGGCGGCACCGAAACCAAGGCCGGGAGCGGCGAGGTCGTGCTTTGACAGTGCCGACCATGCGGGCAGCACCGCTGCCATCGAATCCGCAGCCGCCATGGTCTCGCGCACGCTCCACAGCGGCCCGTCGCCGAGCGCAAGGTCGGCTAGCTGGCGGCGCTCGATCTGCGCGCCGGTAGCGTGCCGGACGGCGATCCGGTGCGCCGCAGCGAGGACGGTGCCGGAGGGAACGTCCGCCGCTGCCGCAACCGAGGCGACGATCAGGCCGCCCGCGGCCGTCGCCACGTGGACGATCACGTCACCCGCATCCGGCGTGACGGCGATGTACTGCGTGTGCGCGCCGCGCGGGTGCGCTGGCGTGCGCAGGACCCGCGTCAGCTTGGCCGCCCAGGGGCTGGCGGCACCGAGGCTCGCGGCCGGCGCGAGGCCGAACGGGACCTTCCAGGAGACCTTGGTCGCCAGCGCGGTCGCAAGCAGGAGGTAGACGTTGTCAACCGAGATCGGAAACCGGTCGATCAGGCCCAACGTGTGCTCTCGCGCCCAGGCATCAAGCCCGGACTGTCCCGGCAGGTCGCCGGTCGTCACGACGTCGGGCAGTGCCGCCCGCCAGCGCAGGAACGCCTGAGACAGCGGCACCGCCGCAGACGTCCACACCGCGGCAGCGCTCGCGACCACTGGATGCGGCTGGGTCAGCAAGTCGGCTGCGGCGTCCGCGGCGTCCGCCACGTCACAGCCAAGCACCTCGGTCAGGGTCTCGCGATCAGCGCCCGTACTCGCGGGAGCCGCTAGCGCCAGCACCAGCCAGGCACCCAGCGGTGAAGCGACATGGTGCTTGGTGCCGATCGCGGCATGCAGGCGCGCAGCGTAGGCCGATACGCACTCAGCGATCTGGCTCGTGCTGACCGTCATAGTCTTCAGTCTCCCGCTGAGGCAGGGGGAGCCGTCGGTCGGCCCGTCAGTGTGCCCGGTCAGGCTCCGCCACGACATCGCGCCGGGCCGCCGGGAGCGCCGATTCGCGCTGGGCCAGCACGACGAAGCTGAAGATGCCCGCGGCGAACACCAAGCCGGCCGATAGATAGAGCGCGATATGCAGGCCGGCCTGAAACGCGCTGTACGCCGCGTTGACGACCTCCGTTCCGAGCTTGCCGTACGCCTGCTCGATAGTGCCGAGATTCCCGCTGGATGGCTCCGCGCCGGTCTCGACACCTTTGATGACAGTCTGCTGCAAGCCGCGCGGGAGACCGAGGCGCTGCATGCTGGCAGTGATGTCGGCAGTCAGCCGGGCGTTGACGATTGCGCCCAGCACGGCGACACCGGCCACGGCGCCGATCTCCCGTGCCGTGTTCGTGGTCGAAGCGGCCATGCCGGAACGCTCCGGCGGGATCGACGACAGCGAGGCAGAGGTCGCTGGTACCACCGTGGCGCCGACCCCGATGCCGGCCAGCGCTAGCGAGGCTGCCAGCGGCAGGTAGGCCGGATGCGGGTTGATCGCCAGCGAGGTGAGCAAAAGGCCAGCCCCGAATAGCAGGCAGCCCAGGAGCATAGACCAGCGCAGCCCGGCTGTGACGGTCCAGAAGCCTGCCAGAACCGATGCCAGCACCATCACAACGGTCATCGGAAGGAACATCAGCGCGACCTGGAACCCAGAATCGCCAACCACCTCTGTCAGGTAAAGCGCGGTGAAGAAAAACAGGGCGAAGGTGGCGAAGTACGCGCTGAACGCGAGCACGTTGGCCGTCAGGAAGGGCGGCAGTCGCAGGAACCGCACGTCAAGCAATGGGTGGGCGGCCGTACGTTCCCACCACAGGAACGCGATCGCGCCCGCGACGGTGACACACAGCAGCGCGATCACCTGCGGCGAGCCGAAGCCGGAGCTCTCGGCCAGTATGACCGCGAAGGCCAGCGCGGAGATCGCAGCGGCACCCAGGCAGAAGCCAGCGATGTCCACCCGGTGCGCCTCCGGGTCAGAGTTCTCCGGCAGCACGATCGCGCCCGCAATGAAAGCAACCGCACCAACGATCAGGTTGAACCAGAAGATCGCCCGCCAGTCCCAGGCGCCGACCAGGGCGCCGCCGAGTACTGGCCCCATCGCCAGGGCCAGCCCGGAAACCGCCGTCCAGACCCCGAGCGCTCTGGTCCGGGTGCGATCGGTGGTGTACAGGTGCCGGATCATCGACAGCGTGCCGGGCTCGCTGGCTGCCGCACCGAAGCCCATGACAGCCCGGCCACCGATCAGGAAGGCGACCGCGTGGCTGCCGCTGGCCATCGCAGACAAGATTGACCCGGCGCAGAAGATGACGATGCCGATCAGCATGACCCGCTTGCGGCCGAACTCATCTCCCACCATGCCGAAGGCAAGCATCGTGCCGGCAAAGGTCAGCGCGTAAGCCCCGACCACCCACTGTAGCGACGAGACTCCCGCGTGTAGCTGCGTCTGTATGTTGCCCAGCCCCACGCTGACAATGGTGTTGTCAAGGAACGTCAGGAACAGGACGACGCACAGGACGGCGAGGGCAATGGACCGGGTGCCATGTCGGATAGCGGCGGCCTGGCCCTCGGGGATGTCGGCCGAGCTAACCACGCTAGGTCGCCGATGAGCAGGCAGCGGGCATCTTCTTCAGTCCCTCTAGGGTCAGCAGGCCGCAGAAGGTGGTTGCGCCCACCTTCCAGGTCCCGTCCTCATACACCGCGTTCCCGGTCATTGGCACCTTCGAGCCGCCGACTACGAGGTCGTACTTCACAGTGGCCTGGCTGCTCGTCACATCGCTGATCGACTTCACCTTGGCAGTCAGGCCAGTCGCCAGCGGGGAGTCCTGCTGGGCCTTGATGATCGAAGCGAACTGGGAACCGTCCTGCAGCAGGGTCACTCGCTTAGCGGCGGAGGTCTTGATGTTGAAGAAGGTCTCCCAGTTGGTGGTTATCGCCGCGGTGGCGCCCGCGGGCGCGGATCCTGTACCGGTTGCAGCGGGGCTGGTGGCGGCGGACGAGGTCGCCGGTGCCGAGGAGGACGTGCCTGACGTAGCAGGCGTCGAACTCGAGCCGCTCGGGCTGCTACTGCCGCAGGCCGCAGCCGTCACGGCCAGCGCGACCAGCGCGCAGACCCCCGCCACGCGCGTGATCTGTCGTCGAGAGTTCATACAGCAATCCTCCAACTGCCCTTCAGCCGGTGGCATTCCCCCCAGATCATCTCTCACTTGTCGGCCGGCCAGTTAGCCCGGAGGTGACGGCCGTGTCATGCTGACGGGATGTCGGACCTTGAGCTGCTTCGCGATCGCGTCCGCCAGTTCAGCGCCGAGCGAGACTGGAGCCGCTTTCATGATCCGAAATCGGTCATCCTTGCCCTTGTGGGCGAGGTAGGTGAACTAGCTGAGCTGTTCCAATGGCTGCCCGCCGACTCCACGGCCAAACTTGCCGCCGCCGAACCGCTGCGGACCCGGGTAAGCGAGGAAATGGCGGACGTGCTGCTCTATCTGGTTCTGCTCGCCGACGTCCTCGGCGTCGACCTGGCCGCGGCCGCGCTAGCCAAGCTGGACGACAACGCCCGCAGGTACCCTGCTTAGCTGCGCAGCGGCCCTATCGCGGTCGTCCATCTGGCCAGCTCGTCGAGCAGCGCAGTCGCCGCGTCTTCCATGATCTCGTTTGGCTGGAGCACCCGGTCGGCGTCGAGGAACTGCTGCACGAACGGGATATTTACGGCGTCGGCCATCGGCACCATCTTGAGCGCGGAGACGACCTGCTTGAGCATTTGGACGGCCCTGGTCCCCGCGGCAACCCCGCCATAGCTGACGAAGCCGAGCGGCTTGTACTGCCATTCCTTGTTGAGGTAGTCGATGGCGTTCTTAATGGCAGCGTTAAAGCCGTAGTTGTATTCGGGAACCACGAACACATAGGCGTCGCCCCGGCTGATGGTGGCGCTCCAGTCCCTGGTGTGCTGATGGACGTACTGTCCGAACCGGGGGTGCTTGGGCTCGTCGAACATCGGCAGGTTGACCTCAGCCAGGTCGATCAGCTCGACATCGAAGGTGCCGGCCTTCACGGCCCGGTCATGAAACCAGGCCGCCACCGACGGGCCGACCCGGCCGGGACGCGTGCTGGCGATGATGATCTGCAGGGTGGGGTTGGCCACCACGAGCCTCCGGTGCTGGGCGACGGACGATCACCGACCTTACCCAGGGCAGGCTAGCTCGCTCCCCACAGGGATTGCAGTTCCGCATCCACGCGAACCGCCAGCGGCGCGATCGGCGTCAGCGCAGGTCTCGGCGGGCTTGCCTGGATGACTTCGCAGTGCGCTAGGGCGGCGGTGTCCAGGAACCTGGTGAGCTGGCCGTAGCTGTGCCGGTCATCGCGCGCCATCCGGTGGTGGTGCATCCGCAGCGGCGCATAGAGATACAGGCGATCGCGTGCCCTGGTCACGGCAACATAGAACAGCCGCTGCTCCTCCTCAAGCCCGGCAGGCGTCGTCAGCGCCATGTCACTGGGGACGGCCCCGTCGACGAGCTGCGGCAGGTGGACGACCGGCCATTCCAGGCCCTTGGCCGAGTGGACAGTCGATATCACCAGGTAGTCATCGTCCAGCCGTGGTCTGCCCGCCAGGTCAGAGGCGGACACCGGCGGATCAAGCGCCAGCTGGACGAGCGCATCGTGCAGCGAGGGGCTGGCGCCGGCCGCATCGGCGAGTCGCTCCAGATCGGCGAACCGCACGGCGGCGTCCGGGTACCGCGCGGCCATCGGGTCGCGCAGCGCGGCTAGGACTGAGGCTGCCCGGTCCGGAGTCCGGTCCTGCTCAGCGGCCTGCGCCAAGTGCCTGACCGTCGCCCCGACGGCTGTGGCGGACCGCCCAGGCAGCACCTGTTCTGCCGTCGGCCAGCGGCCGAACGGCCGCGGCTCGGCAATCTCCAGCGCCTCGATCACGCGCCTGGCCAGCACCGGACCGACGCCCTCGTGCAGCCTCAGCAGCCGGAACCAGGCCAGATCATCCGCCGGGTTGGCGACGACCCTCGCGGCCGCCAGGAAGTCCTTCACGTGGGCTGCCTCGGTGAAGCGGAGGCCGCCGTACTTGACGTACGGGATGCCGCGAGCCGCTAGCTCGACCTCCAGCAGGTCACTGTGGTGCGCGGACCGCACGAGGACCGCCTGCTCACAGAACCGGATGCCGGCCTCAGAGTCAGCGAGCACCCGGCCACAGATCTCGCGCGCCTGGGTTGCCTCGTCGTGGCAGCGGATCAGCAGCGGCTGGTGGCCCTGACCGCGCTCGGCGGACAACGCCAGCTCGAGCCCGCCGTACTGCGGACGGATCACGTTCGCCAGCCTGAGCACTTGGTGCCGGGAGCGGTAGTTGCGAGACAGCCGGATGACCGCCAGGTCGGCGTAGGTGCCGGAGAGCGCCCGCAGGTGCGACGGGTCAGCACCGCGGAAGGCGTAGATGGCCTGGGCGTCATCACCCACGCAGGTCAGGCCCGTGCCGTCTGGCCTGAGCAACCGCACGATCTCGGCCTGGACCGCATTCACGTCCTGATACTCGTCGACCAGCACAGCGTCGAACAGGCCGCGCAGGACGGGGCCTGCTGCTCCGTCCGCAAGGGCCGCTCGCCACAGCAAGAGGAGGTCATCGAAGTCAACGAGGCCATGTCGCCGCTTATAGCCGACGAAGTCGGTGAACAACGCGGCGATCTGACTGGTAAACGGCACGCACCACGGATAGCCCTCGGTCAGCACGTCGGCGAGCTGGCTGCCAGTGCTGACACAGCGAGAGTAGATCTCGGCGCAGGTCGCCGCCCGGGGAGTCCGACGGCCGGCATTAGTGCCGACCAAGCCGTTGGCGTCACGCAGCGTGTCCATTACATCGCTGACGTCTGCAGGGTCGATCACGGAAAACTCCGGCGGCAGCGCGAAAGCCTCGGCGTGCGCCCTGATGACACGGTGCGCGACCGCGTGGAAGGTGCCGCCCGTCATTCGATCGGCCGGTCTGGCGTCGGGTGGCTGGGCCCTGGCGAGCATGTCGTCGGCTGCCCGGCGGGTGAACGTCAGCAGCAAGATCCTGGCCGGCTGAATGCCCTGATCTCGTAGCCAGGCTGCGCGGGCGACCAGCGTGCCGGTCTTCCCGGTGCCCGCTCCGGCGAGGATCAGCAGCGGACCGCCCTGGTGTGTCGCCGCGCGGCGCTGATCCTCGTTGAGCACATCCAGAACACTGGGCACCCCTGTCATGGACACTGACAGTAGCCAGCACCACTGACAGAGCAAGTACCACAACTGCGCGCCGACCGGAAAGGATAGGGATCGAATGGAAGGCACTTCTCGGGTGGCCCTCGTCACCGGCGCATCGGCCGGCATCGGCAATGCATGCGCCGAGCGTCTCGCTGCAGCCGGATGGGCAGTGACCGGAGCCAGCCGTCGAGGTACTGGCGGCACCGGCTGGACCGGGCTGGTCATGGATGTCGACGAGGACGCCGATGTCCAGGCCGGCGTGGCAGGCGTCATCGGGCGCGAGGGCCGGGTCGACGCGCTGGTCGCGGCGGCGGGGTGGGGGATCGCCGGATCAGCCGAGGACACCAGCATCGCCGAGGCCAAGTCGCAGTTCGAGACCAACTTCTGGGGCTGCGTCCGGGTCGTGCAAGCCGTCTTGCCGCACATGCGCAGCCAGCGGCGCGGCCGCATCGTGCTGATCAGCTCGATTGGCGGTGTCATCGGCATCCCGTTCCAGGCGTATTACAGCGCGAGCAAATTCGCACTCGAGGGCTTTGCTGAGGCTCTCGCCTACGAGGTCGCGCCCTTTGGCGTACAGGTCACGCTCGTGGAGCCGGGCAACATCGCAACCGACTTCACCGCGAGGCGGCAGTTCGCCGAGGCATCACAGGCTGGAACTGTCTATGCATCGGCGCTCAAGCAAGCGGTCGGGGCGATGGAGCGCGACGAGGCCAACGGCGCGCCCGCAGCGCTGGTCGCGGCGACTGTGCAGCGCGTACTTGAGGCGAGCCGGGCTCCTCGCCGGGTCTCTGTCGGCAAAGCCGGGGAGCGAGTCGGGCTGATCGCCAAGCGGCTGCTGCCGTTCCGGGTGTTCGAGGCCGCCGCCAAGGGCAGTCTCGGCGTGGGCTAGTCCTGTCCTGCCATTTACCGACTGATCGTCCATAATGTCATCGCTGCCCCGTGTGCTTTGGCGGCACGGTACCCCAGGTCCATTTGTACGGAGCAGAAATGTCGGTAGCAGGGTTAAAGGCGTCCCTGGAACAGCTGGGCCAGGTCCAGGCGCACCCGTCTGTTGGGGTAGCCGTGCTCATGGCGATCGTCGGCTTTGCCGCGGCACTGGTTCCCGGTATCTGGCACGTGCTGAGGCCGCTGAACACGATGGCGCACGAGGGTGCGCACGCCACAATCGGTTCGGCTGTCGGGCGCACGATCACCAAGATTGACATCAAGTTCAATGGTGTTGGTCTAACGACTCACACCGGCTCCGACGACTCGAGCGTGATCCGTTTTCCCATTACATTTATTGGCTATCTCGGCCCGAGCGCCTTTGGCGTTGGCGCAGCGGCGCTGATCCGGGCCGGCCACATCGTCGCTGTGCTGTGGATTGCCGTGCTCGGCTTGGTGGTAATCCTCTTCCTCGCCTACAAGAGCGTCGGGGTGATCCTGGTGCTCGTCGCGCTGGCGCTGCTTCTGCTACTGCTACTGCTGGATTCCACGTCAGTACGCACGCAAGTGCTGACCACTTACGCCGTCACCTGGTTTTTGCTCGTCTCGGGCATCCGGATCATCGCTGAGCACGGCAAGGGCGCGGGAGACGCCGGCACACTGCACGAGATAACGGGGATCGCAAGCAGTTTCTGGCCGATACCGTGGCTGCTCGGTGCCCTTGCTGCCCTGGTGTTCGGCGCCAGCCTGCTGTTTTAGGGGCTGCCCTGTAGTTCTGGGGCTGCACAGTCACCAGCCCAGCTCGCGGAGCCTCTCATCCGAGATACCGAAGTAATGCCCTACCTCATGGATGACGGTACGGCGGACCTGCTCGACGACCTCGGCCTCGGTGTTGCAGATCGCGCAGATGGCCTGCTGGTAAATCGTGATCCGGTCCGGTAGTACGCCCGCGTAGTTCGTGGTCCGGCTGGTCAGTGGAATGCCCTGGTAGAGCCCGAGCAGGCCGCGCGGCCCAGGGCCGTGCTCAACCAGGACGGCCACGTTCTTCATGCGGTCGGCGAACTCCGCTGGCAGTGAGTCGAGTGCCTTGCCGACCATCTCCTCGAATGCTGCGGGGTCGACAGTGATCACGGGTCCATTGTCCGCCAGCCGCCCGTAGCCTGGAACGTGTGACCGTCCTCGCGCACCGTCCCTCCCCGGCGGACATCGCGGCTGCCCGCGACCAGACCATCCCCGACCTGGTCGCGCCCGGCCTACGCGTGCTGTTCGCCGGGATCAACCCGAGCCTGTACTCGGCCGCGGCCGGCTACCACTTCGCCCGTCCTGGTAACCGCTTCTGGCCCGCCCTCCACCAGTCCGGGTTCACTCCGCGTCAGCTTGCGCCAGCAGATCAGCACCTGCTGCTGGCCGACCGCCTTGGCATCACCAACGTCGTCGCTCGCGCCACCGCTAGAGCCGATGAGCTGGATGCCGCTGAGCTGAAGGCTGGTGGCATCGAGCTTGCCGCCCTGGTCGGCGAGCTAGGTGTCGACTGGCTCGCAGTGCTCGGGGTTACCGCCTACCGAGCCGCGTTCGGGCGGCCGCGCGCGGTAGTCGGACCGCAAGACGAGCTTCTCGGCGGGGCCGGCGTGTGGATCCTGCCCAACCCCAGCGGCCTGAACGCGCACTGGACTACACCGCGGCTAGTGGCGGCGTTTACGGAGCTACGAGAGGTTGCGACCTAGGGGGGTCAGTCGGCCGGCGACGATCGTCGCGTCGATCTCGTCGTCGGTGACGACCGTCGTCGCCAGGCCGGCCAACGTCATCGCAGCCTGGGTCAGCGGCGCCTGCCGTTCGCTTGTCTCGATCAGCAGCCGCCCGTCCGGGGCGAGCCAGGCGGGCGCCTCTGCGGCGACCCGGCGGTGAATCGCGACACCATCCGGCCCGCCATCAAGCGCGACCCGCGGCTCATGCAGCCTCGCCTCGGCCGGCATCAGGCCGATCTCGCTGGTCGGCACGTAGGGCGCATTGACCACCACCAAGTCGACGCGCCCGCGCAGGGCTGACGGCAGCGGATCATAGAGGTCACCCGTGTAGGCAGTTCCGCCGACGGCCGCGACGTTGGCGCTGGCACAGGCGACCGCCGCCGGCTCGATGTCGCTGGCATGCAGGTCGGCGCCGCCAAGCGCGGTGGCGACCGCAACGCCGACAGCGCCCGTGCCGCAGCACAGATCCACGACCACACAGGCCCTGTCGCGGGGGGCCTCAGCAACGGCCTGGCCGACGAGGAACTCACTGCGACGCCGGGGAACGAAGACACCGGGGGAAACGGCAATACGAAGGCCGCAGAACTCGGCCCAGCCGAGGATCTGCTCGAGCGGGAGCCCGGCTGCCCGGCGGTCCACCATGTCAGCGAGGTCGGCCGGCGTCGCCGCGGCCGAGATGAGGAGTTCCGCCTCGGCCTCGGCATAAACGCAGCCGGCCGCCCTGAGCCTGGCCACGATGACGGCCTCGTCCGCCTGTCTCACCAGGGCATGGACTTGCTCGTGAAGTGCGTCAGCGTGTCGATGTCACTCATCTTGTGCACGTGCCGGGGCGGGGTCTCAAATGTCGCATACGGCCGAACCCGGATGACCACTCGCTGCTCGTCTTGTGCCATCTGTTCGAGCTGCGGACGGCGACTGACGGGAACGTCCTCGCCTGCCATCAGGCCGACGACTCTCCTCAGCACGTCAACCGCCAGCTCAGGGTCGTAGTCGACGACGCCCTTGCCATAAACCTGCAGGTAACTCAGCGGCCACTTCTCGTCCAGGATGCACATGCTGACTCGCCCGTCGCGGGCGACCGCCCTGGCCTTGGCGCGCGCGGCCATGGTGGAGACGAGCAACTCGTCTCCGTCCATAACATAGTAAACGACCGTCATCGCGGGCCCGTCTGCCTTGCGGGCATAGCCGAAGATGCAGGTGCGGTGGTCCCGGACGAACGTGCGCCTTTCTTCCTGATTCACCGTTCTCCCTGACTCAGTTGTCCTCAGGCTCGTCTCGGCACTTTAACCCGCCGTAACGCTGGCTGCGCGCGCATTCATCGCGGGTGTCCCGGGGTACGTACCGGGGGTCAGGGAAGCGATACGTGAGGCCGCCCTCCGGCTGTGCTGACGGCGCCAGGGCTGGTCGCGCCTTGCAGAGGAGAATCCGTCGTGACGGTTATCAGCGGTCGAGCCATGCAGGTCGCCGGACCAGGCGGGGCTTTCGCCCCGGTGCGCCACGAGGTTCCCGACCCAGGCCCAGGGCAGGCCAGAGTCACCATCGAGGCGTGCGGGGTCTGTCATTCCGATGCCGACATTATCGCCGCGCATTTTCCGGGGACCAGCTTCCCGGTGATTCCCGGCCATGAGATCGGCGGCCGCATCGAATCTCTCGGATCAAGCGTCAACGGCTGGCGGCCCGGCGACCGCGTTGCTGTCGGCTGGTACGGCGGCAGCGACGGATACTGCGACGCCTGCCGCGAGGGTGACGCCATCAACTGCCCCCATCTGCAGATCCCTGGTATCGCCTATCCGGGTGGCTACGCCGACGCCATCGTCGTGCCTGCCATGGCCCTGGCCCACATCCCGGACGGGCTGAAGACGGCGGAGGCGGCGCCGCTCGCGTGTGCCGGCGTGACGGTTTACAACGCGCTCAGGCGCAGCGACGCCCGGCCCGGTGACCTTGTGGCCATCCTTGGCCTAGGCGGCCTGGGTCACCTCGCCGTCCAGTTCGCGGCTCACATGGGCTTCAGGACGGTGGCAATCGCCCGGGGCGGCGACAAGGCGGGGCTGGCACACGAGCTCGGCGCGAGCCACTACATCGACTCCACGGCCAGCGACCCCGCTACGGCGCTGCAAGAACTCGGCGGCGCCAAGGTCGTGCTTGCCACGATCCCCAATGGGCCGGCCATGTCAGCCACCATCGACGGCCTCGGCAGGCACGGCGAGCTGATCGTCGTCGGCGTGACGCCGGACGAGATCGGTGCCACCGGCGCCCAGCTGATCACGGGAATGAAGCGGATCGCCGGGCACGCCTCCGGCACCTCCATGGATATCGAGTACACCCTTCGCTACGCCGAGCAGACAGGGGTCCGGCCCTGGATCGAGGAAACGCCGCTCGAGGAGGCTCAGGCGTCCTTCGACAAGATGATGTCGGGGGCGGCCCGCTTCCGGATGGTCCTCATCACGGGCAATTAGCCCTGGTCACTAACAACTGACACGGCGCGGCTACCACGAATCACTCCGTACGGGTGGTGACGCAAGCGGTGCGCGCCGCCAACCCTAGGAGGGTCTGCTCACTCACAGCGACAGTGCGAGAGGGGACCCCAGTGGCCAGCGCCGACAACACGTTCATCTACCTCGCGACCTATCCGACCGAAGCCGCAGCTCGACAGGACTACCAGGTCGTGAAGGACCTGCATGGCCAGGGCCTGGTTGGCTCCTATGACGCCGCAGTCGTCACCAAGGACTCCCAGGGCAAGGTGCATGAGAACAAAGACGAGACAGCCACCCGGCATGGCGCCTGGTGGGGTATTGCCGCCGGGGCAGCGGTGGGTGTGCTGTTCCCGCCGTCGGTTCTCGGGGCAGCCGCCGTTGGCGGGCTGATTGGCGCCGTCGGTGGCCACCTTGCTAAGGGCATGTCGCGGTCGGGCGTCAAGGAACTCGGGGACTTCATTGACCCCGGCGAAGCAGGGCTCGTGGTGGTAGGCGAGAGCAAAGTGGAGCAGGCGATCGAAAAGGCCGTAACCAAGGCCGAGAAGCGGACCGCCGCAGCACTGGACGTCGACCCGAAGGACATCGACCGGGCTCTCCAGGATGCCGTCAAGCAGATGTAACGCCGGTTAGGCCGGCGCAGCTCAGCCGCGATTCCGGGCGTTCTACTGCCGGAATTGCTAGGATCCCGTGATTGTGCAGGCCGACGAGACGAGCCCCACGGCACGGGCGTTGCTCACACTTGAGCTGGTCCAGGGCAGCCCAGGCATTACCGCGGACCGGCTCGCTGACAAGCTCGGTGTCTCAGAGCGGGCCGCCCGGCGGTACGTCGGCATCCTTCGCGAGGCCGGCATCCCGATCGAGTCCGTTCGCGGCCCATACGGTGGCTACCGGATTGGCCGCGGCCTGAGGCTACCGCCCCTAGTCTTCACCGCCGCCGAGGCACTCGGCGTGGTGATGGCCGTGCTGGACGGCCACCACAATGCCGGCGATCCCACTGACCCGGTGGGCGCCGCAATCGGCAAGATCATGCGCGCGCTCCCCGAGCCCGTGGCCGCCCAGGCCGAGGCCGTCCGGCAGGCGACGGCGCCCGCTCCGGACCGCTCGGCCGCCCGGCCAGACCCTGCCACGACGGCCGCACTTGTCCAGGCGTGCTCGGCCCGCCAGCGCGTCCATCTCGACTACCGCTCCGAAGCCGGCTCGCAGTGGGTCCAGGAGGTTGACCCGTGGGCGGTAGTCGTCCGCCATGGCCGGTGGTACCTGCTGTGCTGGTCGCACGGCGCAAACGCCCAGCGGGCCTACCGGATCGACCGCGTCGGCGCGGTGAAGGTGCTCCAGGACACCTTCAGCCCGCCCGGCGACCTTGATCCGGTCGCCATGCTCGAGAAGCATCTCGCGATCGGATGGGAATACGAGGTAGAGGTCGTCATCGACGCGCCGGCCGACGCGGTCGCGCGGTACCTCTCGCGTTCGCTAGGGCAGCTTGAGCCGCTCGATTCCGGAGCGAGCCGCCTGGTCGGCAGCACCAGCAATCCCGTCTGGTATGCCGAGCAGCTCACGACGATCCCGGCCCGGTATCGGATCGTGAAATGCCCGGAGCTGCGGGAGGCAGCGCGGGTCATCGGCCAGCGACTCCTGGCTGCCAGCGATAGTCCACCTCTCGGGAAAGACAATCCACCCCTCGGGAGACAGGAGGAGAGCAACGGTGGCGTCTGCACCGGGTAGCCAGTCAGCTCGTACGGTCGCTCGGGATATTGGTGACCGCCGGGAGGCGGCGGCCATTGCCCGGCTTCGGTCTGCCAGCCCGTGGTTGCCAGTGATCCTCGCGGCGTTGTCGCTGGCTGGTGCCCTGGCGCTAGCCATCTCCCCGGCCACGGGGAGTCAGGTGGACTTCGAGGTTTACCGAATGGGCGGTGCCCAGATTCTGGGGCAGCGCCTCTACGACGTTTACCTCGCCGGGCTCAACCTGCATTTCACCTACCCGCCATTCGCGGCGCTGCTGTTCTGGCCGTTCGCTCAGGTCTCCGTCCGGCTCGGGCAGGTGGTCTGGCTGGTTATCAACCTTGCCGCGCTGGTAGCGCTGACGGCGGTGAGCATCCGGGCAGTCCGTCCCGACTGGCCGCGCGCGAGGACCTGGGGCGTCGCCCTGATCGCACTGTTCCCTGTGCTCCGGCTGAGCCCGGACATCCTGACGCTGGACTACGGGCAGGTCAATTTCGTAGTCGCACTGCTTGTCCTCGTTGACCTCACAGTCGTCGTGCGGCTGGGTTCACGCACCTTGCCCCGGGGAGTCCTGCTGGGCATCGCAGCTGCGGTTAAGCTCACGCCGCTGATCTTCATCCCGTTCCTCGTCCTCACCCGTCAGTTCCGCGCGGCGGGCACGGCACTGTGTTCATTCCTGGTGTGCTCGGCGGCAGCGTTCGCGGTCTCGCCGCACTCCTCGGCCTTTTACTGGTCACAGAAGATATTCGAGCGCGCCGCCACTCTGATCTACATCAGTGACCAGAACCTGCACAGCGCGCTGCAGCGGATGATCGGCGCCCAGCCGGCGCCCATGCTCGTCGATGGCTTGAGTGTGCTGTTTATCGTCGGCGGCCTAGCCGTCGCCACGTGGGCTTACCGCAGCTCATCGCCGATGCTCGGGATCCTGCTCTGCGCCGCGACCGGATTGATCGTCTCTCCGGTGTCGTGGGCACACCATTACGTCTGGATCGTGCCCGTTCTCGCCTGGCTAATCCTGGGAACCGACCGGCCGCCTGGCGGGCGGTGGTGGGCGCTGGCGGTGGCCGTCTTGTTCTGGCTCGCCCCGATCTGGTGGGTTCCGGACGTCCAGCAGGGGTATGGCGGGCCGCTGGTGCTCCTGGCCGGTAACTCCTTCTTCCTGTCGGCCGTCGCCTTCCTGCTCCTCGCAGGCCTGTTGCTGTGGTCCCGCCGCCATAGCTACCCGGCAAGCTCCTTCGTTGGCAGCGGCTGCCAGTCCGGCTGACTCCCGGCGCCCAGATTCACCGGTGCGCTGGTTGCTAGGCCGATGATCTCGACATAAACGTGCGGCACGCCGGCGACGTTGACCACGTAGGCGATATAGGTGCCGGTCGGCGCGTAGACCCCCTGGTATGCCCCGGGATTCACGGGGACGGCCCCGATCGTAAGAGCAAGCCCGGCTGGCTTGCACTTGTCGCCACTGGCGTTGCAGTGCTCCTGGGTCGTCATGACGTTGACGCCGAAC
>Ga0335072_10003039_pt1 | contig 25504 bp, 22 predicted proteins | sample Lox_Sample_21_FD_206725 | JGI IMG/M metagenome (GOLD analysis project Ga0335072, IMG submission 206725) | Soil microbial communities from Loxahatchee National Wildlife Refuge, Florida, United States - Lox_Sample_2.1 | ecosystem: Environmental > Terrestrial > Soil > Wetlands | place: USA...
ATTGGGAACACCCAGAGCATCGCTCACCCAGACCTGTCGCGTGGCGTTAACCGATTCATTAAACCGCAAGACGTGCGGCAGCATAATGCAGGACGTATAGCCGTGCGGCACGTGTGCAGTGCCTCCCAGCACATGACCGATGCCATGGCTGGCGCCCTTGCTCACGCCGTTCTGTGACCCCGTGATTGACAGCCACGCACCAAGCTGACAATCGAGCCTCGCATCCAGATCGCCAGGATCGGCCTTCACCGCCGCCAGACCACGCGCCAACAGCCGAAGCGCGTGCAATGACGTGCCGTCAGAGAACGGCTGGCTGTTGATCGAGCAAATATCCTCCACCGCGTGGTCCACCGCGCGGATCCCCGTCGAGAGGAACAGCCATTCCGGCGTGTGAATGGTGACCGCAGGATCAAGAATCACCGCGCGCGGCATCATCAGCGGGTGCGCGTAGCTCTGCTTCGCCTGCGCCACGGGATCGGTGCATCCCGCCATGGCTGTGAATTCGCCGGCTGAGAGCGTGGTCGGAATCGCGGTCGAACGCAGCGGCGGGGGACGTACCTGTGGACGAACGGTCTTGCCGTCTGGGCTGGTATGTGCACGTAACGAATCAAGTTGATCCGGCTCAGTAATGTCGTTGCCCAGGCACAGACCGACCATCTTGGCCGCGTCGGTGACCGACCCGCCGCCAATGGTGACCAACGCGTCCGCCTTCGCCGCACGTGCCGCATTTGCGGCGGCAACCACGTCGGGGCGCGGCGTGTGAGCGCCGATCTTCGCGCAAAGTCCCGCCAGCTTGTTGCCAAGCACGCGCTTGACCGTCTCCACCACCCCGGTCTCGCGGGCGAGCGTGCCGCTGGCAAGCACATACACCGCGTTCACGCCGGTCAGTTCGATTTCGCTCGCCAACGCCTCGGCCAGCGGCACGCCGTAGATCACCCGCTCCATCGGCGGGAAGCGACGGGTGCCCCGTATCATGGCCGGCATCCTTCTATGCGGTGGGCCACTATGCACCGAGGTCGGCGCCGCGCACAGCCGGGCCGATCATCACTCCAGCGCCGCCCGCAGCGCCGCGCCCGCGGCGAGTGGACAAAGCGGCAGCGCGGCAGCCAGCATCGCCGCCAGGAACAAAAGATGTGGGCGCGGACTCAGTCCGCCCGAGGCGGCGTCGGCCGCGGCGGCACCGAAGATCAGCACCGGCGTGACCAGAGGCAGCACCAGCAATGGCAGCAGCACACCACCACGACGGGCCCCCAGAACCACCGCGGCGGCGGTCGTGCCAAGCAGCGACAGCAGCAGAGTGCCAGGAACCAGGCCAGAGATCAGTACGAGAAGCCCCGAATCCGGCATGCGCAGCATCACGGCGAGCGGCGCCGCCGCCAGCAGCAGAGGCAGCCCGGTCACCAGCCAGTGAACGGCGGCCTTGGCACCGGCGATGGCTGCGGCAGGCAACCCGCACAGCATCAGCAGGTCGAGCGAGCCGTCCTCCCAGTCCGCGCCGAACAACCGGTCCAGCGGCAGCAACGCGGCGAGCAAAGCGCAGACCCAGACAATGCCGGGTGCCATGCGGCCGAGCGTCTCCGGCGCCGGCCCGATGGCCAGCGGAAACAGCGAAGCGGTGAGAAGAAAGAACAGCAGCGCGGCTAGGGTATCGGCGCCATGACGGATCGAGAGGCGCAGCTCGCGAACCAGGACGGCGATGAAGCGGATGCCGGAACCAGGCGGGACGGAATCGTCAGCCGGCGGGCCGCTGTGGGGCAGGCCCTGAAGCGGGGACTGCGACTGCGGCCGATGAATTGAGCCCTGGGGTTGAGCATGAAGCGGCCAATGCGCGGAATTCTCCGCCTTACCCGCTGGCACCGGGGTAGCTTGCGAGAGCTCCGCTGTCACAGCCGCCCGCCGCTCGGCGCTCTCCCCTCCCGTCAGGACTGGGGGAGAATTCTGCCCGCCCGGCTCCCCCACTAACCGCCCCTCACGCCCAGTATATGAGCAATGGCGTGGGTCAACTCGGGCCGGTTCAGCGTATAGAAGTGAAATTCATCGACCCCGTTGGCCTGCAGCACCCGCACTTGCTCCGCGGTGACCACGGCAGCGATCATGCGCCGCAACTCCGCGTCGTCCTCGGTTCCCTCGAACATGCGCGCCAGCCAATCGGGCACGCTGACGCCCGACATCGCCGCCATGCGTTGAAGGCCCGCCGGGTTGGTCACCGGCATGATCCCCGGCACCACCGGCGCCCGGATGCCCGCCGTCAGGCAGCGGTCCAGAAAACGCAGGTAGGTCTCGGTGCCGAAAAAGAAGTTCGTTATTGCCCGCGTCGCCCCCGCATCCAGCTTCCGCTTGAGGTTGTCGAGATCGGCGTCCGGGCTCATTGCTGTCGGGTGCGTGTCCGGATAGGCAGCGACCGAGATCTCGAAATCCGCCACCCGCCGCAGCCCCGCGACGAGGTCGGCAGCATAGGCATAGCCGCCCGGATGCGGTTGATACGTGGTGCCGGGCGGCGCATCTCCGCGCAACGCGACAATGTGGCGGACGCCGGCAGCCCAATACTGGCGCGCCACCTCCTCCACCTCCTCTCGCGTGGCTCCGACACAGGTCAGATGCGCGGCCGGCACCAGCGTCGTTTCCCGCACGATCCGCGCGACCGTGGCGTGGGTCCGCGCCTGGGTGCCGCCGCCGGCACCATAGGTCACCGACACGAAGCGCGGACGCAACGGCTCAAGCCGGCGTATGCAGGTCCAGAGCTGTTGCTCCAGGGCCTCGGTCCGCGGCGGGAAGAACTCGAACGACAGCAAAGGCGGCGTGTGATCGGCCTCGCGCGTGGGCAGCGCGGCGAAACGGGGGCCGCTGACCCAGCGTTCCAGGGTGCGCGGCAGACGATCGGGGGAGCTGGGAGCATTCATAGACCCACCTTAGCACGTAGGCGTCAGCGGCCTCACGTCCCGTTGTGTCCCCGTTCCGTTGCCTGGTCCCGGCCATGTGGTAATAGGTTGACGCGAACCTCAACTGGCCCGTGTTTCAACCCGGCAACGGGGCTGCCATCTGCTTTGACCTGGACGGTCCAGGGAATGACAGCGGCCCGCATCATACGTCCCGAGGAGCCCGATGCGCGTGTTCTTCCGCACTGCCCTGCTGTGGCTGACGTCGCTGCTCATGCTCGGGTTGGCCGGCTGCGCCACCCCGCCGCCAGCCAACGATCCCGATGCTCTCGCTTACTATAATGAGACCAATGACCCGCTGGAGCCGTTCAACCGCAAGATGTATGCGGTCAATAACGCGCTGGACGCGGCCATCCTGAAGCCGGTGGCGCAGGGTTACGTCGCCGTCGTGCCCGAGGCGCTCCGCACCGGCATCCATAACATGCTGGGCAACCTGCACACCCCGGTGCAGCTCTCCAACGACATGCTGGAGGGCAAGCCACGCCGAGCCGGCGACACCTATATGCGCTTCCTGATCAACACCACCGTGGGATGCCTGGGCTTCTTCGACGTCGCCTCGAAATGGGGATACCCCGACCATGATGCCGATTTCGGCATGACGCTGGCCAATTGGGGCGTCGGTTCGGGCCCGTACCTCTATTTGCCCGTGCTCGGTCCGAACGACCCGCGCGACTTCGCCGGCTTCGGGGTCGACATCGCAGCCGATCCGTTCACCTGGGTCGGACAGGGCGCCGCCGTCACCGCGCTCGGCTATTCGCGATGGGCAGTCACCGCCGTCGACGCGCGCTCGCGCCTGCTGGGCTCGATCGACAACATCAAAAAGACCGCGCTCGACCCCTACGCGACATTCCGCAGCCTCTACCGTCAGCACCGGCAGTCCCAGATCGAGGAAATGGAAAACGACAACCGGGCCACTGTTCCCGTTTGGTTCCCGCAACCCGCATCCGCCCACTGAGCAGGGCAACGAGGCCAACCATGCCGTCTCGCCGATTTCTTCTGACCGTCTCCGCCGCGTGGGTGGCTCTGGGCGCACGCGGCAACGCGCAATCCGGCGATGCCGCCGCCGTCGCCTTCGTGCAATCGACCGGAGGCAGGCTGGTCGGGGTGGTGAATGGTCCGGGCTCCGCACAGCAAAAGCGCCAGGCGCTGACCCAGATCATCGACCAGGTGGTGGACGTGGACGGGGTGGCAAAATTCTGCCTTGGCCGCTTTTGGCGCCAGGCCTCGGCGCAGCAGCAGCAACGCTACATGGATTTGTTCCACCAGGTGCTGGTGACCAACATCACCTCCAAATTGGGTGAGTATCAGGGCGTGCGTTTCACCATGGGCCGCACCACACCCAGCGGCGACGATGTCGCCGTCGACACCACGGTCTTGCGACCGAACAATCCGCCGACCGACGTCAAATGGATAATTTCCAATTCGGCCGGCACGCCGAAGATCGTCGACGTGGTTGCTGAGGGAACCTCGCTGCGCCTGACCCAGCGCAGCGACTACGCCTCCTATCTCAACCACAACAACGACAACATCGATGCATTGCTCAGTGCGATGCACAATCAGGTGCAGCAGGATCTGGCGAGCGGCTAGCCCCGGAACCAGGTTCCGGTGCGGCGTCCACCGCAGTGACGGCACCGCTGGTTGGCAGCTTCACAGCGGACGCGGGAATTTCAGCTTCGCACGCTTGCGTATTCGACCATAGGCCAGCCAAGCTGGACGAACCTCGCGCTCTCCAGCATGCCGATGCTGCCGAGCACTATGCGTGACGCGAAATTGCTCTCGCGTGCCACCGCTATGATGCGTGACAGCCCGGCTTCCTCGTGACCAAACCGCAACGCGGCGCCGGCAGCTTCCCGAGCGAGGCCACGACCCTGTCCATCCGGCCAGAGGGCAAAGCGCAATGCCACGCCTCGGCCGTCAGGCCGAGGTTCCAGGCCGGTAATGCCGGCAAATCGGTGATTGCTGGCCTCGCGGATCGTCCAGATGCCAAAGCCATTGGCACCCCAGGCGAGCACCTCCTCAGCCAGTTCCTCCTGCGTCCGGGCCGGCGTGCGCACCCCGCCGTGCATCACCGCGAACACGCGCGGATCGGCCTTGATGGCGACCAGGTCAGCCAGATCCGCCCCACTCACCGGCGTCAACACCAGCCGTGGCGTTCGCAGGCTCCAGCGCGGGATCATGGCGCCGTCCCCATGATGCGGGCAGCCACACCGGTCAGCCTGGGATCAGCCCCACGCCGATGCTCGCCGTCGTGATCGGCCGCACGGCAGCACGGAACTGCCGCAAGTGGACCGGGCCAGTCAGTTCCGATAGCCCTCGTCGATTGCGTCGAGCATGCGAAGATATGCGGGCCATTCAGCCGATGCCCGCCCCCTGTCATGAAGTTCGTACTGTGCGGCGACATGCTCGCAGATCTGCGTCGGGATCTCGGACAGTTCCTCGCCGGTCGCCTGCATCATCAACTGAATCTTCGCGGCACGAACCAATTGCTTCATCAGGCTGAACGCCTCGCGCGCGGTGACGCCAACCGTGGTGACGCCGTGATGGCGCATGATCAGCGCGCGGTTCTTGCCCAGTGCGGCGGTGATGCGTTCGCGCTCGTCGAAGCTGTCAGTAATCCCCTCGTACTCGTGATATCCAACCCGATTGTAGAACCGCATCGCGTCCTGCGACAGCATGCGCAACCCCTGCTTGAGGCCGGACAACGCAACCCCCTCGTCGGGATGCACATGCACAGAGCAATTCACGTCCGGCCGCGCGCGCAGCACGCCGCTGTGCAAGGTGAAGCCGGGGCGGTTGACGCCGGAACGTTCGTCCAGGTCATCATCCATGCTGACTTCGACCAGCGTCGACGCCGTCACCTCGGTATAAAGATGCTCGTGGCGCTTGATCAGGAAATGCCGCGGATTGGACGGGCACCGCATGGCGGCATGATTGAAGATCACGTCGCCCCAACCATGATGCGCGAGCAAGCGATAGACGGCGGCAAGATCGACTCGGGCCTGCCGATCGGCGTCGGCCATGGCGGCTGGGGCGGTCTCGATATCCATCGCGAGGGTCCTCCGGTTGGCGCTTTGCTCCGGTTTAGCGGGTCGACGGGGTGCGCGGCAATCGGCGTGCGGAGGAAGATGTAACGGGTTGGCTGTGATAAGGAGTTGGCCGCGCCCCCTCGTCAACCTAACTAGACGAAATGATCGACCTGCTCCCAGCGCCTGCATCCCTTCTGTCCGGTCAACGCGTCTACGCGGTGGGCGACGTGCACGGCTGCTTCGAACGCCTCGTGGCCATGCATGAGCAAATCGCGGCGGATCTGGCCAACCGCCCGGTAGAGCACGCAGTGCTCGTCCATCTCGGCGACTATGTGGACCGCGGGCTGGAAAGCGCGCAGGTCATTGAATGGCTGCTTGCCGGGCCACCGGTGCCGGTGCAGCAGGTCGTCAACCTGATGGGCAACCATGAGCATATGATGCTCGCCGCCCTGGCACAGTCGGATGCCGAGACAGCCGATTTGTGGATGCGCAACGGCGGGGCGGACTCACTCATGAGCTGGGGCGTGCCGCGAACCGTCGCCCAGGCCGACTGGGCGGCCCGCATCCCGCTGCCCCATCTGATGTTCCTGCGGGATCTCGCCCTCCGCCACCGCATCGGCCCCTACATGTTCGTGCATGCCGGCGTGCGCCCCGGCGTGCCGCTGGTGCAGCAGTCGCGCCAGGACCTGTTGTGGATCCGAGAGCCCTTCCTGTCCTCGAACCAGGATCACGGGGCGGTCGTCGTCCACGGCCATTCACCCCGGCGCGACCCGTTCGTCGGCCGCAACCGCATTGGTATCGATACCGGAGCCGTCATCGGCGGCTCCCTGACCTGCGTCGTGTTGGAAGACGACAAATTGGGCTTTATCCACACGTGAAGATTGCTTGCGGCGAGCGCATGGCCCACATTACGCGGACGCATGAACCAAATCGCACCGGGCAGCTCCGACGCCGATCAGCCGGCCCCTGACCTCGCCGCCGCGGTGCGCCGGTTGGCGAACACCAGCGTCCTGGTCATCGGCGACGTCATGCTCGACCGCTATATCTACGGCGAGATGACCCGGATCAGTCCGGAGGCCCCGGTCCCCATCCTGTCGGTGACGCGGGAAATCGGGCTGCCCGGCGGCGCCGGCAACGTGGTGCGCAACCTCACCGCCCTGGGAGCCGCGGTGGCGTTCATCTCCGTGCTGGGAGATGACCAGACCGGCTCCGACCTGACCGCCCTGGTCGGTGGCCAGCCCGACGTGGAACCGTGGTTGCTCGTACAAGGGGGCCGCACGACCACGCTGAAGACCCGCTACCTGGCGGCCGGCCAGCAGTTGTTCCGCGCCGACCGAGAAGTGACCGCCGCGATCCATCCAAAGCTGGCCGAACGAATGCTGCGGATAGCCAGCGACGCAATGGCCGCGACCTCCGTCACCGTGCTGTCGGACTACGGCAAGGGCGTGCTGGCGCGCGACGTGCCGGGCAAGCTGGTGGAGATGGCCCGCGCCGCCGGCCGGCGGCTGATCGTCGATCCGCGCGGCCCAGACCACGCTCGCTACGCCGGCGCCGACATCATCATGCCGAACCGGATCGACCTGGCCGAAGCGACCGGCATGCCGGTAGACACCGAGCCGGCGATCAACGCCGCCGCGGCCGCCTTGCGGACCCAGCACAGCTTCGGTGCCGTGGTGGTGACCCGTGGCAATGACGGCATGACGCTGGTGGACGACGCCGGCGTGCGGCATTTCCCGGCTGAGGCGGCAGAGGTCTACGACCTCTCCGGCGCCGGCGATACCGCGGTCGCGACCCTTGCCGCCGCGATTGCCGGCGGCAGCGACGTCGAAACCGCGGTGCGGCTGGCGAACCTCGCGGCCGGCGTGGTGGTCGGCAAGGCCGGCACCGCGGTGGTGCGGGAGGCGGACCTGATGTTCGCGCTCTCACCCCAGCGCAGCGCTCTGCGCAAGATCGTCACCCGCGACGAGGCGGCAGAGCATGTGGAGCGCTGGCGCCGCCGTGGCTGGCGCATCGGCTTTACCAACGGCTGCTTCGACCTGCTGCATCCGGGCCACGTCCACTTGCTCGAGGAAGCCCGGGCAAAATGCGACCGGCTGGTGGTGGGGCTGAACTCCGATGCCAGCGTGCGGCGGCTGAAGGGGCCGAAACGGCCCGTCCAGCCAGAGGCGGCGCGCGCCGCAGTGCTCGCGAGCCTCGCCAGCGTCGATCTGGTGTGTGTGTTCGAGGAAGACACGCCTGAGGCTCTGATCTCCGAACTGCGGCCCGATCTGCTGATGAAGGGTGCCGATTACCGGGTGGAGGAAGTGGTCGGCGCCGATCTGGTGCGCGGTTGGGGCGGCAAGGTGGCGCTCGCCCAGTTGCTGCCCGGGCATTCAACGACCGCCACCCTGGCGCGGATCAGGGCGTAACAGCGCAACCCACGTCACGCCGGGAACAGCGGCATCGCAGCCCCTCCAGGCGAAGCCGGCCGCAAAGTCGCAACTGGACAAGGCCCGGCCGATGCACCGGGCTACGCATCGTCCAATTCACTGGCCACGCGTCACCCGCCAACGACCTCCCGCCAGCGACGACAATCCCCGTGCGATATTGTTAATAGTTTGGTTCCAGAACATATCGGCAGTCATCCACGCGCACCTGCAGCGTCTTGATTGTTGACAAAATCCTCGGCGATTTGCCGGAACTACCAGCTCCCCGCTGAACATTCGTCAAATAATCATCGCAAGAAACATCAAGACCAGGCCATTAAAAATCCTGTCGCACTATGTCACCGGTGCGATACAATTCAGCCGATCAGGCGAAACCGATCGGCAATCGATTACCAAATAGCGTCGCGTAAACTCGCAGTCGTACCTTGGGGCTCTGGAAGCATAAGGCGCTTCGCCTGTACGCAATGCAAAAAGCGCAAATGATAAATCGGTACGACCATGAGCCGTAAGCAACGTCCTGGGGGTGCGAACAAAAGCTACCCAACCAGGCCAGTGGTATCATCCGTTGTTCGACGGCTGTCGGCGGCCGCCCGGCGACACTATCAGGCCGGACGTCTCGTCGAAGCAGAGCGGCAATACCGCCAGATCCTGGCAATCGATTCGCGCCATGCCGACAGCCTGCATTTCCTCGGCATCATCGCCTACCGGACCGGCCGCCATCCCGAGGCTATCAACGCGATCAGCCATGCAATCGCGCTTCGCGATGACGTCCCTTCCTATTACAACAACCTCGGCCTTGTCCTTCAGGACAGCGGCCGGTTAGACGATGCGGCGGCGCAGTACCGACGTGCCCTCGTCCTCAATCCGCATTACGCGGCCGCGCACAACAACCTTGGCAACGTGTTGAAGGCGCAGGGGAAGCTCGCCGATGCGATGATGCATTACGAACATGCTTTGGCTCTGGATCCGAATTACGCCGAGGCGCGAAACAACCTCGGCAACGCCTTTCTGGAGCAAGGCAGGCTGGATAACGCCATGGCGCATTATCGGCGCGCGCTTGCCAGCAAACCGCACTACGCGGAGGCACACGGCAACCTGGGCAATGCCTTGCTGAAGCAGGGCAAACTATCGGCGGCGAAGGGTGCCTATGAGCAAGCCATCGCGCTGGCTCCGGCAAAGCCCCTCTACTACCGTCATTTGTTCGACCTGCACACGGTCGCCGCCGGCGACAGCCATTTCGCAGCAGCGGTAGAATTGGCGCAACGCCTGCCGTCGCTTCCCGTCGACGACCAGAAGGAGCTGCATTTCGCGCTGGGCAAGGCCTATGCGGACCAGCAGCAATATCAGGTTTCCTCCCGGCATTTTCTTGCCGGAAACGCGCTGATGCGGCGCGGGCTCAGCTATGATGAGAAGGAGACGATGGATATATTTGCCCGGATCGGTGCGGTGTTCACCGCCGATCTGATAGGGGCCAGGCACGGCAGCGGCAACCCTTCGGTTGCGCCGATATTTATCGTCGGCATGCCACGCTCCGGCACCACGCTCGTCGAGCAAATCCTGGCAAGTCACCCGCTCGTGTTCGCGGCCGGCGAGCTGAACGAATTTCAGCAGGTTGTCCTGCGTTTGGCGGCGCCAGATCTCGAATCGATTTGCTTTCCCGAAGTGGTCCCGTCACTGTCCGGCGAGACGCTTCATCAAATCGGCAGCAATTACCTCGATGCGGTCCAGTCCGCCGGCGCCCTGCGGTTCACCGACAAGATGCCGCAGAATTTCTGCTTCCTGGGCCTCATCCATCTCGCGCTGCCAAACGCGCGCATCATCCACGTCCGCCGCAATCCGCTCGATACCTGCCTCTCATGCTTCACCCATTTGTTCGGCGACGGTCAGCGATACACCTACGATCTCGGGGAACTCGGCCGGTATTACCAGGCCTATCAGACCATGATGGAGCGTTGGCGGCGTGTGCTGCCGGACGGCATAATGCTCGAGGTCGGATATGAGGATATCGTCGCCGACACCGACGCTCAGGCGCGCCGGATCGTGGCCCATTGCGGTCTCGAATGGGATGCCGCCTGCCTGCAATTTTTTGCCACGCAGCGTCCGGTCCTGACGGTAAGCGCCGCCCAGGTCCGTCAGCCGATTTACCGTTCTTCCGTCGGCCGGTGGCGGCCCTATGGGGATCTCCTGCGCCCCTTGATGCAGGAGCTGGGCATCGTTGCGGCGTGACGCTGCCTGAGGCTCCCACGCCGCGCTCGCCGTCTGTTCGCTGGCACCGCGTCGGGCGTGTGCGCTATGTTCTGCCGACAAGATGCAGACACCGACGCTGCCTTCGGACGCCCGCATCCGCGTAGTGGGCGATGTTCATGGCGATGCCGCCGCGTTCGGTTACGCCTGCGCCACCGACCGCTTCGTCGTTCAGCTCGGCGATCTCACCGATTATGGACCGGACAGCGCCGGCGCCCTGCGGATCATGTTCCGCCTGATCGACGCAGGCCGTGGCCTCTATTTGCTCGGCAATCATGATCTGAAGCTGGCGCGCATGCTGGCAGGCGTTCCGATGCGTCCCGACCCGGTCCTCGATGCCACGCTGGCCCAGCTCGACGAGGAGCTGCGCCAGCGCGTCGTCCTGGAAACGGCGCGCGCGCCTGCCTGGCTGCGCCTCCGCGACGCGGTGTTCGTCCACGGCGGCTTCCATACCGCAATGCTGGACCAGACATCGCCCCCGCATGCGCTGGATCGGCCTCGCGGCCCCGTGGCGCGCGCGCTCTATGGCGAGCCCACCGGCCGGGTCCAGCCGGATGGCTATCCGGAACGCAGCCTGCGCTGGGCGGACCGTATCCCCGCAGGGGTTACCGTCTATTGCGGCCACGACCAGCGCAGCCGGGACGGCCGCCCTTACGTGCGGTCCGGCTTGCTCGGCGGACGGGCCGTGTTCCTCGATACCGGCGCAGGCAAGGGGGGCCACCTGTCCTGGATTGATCTTTGACGATCGTGGGGGAGGGACAAACAGCGTGCGAAGTGGCAAGATGGCGACATCCGGACCAGGCACCTTGCCGCCCAGATGCGCCAGCTCTTGCTCCTTCGCCATGCCAAGTCGTCATGGGACGACGCGAAACTCGCCGACCGTGATCGCCCGCTGAACGAGCGCGGCGAGCGCGCCGTCCACATCATGCGGCGCGCGATGCGCAAGCTCGGCCTGGCGCCCGACCTCATCCTGGTCTCCCCCGCCCGGCGCACATTGCAGACGCTGGAGGCGTTGGAACCCTGGGACGAAACACCGCTGATCGAGCAATCAGACTTGCTCTATCTGGCGACACAGCAGCAATTGCTCACCGTCCTGCGCGACATCCCCGAGACCGTCCGCAGCGTCCTGCTGATCGGGCACAATCCCGGCATGCACGAACTGGCACAGGTTCTGATGGCGGCCATGGCACCGACAGAAGCGACACAACGGCTGGCCGCCGCCTATCCCACCGGCGCGCTGGCCGAATTCACCATCCCAGGCCCCTGGCTGCGAATCGGCTCCGGCGCCGGCCGGCTGATCCGCTTCCTCACGCCACGAGAGCTCGAACGCGCCGGTTGATCCATGGACCTGGAGCTGAGCCTCGATCCGGATGACGCCCAACGCCTCCTCCGGCTTTCCCTCCTTGCCTCTGCCACGCGCGGCCGGACGCAGGCGCGGCGCATTGTCTGGCACGACAGCGCCGACGCGGCCCTGACCGCCGCCGGCCTCGCGCTGTCCGTGGAGCATGGCACATGGCGGCTGGAGAAGCTGGTACCCCAGCCGGCCGACATCTGGCCCCCCGGCGCCCCCGCACCGGTCGTGGCACGAGCCGCGACCCAGGCTGAACTCGGCCACGACCTGCCGGCCCCGCTTGCGCCGGCCGTCGCCTTCGCCGGGCGCGAGCGCAGCCTGGCGCTGGCCACCGAGCAAGGGACCGTCACGGTAACAGTGCTCCGGGGCACCATCCGGGCCGTGACAGAAGAGCATGCCGTTGCCCGCGTACATGTCGCGGGCGATGAGCCCGCCGTCCTCGGCGTTGCGCTGGCACTCGCCGGAGACCTCGCAATCGACGTTGCGCGCGCGACGCTGGCCGGCGGGGCCCTGGCTGCCGCCCGCGGTTCCACTCCCGCCGCCCGCCGCCTCGGGGCTCCGGCACTGCCTGAGGTTGGCCGCGCCATCGAGGCCTTCACCTTCACCCTGGCGCACCTGAGCGACGTGGTTCTGCATTTCGCTCCCGCCGTCGCCGCCGACGTCAGCGGACCCGAGCCGGTGCACCAGATGCGTGTGGCACTGCGCCGGTTGCGCTCGGCCATGACGTTGTTCCGCCCGCTGCTGAATTGTCCGGAGATTCAGGCGGCCGCTGCTGGGCTGAAGGCGCTGACCCTGCGCCTCGGCCCAACCCGCGACTGGGACGTCTTCCTCGGCGAAACGCTGCCCGACGTGCGCGCCGCATTTCCGGATGAGCAACGTCTGGCGCGGCTGGCGACGGCGGCGGCCCGGCGGCGACGGGAGTGCCATGCCGCCTTGCGCGACTTCCTGGAGGGGGCTGAGTTTCGCAGACTGGGCATCGAACTGGCCTGGCTGGCCGGCGCGCGCTGCTGGCATCCCGTCCCCCCGCCGGAAGCGGAGCAAGAGGTGCCGCTGCAACATTTTGCCGGGGAGGTGCTGAGCCGCCGCCTGCGCAAGTTGCAGCATGCCGAAGATCTCGGCGAACTCCCTGCCCCAGCCCTGCACGCATTGCGATTGCAGGCAAAGCGGGCACGCTATGCCGCGGAGATGTTCGCCCCGCTCTATGCCGGCAAGGCGCCGCGGCGCTTCATTCAGCGTCTGGCCAAGGTGCAGGACGGGCTCGGAATACTGAACGATCGCACCACCGCAGCGAAATTACTCGACGAACTCGGGGGACCGGGTGGCCGCCACGGCTTCGCGATCGGGCTGGTACTTGGTTTTGCCGCTGCCCACAGTGCCGGTCTGCTGCCGCGGCTGGGCAAACGTTGGGAGAAGCTGCAAGGGACCGGGAAGTTCTGGGACTGATGCGGGGGCTTTGCCCCCGGACCCCCACCAATGGGCTCTGCCCCTTGGAACCCTGCCAAGGGCGGTGCCCTTGGGACCCTTTGGGGTGGCGCCGCCGCAGAGGCGCTATGCCCGGCGCGCGCGTTGACCCTGCCCCATCGCCAGCGTAAGGAATTGCAACGGCCGGTTGCCGCTACGGCTCCGGCGGCATGTGGAGCACTCCGTGAGAGACGCACGCGACGCGCTGATGGTGGCGCGCAACACGGACGGCAAGCTGGTCGGCCGCCCGCTTTCCCCGCATTTGCAGGTCTACCGCTGGCCGCTGGCCATGGCGGTTTCCATCCTGCACCGCATCTCAGGTTGCGCACTCGGCGTCGGCACGTTGCTGATGACCTGGTGGCTGGTCGCCGCGGCTACCTCAGACAGCGCATTCGCCGCGATACAGTGGTTCCTGTCGTCCTGGCTCGGCGTCCTCTGCCTGTGCGGCTGGACCCTCGCCTTGTTCCAGCATCTGTTCTCGGGCATCCGGCATCTGGCCTGGGCCGCGATCTATGGCTTCGAGAAGCCGGAATACCGCGTCACCAACCTGGCGGTCTTCGCTGCCTCCGCCGCCTGCACTCTGGTGGTCGTGGTTGTCGGCCTCGTGGCGTGGTGAGGGCGGCCATGGCCAGACCAGGAGAACCGCATATCGACACGATGCGCTCGCCGCTGGGCCAGGCGCGTGGCCTCGGTTCCGCGCGCGCCGGATCAGGCCACTGGTGGGCGCAGAACCTCACCGCCATCGCGCTGGTGCCGCTGAGCCTGTGGTTCGTCTGCGGCATGATCCGCATGATCGGCGCGTCGCGGCAGGATGTCGCTCACTGGCTGTCCGGGCCGGTGGCGCTGATGCTGATGCTGGTACTGATCGTCGCGACCTTCCACCACCTGCAACTCGGCGTCCAGGTGGTCATCGAAGACTACATCCATCAGCCGGCGCTGCGGCTTTGGTCGCTGTTGCTCATGAAGGGTGCTTCCGTGGTGCTGGCAGTGCTCTGCATCGTCGCCGTGCTGCGGCTTGGCTTGTGAAAGGCACAACAGCCCGATGAACGCGATCACCCTGCCGTCCACCCGCGCCTACAACATCGTCGATCACACCTATGACGTGGTGGTGGTCGGTGCCGGCGGCTCCGGTTTGCGCGCCACCTTCGGCATGGGCGCGGCAGGACTGAAAACCGCCTGCATCACCAAGGTGTTCCCGACCCGCAGCCACACCGTGGCGGCGCAAGGCGGCATGGGCGCGGCACTCGGCAACATGGGCGAGGACGACTGGCGCTGGCACATGTACGACACCGTCAAAGGGTCGGACTGGCTCGGCGACCAGGACGCCATCGAATACATGTGCCGCGAGGCAATCAACGCGGTCTATGAGCTGGAGCATTTCGGCGTACCGTTCAGCCGCACCGAGGCCGGCAAGATCTACCAGCGCCCGTTCGGCGGCCACATGACGAAATATGGCGACGGCCCGCCCGCCCAGCGCGCCTGCGCTGCCGCCGACCGCACCGGCCATGCCATCCTGCACACGCTGTATCAGCAGAGCCTGCGCCACGACGTGGAGTTCTTCGTCGAGTATTTCGCGCTCGACCTGATCATGGACGACGAAGGCGTCTGCCGCGGCGTCACCGCCTGGTGCCTCGACGACGGCTCGATCCATCGCTTCCGCGCGCAGACGGTGGTGCTGGCGACCGGCGGCTATGGCCGTACCTATCTGTCCTGCACTTCGGCACACACCTGCACCGGCGACGGCAATGGCATGATCCTGCGCGCCGGCCTGCCCTGCCAGGACATGGAATTCGTCCAGTTCCATCCCACCGGTATCTTCCCCGCCGGCTGCCTGATCACCGAGGGCGCTCGTGGCGAGGGCGGCTACCTGACCAATGCCGAGGGCGAGCGTTTCATGGAACGCTATGCGCCAAGCGCCAAGGACCTCGCGTCGCGCGACGTGGTGTCGCGCTCGATGACGATCGAGATCAACGAAGGCCGCGGCTGTGGTCCCAACAAGGACCACATCATGCTGCACCTGGAGCATCTCGGCGCCGACATCCTGCACGAACGCCTGCCAGGGATTTCCGAAACGGCAAAGGTGTTCGCCGGCGTGGAGGTGACCAAGGAGCCGATCCCGGTGCTGCCGACCGTGCACTACAACATGGGCGGTATACCTACGAACTACCGTGCCGAAGTGCTGCGCCCAACGCGCGACGACCCGGATGCGGTGGCGCCCGGGCTGATGGCGATCGGCGAAGCGGCGTGCGTTTCCATCCATGGCGCCAACCGGCTGGGTTGCAACTCGCTGGTCGACATCGTGGTGTTCGGCCGCGCCGCCGCCCTGCGCGCGGCCGAGACCCTCAAGGCCGACGCCTCACAGCCGCCAATGCCGCCACGCGCGGGCGAGGCGTCGCTCGACCGCTTCGATCGCGCGCGCCACGCCAAGGGCAGCACGCGGGTTGCCGATCTGCGGCTGGATATGCAGAAGACCATGCAGACCCACGCCGCGGTGTTCCGCAACAGCACGACCTTGGCGAATGGCGTGAAGGAGATGCAGCGCGTGTGGCGCGGATTGCAGGACATGTCGGTTTCCGACCGCAGCCTCATCTGGAACTCCGATCTGATGGAGGCTCTGGAACTGCACAATCTGATGGGCAACGCGATGACCACGATGGTCGGCGCCGAAGCCCGTCACGAAAGCCGCGGCGCCCATGCGCATGACGACTACCCAGAGCGCGACGACCAGGAATGGATGAAGCACACGCTGGCCTGGTGTGACGAGCGCGGTGACGTGATGCTGGATTATCGCCCGGTGAAGATGCAGACGCTGACCAACGAAGTTTCCGTCATTCCGCCGAAGAAGCGAGTTTACTGATCAACGAAATGCTCTCCCTGCCCTTGCGGGAAGCGGAGTGGGGAAGGGCTCGCAGCACGACGCGCCTCCTCCTGGCCCCTCCCGCAAGGGAAGGGGAGAAGCGCAAACCCTCCCACCTCCTCGCAGGACACCAACGCGATGGTTGAATTCGCCCTCCCTCGCAACAGCCGCATCGGCAAGGGCAAGACCTGGAAGGCGCCCGCCGGCACCACGCGGTCACGCGAATTCCGCATCTATCGCTGGAACCCCGATGACGGGCAGAATCCGCGGATGGACACGTACGAGGTCGATCTCGACGCCTGCGGTCCGATGGTCCTCGACGCGCTGATCAAGATCAAGAACGAGATCGACCCGACGCTGACTTTTCGCCGATCCTGCCGCGAGGGCATCTGCGGCTCCTGCGCCATGAACATCGACGGCAACAACACGCTCGCCTGTTTGAAGCCGATCGACGAAGTGAAGGGCGCGGTGCGCATCAACCCGCTGCCGCATATGGCCGTCGTCAAGGATTTGGTGCCCGACCTGTCGCTCGCCTATGCGCAGTACCGCAGCATCGAGCCGTGGCTGAAGACGGAGTCTCCCCCGCCGCCCGATGGCGAACGCCTGCAAAGCCAGGAGGAGCGAAAAAAGCTCGACGGGCTGTGGGAGTGCATCCTGTGCTTCTGTTGCTCCACGAGTTGTCCCAGCTATTGGTGGAACGGCGACCGGTATCTGGGCCCCGCGATATTGCTCCAGGCGTATCGCTGGATCGCCGACTCCCGCGATGACCACAGGGGCGAACGGCTCGACGCCCTTGAGGATCCGTTCAAGCTTTACCGCTGCCATACGATCATGAACTGCACCGACACCTGCCCGAAAAATCTCAACCCGGCGAAGGCAATTGCTGAGATCAAGAAGCTGATCGTCGAGCGGGTGGTATAGCGAACCGACACCGGGTCGGCGCTCCCGGCGGCTGCAACCGCTGCGGCACCAGGCTGCCGGCTGAAATGTCGTCGCGGTCGCAGGCCACGCCACTGCGGCACGATGCTCCTCCGAACAACGAACCACACGCCGCCGCCGTTCGCCCGCATCAGGGTGACCTCGCCAAGCGGCGAAATGCACACCGGCGCATGATGCAGGTCAATGCGCCCGGCACGACGGCATGGCAGACGCCTGTCGATCGGTGGGTCATGTGGCGGAGCCCGACATGTCATTGCACGCGAAATTGCCGCCCGGTGCCACGGTGAGCGCAGCGGTCGATTTTGGTCCGGTGATCCGTGGCCAACCGGGCATGGTGACGGGCCAAACGCCGGGAGGCTGGCTGCCGTGGCGGCGCGCCACTTATTTCTGCACCTTCCTCGGCTGCATAAACGTGGTCGCCACGCGCCGTCAGATTGTGCCGTATGACCATGGCTGCAGCCTGCGCATGCTGAAAGATCCGCTGTGGTTCCTGCACACCCGCGACGCTGTCGCCAGCAGCAATCGCGGCGAACCGGCGAACCTGCGGCGCCAGTCGCGTTAGCGGTCGCGAAAAGCTGATCCCGCTTCACCCGATCACCACTATCAAATACCGAAGCGCAAGGCTCCAATCACCGGACGATCCGGTCGTCGCCGATACGCCGACGGACCTATATTGGTGTCATGGTGCCTCGACGCCCGAATTGCCAGATGTCGAATTGTTCAAACGGCTGGTCGAGCAAACCTGCTTCGGCAAGACCACGGCCAAGGCAATCGCCGTCGACCGGAAAGCCCGGAGCGCGCCTCGCCCGCCACGTTGCCGCTCCGCCTGAAAGACGAGCCGCTGCGCGGTGTCCGGGCAGGCTTTTTCTGCCCCAAATGCCAGCCGCCGCCAGACGCCTGATTTCTCGGCGAGCCGCGAGGGAGCCGACCGACGTCGTGTATCGCCTTGTCCCGGCCGGTATCAGGCCGCGCCGCGCGCCGCCACCGCCTGTCCTGCCCGGATATCGAGCCGCCGCCCGCCGAAGCCGTGTGCCGCGGTTGAATGGCTCGCCAGCAACACCGTCCGGCCCAGAGCCAGGCGGCGCAGGCTGTCCAGCACCTCGGCCTCCGTTGCCGGGTCCAGATGCGCGGTCGGCTCATCCAGTAGCAACAGCGGAGCATTCTTCAGAAACGCCCGCGCGATCGCAACGCGCTGCGCCTGGCCGCCGGACAGCCCGTAGCCGCCCTCGCCCACCTCGGTGTCCAGCCCGCGCGGCAGGGCCGCGGCGAAATCGGTCACGCGCGCGGCACGGGCCGCCTCGACCACTTCGTCGTCGGTCGCTTCCGGGCGGCCAAAGCGGATGTTGTCGCGGACGGTGCCCGAAAACAGAATCGGACGCTGGCCGATCCAGGCAGTAAGGCGCGACAGCGCCTGCGGCACCAGGTCGGTGATGTCGGCGCCGTTGATCGTCACCCGGCCGCTGTCGGGGCGGACGAAGCCAAGCAGGATCTCGATGCAGGAGGACTTGCCCGCGCCCGACGGACCCGCCAGCACCAGCGTCTCTCCGGCGGGAATGCGGAAGCTCAGGCCATCCAGCGCCGGGCCTCGCGATGCGTCCCAGATGAGGCGAACATTCTCGAATGCCACGGCCACGCCCTGGGCCGCGACGGTGCGGATCTCGCGCGGCGGAGCGGGCGCCGGGACGGGCGGCAACGCGATCAGCGATTCGGCCGCGCCCGTCGCGTGCAGCCGGTCCTGGTACGCGGCGGCGAACGTGCGCAACGGGGCGAAGAACTCCGGCACCAGGAGCAAGCAGAACAAAGCAAGGCCGGGCTGCGCCAGGTGGCCAGCCACCAGAGCCAGCCCGTAACGGATTGCCAGCACGACCAGCGCGGCGGCGGCGGCCAGATCCAGAGTGGCGGAGGACAGGAACGCGACACGCAACACGCGCATGGTGCGGGCGCTGAGTTCCGCGGCTGCCGCAGCCAGCGCCCGCGCCTCGGAATCCGCCCGGCCAAGCAAGACGATGGTGGCGATGCCGCGAACCCGGTCGAGAAAGCGGGCCTGCAATCGCGTCATCGCGATGAACTGATTGCGACTGGCCGCGGCGGCGCCGATCCCCGCCATCGCCATCCCGACGGGCACCAGCAGCCCTGCCAGCAGCAGTATCAGAGCGGCGAACGGACTGGCCCAGAGCGCCGCAAGCAACACCAGGATCGGTCCGGCGATGGCAAAGCTCGCCGCCGGAATCCAGCTCGCATACAGCCCGTGCAACGCCTCGACGCGGTCCACCACGATGGCCGCAAGGTCGCCGGAATGCCGCCCCCGCAACAGCGCCGGCCCCGCATGCAGCAGCCGGGTCAGTGCATCGGTGCGCAGCCGGCGGCGGGAGGCAGCTCCGGCATTAAATGCTGCGGCCTCGGCCGCGTAGGTGAGGCCGGCGCGCAGCAGCGCAGCGACGGCGAAACCCGCCAGCAGCGCCGCCGGTCGTTCCGTCAGTCCCGCGCCACCCGGGACGTGACGCATGAGAGCACGGGCCAGCAAAAACGCGACACACCAGGCCTGGCCGATTGCCAGCACGGTACCGGCAAGGCTGAGCGCCAGCACCGGCCGCGCGGCCTTGCTGCCGGCCCGCTGCTCTCCGCGCAGCCACGCTCGGGCCGCTTGCTTGCTCTGCGCCGCTTCCATGTTCCGCGCACTTAAACCAGCGGCTCCATTATGCACAGGGCGCCGACGTTAATTCCCGGCAACGCCGGCGCCAATTATCCGAACGCATTTCCTCCGCCGGCAATCCCCACCGCTGACCGCGCGGGCGCCGGCCGAGCAAGGGGCACCGCCGCCCGCGACGCCGTTCTCAATCCGGACGCATCGCCAATGCAGGCCGGCGGCGCGATGTCAGTACATAACGTCTCCGCCGTTTGGCGAGAGGCAGGCACCGACATAGAACCCACCCTGCGGACCGGCCAGCAATAGCGCGGTGGCAGCGATCTCCTCAGGCCGGCCGAAGCGATGCACCGGCAGTGCATCGATAAAGGCCTGGCGGTCGACCGGGTCCATCGTCGCGGTCAGATCAGTATCGATCGGGCCAGGCGCGACGGCATTGACCCTCACGCCACGCGGCGCCGCTTCCCAGGCCAGCGCGCGGGTGAATCCCATGATCGCCGCCTTCGCCGCGGAATACACCGAGCTGTTGACCGCGCCCTTCAGCCCCCGTTGCGACGCCACGTTGATGATACAGCCACGGCCGCGTGCGATCATGCCGGGGTAGATCGCCTGCGCCATGAAGAACATGCCCTTCAAATGCACGCCGACGATGCGGTCGAATTCAGCTTCGGAATAGTCCTCGAATTTCTTGCGAATGTTCATGCCCGCGTTGTTGAACAGGATGTCGATGGGGCCGAACGCGGCTGCGGCTTCGGCGGCAAAGGCACGGGTGGCGGCGATGTCCGCGACGTCCAGCGAGCGGTGCATGGCGCGGCGGCCGAGCGCCCTGATCTCCGCCGCGGTCTCCTCGGCCTTGGCGCCGTCGTTCAGATGGCAGAAGGCGATGTCGGCGCCCTCGGCAGCGAAGGCCAGTGCGGTGGCGCGTCCAATGCCACGCGATCCACCGGTCACCAGAGCGATCTGTCCTGCAAGCTGCATGCTGCCTCCTCCATCATAGCCGCTATGACCGTGAAGCGGACCACGCGGCCAGGCGCCGCAAGCCGCACCTACCGCGCCGGCGATGGGATGGCCAGCCGCCGGTCGGAACTCGGGCCGATTCATCGGCGGTTAAGATTTCCTTCGTATAGCGCGTGTCGTCGCCCGCCGTACCCACATGCAGACAGACGAGGCCCTCATGCGTCTGAACCGATTCCGCATCACCACGCGAATTTATGCCGGGTTTGCCGGCCTGATCGCACTCGGGCTCGCCATCGCCGCGGTCGGGATCTGGCAACTCGCGCATGTCGGCAACGACGTCGGCACCCTGATGCTGGTGAACCAGCACGCGATCAACAACCTGAACAACGACCTGGACATCGAGATCATGCGGCGTGCCGCATTTCAATATAGGGAACAAACTGACAAGTCTGCCGTGCAACAATTCGCCGCGGCTTACGGCAGGGCTACGGATTTGCTCAAAATTGCCCAGCGTGACACGCCATCGGAAGCACGGCGACAAACGTATGCAGCAACAGAACGTCAGCTTGATACCGAAAAAACAGAATTTGACAGACTCGTTCAACTATTCGATGCATATACCAACAGCAACCGTGATCTGGCCAGGATCGGCGTCGAAATGGTTGCCGCGGCAACGGCGCTGAAGGACACGGCCGCGCGTTCCAAGGATCCCGGCGCCATGGACGCCGCCAGGGATTACGAAACCGCGCTGCTTGCCCTTCGTGTCAGCGCGTTGCGCTTTTCCCTGTTTCGCACTGCGGAATTCGCGAAGGAATTTCATAATGCCTTCGACGCCACGATGAAGGTGATCGCCGCCGGCCACTCGCGGTTGCAGGGCGTCGACATGGCAGGGGCCTGGACCCAGCTCGACGCTTCTAGCGCAGCGTACCGCAAGCAGTTCGACGTGCTGGCAGACGCTGTCGTACAAAGTGAGACTCTGTTCAACGGCCAAATTCTGCCGCAGTTCGTCAAACTGGAGGAAGGATTTGAAAATGCCAACGCGGCCCTGGTCAAGGACGCCGCGGCGACGCAAAACGCCACCGCGGCGGCGTTGCGCTCTACGCGCTCGTGGCAGGAGGGTTTTGCCGCCGTCGCACTGGTGCTGGGAGTTGTCGCGTCTTTCCTGATCGCCCGAAGCATTGCCAACCCATTGCGGGCAATGACGACCGCGATGCGCAAACTGGCCGGCGGCGACACCGGCGTCGTAATTCCAGCCCGCGATGGGCGGGACGAAATCACAGCCATGGGCGACGCGGTGGAAGTGTTCCGCACGAACGCGATCGAAACGGCGCGTCTCAGTTGCGAGAGTGACGCCGAACATGCGGCCAAGGACCGGCGCCACGCCGCGATGGACCGATATACCCGGGAATTCGGCGACTCGATCACCGGGGTGATGGCCGGCCTCGCTCAGGCTGCCGACCGGATACGCGCCGCGGCCGAGAGCATGTCGCAGGCCGCGCATCAGACACACGAGCGCGCAATGGCGACAGCGGACGGCGCCACTTCCTCCGGACGCGAGCTTGCCGCCGTTGCCGCGGCCGTCGAGGAATTGTCGGCCAGCAGTGCGGAGATTGGCAAGCAGGTGAGCCTGGTGACGCAAGCGGTCAATGCGGCAGTCGAACGGGCGGCGGCGACCGATCGCAAGGTCGCTGGCCTGGCTGATTCGGCTCGCCGCATCGGAGAGGTCGTCGGACTTATCACTGACATCGCCGCACGCACCAATCTGCTGGCGCTGAACGCCACGATAGAGGCGGCACGTGCCGGCGAGGCCGGCAAAGGCTTTGCAGTGGTGGCCGGCGAGGTGAAGGCGCTGGCAGCGCAGACCGCCAAGGCAACCCAGGAAATCGGCGATCAGATCACCGGCATCGGCGGCGCCACCGGCGAGGCTGTGGACGCCGTGCAGGCAGTGAGCCAGGCGATCGGACAAGTCGAACAAGTTGCCGCAGCGATCGGCGCGGCGGTCGAACAACAGGCGAGCGCCACACGCCAGATCTCGGGCAATGTGCAAAACGTCATGCAGTCGTCCGATCAAACCGCCGAGGCGATGCGCCAGGTCTCGGCGATCTCCGCCGATAGCACGACGACCAGCCAGAGTGTGCTTACCTCCGCGGATGAGATCGGAGCGTCGGCCCGCACGCTGCACGACAAGGTGACGGATTTCCTGAACGCCATGTCAGGCGGCGACGATACAGAGCCATACCGCTACGAACGCGCGGCCCTCCGGTCCGTGGGCAACCGGCAATGACACACCCTGGGTTCAAGACGATCGCACCGCCTGGAACATTGTGATCATAGCTTTGGTCCGGTGAACATCTCCGCGGCAACCTTGCGGTGCTGCCACTTGCCGTCGGCCAGCGCGCCCTTCCAGGTGCCCCCCTCAACCACCACCTTGCCGCGCAACACTGTCAGGCAAGGCCACGCATCCATCTTGTGGCCTTCCCACGGCGTGTAGTCCGTCTCGTGCAGGTCCTCGGCACGGATCACGCGCTTGTCCGCCGGATTCAGCACGCAGATATCGGCATCCGATCCCGCCGCCAGTGCGCCCTTCCTCGGATACAGCCCCATGATCTTCGCCGCGTTGGTGGATACCAGATCGACGTAACGCGACAGCGCATAGCCGCGCTTGCCCACCATCTCGGTGTACATCAGCGCCACCCGAGGCTCGACGCCGGCGTTGCCACCCGTGGTGTCGTCGATCCGTGCGCCTTGCAGCTTCTTGGCCAGAGTGCAGCAGATTTCATCGGTCGCGACGCAGTTGATACTGCCGTCCAGCGTGCCGACCCACAGCGCCGCCTGGTCCTCGGCTGATTTCAACGACGGGTAGGTATGCCAGATCTGGCCGCGCGGTTTCTTGTAGTCTTCGTTGGTCTTCAGCATGTACTGATGCAGCGACTCGCCATAGATCGGCACGCCGCGCGCCCGCGCCTCGCGGATCGCCGATACGCCGGAAGCGGCGCTGGTGTGCATCATATAGAGCGCCGTGCCGGTCACCTTCTCCGCCAGCCGGATCACACGGCGAAACGAAATGTCCTCCGACAGCGTGTTATGAACCTCGGCCATGTTCTCGAAGCCGGCACGGCCCTCGCGGATCAATTTGCCGTACATGTGCATCACGATGTCATTGTCCTCGGAGTGGATCACCCCGAGGCCGCGATTTGCCGCCAGCACTTGAAACACTTCCCAGATGTCGCCGAAATCCACCATGCGTCCCTTGCGACTCGGGGTGATGTCGGTCGTGAAGATTTTCACCGTGGGAAAACCCGCCTGGATCGCTTCCGCAAGCTGTGGCGGCAGGTCGATCGGCAGCGCTCCCTCCACCATGATGTGCTGCGCATAGTCGCAGGCGCAGTGACCCTTCCAATCCTCTTCGCGCAGGGCAATGGCGTCCTGCAGCTTCGGCGCCTGATTGGCTCGGGTGAAATCGATGATGGTGGTCGTGCCCCCGTGCACCGCCGCGCGGCCAACCACGTCGGGCGGATCGGTCAGCCCGGCGCTGCCGTCCGGATTGGGCAGGAACCACTTGCAGTGCACATGCGGATCGATGCCGCCCGGCATGACGATCTTCCCCGTGGCATCGATCAGACGGGTGCCGTCGCCAACCGGCAGACTGCCCTGCGCCGCCACCGCGACGATCTTTTCGCCCGCGATCGCCACATCGAACGCACCGACGCCCTGCGGCGTCACCACCGTATCGCCGCGCACCAACAGATCGACCATGGCTTCCATCCTCCCCCGGGGCTTGCCGCCATGCTTCCGCGCCTTGGCTTCGCAATCAAGGGTTGGTGATATCCGGCCTTCCACACAGGCCCCGCGGCCGGCAGCATGGGCCAGGCGGATGGGGGCCATCCGCAAGCGCCGAAATGTCGCGCAGAGGAGAACGATAGTGGCCGGCCCAAGTGGCACCGAAGGCTACGCCGACGAAGCGGAAGCTCTGCTCCGGCAATACGAAAGCATTGCGTTCGCCGACGTCCACCGCGCCGTGCTGCCGCTTATGCCACCGCCGCCGGCGCGCGTTGTCGATATCGGTGCCGGCACCGGACGCGACGCCGCCGGCTTCGCCGCACTTGGCTATCGCGTGACCGCCGTCGAGCCGACCGCCGCCCTGCGACATCGCGCCATGGCGCTGCACTCTTCATTCGATATCGCATGGTTGGACGATAGTCTGCCGGAACTCGCGGCTTTATCCGCGCAAGGCGAAACGTTCGATATCGTCATGCTGACCGCCGTCTGGATGCATCTGGATCAGGAGCAACGGCGGCGCGGAATGCCACGCGTGGCCGCGTTGGTACGTCCCGGCGGCGTGATGGCGCTGTCGCTGCGCCATGGTCCGGTGCCGGCCGGGCGGCGCATGTTCGAGGTCGCCGCCGTCGAAACGATCGCGCTTGCCCAGAGCCAGGGCCTCTCTTGTATTCGGCATCAGAAAAGCCACGACAGTTTGCTCGGCCGGGCCGGCGTGAGCTGGGACCGGCTTGCCTTTGCGCGACCCGTGAACGGCAAATAATCGCAGCCGCCCTTGCCGCCGCTACTGGCTCAGTGCCGCCGCCAGCAGGCTCTGGAGGTTGGTGCTGAAATTGGTGGCGGCAAAGTCGCCGTCGTCCGAGCCGAGCGGCGAGCTTCCGTCCGT
>Ga0335072_10003040_pt1 | contig 25503 bp, 28 predicted proteins | sample Lox_Sample_21_FD_206725 | JGI IMG/M metagenome (GOLD analysis project Ga0335072, IMG submission 206725) | Soil microbial communities from Loxahatchee National Wildlife Refuge, Florida, United States - Lox_Sample_2.1 | ecosystem: Environmental > Terrestrial > Soil > Wetlands | place: USA...
GTCCGACCCGGGCGCCCGGCCCAGGCCCAGGTCAATGCGGCCCGGGTACATCGCGGCCAGCGTGCCGAACTGCTCGGCGATGACCAGGGGGGAGTGGTTGGGCAGCATGATGCCGCCCGAGCCCAGCCGGATCGACTGTGTCTGCGCGCCGACGTGCGCGATGAGCACGCTTGTCGCCGACGACGCGATCGACGACATGTTGTGATGCTCGGCATACCACACGCGGTGGTATCCCAGTTCCTCTGCCTTCTGGGCGAGCGCAACGCTCGCCTTGAAGCTGTCGCTCGGGGTCTGGCCCTTCGCGATGGGCGCGAGGTCCAGGATCGACAACCGGACGGACATTAGTTGATCACCTCTTCCGGGCAACCGTAACCGAGCGGCCGCGTCATCCATTCCGCCCTTACCGGTCCCGCCGCCCGCCAGCGGGCCGCGGGCGCCCCTTCACGGCCGGGGGCGGGCCGGACGGTAGCCTGGCGGGATGACCGGAGACGCCGCGCTTGACACGTCCGCCGGCCCCGCGAGCAGGGTGAAGACGAGCCTGCCGGAGCTGGTCAGGCACGTGGCCGCCGACTATCAGCTCGGGACTCTTCGCGACTGGTCGGTGCTTGACACCGGGTACGAGGACTGCAACCTCGACGTTCGCTCCCAGCGGGGCCGGGTGGTCGTCAAGGTCTTCGCGGCCGGCCGGCCAGCCGCGATCCCGGCCAGGACCGCCGACCTCATCATCCGCGCCCAGGCCTGCGGCGTCCGCCACCCCGCCCTGCACCGTGACAGCGATGGCGGGTACGTGCACTCCCGCGATGGGCACTGGCTCCTCGTCATGGACCACGCCCCCGGCCAGACGTTCTACGACATGGGCCGCCCGCCCACGCAGGCCGAGCTTTCCCGGGTCATCGAGCAGGCCGCCCGCATCCACCGGATTGACGCCCACCCAGAGCCCGTGTTCGACCCCTGGGCGATCGCCAACCTGGTACCGCTGGCCGGGCAGGTGGGTCACCTGCTCGACGACGAGCAGCGGGCCCTGGTCGACGGGGCCATCGCCGAGCTCGACGATGTCAGCTGGGACGAGCTGCCGCACGCGCTCATCCACGCCGACCTCACCGCGGGCAACGTCCTGCTCGGGCCGGACGGCGAGATCACGGTGCTCGACTTCGCGCTGGCCAACCGCTGGCCCCGGCTGCAGGAGCTGGCCGTCATCGCCGCCAGCCTGATGCACGGCGCGCCCGGCACGCTGCCTGAGCGGATGGAAGACGTCGCGACCCGGTACTCGGCCGTCGCGTCGTTCCCGCTGACCGCGCGGGAGCAGGCCGCCCTCGGATCCTTCGGCCGCTGGGCGGCCGCGATGGAGCTGCTCGGCGGCCTCAACATGTGGCTGCACGGGGCCCGCGGGCCGGAGACCGACCTGCTCGTCACCATCGGGACCGCCGGCTTGCGGGACTACGCCTAAGCGGCCCGGCTAGGAGGCCATCAGCGACGCCTCACCCGCGTCGTTGCCCGCCAGCGCCCGCTGGATGACCCAGACCGCGGACGTCAGCGAGCTCAGCCGGGCCACGTGCCCGCGCAGCTCGGCCATGCTGCCCGCCAGGGCCGAGCGATGCGCGTCGTCGGCGGCCATCACCAGCCGGGCGCGCCGCGCCCCGAGGAACTGCCCGCCGCTGACCAGGCAGGCCGCCTCCACCTCGGCCCGGATGGCGCCGGTCGCCACCTGGACCTCAGCGGCCAGGTCCGGGAGCGACGCGGGGCTGCCCTGGCGAGCCGCCATCCACAGCCGCGCGAGGTGCGACTGGCACCGCTCCTCGCGTTCCCGGATCTCGTCAGCGATGTTCGTCACACGTGCCTCCTGGGGGAAGAGCCTGGCCGACGAGGCCCAGCTACCCTCAGAGGGCCCCGCCCTGGGGCAGGCCGGGGTGGTCGTCAGCGAAAGCGGCCCGGAGCGGACCTTCGGCGTCTCCCACGCCGTCCCCGACGGCGACGAGGTCGTCAGCGCCATGCCGTCAGGACCGCACCTGCTCGGCCCGGCCGGGCTGCCGCCCGGTGGCGCGATCGGCGTGCTCATCGACGACAGCCTGGGCTTCGCCATCATGCTCGAGTGCCCCGCCAGCCTATGGTCGGTCAGCGCCGAGATCTCCCTCGACCTCGTCGCAGCGCTCCCATCCGACGGGTCACCTATCACCGCGCGCAGCCGGCTCGTGCACGCCGGCCCGCAGGCGAGCTTCGCCCTCGGAACGGTCACGGACGCGGCCGGCCGCCTGCTCGCCACCTGCCGCCAGCACGGCCGCTGGGTGACGACCCTGCCCCCCGCCGCGCCCGCGGCCACCGGACGGCCGTCGGCGGCCCCGCCCGCGGCCCAGGCCGGCCCAGGATCCGCCGCCGCCCAGCGCGCCGCCCCCGGCCTCGCGGCACTGCTCGCTGCGCGGGTGGGGCTCACCGAGGGTGGCGCCCAGCTGGAGCTGGACGTCGCCCCCGGCGTGGTCAACCCGCTGGGCAACCTGCACGGCGGGATCACCTTCGCCGCCTGTGACCTTGTCGCGCAGGCCGCTGTCCAGGCCGCGGGCGCCCCGGTCCAGACGGCCTCCATGCACGTCGCCTACCTGCGGCCGATCCTCGCCGGGACGACCCCTCGCTTCGACGCCCGCGTCGTTCATCGCGGCCGGGTGCTTGGCGTCGTCGAGGTCCGCGTCACCGTGGACGGCGTGAAGCCCTGCGTGATCGCCACTATCACCACCGGCGTGCCGGAGCCGGACCGCCAGGACGAGGCCCGAGGGCGCTAGGCCACCAGCGACGTGATCTGGCGGGCGGTCGCGGTGAGGGTCGCGCCGAGCTGCCCGACCAGGTCGGCCATCGGGCTCGGCGACCACGGGATCGACACGTTGATCGCCGCGACCACCTCTCCTGACCGCGACCGGACCGGGACGGCGATCGAGCGCAGCGAGCTCTCCAGCTCCTCGTCGTTGATCGCGATGCCGGTCCGCCGGACCTGGGCCAGGTCGGTCAGGATCGCGGCCTTGCTGGTCAGCGTCCTGGGGCCGTGCGCGCTTAGGTCCATCCGGTCGAGCAGCCGGTCCAGCTCCGGCGGCGGCAGGAACGCCAGCAGCGCCTTGCCGGTCGCGCTGCAGTAGGCCGGCAGCCGGGAGCCGGCGTGCAGGCTGAACTCCAGGTGGTGGTAGCGGCCCGGCTTGCCGCGGACCCGGTCGATGAGGATCACGTCGGTGTCGTCGCGGATCGCCAGGTTCGAGGTATGCCCGGTGGTGTCGGTGAGCCGCCGCAGGTGCGGGGCCGCGATCTCCCGTAGCTCCAGCGAGCCGAGCACCGCGAACCCCAGGTCAAGGACGCGGGCGCCGAGGCGGTACTTGCGTGTCGCCGGGTCCTGCTGCAGGTAGCCGAGGCCGGCCAGGGTCGCCACGTACCGGTGCGTCGTGCTGCGGGTGAGGCCAAGGTCGCGGGCGATCTCGGTGATCCCGAGCGTCGGCCGGTGCGGGGTGAACGTGTGCAAGATCGCCAGGCCGCGCTCCAGTGACTGGGAGAACCCGGCGGCGCTGCCATGCTGCATGTTCCAGATATTAGAACCGTGTCTTGACAATTGAAATGGCTGGAGGATCGCCGGTCTCAGCCGCCCGCTTCAGCCCGTCGGCTCCTCGAACCCGGGGCAGTCGGTCACCGGCAGCCGCGGATAGCGCGGGAGCCGGTCGTCCCAGGCGGCGCGGGTGCAGCGCAGGTACGCGGTGCCCCGGTTCGTCTCGTTGAGCTTGGCGTGGCGGCAGGACTGGCACAAGCCGGCGGGCGCGCCCAGCTTGCCCCACCCCGCGTGGCCGGCGGGCTCCTCAGCCATCTGCGCACCCTCACCGTCGTGGCGGCGCCACGCAGGCCAGGTGAGCCCAGGCCAGCGCGGCGCCGGGAGAACTACAGCGTGCTGGCGAACAGCGAGGCCAGCGCCTCGTAGTGACGCTCCGCCGCGGTCGCGTCGTAGGCCGCCATGTGGTCGTGGACGGAGAAGCCGTGCTTGGCCGGGTAGAACTCGACCGTGTGCGTGACCCCGGCCTCGGTCAGCACCTTGCGCAGCAGATCGGCCTGCTCGGGCGTGAAGGAATTGTCGTCGACCGCGCCGGCCACGTACACGGTGGCCGCGATCTGGTCGGCCTTCAGGTGCGGGGAGTTGGAGTCGTCCTCGACGGCGATCCGCCCGCCGTGGAAGGACGCCGCCGCGGTGATCTTCGACCCGAGCGCCCCCGCGGCGATCAAGGACATCCGGCCGCCCATGCAGTACCCGGTGATCCCGACGCCCGCGCCGCGCACCTCGGGCCGGGCCACCAGGAAGTCAACGTAGGCGGCCGTGTCCTCGATGATCCGCTCGTTCGTCAGCCTGCTCATGTACCCGAACAGCCGCGCGCGCTCCTTGGGGTTGCTGAAGGCGGTGTTCAAGTCGATGGGCGCCCAGTCGCCTTCCCGGTAGAACACGTCTGGGACCAGCACGGCATAGCCGGGCGCGGCGATCTTCTCGGCCATCTCCAGCATCGTCTCGCGCCAGCCGCCCGCATCGGCGTACAGCACGACGCCCGGCCACGGGCCGTCGCCCTCGGGCAGTACCAGGGTGCCCCGGGCGGTGCCGTCCGGGGCGGGCATCTCAACGTCGATGCGCGGCATGCCGGTCATCTCCTGCGAGTCGAAGTCATCGGGTTTGCTGACCGTTGTATCACGCCAGTTCACCGGCCCCGCAGGCCGCACTACCACGCCGCTGCCGTCGGCGCCAGGGGGTCAGGGCCGATAGATAGGATCTATGGATTAAGCAGAAAATCTTAGCGTCCCGCAAGTCTTGAAATCCCCCAGCGCCGGTGCAAACATCCGATCAATAGGTCCGATGTTTTTCTTGCCAGAAGGGGTGCGCAGGTGACGCACGCGCAGCCAGCGAAGCCGGTAACGTCCACGGTGGCCTCCGGCCCCGCCGACCTGGCGGGTGCCAGGATCGTGGCACTGGACTGCTACGACGTGCGCTTCCCCACCTCCCTTGAGTTCGACGGCTCCGACGCCATGAACCCCGATCCGGACTACTCGGCCGCCTACGCCGTCTTGCGCACCGACGCGAGCCTGGCCGCCGGGGCCGGGCCGCTGGAAGGGCATGCCCTCTGCTTCACCATCGGGCGGGGCAACGAGGTGATGGTGGCCGCGGTCCAGGCCCTGGGCGGGCACGTCGTCGGCCGCCTGGTCGCCGACGTCGTCGCCGACCTGGGCGGCTTCAGCGCTGGCATGACCGGCGACAGCCAGCTGCGCTGGCTTGGCCCGGAGAAGGGCGTCATGCACATGGCGATCGGCGCGGTCGTCAACGCCGCCTGGGACCTGGCCGCCAAGGTGGCGGGCAAGCCGCTGTGGCGGCTGCTCGCCGACATGTCGCCCGAGCAGATCGTCGGGCTGGTTGACTTCCGCTACCTGGAGGACGCGCTGTCGCCCGCCGAGGCGCTCGCCATCCTCGAGGCAGCCCAGCCAACCAGGGCAGAACGGGCCCGCCACCTGGAGCAAGACGGCTACCCGGCCTACACGACGACTCCGGGCTGGATCGGGTACTCCGACGACAAGCTCGTCGAGCTGTCACGGCAGGCGGTCCGCGACGGGTTCACCCAGATCAAGCTCAAGGTCGGCGCCAACACCAGCGACGACGTCCGGCGGATGGCCCTGGCCCGGGAGGCGGTCGGGCCCGGCATCCGGATCGCCGTCGACGCCAACCAGCGGTGGGGCATCGAGCAGGCGCGGACGGCGATCGCGGCGATCGCCCCGTGGGACCCCTACTGGGTCGAGGAGCCGACCAGCCCCGACGAGATCCTGGGCCTGGCCCGGATCAGGGGGGCGATCGCGCCGGTCAAGGTGGCGGTCGGCGAGCATGTCGCCAATCGGGTGATCTTCAAGCAGATTCTGCAGGCCGGCGCGGCGGACGTGCTGAACATCGACGCCTCCAGGGTCGCCGGGGTCAACGAGAACGTGGCGATCTTGCTGCTGGCCGCGAAGTTCGGCGTCGCCGTCTGCCCGCACGCGGGCGGCGTCGGCCTGTGCGAGATGGTCCAGCACCTGGCGATGTTCGACTACGTCGCGGTGTCGGCCACCGCCGCGGGCCGGGTCCTTGAGTACGTCGACCACCTGCACGAGCACTTCACCGACCCCGTCCGCGTCACCGGCGGCAGCTACCTGGCGCCGCGGCAGCCGGGCTTTTCCACGACGCTGCGACCGCGGGCCCTGCAGGATTACCTGTTCCCTGGCGGCACCGTCTGGCGGCAGCTGGGCAGTGACCCCTCGACCACTTCACCCGGCACCACATCCGCCACCACCTCCTTCCATCCCCCCGAGGAGACACGATGAGTGCAAGAAGGCACCTGACCTCGATAAGACACCGCCTCGTTCTCGCCGCGACGCTGGCCGCCGCGGGCCTGCTCGCCGCCGCCTGCAGTTCGGGCAGCTCTAGCAGCGCCGCCAGCGGCGGCTCGTCCTCGTCCAGTGAGCCGGTGATCGGCGTCGACCTGACCTACAACAACACGGCCTTCTGGGCCGCCTACATCAACTACGAGCAGCAGTACGCCGCCTCGATGCACGTCAAGGTGCTCGGCCCGCTGCTGTCGGCCGCCTCCGCCAGCTTGCAGAACCAGCAGATCGAGCAGCTGGTGAACGAGGGCGCCAAGGCCATCATCGTCAACCCGGAGACGGCCACCAGCCTGGGCCCGGCGATCAGCTACGCGGCCGCCCACAACGTCCAGCTCGTCTCGGTCGACACGATCGTCGGCGTCGGCCACGTCTACATGGTCGTCCGGGCCTCCAACACCCTCTACGGCCAGGACGCGTGCGCTTACATCTCCTCGAAGGTGAAGTCCGGGTACGTTCTGGACCTGGAAGGCGACCTCACCTCCTCCAACGGCGCCGACCGCACCAACGCGTTCAACTCCTGCATGGCCGCCAACGACCCCGGCGTGAAGATCCTGAAGGATCCCACCGTCTGGACCGACGCGACCGCCGTGACTGACGCGCAGAACGCGATCAACGCCTACGGCTCGGGCCTCAAGGCCATCTACTCCCAGTGGTCCAGCCCCGACACTGGTGTCATCCCGCTGCTGAAGAGCAAGAACCTCGGCCCAGGGTCAGCCAACCCGGTCCTGCTGATCAGCGATGACGGCGTCCCGTTCGAGATGTGCGACATCAGCAACGGGTCGGTCTCCGCCTCCCAGTCCCAGCCCGCCAACCTGTACGCGCAGTACGCGCTGACCTACGCCGTCGACGCGGCCAAGGGAGTCAAGCTGGCCGCCGGCCAGCCCGGTGGGGGCGCCCCGACCCTGCAGACGGTGTCCTACCAGGGCGACTCGAACCTGGCCGACCCGATCGTCGCCCCGTTCGTGACCAAGGCCGCGACGACGCTGGCGCTGTCAAGCCCAGTGGACGGCCTGCCCGCGTCGGTGACGACCACCCCGGTCACCGACTCGGCCCTGTGGGGCAACGTCTATGGCAGTGCCCACGGCGGAGTATGCGCGTCGTCATGACCAGCAGTGACACGGCCACCGGAGTGCCGCTCATCGAGGTGACGGGCGTCGAGAAGCGCTTTGGCAGTACCCGGGCGCTGCACGGCGTTGACCTGACGCTGCGGGCCGGGCAGTGCCTCGGCCTGGTCGGCCGTAACGGCGCGGGCAAGTCCACGCTCGTCTCGATCCTCTCTGGCCTGGCCGAGCCGGACGCGGGCCTGGTGCGCTTCGGCGGCCAGCCCGCGCCCCGGGTCGGCGACGTCGCCCAGTGGCACGAGTGGATCGCCACGGTCTTTCAGCACTCAATGATCGTGGGAGACCTGTCGGTGGCCGAGAACGTGTTCCTCGGCGCCGCCCCCCGGCTCGTCAACTGGCGGGAGACGCGCCGCAAGACCCGCGAGATCATGAGCGAGTGGGGATACGACATCGCCCCCGACACGCTGTGCCGGAACCTGGCTGTCGAGCAGCTGCAGATCGTCGAGATCGCCCGGGCACTGGCGCGCGGCGCCCGCTGCGTCCTGCTTGACGAGCCCACGGCGGCCCTGGAGCGGCAGGCGGCCCAGCGGCTGTTCCAGCGGGTGCGGGCGCTGGCCGCCAGCGGCGTGGCCGTCCTCTACATCTCCCACCACCTGGAGGAAGTCTTCGAGATCTGCTCCGACGTCACCGTGCTGCGCGATGGCGAGGTGGTGCTGACCGCGCCGACCGCGGACCTCAGCCGGGACGACCTCGTCGCGGCGATGGTCGGCGGCGCCGCCCGCGACGCCGCCACGCCGCCGGCCCCGGCGGCCGCCGCCGCGGTGGCCAGCCGCGAGACCCTGCTCGAGGCCCGTGACCTCACCTCGGAATCGACCAGGGGACGGCTGTCGGGCGTGTCCCTGGCCGTCCACGCGGGCGAGGTCGTCGGCGTGACCGGGCTGCTGAGCGCCGGGGTCGCCACCATGGGCCGCGCCATCGCCGGCGCCGAGGACTACGCTGGCGGCGAGGTCAGGCTGAACGGCACGCTGGTCCCGTCGGGCAACCGGGGCGTCGCGCAGCGCGCCGGGATCGGGTACATCCCCGAGGACCGCCGGGCCGAGGGGTTCGTCGCCCATCTCAGCGTGGCGGAGAATGCCACGATGACCATCACCAAGAAGCTGTCGGACCGGCTCGGCATCCTGCGCCCCGCCGCGCGGGTCGCGGCCGCGGCGCCGCTGACGAGCCGGCTGTCGCTGGTCTCCTCCGGGCCTAGCCAGCCGGCCGGCGAGCTGTCGGGCGGGAACCAGCAGAAGGTCACCGTCGCGCGGACGCTCGCGCACGACCCGTCGCTCATCGTCGCGATCACGCCCACCAGGGGCGTCGACGTCGCGTCGAAGGAACTGCTGCTCAACTCGCTGGCTGACGTCGCGGCGAGTTCCGGTGCGGGCGTGCTGCTGTGCACCGACGAGCTGTCCGACCTCGTGATCTGCGACCGGGTCATCGTGCTGGTCCGCGGTGAGGTCTTCACCGAGTTCACCCGCCCGCCCTTCGATCGTGACAAGCTGATTGTCGCGACCGAGGGCCTCCAGGAGGCAGCCCCATGATCACGAACGAGGCACCGGTCACGGTTGCCGCCCGGTCCCGCATGCGCGCCATGAACGTGACCGTGCTGCGCGAGGTGGCGTTGCTGCCCGTCCTGGTGCTGCTGATCATTGTCGGCACGGTGGTCAGCCCGGCGTTCTTCACCGTCTCGAACTTCGCGGGCATCGGCCAGCAAAGCTCCGCGCTCGGCGTCGTCGTGGTCGGCGAGAGCCTCATCTTGATGATCGGCGGCATGGACCTGTCGCTGGAGTCGACCTTCGGCCTCGCGCCGATGGTGGCGGCGTGGCTGATCGTGCCGGTCTCCGCCTACGGCAGCGGCACCGACCTCAGCCCCTACCTCGGCATCGTGGTGCTGCTCGTCGTCGGCGGAGTCGTCGGCCTGATCAACGGGCTGCTGATCGTCAAGGGCAGGCTGAACGGGTTCATCGTGACCCTCGGCATGACGATCGTCTTGGCCGGACTGCAGAACGGCATCGTCAAGGCGCAGTCGCTGTTCAACTTGCCGGCGCCGTTCGGGTACCTGGGGTCGGCGTCCTACGGCCAGCTCCCCGTCTCGGTCATCGTCACTGTGGTGATCTTCGTCGGCGTCGGGCTGTTCCTGCGCTACCACCGGGTCGGCCGCGCCATCTACGCGGTCGGCGGCAACCCGGCCGCGGCCCGGGCGGCGGGCATCAACGTGGAGCGGCTCAAGATCGGCGTCTACGTGGCGGGCAGCATCCTGGCCGCCATCGGCGGGCTGATGGAAGCCGGCCGCGTCTCCGCCGTCACCGGCCAGCAGGGCTACCAGGAAGGCATCATCTTCTCCGTCTTCGCCGCCGCGGTCATCGGCGGCGTCAGCCTCAAGGGCGGCCGCGGCAACATGATCGGCGCGGCCTCCGGCGTGATCCTGCTCGGCATCGTCGGGGACATCCTCGACCTGGCCAACGTGTCGAACTACTGGATCGAGGCCATCGACGGCGCGGTCATCTTGTTCGCGCTGGTCCTGGCGCGCATCGTCGGCGGCGAGTCCACCGCGGAGGACCGGTGACAGGACAGGTACTGCCGCGCAGGCAGCTGGGCCGCTCCCGCGTCACGGTCACCGAGCTTGCCTTCGGCGGCGCCGCCATCGGGAACCTGTTCAGCGAGGTGACCGAGGCCGACGCCCGGGCCGCCATCGACGCGGCCTGGGACGGCGGCATCCGCACGTTCGACACCGCACCCCACTACGGGCTGGGCCTGTCGGAGTGCCGGCTTGGCGACGCGCTGCGGTACCGGCCCCGCGAGGAGTACGTCATCTCCACGAAGGTCGGCCGTCTCCTCGACCCGGTCAGGTCGGGACAGCCCGTGGGCCGCGATCCCGGCGGCTTCGCCGTCCGGGCGCACAGCGTGCGGCGGTTCGACTTCTCCGCCGACGGCGTCCGGCGCAGCCTGGAGGCCAGCTTGCGGCGGCTCGGCCACGACCGCGTCGACATCGCGCTGATCCACGACCCCGATGACCACGGCGAGCAGGCCCTGCGCGAGGCATACCCGGCGCTGGAAGCGATGCGGGCCCAGGGCATGGTCGGCGCGATCGGGGTTGGCATGAACCAGACGGCGATGCTCAGCCGGTTCATTGAGGAAACCGACATCGACGTGGTGCTGCTGGCCGGCCGCTACACCCTGCTCGACAAGTCCGCGGCCAGCCACCTGCTCCCCGCCGCCCTGCGGCGCGGGGTGTCGGTCATCGCCGGCGGGGTGTTCAACTCCGGGTTGCTCGCCGCGCCCGGTGCCGGGGCGACCTACGACTACCAGGCGGCTCCCGATGAGCTGATCTGCCGGGCGCTTGCGCTCGCCGACGTGTGCAAGCGCTTCGGGGTGCCGCTGCGGGCGGCGGCGGCCCGCTTCCCCCTCACCCACCGGGCGGTCGCCACCGTGCTGATCGGCATGCGCAGCCCGGCCGAGGTCACCGACGCCCTGGCGCTGCGCGGCCTGGACATCCCGGCCGCGCTCTGGGACGCCCTCGCCGCCGCTGAGGAAAAAGGGCCGCCATGACCGTCATCGACGCCCAGGTCGCTAGCCTGTCGGGCGCGGGGCGAACGGGGGCGTGCCGGGGACACGGCGGCACGGGTGCATGACATACGAGGGGGAGAGGCGTCGTGGCACTGACCGATGAGGCGATCGGCAAGATCAAGGAAATGATCATCTCCGGCCGGGTACGGCCGGGGGAGAAGCTGCCCAGGGAAGCGGACCTGGCCGCCGAGCTGGGCCTGTCCCGTAACTCGCTGCGCGAGGCGGTTAAGGCACTGAGCCTGATCAACGTGCTCGACGTGCGGCAGGGAGACGGCACCTACGCGACGAGCCTGGCGCCGTCGCTGCTGCTTGAGACGCTGAGCTTCGTCGTTGACTTTCATCGCGACGACACCGTGCTTGAGTTCTTCGAGGTGCGCCGCATCCTCGAGCCGGCCGCCACCGCGATGGCAGCGCTGCGGATGGCTCCCGAGCAGAAGGCCGAGCTGGGCCTGATCCTCGACGCCGTGACCGTGGCCTCGCCGGTCGACGACTTCGTCGCCACCGACCTGGAGTTCCACCGGAAGATCGCCCAGGGGGCCGGCAACTCGGTGCTGGCGTCGCTGGTGGAGAACATGGCGCTGCCGACAACCAGGGCGCGGGTCTGGCGGGGCATGACCGAGCCCGGGGCGCTGGAGCGCACGCTGGCCGAGCATCACGCCATCCACCAGGCGATCGTCCTCAGCGACTCCGAGCTGGCTCGCTCCTGGGCCACGGTGCACGTGGGGGGCATCGAGTCCTGGCTCCGCCAGACCCTCACCGACTGACCAACGGGTCGATTATCGATCGCCGTAGACGAGCGCACCGAAAAGGGCCCGCGATTAAGTCCACCGCTCGGCCGGCCCATGAGCAGAGGAAGCTGTCGCCGGGCGGTGCTGTCGCTGGCCCGTCACGTTGACCTGCACCTGTCGGCTGTGTAGGTCTTTTGCCCGCTGGGCGGAACCTTCCCTGCGCGTGCGCTGCGGCTTCGCGGCCGGCCGGCTCAGGAGCGGGGCGCTGTCCGGCTGGGTCGCCGGCGCCACTCCCAGCGGCGCCGCCGTTTCTCCTTCGGATGCATCAGGCGGACGGTCCCCCTGCCGCAGGACGCGCTGAGCTGTACCACGGGAAAGCCGGGAATCGGCTCTTCGAGGGTGCTCTTGACTGCGGCGCTCCTGCCTACCTGCCGTACGTCCAGACCCCGGGGAGCGATGACGGTGATCGATCCCATGCCGGTATCGACGATGATCTTGACATCCCAGTCATCGAACTCGGCCTCGGTTAGGTCAATGGTCACGGCGCCCATGCCCGTGCTGATCTTGGTGAGACGGCCTAGCTGCCAGCGGCCCTTGAGGCGAACGTCGTTCATCGAGGTGGAGATCTTCAGCGGTTCTTGACGCCGCCGTGCGGCCGGAGTGAATGCGACAGGGGGCGGCAGGCTGCGGACCACGCAGGCGAGGTCGGCATGGGTGCGGGCCCCCAGCAGCCCATCAAGGGCGGCCTCAAAGCGGTCCAGGTCCACCTTGCCGTCGGCCAAGAGTTCCTGCAGGACGTCGATCCCGCGCTGCCGCAGGTCCTCGGAGATCGGAGGCTCGGTCTCGGCCGGGAGCCTGTCATCGCTCACGCCAGCACGATAGCGCCGGATGCCCGTGCTGCTCTACGGCCGCCGTGACCACCGCCGCCTGCAGTTCGGGCAGCGGTCCAGGATGGCCTTGAGCCTGAACTGCTCGTCCCCGGCCAGGGTGCCAGGGCGCGGCAGAGCCAGTTCGTGACGTCCCGGCCGTGGGGCAGGGCCGGCGGCAAGGATGCCCTGGCGGCGCGCTGGCTGAGGTAGTCACGGACGGTGGGGTAGCTGCCGGCCTGGCCCATCGCCTTGACCTCGAGGAAGAGCCGCGTGGAGCTTGACTCCGGCCCGGCGGGTGGCGGTGCGGCTGAGCCTCCGGCCGGTGTGGTTCCGGCTGTTACTAGCCAGATGCGTGGACTTGCTCAAGCCGGTATGACCTGGTAGTAGCCGGCCGGGCCGCCGATCCCGCGGCCGGGCTCCTCCCGTAGCCACGCCTTGGCATGGCCGCCGATCCGCCAGCCCCGGATCGGCTTGCCGTTCCAGGCCGCCACGTGCGGATGAGTGACCTGGTGCAGGCAGCCCCACGCCAGCCGGGCCAGTTCAGGGAATCCTTCCCGGACCTCGGCAGGCTGGTCGGCGGGAAACCAGGCATAGGCGAGCCTGCCAGGGCGGATGGTTTCGCGGCCGGTCACGGGGACGTGACGGCCGTCAGGCAGGATCTCCCGCCCGTCGATAACATGAATTCCCCCGTGCAGGTACTGGATGAGCGGTCCCCGCAGAGCGGCCTCGCCGTCGGCTAGCCGCAGATACGCCTGGACGCCGTCGGCAGCCAGCACCTGAACGAGGTCAGCACCCCGGCAGCTCCCCGCGGGGGCAGACCACGCGGCCATGCCCTCGATCTTCGGAGCCAGCAACGCGCTGAAAGCCTCGACGTCCCCCGTCACCAGGAACGTCTCGGTGCTGCGGCTCTTCTTGCCTGCGTCATTAACCGGCATGGTCGCATCCTCGCAGACCCCACGGTCGCATTGCCCTGGGCTGATTACCAACGGCCTGATTCAGGCCAGGTCGTCCTGATGGCCGCCTCGCCCGGGGCTGGAGGCGGATGCCGCGAAGGGTTCAGAGCTGGTCATCTGGGTGGCCGGCTGCGGGTGGTGTCAGGATGGGCAGCAGGTGCGTGCAGATCGCGCGGCGTACGAACGGGCTCATCTTCAGTCCGTGCAGGTCGTCGAGGGGATGCACTGCCACCCCGGCTCCTTCGTGGAGGTCGATGTCCTCGGGGCGGTAGCTGCCGGTGATGTAGAAGAGGGAGACTTCCCGCCCGTCGCCTTCGTGGTCGGTCTCGGTGGTCAGGAACTCTGCGTTGGTGATGGTCAGGCCGGTTTCTTCCAGCACTTCCCGGTGCAGCGCTTGCTCGATGGTCTCTCCTTCTTCGACAGCGCCGCCGAATCCGGCCCAGCAGCCGGGGTTGGGGATGGACGGCTTGTCATCGCGAAGATGCATCAGCAGGCCGCTGTCGGTCACGATGAGCAGCATTGCCGCCTTGTGATCAGACATCCGGAATTTCTCCTGTCGGGATCGCGGTGCGGGTTACGGGTGCTGCCGGTGACGCCGTGCTCGGCCGCCGTCATCTTGCGAGGCCATGTCGACCGGATGGTGTCCATGGGCCTGCGGTGATCGTCTTGGTGCCGTCGATGACGGCCGACAGTGGAACACCTCGATGGTCTTGCCGAGCTGGGTGATCGCCCGCTCACACGCAGGACAGGCCAGCATGAGCGGAACATTAGCCAGACCGGTAAGACCGGCACATCACCCACCCGATCACAATACCGGGCAGACATTAGTGAGACCTAGGGGCCTGACGGGCAAGATTCTGTCCTGTGACAGTTTTCTCGGCCCAGCATGATGCCTCTGAGCTGGGCGGGCCTTTTTGCGTGGCAGAGCGAAGAGCCGAGTTCTGTCATTGAAGTTGGCCCGGGGGCACTTCCTGGCCTGGATTTGCCATTCATTCCGGCCCGTTGGGCTCTGGCTGGACCGGTGGTGCCGTGCTGACCGTGCCGTCCTCGGCGGCCATCCGGACCCGGGTGCCGACGATGCCGATAACGACAGCCGGCCGGCCGTCGGCCAGGATCGGTCACCGATTCCGACCCGCCGCCGAGTGCCGCTCACGAGGTCACGCTCGCATGCACGACGGCCGACATGCCCAGCGGTACCGTCAGGTCGGCATCGAGTTGCCGCTGCCACATCAGGTGGAACAGGACGGGCAGCACCCGCAGCCGGTCCACGGCCAGCTCAGCCTCGTCGGCCAGGAGCCGCCCGCCGTCGAAGGCATCCAGCAGGACCGCGGCGACCTCCGGGCTCAGGCACCGCCGGTGCCGGTAACCAGGCCGCCGCCTTGCAGGCCTCCCGGGTGACCGCGAAAGTCTGCGCGTCCCGCTCCGGGATCCGGTCATCGGGACGGACATCGACGACCACGGCACTCCCGTCATGCCGACGGGCGAAGAAGCCCGGCGCGTGACGCCGGCAACGGCCACCCTCGTCCCGCCAGCAGCCGGAACGGCTGCGCCGCCGCCGTCACCTCCGGGTCGAAGTCCATGAGCATGAGATCCCGTTCCAGCCACGACGGCAGAGGCTGACGCTGCCAGGAACCATCGGGAACCCGGAACTCCACCTCGAACCGTTCACCTGCCGCATCCGCCGCGACAGCCACCCCCGTCACCAGGCCGCCCAGCCGTCACAAGACCCACGAGCGGGCCTGTCTCGGGGCGGGCGTTCATGGGACGATGCAGACGATGAAACGGGACAATGAGTTCTTTGACGCGCTGGAAGGCCACGGTGACGTTCCGGCCGCTGCGGTAACGCTGGGCTGGGAACTTGTCAGCGTGGATCCCGATGAAGGAACCATCGAGGTCGCATTCACCGCGGACGAACGGTTCCTCAACCCGGCCGGAGCAGTGCAGGGCGGGTTCGTCGCAGCGATGCTGGATGACACCCTCGGCCCGGCCCTCGTCGCGACCCTGGAGAGGGGACAGTTCGCCCCGACGGCCGACCTTCATGTTCAGTTCCTGCGCCCGGCCCGGCCTGGCAGGCTTACCGGCAAAGGCCGGATCGTGCGGCGCGGGAAGAGCATCGCGTTCCTCGCTGGAGAACTGTCTGACTCCGCGGGCAACCTCGTGGCTGTCGCCACGGCGACAGCCACGATCCAGACCGGCGCGTTGCGGAAGGCCTGACGCCGCATGGCGGCCAACCATAATGACAAAGCCAAGAAACGGGCCGTCTTTATTGACAAAGAGCGAACTTAACTGCCACAGGACAGATTCGCTCAGATCGGGACTATCGCAGGGCATGATCGGTAGTGGCGAGAACTGACCGCACTTGGGGTACATGGCCGGGCCGCGTTACGGCAGGGGCGGTGGCGCGCGATCAGGAAAGGTGGTGCCGATGGAGTCCAGACAGGGCCCGGAGTCCCGTGGCGGGAGCACTCCTGATGGCCGTGAGCTGGAAGGCCGTGCCTGGCTCGCGGCGCTGCCTGGCGAGCTTGCCCCGCAGCGGCGCGTCATGGCCGGCCTGGTCGACCGGTGCGAGGCCTGGCCGGTGGCGTTGTCGCTGCTGGTCGGTTGCTCGCTCGGCCGCGGCGCGGCGGACGCGCTTTCCGACATTGATGCCGCGCTCGGCGTTGACGCCGAGCGCGGCGAGGCTGGCTCCGGAAGAGTGGGGACCGCAGCGGCGATGGTGGTGGCGTCCTTGCCTGAGCTGGGCGCGCTCGTCCAGGTGCTACGGCACCGCACCGGGCCCGATATCCAGCACGCCCGGCGGATCTTCGCCCAGTTCGCCGACGGCACCCAGCTCGACCTGGCGATCGTGGCCCAAGCCGAGATCGACGCGCGCCGCCACGCCGGCGGCGCGCCGGACTTCATCCCGCTGTACCAGGCACCCGCTCAGCGGGCCAGGCACCCGCTCAGCGGGCCTCTCGGGAACCAGGGCACCAGGTGCCGACTAGCGGCGCCGCATCCGGCAGCGAGCCGCTGGCCGCCTACGCGGTCACGGGCGACCAGGTCAGGGAGTGGGCTTTCCACGGCTGGTGCGCGCTGATCGACACCGACAAGTACCTGCGGCGAGGCTCGCTGTGGGAAGCCCACAGCCGACTGCACGAGGCACGCCACCGCATCTGGGTCCTGTGGGCGGCGGCACACGGCGCGCTCTACCCGTGGCACGGCTTGTCTCAGGTCCTCGACCACGATCCCCGGAACCTGCCTCCGGGCATCGAGTCCACCGTCGCCGGCCTCGACGCAGCCGACCTGCGCCGGGCCGCCCGCGCGAGCACGACAGTACTGACCACAGCCAGCGAGGCGGCCGCCTGCCGATACCCGGCCGCCTCCCCGTGGCGATGGCCGCCTATGTCACCCGCACTCTCTCCCGCGAACCCTGATCGCGGTTGTCGGGAACGAAACCACCCTCCCGCACAGATGAGCCAGTTATGAGCGTCAGCGGGGCGGCGCTACCGCCGCGCCAAGCGGAGCACAACGGAGCCGGTCAAGGCGGCCAGGCTTGACACATGACGCTCGCCACCGACAACGGCTCAGGAAAGCCGACGGCAGGCTGGCTCGTCCTGGGGCTCTCGGCGGGCTTGAGGTATGACGCCAAGAGCGTGATCAGGGCCGCTCCCAACGACGAGTGCAGCGCCGTCAGACCCAGCGCCGGGACCTGCCACACCATGGCATCGAAGTTCTGGCGTCGCGCCGCCACCACCTGGTACTGCGCTAGCCGCACGTCATGCGGGAGCTCTTGCCGGGCCTGGCTGGCTGGCGCTGATTCTTTTTGCTCCATGGAAATAGCAAAGCACAAGAGGACAAAAACGCTGGTCAGCCGGTCACAGGCCTCGCCTCGGCGCCGCTCCGCGAACTGGTTGCGGCGCCACAACTGCTGATCGCGCCCGGAGCCTACGACGCGCTGACCGCGGCTGGCGGAGAAGGCATTCGACTACCACACGACCGTTCCGCGTGATCTGCGCCGTTTGACGTCACCCTCGACCCGGTGGCCATGAACATGCGGCCGTACCGCCGGCTGCGGGCCCGGGCGGCTGGCCGACCTGGCGCACGACGCCGACGCCAAGGCGGCCGGGCGGCCCGGCCCGGCCGCCCGCGCGTCAGTCGCCCGCAGCCCGGAGTTTCCCCCAGATGCGGGTGATGGCGGCGATGTCATCGTCGTCGAGTGGGTCGGTGAAGTACTTCCGGACGGCTTCTTCGAAGGTCTGGGAGACCTCGGCAGTGTAACGACGTCCTTCGTCGGTGAAACTGATCAGAGAGATCCGCCCGTCGGCCTGGTCGGCGCCACGTTGCAGGTACCCGGCGTCAATGAAGTTCTGCACCAGGCGGGACGCGCGGGTCGGGCTGACGCTGACGAGCCAGCTGGCCAGCGCGCGGACCGGCTGGGGCTCGCGGTCCTTCAGCCGGCACAGGATCTCGGCCGCGCTGAAAGAAATCCGGTGCCGCTCCATGAGCACCGCGTCGATCCGGGCGGTCACTGCCTCGTGCGCGCACAGCAGCGCGAACCAGGCGTCCTCCTGGTCTTGGGAGATGATTTCGGCCCTGGCCGGGGGCCGTTCCAGATTCCGCATGACCCGATAATAGCAGAAACGTGCCTGTGAATTTGAGTGCGAGCGCACGCATCTGCTACAGTGCAGGCATGGGTTCATTCACACGCAAGACACCCGAGAACGAAGCCCAGGCGGCTGTGGGCAGCGCGCCGGGTGCGGGCGCGTCAGCTGACCCGCGCTACGAGCTCTGCTGCTGAAGGTGGCCACGATGCGCGTCATCGTGACCGGGGGACTGCTGCTGTGCGGCGCCGGCGCGGTGCCGCTCACCCAGGCGACCGCGGCGACGCCGTATGCCGAGCGGATGCTGCCCGGCCTGATCGTGCAAGGGGCCGGCATCGGGTCGGCCGCCGTGGTGGCCATCGGGATCGGGCAGCACGGCGTCGCACCGCGCCGCGCCGGCACCGCCACTGCGGTCAGCGCCGCCGTGCACGGCTCCGTCGGCGGAGCCCGCTGGGCCTGACCCTGGCACAAACGGCACGAGCCAAAGACCGACAACCAGGAAGAGAGTGGTCGGGCAGTCAACCCCTTCTGCCTCGACTACGGAAAGAAGGCGAGTCCGCCATGTCGAAATTGGATGGCAAGGTCGCGGTGGTCACCGGAGCGACTTCCGGGATGGCGCTGGCGACGGCCACACTGTTCGCAGCCGAAGGCGCCCAGGTGTTCATCACCGGGCGGCGCAAGGAAAAGCTGGACGAGGCGGTGGCCGCGATCGGCCACAATGTGACGGGCGTGCAGGCCGACTCCGGCGATCTGGATGACCTCGCCCGCCTGGCCGAGACCGTGCGGGAACAGCAAGGACGGGTCGACGTCCTGTTTGCCAGCGCTGGCATCGGCTCGGTGTCCGAACCACTGGGCAGCGTCACCCCGGAGTCGTTCGACACCGTGGTAGGCGTCAACTTCCGAGGCACCCTGTTCACCGTCCAGCATTTGCTGCCGTTGATGAGCGAGGGCGCCTCGATCATCCTCAACGGCACGACCAGTGCGACCAAAGGCATCCCCGGTGCTGGGGTGTACTCGGCCAGCAAGGCGGCCCTGCGATCACTTGCCCGCACCTGGGCTGCGGAACTGAAGGACCGCAGTATCCGGGTGAACGTCATTAGCCCCGGCTCGATCGAGACTGCGCTCTTCGCCACCGTCCCACCCGAATTCCGCGAGCAGATCATCTCCGGCATCCCCCTGGGACGGCTCGGGACCAGCGAGGAAATCGCGGCCGCCGCGCTGTTCTTCGCCTCCGCGGACGCCAGCTTCGTCACCGGCGCCAACCTGGTCGTCGACGGCGGCTTTAGCCACATCTGAGGGCACTGGTCTGACTGCTCGGATCGGACGGCTCAGCGTCCGGACCCACTCGTTCCTTCGTTCCACCACTACAGAAAGAGAGTCCTCATCATGAGCAGCATCAGCTTCATCGGCCTGGGGGGCATGACCCGCGCCATAGGCGCCCGCGCGGTCGAGGGCGGTAACGCCGTCGAGGTCATCGGCCGCGACGCGGCCAAGGCCAAGGACCTGGCCACCGCGCTCGGCGACCGCGTCACGGCCGGGACATTCGGCACCGTCCCGGCCGGCGACATCGTCATCCTCGCCGTGCCGTACGCCAGCGCCGTGCCGGTTGTCGCCCAGTACGGGGACGCGCTGGCAGGCAAGGTCATCATCGACATCTCCAACACCTTCAACGCCGACGCCACCGGGCTGGTCACCCCTGACGGCACTTCCGGCGCGCAGGAGATCGCCAAGGCCGTCCCGGCGAGCGCGCACGTCGTGAAGGCGTTCAACACCGTCTTCGGCCACGTCCTGGCCCAGGGCCACCCGCTGGACGTGCTCTTCGCCGGCGACGACGCGCGGGCTAAGGCGAGCGTGTCGGCGTTCATCGAGAGCCTCGGGCTGCGCCCGCTGGATGCCGGCGGCCTGGAGACGGCGCGCTGGCTGGAAGGGACGGGCCTGCTGATGATGGGCCTGGCCCGCCACGGCGTGGGGGGCTTCAACTTCACCCTCGGCGTCAACCTTCCCGGCTGAGCGCACCCGCGCCCGCCTGGCCGAGACCGTGCGGGAACAGCAAGGACGGCTCGATGTCCTGTTTGCCAGCGCCGGCATCGGCTCGGTGTCCGAACCGCTGGCAGCGTCACCCCGGAGTCGTTCGACACCGTCGTGGGCGTCAACTTCCAAGGCACCCTGTTCACTGTCCAACATCTGCTGCCGTTGATGAGCGAGGGCGCCTCGATCATCCTCAACGGCACGACCAGCGCGACCAAAGGCACCCCCGGTGCTGGGGTGTACTCGGCCAGCAAGGCGGCCCTGCGATCGAGCCAGGCCACGACCCGGCATAGCAGTACGGCTACATCAGCGGGAAACTAGCAACGCTCCGGCCGCGAACGGCAGCGAGCTTGATGCTGGATCGTGCTGGACACCCAGTACGGGGCCGCTGAGAAGCCTCGCACTTCTCTTGCCGCTGTCATAGTGCATCATCGACCCATGGACGAGGGTGAGCGCCACGAAGATCGGCCGGGCAAAGCCAGTGCTGAGATAGAACGTATCGTGCAAGTATTGTCGCTTGAGTACGACACACTGCGCGACGAGATCCTAGTGCGCTTAACGGCGCGCTATCAGTTTGTGGGATTCGTGACCGGCGCGGCAGGACTTATTGGCGCTGGGATTGGGCTGTCTAGCTACGGCGTTAAGACGTGGATTCTAGTCGGGTTGGCCACCTCGGTCGTCGCAGCGGGTGTCTGGGGTTACGTCCTTATGCGGTATCAAAACATACGCCTATCGGCACGAGTTGCCTTGCTGGAGCGCAGGATCAACGACTTGGTGCATGCCGAGCCAGGCTATCCGAGGCTCCTCAGCTGGGAAACTGATCAGCAAGGCATGCCTCTGGTCGTCGGTCCCTTTTCCCTGATCCGTAAATTCGGCATGTTGATGCAGGTGGTTAACAGGAACGCAGCCCAGCCAAGCGGCCCAGAGCATCCGACGCGCCTAGAGAACTAGGAGTGCAGGACCGGCGCTCTCCGGCGCGACGCCCTGTGCACAAGTCCGACACTGAGCAGTCCTGTCTGTGACCTGACTTCGGCCAAACTGGTGCGCAAGTCGGCCCTGTCTTGGGCCACGATCTGACCGTTAGCGACTCTGCAATGAGCTGCCCCGCGGGTTGGCGCTCGACTCGGATGAAGTTGCGCGCGTGACTAATCCGCGGCCGCAGAGTGGCAGGGTGCCGTATGCGCGGGCGCGGAGAGCAGGTAGACGCGGCTGCTGAGCTTGCCAATCATGCGGTGGAGCTCCGGCGGTGCACCGAGGCGGGAGCATGGCGCATCAGCAGCAGCCGCCGAAGGCGGACTCCGCGGGTCGCCAGACCCGCCAGCCCTTGCTGGCGCAAGAGGTACCGCAATCCGCGCCGACGCCCAAACGCTATTGTCGCCCAGTGCCCGCCACGCGGTTCGTCGTGCAGTTGCATGACGCGACGACGCTCCACTTCGACCTGCGCATCAAGGTCGGCGAGGTTCTGCGCTCCTGGGCCGTCCCGAAGGGACCCTCGCTTGATCCCGCCGTGCGCCGCCTGGCCGTCCCGGTCGACGATCACGACCTGTCGGCCGGTGAGTTCGAAGGGGTGCATGAGAGACAACTGCGTGGCAGCGGCGCCGTGATCATCTGGGACGAGGGATCCGCCGAGGTCACCCGTGACGAGCCGGACCACGTAACATTCACCCTGCACGGCAGCAAGCTCGCCGGAGGCTTCGCCCTGACCCGCACAGGCGAACGCCGGTGGATCCTGGTTAAGACCAGGGACGCCTCAGCGCGGCCGGGCTCGGACATCGTCGCGGAACAGCCAGCTAGCGTGCGCACCGGAAGAACCTGGCAGGAGGTCGCTGCAGGGCAGACCGGGCCCACCAAGAACAGGTGAAGGGCACACGCCGCGAGGGCCCGGCTTCCGCGCGGGGCCAATGCTGCGTTCCGCGCCGGTGACCAGCGCAGTCTTGCCACTGAGATCAGTTGTCACCACGGTCTCCTTAGTTACTTGCGGGACGGCAACGCCGCGCCGCCGCGGCAGCCTGAACCAGGGGCACGAACAAGCTGCCTGTTGGTTCGCGATGGATCCCCGTCTCGCGGGATCGTCTGCCTCTCAACGGCAGCCGCGGGCGGTGTCTTACCTCTTCGTCGCGCAGAGGTGCCGGAGGACAAGCCTTGGTGGCCGGGCAACGCGCGGGCAAGCGGATCGCAGCCGGGCTGTAACGCCGCGCGCCCTGCGCGGACTGAGGGATGAGCGAGGAAACCGACCTCGTATATCAGTATGGAGGGAACGGATGAAAGTTCTGGATGCCCGCGCAACGCGGGCAGCCAGGGGTCTGCCTGGCGTTACGCAGGTGCGATCCTGGCGGTGGGCCGTGGTGGCGGCCGGCCTGGTCGCGGCAGGTGCCGCCCTGGCTGTGCCCGCGGCAGCGTCGGCGAGCGCGTCCGCGGTAGTCGGACACGTCTACCTGGACGACAACACGGCAGGAACGAACACGATCGCCGCCTTTGACCGGGGCGCGGACGGGACGCTGACCGCCGAGCCCGGGTCGCCGTTCAGCGCCGGCGGCGCAGGCACCAGCGCCGGCCTGGCTTCCCAGGGCGCGATCCAGCTGGCCGCGGGCGGCAGGCTGCTGCTCGCTGTCGATGCAGGCAGCAACCAGATCTCGGTGCTGCGGGTCGAAGCCGACGGCGCGCTGCGCACGACTGATGTGGTGTCGTCAGGAGGCGTTCTGCCCGTGAGCATCGCGGTGCATGGCAGCCTGGTCTATGTCGCTAACGCCGGCCCGGCCGACACCAACTACACCGGCTTCCGGCTGCGCCCGTGGGGCGTGCTGACGCCCATCGCCGGTTCCACGGTGGCCCTGCCAGCCGATGCCCAGCCCGGTGACGTGCTGTTTAACTTCACCGGCACGAAGCTGATCGGCACGCGCGTCGGAACGTCGCAAATCGACAGCTTCACTGTGGGGTGGAACGGCCTGCTGACCGCAGCTCCAGGTTCGCCGTTCACAGCTCAGGGTCTAGGCCCGTTCGGCAGCGAGTTCCGGCCGACCAATCCCGGCCAGTTGTTCGTCACGAACGCACATAACGGTACGAGCCTGGGCACGGTGTCGGCGTTCGCAGACTCACCCGCCGGGACGCTCACCCCGATCGGCGACTCTCCGTACGCCGACCAGCAGACAGCGCCCTGCTGGCTGATCATTAGCCCCAACGGCGAGTACCTGTTCGCGGTAAACACCGGGTCGGGCACCATCTCCCGGTACACCATCGCCCCGGACGGCGAACTGACCCTGCTGGGCAGCACCACCGTCGCTGCGACTGGCGGTGTCGGCGCCACCGACCCAGGAATGAGCCCGGACGGGCGGTTCCTCTTCGTGAACGAGAGCCGCATCGCATCAGTGGGCGCCTTCGCAGTGAGCGGCGGCAGCCTGGCCGAACTGCCGAGCTCTCCGACCGCCCTGCCAGCAGGCGCCACGCCAGCTGGCATCGCGGTGAGCTAGGCGAGTCAGCCGCACATCAACCGACGGCCCAGGAGTCCTCCCTGGGCCGTCGGCATTAACTGGTCAGAGCCCAGCGGTCTCGGTTGTTGCAGAGATCCCGCCTGCGACGGGGCTGGCGAGGGCCGCGCTGCCAGTTAGCGGCTGGTCACTGCCCTGGCCCGGGGATCTCCACGGTCACCTCGGTCAGGGTCTTGCGCTGCAGGTCGGGTACTTCCGCGTCGGCGGCGGGGTAGCCGACCGGGAACAGGATGTAGGGCCGCTCGGTGGGCGGGCGGTGACAGATCTCGTTGAGAAAACCCATCGGATTGGGGGTGTGGGTGAGCGTGCTGAGCCCCATCCGGTGCAGCGCGGCAATGAAAAAGCCGCACGCGATGCCCGCGCTCTCGCTGACGTAATAATTCTTCCGCCTGCTGCCGTCCGCCATGATGGTGGACTTCTCGGCGAAACAGATTACGATCCACGGCACCACGTCCAGGTAGCCCTTGTCCGATGTGGTCTCCAGCCTTTCCAGGGCAGCCCGCCATGCCGGGGGCAGCCGCCCGCCCTCGTAGTTCTGCCGCTCCTCCTCCTCTGCGGCTACCCGGATCTGGTGCCTGATCTGCGGGTCGCCGATCACCGCGAACTTCCACGGCTGGAAGTGCGCGCCCGACGGCGCGGTGTTGGCGCACTCGATCGCCAGGTCGATGCAGGCGCGCGGGACCGGCTGCTCGCTGAAGAACCTCACGCTGCGGCGACTGTCCAGGAAGTCGCGGAACTCCCGGCCGCGGCGAAGCATGTCCGCTTCCGGGTACTGGTCGGGCCGATAGGCCACGAAGGGGTACCGATGCTGGCGTCCGGAGGGAACGGGCATGGCTGGCTCCCGGCTGACTGGATCAGACAACTGATAGAACGCATCATCGCCGATAGCCGCCATCGGACTGAACCGAACTGGGTCGAGAGCGACTGCGAGTTGGAGTTTTGTTCGGTACCCATGAAAAGGCCGCCCGCTAGTGACGCGCTACGTTTCGGTGTCATGTCCCTCGTCGGCCTGCCATTGCCGGTACAGGCGGATGAATTGCCTCCGGGCGTGCGGAGTCAAGTCATCGGGCGTGATGTTCCCGGCCAGCATGATAAGCGCGCGCATCTGGGCTAGGTACTCGGGACAGTTCGGGCATCGGGCCAGGTGCGCCTCGAACCGGCGCCGCTGCCCCTGGGACAAGGCGCCTTCGAGATAATCAGTGACAAGTTCAACAGCCTGCTGGCAGACCAGCTCGCGGCGAGACCGGATCCTCACGCGAACCGCCGGGTCCTGCCGAACTCAGACTCGAGGACCTGGCGCAGCTTGCCGCGACCGCGGTGCAACAGCACGCGCTGGTTAGCGGGGCTAATGTCGAGGACAGCGCAGGCTTCATCGCTGCTCAGGCCCTGTACGTCACGCAAGGTTACGACTTCTCTCTGCCGTACTGGAAGGTCGTCGATCGCCGTCAGGATCCGGGCCGCCATCTTGGCCGCTATCAACCTGTCGTCGGCCTTGTCAGCCCAGGGCTCGGGTCGCACCAGCCAGTTCCCATACGCGTCGAACCTGGAAGCCTCGGCCACCGGTTCCAAATCGTCCATAGGGACGGTCCGGCGCTCTCGGACCCCGGCGCTGATAGCCCGGTTTACCAGGATGCGGAAAAGCCACGTACGAAACAATGAGCGGTGGCCGAACCCGGTGATACCTCTTAGCATTCCGAGCCACGCTTCCTGTACCACTTCCTCCGCCACTGCCCTGCTTGGCACATAGCCGATGGCTATTGAAAGCATCGCAGCATGGTATTTCTCCGC
>Ga0335072_10003041_pt1 | contig 25502 bp, 18 predicted proteins | sample Lox_Sample_21_FD_206725 | JGI IMG/M metagenome (GOLD analysis project Ga0335072, IMG submission 206725) | Soil microbial communities from Loxahatchee National Wildlife Refuge, Florida, United States - Lox_Sample_2.1 | ecosystem: Environmental > Terrestrial > Soil > Wetlands | place: USA...
TGGTAAATCCGCTTTTGCCCGGACTTGTGCGGCCCTCCCAAATTCCGATTTTTTCGCTCAGGGCATCCATTGCGTTTATGCTTAATCCGCTCTTGTCAGGAGGAGTGTGGCTTTGACGAAAACAGTGATACTTCTGGGGACGTCGCATCGCGTGCAAGGGGCGGAAAAGGGACTGGCGCAACTCGAGGACCTGGATTACGAAAAACTGGTGAACCAACTTTGGCAGACCTATGCGGTCGACTTTGTTTTCGAAGAAGCCACTGGGCTTGGTCCTACCTTTGCCGAAAAATTCACTTTGAAGAAAATTGGGCCGAATCGCTATAAAGACATTGATCCGAGCGCGGCAGGCCGCAAGAAGCTAGGAATTCCCGCCGAGACCGGCAAGCATTATTGGATTGGCGACTTGAACCTGGATGGTCATTGGGGTTTCAGCAGGGAAGAATTCATCGACGTGCATGAGACCCGCGAGCACCTGTGGCTGCCCTGTATCCGCGAGCAAGAATTCACCAAAGCCTTGCTGATCTGTGGACAGTCGCACCTGCTGAGCTTTGCGTTTCGCCTGAAGGGCGAAGGGTTCGACGTGAAAGCCTACTCGTACATGCCGTATGCACTGCTTGCCCGTCCGCTCTAACAGTGGCACAGGGACTCTTGCCTGTGCTGAGAGTTTGGTAGTCAGCCCCAAGAGCACAGGCAAGAGTGCCTGTGCCACGAGCAGCTCCGCCTAAATTCGAGGAAGTTTGTTTACAAGGGCGGGAAAATATGGCAATACAAAGTAAACGTTTTCTTGTTCGCCCACTGGGAATTTGCGGAAAACTCGGTTCTTCAGGAGGCCGGAGCTTTCAGCCCCCGCGTGAGTCGCAGAAAATAGGTTGGGCCTCAGCCCCTGAAGAATCTTCGTCCGGATTTTTCCGCGAGCGGTAAAGCCGGCTTTGCGTTGCAAGTAACAGCTCGGAACAGCGGCGTAACGCCGCTGCTACAGGAGAGTCGCGGATGTTTCTTACATTGGTTGGCCGGAACTGCTCCGGTTTGTTGGGGAAGAAATCCCGGTTGGTTAGAAACGCGCTGATCCTTGGCGTGGCCCTCTTAGTGATAGTGGCTACGGCGCAGCCAGTTGGCGCGCAAAAAGTGGAACTCTTGGTGGATGCCTCGAAGCCCGGCGCAAAGATCGACCGGAACATTTTTGGGCAGTTCGCCGAGCATCTCGGGCACGGCATCTATGACGGCATCTGGGTGGGACCGGATTCAACGATCCCGAATACGCGCGGAATCCGCAACGATGTGGTGGCGGCGCTGAAAACGATCAAGGTGCCCAACGTGCGGTGGCCTGGCGGCTGTTTCGCCGATGAATACCACTGGCGCAAGGGCATCGGCCCGCAGCGCGCGGTGACGCTGAATCCCAACTGGGGCGGCGTGATTGAGCCCAACACGTTCGGAACCAATGAATTCATGGACTTCCTTGATCAGATTGGCGCGGAAGCGTATGTCTCCGTGAATGTTGGTTCCGGCACGCCACAGGAAGCGGCCGAATGGCTGGAATACATGACCACGGCCCAGCCGACGACACTGGCCAAACAGCGCGCGGCCGACGGGCATCCGGCGCCGTACAAGGTGGGCTTCCTCGGCATTGGCAATGAGAGTTGGGACTGCGGTGGAAACATGACCGCCGAGTACTACCTGAGCCAGCTGAAGATCTACAGTCACTTCGTCCGAAACTTCAATCCGGCGCAGCAAGAGAAACAACAGATGCTGAAGATCGCTGTAGGCCCGGGAGGCGACGATCCGCGCTTCGTTGATTGGACCCAAACGATCATGAAGGCGTATCAGCGACACTCGTGGAGTTGGGACATCAACGGGCTTTCGATGCACTCCTACACGGTAGGGAAGTGGCCGCCATCGTATGCGTCGGTGGGCTTCGGAGAGACCGAGTACGCGCAGATCCTGAAGTACACCTTGGACATGGAGGAGTTGATCGACAAGTATTCGGCGATCATGAACGAATACGACCCGCAGAAGAAAGTCGCGCTGGTGGTGGATGAGTGGGGCGCGTGGTATGCGCCGTTGCCCGGCAGCAATCCGGGCTTCCTGGTGCAGCAGAACAGTTTGCGCGACGCTATCCTGGCGTCGCTGAATCTGAATATTTTTGCGCGCCATGCGGATCGCGTGCGTATGGCGAACATCGCGCAGATGATCAACGTGCTGCAGTCGATGATTATGACCGACAAAGAGAAGATGGTGCTGACGCCAACCTACTACGTCTACAAAATGTACGTGCCGTTTCAAGATGCCACTTTCGTGCCGGTCACTTTCGATGCGGGGGTCTACACGTACGGGGACGTTACGCTGCCGCGGTTAGACGCGATTGCCGCAAGGGACACCGCCGGGAAATTGTGGCTGGCGATCACCAACGTCGATCCCAACCACACCGCAGAGATCGAGGTGAGCTTTGCCGGTACGAGCGCCAAGTCGGCCGCGGGAGAAACGCTGACTGCGCCCAAGGTGGACAGTGTGAACACATTCGACGCGCCGAACACCGTCGTGCCCAGGCCCATCACAGCGAACGTGCAAGGCGCCAAGCTGACGCTGAAGGTCGAGCCCAAGTCGGTGACCGTCGTTTCCATCGTGCAATAAAGCCATCGTGCGCCAAGATTTCGTGCAGTACGTTTTAGCTGTACAAAGAAGTGGTGTGTTGCCGTTTTTTGGGGAGAGGCCCATGCGAACATCCAGTCTGAAAATGCTTGTTGCGGTTGCCGCGTTCTTGATGGCCGGCCATTTATGCGCGCAAGACTCCGGTCAGCCGGCCTATCTGAATCCGGCCTTGCCGGCGGAGCAGCGCGCCGCGGACTTGGTACACCGGATGACCGTGGAGGAAAAGGTTACGCAGTTGACGAACCAGTCGCGCGCTATCCCGAGGTTAAATGTGCCGGCGTACAACTGGTGGAGCGAGGCGCTGCATGGAGTGGCCAGCAGCGGAACCACCGAGTTTCCCGAACCGGTCGCCCTGGCAGCCACATTTGATAGCGATGCAATCCATCGTATGGCTGTCGACATCGGCATCGAAGGACGCATTAAGTATGTGCAGTTTGAACGCGCAGGCCACCACCGTGCTCAAGAGGGTCTGGATTTCTGGGCGCCCAACATCAACATTTTTCGCGATCCGCGCTGGGGACGCGGGCAGGAAACCTACGGTGAAGATCCGTTCTTAACCGCGCGCATGGGCGTTGCGTTCGTCACCGGAATGCAGGGTGACGATCCGAAATATTATCGGGTCATTTCCACCCCGAAACACTATGCGGTCCACAGTGGGCCGGAGCCCACGCGGCACACCGCCGACGTGCAAGTGAGCAAGCACGACGAACTGGATACCTATCTGCCGGCCTTCCGGGCAACCGTGACGGAGGCGAAGGCAGGCTCGGTGATGTGCGCGTACAACAGCGTGAACGGGCAACCCGCGTGCGTAAACGAGTTTCTGCTGCAGGACCAATTGCGCGGCAAATGGAATTTTCAAGGCTACGTGGTGTCGGATTGCGGCGCGATCGTCAATATCTTTCGCGACCATCACTTCACCAAGACCCAGCCCGAGGCCTCGGCGCTGGCGATCCAGCGCGGTATGGACAACGAGTGCCTGAATTACGCGGACATCAAGGAGGATACGGATTATAAGCCGTACCTCGACGCATATAAGCAGGGCTTTCTGAAAGAGAGCGACATCGATACGGCGCTGATCCGCCTATTCACCGCGCGCATCAAACTCGGCCTGTTTGATCCGCCAGAGCTGGTGCCGTACACCAAGATCGACGAGAACGAACTGAACAGCCCGGAGCATCGCGAATTGGCGCGCGAACTGGCGAACGAGTCGATGGTGCTGCTGAAGAACGGCGGAACGCTGCCGCTGAGAAAAAGCGGCGTCAAAATTGCCGTGGTGGGCCCGCTGGCCGATCAGACTCGCTATCTGCTGGGCAATTACAACGGCAGGCCGACACATATCGTTTCCGTGCTGGAAGGAATGAAAGCGGAGTTTCCCGATGCGCAGGTCACCTTCGTGCCCGGAACGCAGTTCTTGCGCAATGAAGGAGACGTCGTACCGGCATCGTTTTTCACCACGCTGGAAGGCCGGCCCGGGCTGACGGAGGAGTTTTCCATCGGAGAGATGTGGGGGCCTCAGCGGACGGTCTTGGCGGAACGCCCGGCGACCAACGTCGATTTGAAAGCGCAGGACATTCCTCCAGAAGCTTCCGGCAAATATCCGCTACGCGTGGAGTGGTCCGGTTTCCTCACTCCCACGGAGACGGCAGACTACACCGTCGGGGTGCGCGTGCAAGGTGGGTACGCCAGAGTCGATCTCGATGGCCGAACCGTCGCGCATGGCTGGGTCGGCAGCGACGAGGCGCCAGAGGCGAGAGTCGGTCATGTTCACCTGGAACAAGGGAAAAAGGTGTACGTGAAGGTTGGTTACGGACAAAACATCGCCGGACCAATGCAGGCGCAGTTGATTTGGTCGAAGTACGATCCCAAGCCAAACCCTGCGGCCGTGGAGTCGGCAAAGAATGCAGACGTAGTCGTGCTGGTCTTGGGCATTACCAGCGACTTGGAAGGCGAAGAGATGCCGGTCAGCGAAGAAGGATTCAAGGGAGGGGACCGGACGAGCATTGATCTCCCGAAGCCGGAGGAGGACTTGCTCGAAGCGGTATCGACAACCGGCAAACCCGTTGTAGTCGTGCTTGCAAACGGCAGTGCGCTGGCGGTGAACTGGGCCAAGAAGCATGTGAACGCCATCCTCGAATCTTGGTATCCGGGCGAGGAGGGCGGAGCGGCGATCGCGGAAACACTCTCCGGCAAAAACAATCCGGCCGGCCGTCTGCCCGTCACGTTCTACACCGGGATCGAGCAGTTGCCTCCGTTTGACGATTACGCGATGAAGGGGCGCACGTACCGCTATTTCGAAGGCCAGCCGCTCTATCCGTTTGGCTACGGACTCAGCTACACGACGTTCGCGTATCGCGGGCTGCGATTGGCGAAAAAGACGATTCATGCGGGCGACCCTCTGACCGCCGAAGTGACTGTCACCAACACCGGAAAGCGCGAGGGCGACGAGGTCGTGCAGCTTTACGTCACGTTTCCGAACGTCCCAGGAGCGCCGCTCCGTGCTTTGCGTGGATTCCAGCGCGTACATCTGAAAGCAGGCCAGTCGCAAAAGGTGAGCTTCGAACTGAAAGACCGGGATCTCAGCATGGTTAGCGAAGCGGGCGAGCCGATCATCGCGGAAGGCAAGTACTCGGTGTCGATCGGTGGCGGACAACCAAACACCGGCGCGCCCACGGTGGCGGGAACCTTCCAGGTGCAGGGAACCAAGACGCTCCCGGAATAGCGCGCCGGGGACAACGTCCGTTCCATTGCATGGTGGTGCGCATGCTCGAGGCGAAGCGAGGGTACCGATGCGAATAACAAAAGTGTTTTGGCTAATGGCGCTGGGGGCCGTTGTTGGAGCGCCGCGCGTCGGCGCGCAAGTGCAGACCCAGGTGCCTGCGGTGGTTCCTGGCGCGAAGCCCGTGACCGTGGAACATATCCAGGTTCCCGGGGAAGCGCTGGAAGGCAATTTGGAAGGAAACGCAGTCGACCGCGATGTCTTTGTGTTCTTGCCCCCCAGCTACAGCAAGGAAAAGTCGCGCCGCTACCCGGTGGTCTATGCGTTGCACGGTTATTTCATCGGAGCCGAGCAATGGACGCATGAAATCCATGTGCCGCAAACGATCGAAGGCGCGTTCGCACTGGGAGCGAAAGAGATGATCGTGGTTTTGCCCGACTCGAAGACGGTCCACAACGGGTCGATGTATTCGAGTTCAGTGACCACTGGGGATTTTGAGGAGTTTATCGCTCACGACCTGGTTGCCTATATCGATGCGCATTACCGAACGATTCCCAAACGGGCCAGCCGCGGATTGGTGGGTCACTCCATGGGCGGCTATGGCGCAACGCGCATCGGCATGAAGCATTCCGATGTGTTTGGCAGCCTGTACATCATGAGCCCGTGTTGTTTATCCGCGCGACCCGCTGCGTCGTTTAAACCCGAGGATGAACAGGGACTCGAAGCGGTCAGGACGCCGGAAGATTCGGCCAAGCTGGGATTTTTTCAACGAGCTCAATTGGCCAGCGCCGCGGCGTGGTCTCCCGACCCGAAGAACCCACCACTTTACCTGGACCTTCCCACGAAAGACGGCGTAGTGCAGCCCGACGTTCTGGCGAAATGGGCGGCCAACGCGCCGCTGGCTTTTATGGACCAATACATCCGAAGCCTGCGCCAATATCGTGCCATCGCGATGGATGTGGGTGATCAAGACGGTCTGCGAGTCGACACCGCCAAACTACACGATGCGCTCGATAAGTATGGAATCGCGAACAGCTTCGAGGTGTACCCCGGCACGCACACCAGTGCCGTGGCCGACCGCTTCCAGAATCATGTGATCCCGTTTTTCAGCCAGAATCTCTGCTTTCAGAAGAATTGCAAGTAGCGGAAGGCGCGATTCGGTGCGCTCGCACTCAGTGCACTTTTGTGCTGACGCCGGCGCCGCGACTAAATTTGTGTGCGGTTAGGCCTTCAGCGCCGCTTGCACGTACACCGGCTTCATGGGCAGCCGGCGAATGATCTTTCCGGTGGCATCATGCACGGCAGCAGCGATGGCAGGCGCCGCCAAGGCATTGGCCGCCTCCGAGCCTCCGCCGTACTTGCCGACTTTGGGATTATTCAGCAGCACCACTTTGATCTCGGGAATGTCCGCCATGGTCAGGATCGGATAGCTGTTCCAATCTTCCACGGTGATGCCGCTTTCATCGAAGGTAGTTTCTTCGAGCAAAGCGTGGCTGATGCCCATTACTGCGCCACCCTCCACTTGCCGCTTCAGTTGCATGGGGTTGACGATAATGCCGGGGTCCACGGCAATTGTGTATTTTTCCACCACGATTTTTCCGGTGCTGGGAGTAACGGCGATTTGGCAGACACAAGCCCAGTAGGTTCCTGATCGGAGCATCAGCGAGACGCCCCGACCGCGCACAGGGGTTTCTCCGGTTGAGAGCGCATTCGAATGCGGCGAGGGACGGGTGTCCCAGCCGGATGCGTCGCGGACGACTTTCAGCACAGCGATGACGCGCTCTTCGTTGGCGTGGTCGATGCGGAACTGGATGGCGTCCACCCCAGCCAAGGCGGCAGCTTCGTTGAGTGCGAGTTCGCGTGGATAGTTCTGTTGAAACTGGCCGGGGGTGCGCATGCTGTGGTCGCGCAACCCAACCGCAATGGGCGAAGTTTTCTGCCCGACCTGGAATGTGCCATGGCCGTGTTCCGCGATATTCGGAACCTGCGGGTAGAGCCACGGATCGTAAATGCTATTGACCGTGGCAGTGACAAAGTAAGAGTGAACGTCGGGCGCCGGCATCGTGGGCAAACCGGCAAGAACGGCGCCAATCGGCCGATCGTCCTGCATGGCGGGCATGTAATGGTCGACTTGATAGCCAACGAGCTTGCCCTTGTCATCGAGCGCGAGTTGCACGTCGGAGAAGGCCGCCGACGATTGCGTGGACCATTGCATGTCGTCGGCACGCATCCACTGCACGCGCACCGGTTTGCCAACCGCTTGAGACAGGAGAACCGCCTCATCTTCCGCTCCGGCGTTTCCGCCGTTCGATCTTCCATAATGGCCGGGGCCAGGATAGGCGTGAACAATAATGTGATCGGGCGTGGTGCCAAGCATCATGGCAATTTCGCCGCGGAGAGCCTGCGGGTTTTGGTTGTGAGTATAGAGGTGCACGGTGCCATCGGGTTTGACGTCGGCCACGGCCATGGTCGGGCCAATCGGCGCGTGTTTCATGTAGGAAAGCTGATAGGTGGCGGAGAGCTTCTTGTGAGCGGAGGCCAAAGCAGAGGCCTGGTCTCCCTTGTTTGCTTCGCCTTTGGTGGTGGGTGCGCTGGTCCAATCCGCTTCTTTGCGCAGGCAGTCAAAAAGCTTCGCGTTGCCAGGCAAGCCTTTCCAGTCTGTCCACTTCGTTGCGCTGGCAACCTGCTGAGACGCCTGAATGGCTTCCCACTCCGTGGGCGCAAGGACTCCTACAAGATTGCCCTTCACGACGACCTGGGCATTCGGGAATTTGGTTTTATCCAATGGTCCGGCAGACACGAGCGTCGAACCCAAAGTCTTGGGATGCACGATGCGGGCGTGCAACATTCCGGGAAGGCGCACGTCAGTTGCCCAAGTTTCCTTCGCGGCCACTTTCGAAGTGGTCACGGAATTCTTGAAGGACTTGCCGATGATGGTGTAATCGCTCACCGGTTTCATCGGCGGATTGCCCTCGATGGTCAATCCCAGGATGCCGGTGAGGTCGCCGCTGACGGGGATGGTGAGCTTCAACTGCTGGTCCTTTACAAGATCGCCGTAGGAAACGCTCTTGCCGCTACCGATGACGATGCCATCCTTTACGGTGAGCTTGTCTTTCGCGACCCCCAAGCGCGGCGACGCGAGATCGAGCAGGGCTTGATAGGTATACGCTGCGGCCTTCCGGATGTTTGGTGTGCCGTGGCCGAGAAAATCGAAGGCGCCGCTGCCATCCGGAGTGCGATCGGTGTCTCCCTGGATGACTGTGGTAATCGCTTCGAAGGGAACGCTCAACTCTTCGGCAACAATCTGGCGGTACGCAGTAAAGGTTGTGCCTTGGCCGAAGTCGTTCTTGCCGGTGCGAATCAGCACGGTGTTGTCTGGGTGAATCTCAATCCACGAACTGAGCAGCGTGGGATCGAGGGTGTTCCGAAACGCTGCCCCTTTCGCCGGGGCGCCCTTCAAAAGCTCCGGGCCTACCAAACTGACTCCCACGACAAGTGCACCGCCTGTCTTCACGAATTGACGACGCGAGAGTGTGGCTCCAAAAACATTCCTTGGTGTTTCGATCGCGATGGTCATGACTTATCTCCCCTTCGCCATGAGCTGGGCGGCATGTTGAACGGCTTCAATGATCGCCAGATAAGTTCCGCAGCGGCATAGATTCGGTGATGGTCCAGAAGTGGTGAAGGCCTCTTTGATTTGCGCTACGGTGGGACTGGGATTGCTCTCAAGTAGTTCGGTGGCCTTGATCATCATGCCGTTCTGGCAAAAACCGCACTGCGGAGTTTGCTCTTCGATCCACGCCTGCTGAACGGGATGAAGTGTGTCTTTGGCCTGCTCGGCCGAGAGACCTTTTTGCTTCGCCCAGCGTGCGGGCAGCCCTTCGAGCGTGGTGACTTCCTGGTTAGCAACCTCGGAGAGCAGCGTGATGCAGGAACGCGTTTCCTTGCCACCGACCAGAACGGCGCACGCTCCGCACTGCGCCAGTCCACAGCCGAACTGTGGGCCAATCAGTTGGAGGTCGTTGCGCAAAACGTACAGCAGGGGAGTGTCGTCGGGGGCTTGGACCTCTTGCCGGACTCCATTCACGATGACTGGGACCATAGGAAACTCCTTCACGGGGTGAATTCCAAACTGAGACGACTGCGTTGCGAGAGAAGTTCTATATATCAGTGCTCGAACATGCCACTTTTCGCATGTTTTGCGTTATCAAAAGACATGAGTGGTTTTTATACCCTTGCTCGGCGAGCGGTTGCAAGCGAGGACTGCGCGAGTGAGACGATTAGGCAAGGATTCGCGAGGATTGTAGTATGCCGAGGGGATTTACAAAGCGTATACTCAATACGGATTATCTTGCCACAGTAAGTGTGCCGGAGCCGGCACCTCATTCGCTCTCCTGTGGGCTCGAGGGCCCACGATGCTGCGTGGTTTTGCATCTCTTCTGATTCTCACCCTTACCATCAGTGTGGGCGCTTTCTGCACCGAACCGATAGTTGACGCGGATGCGAACCGGCAGGAGATGCTGAAGCTCCTCGCCGATCCGCTACCCTCTGACGCAACTACAAAACACGCCGCCAGTTTCTACGGTCCCGACAATCTTTATGAGTACATGGATGGGGGCGCGGACATTTTTGTGCTCTACGGTGTCCGCACCTTGATGCATGCGGATCTGCGGGCCAAGGCCGTGGAGGTCACGGTCGATGTGTTCGATATGGGGACGTCCGACACTGCATTTGGGATTTACGCAGCCGAACGCTCGCCCGACTTTCACTACATGACGATCGGTGCGGAAGGTTATCAGTACGAGGGGATGCTGAACTTTTTGCAGGATCGCTATTACGTGAAGCTGCTTGGGTTTGGCGATGGCGCAGATGCGGTTCTGGAGAAGCTGGCCCAGCTGCTCTCGCAGAGAATCGGGAACAATCCGGGGTTTCCTAAGTTGCTAGCGAAACTTCCCGCCGAGAATCGGATTCCGCATTCGGAACAATATCTGCCCGCCAGCCCCTTGGGCCATGCGTTCCTGGCGCCTGCTTATGCGGTCGCGTACAAGGCGGATGATGGCGAAAGCAAGCTGTTGGTGACCGTAGCCCGCGACAAGGCAGACGCCGATCACCGACTAAAGCAACTGGAACAGCATTTCGCCACGAGCGGCCAGTGTCAACCGGCGCCGGACCTCGGCGAAGGCGCAATCCGTGCCAGCAACAGTTTTGAAGGCAGTGTGCTGGCGGGAACCAAGCGGCAGTATCTCCTTTTGTTGTTGAATCCCGGAAAGGGAGGTGAGCAGTTCATGAAAAATGCCGCGGCAGGCCTGGAATAGCTATCGGAGTTGGCGGTGACGTCTATCCGGTCAAGCTTGGACCGGTTGTTGAGGAGGCTACGATGAAAAACTTTTATTGGAATCGCAGGGACTTCCTGACTAAGGTGACAGCATCGCTTGCCGCGTCGCCGTTGCTGACCCGCTCCAACTTTCTTTGGAGTCAGTCCGAAAAAAGCGCGCTCGTCGGTGCAAAGGTCGGGCCAGCCGGCAAACCCATTTATCGTACGCTCGGGAAAACAGGCGTGGCTGTGCCAATTGTGAGTATGGGCGTGATGAATGCGGACGTTCCGGGTCTCATCCCCCGCAGTTATGAGCTGGGAATACGCTTCTTTGACACCGCAGCAGTGTATCAGCAGGGCCGCAACGAGGAAATGGTAGGGCGCATGATCAAGGAGATGGGCGTCCGCGACAAGGTGATCATTTCCACGAAAGTGGTGCGCCTAGGATGGACTCGGGATCGCGGCCAGACACAAGAGCGAACCTACAGCGCTGCGGAAGAGAAAGCGCATTTTTTCGATATTTTCCAACAAAGCTTAAAGCGATTGCAGATGGACTACGTGGATATCGTTTTCAACCATTCCGCGGATTCCCCGGCGGATGTTACTTCCGAAGGAACTTTGGAAGCGATGACCGCCCTGAAAAAGGCAGGCAAAGCACGGTTTCTGGCGGTTTCGTCGCACCAGCCGGAAATGGCTTTGAAGGAAGTGATGAATCTGGGCGTGTACGACGTGGTGTTAATCCCGATCAATTACACCATGGCCACCGACGAGGGACTGCTGAGGACGATTGATGCGGCCGCGAAGCAGGGAATTGGCCTGGTAGCCATGAAAACGCAAGCGGGAGGCCCCGTTCGGCCCGATCCAAAACTGGGCAAGCCACTCACACCGGCAAGTCAGACGGCTTTGCTCAAGTGGGTCTTGCACCACGATGCGATTACCACCGCCATACCCGGCTACACCACCTATGAGCAGTTAGAGCAGAACTTCTCGGTGGCCTCGAGCCTTGCCTACTCGCGTGAGGAGCGGGAATTTCTTGGCGATAAGAACACCGTCGCCAACGCGCAGTTCTGTGTGCAGTGCGGGAAGTGCCAAGCGGACTGCCCGCAAGGTGTACACATTCCCCAACTGATGCGCACGCACATGTACGCCGTGCAGTATGCCAATTCCTGGCTGGCAGCGGATACCATGCGGGCGATAGCTGACGGCAAGGGTTTGGCTGCCTGCGAGGCTTGCACGAGTTGCCGGGCCACCTGCCGCAACTCGGTGAACATTGCCCGGAAAATCGAGCATTTGAAAGCGATGTCCTCGGCCGGAATTTTGAGGGCGTAGCTTCGGGAGACAAACCTGAGCGTCTTTGGAAAGCCACTCACGCCGTGACTCGTCCAGCCGCGTTCCTTTCATTTCTTCGTGCGGCAACCTACTCGCCGGCTTCGTTGGCGCGAACGGCCTGCCATTCGCCGGTTCCGCGGCGATCGTGAAATGTCCCGGTGATGGTGTTTCCGTCGACCCTCCCCCGAAAGACAAAGACCCAGCGCGTTTTGGTGCGGAAGACGATGTGCTGCTCGTTGATGGTGCCTTCGAGTCCTCCTGATTGGTTCGGGCCTTTGAAATGGCCGCTGAGCGTATCGCCGTCCTGCTTCAGTTCAAGGTATTTCGTCGAGGTTTCCCCGTTAGCGGCCTTGGCATAAATGGTCCACTTGCCAGCGACGTTCGCTGGCGGACGCTCCGGTGGAGGTTCCTGAGCGGAAGCGAGTCGAGATGCGTTTAGAGAGAGGGACAGAAGGAAGAGAAAGAGGAACGTCGCGACGAAATGTCTCATGTGACCTCCAACAAGCCAATTCTGACAGCCCTAGAAAAGGCAAGGAAAGGGCCAAACTAATTGGCTCAAAACAAGGTGTTTAGCGGCGTGGAGATTTCGGGGGCCTTCGGGAATTCACGAAATTTCAGGAATTTTTTTGACGTGGACAACGGAGACCCTGAGGGAAAAGCGCGTTTTTTCAGTCATTTACGCTTTGGCGACTGTGTTGCTCCCTTCAAGACCGATCACAAAAAGGAGTGGCCATGAGTAACGTGCGTCAAAACAAAAATCTCGCCTACGAAATTGGTCTGTGTCGCATCGCGATGGTCGTGGACCGGGTCCACCGTGAAATGACGAAACATGAAGGGCTCGCGAAGTTCTTCCCGGCACCGGCAGATTGGGGAGACCGCAGGGCGCGGCTGACCTATTTTTGGTGGGTGGTGCTGGGCGGCAACAAACTGCGCGCCGTCGATCTACAGGTAATTCCTCTGGATCTTCGCGCCGGCGCGAGCGAGGAACTGCTCAAGGATTGGCTAACTGTGTTTCGCCGCGCTGCGCGTCCGATACTTGGAGAAGAATTGACCCGCGCCTGGATGCAAAAAGCCGAGCAGGTCGCGCGTACCTACCTCCTCACCGAGGAAGACGAAGCAACGCCACTGGCGATAGCCGGCTAATCCACAGCCGGCGAGAGCGAGGCTCACCGACCGCGCTGAGCTGTCGAGGCAACGTAAGGGGGCCAGGGTGCTACCGCCCCCTTTAGGTTTACGGGATGCGCAGGGTGTTTCCTTCTTTGACCGTGGCGGTTTGCTCTCGCCCGTTGATGCGATAGACGACCGTCAGCACTTTATCCGCTCCCGGATAGGGATCGCCACCCAGGTTTCGATTGTTGGCTTGGATCACCAGCGTGCCGTTCTGTACCTGACCGCGGAGAATCTGGGAAACGTCGGAAGTGCGGTTGTTGAGTCCCCAGTAGGCGCGCACGATCTGCAGATTGCCATAACCCGGGCCGGGCGGAGGATAGCCTGGACCTGGACCCGGCGGGCGGGGACCGCCGGGATAGCCGCCGTAGTTGTAGAACTGACTGGCGTCGATGTTTTGCCCTTCTCTGTACGTGAATTGCTGCACCGCGCCACGCGAATCCCGTGCCGAGATGCGCAGGGTCTTGTCCGCGCCGACGGCGGGGTCGCCTCCCAAGTTCTGGTTATTCACTTTGACCATGCCGTTGCCGGAAAGCATCTGGCGCACGCGAGCGGTAACGTCCACACGGCGATTGCCCGCGCCCCAATCGGCGTACATCACTTGCCAACCGGGTCCGGGTCCGCCGGGCCCAGGGCCGATGCCGCCGCCGTAGCTGTAAAACTGGCTGGCGTCGATGTTCTGCCCTTCTTTGTAGGTGAATTGGCGGGTCTGCCCCTGATAATTGCGAGCCTGGATGCGCAGGATCTTGTCTGCGCCGACGGCGGGATCGCCGCCCATGTTCTGGTTATTTACTTTGACCATGCCGTTGCTGGAAAGCAGCATGCGCACCTGGTTGGTGACATCCATCCAGCGATTGCCGGCGCCCCACTCCGCTTTCATTACTTGCCAGCCCGGGCCAGGCATGACCTGTCCCAAAGCGGGGACGGAAAGAAGAACAGCAAATACAAAAAGCAAGGAGCCACGAACAGCAGCCGCACAGTTCCTCATTGCAAATCCCTTTCTGCATCGAAGAATGGCTGGACGATGAACAGCGCACGAAACGTTCAAGGTCCAAGCCATCCGAATTGAGTTAGTCGCAACGGAAAAAGCGGGCGGAAAACGTGGAGTTCCGTCGACTCCGGGTGAACGGCGCTAAGCTAGCAGCATTCCCGCGGGCAGTCAATAACGGTGCCGGCTTAGATCGTCGATGCAATACTTGCCTGGAGTTCACTCGCAGGAGTCTGGGAGCCGAAGGTTTTTCTTGGACGTTGATTCAAGCGCAGGCGAAACCTGGTCGAGCTGCGCTTGAGTGATCGGAGCTAGATCAGTTCCTCGCGGAAAATATTGCCGCAGGGGCAGATTTGCGTTTTCGTTGCTGCCGACGCTGGGTCACAGGGCGGACCGGATTATCGTTGCGAGATTCGTGGCGGTGAAGCTTTCGCCCTCCTGCAGTTTTTAACACCGGCCACATTCGCACTGTCTCGGCCGTTCATGTTATCGGCTGACCGAATAGCTGGCGCAGTCGTGCTCCGTGAATGTTCGCAGGGCTTGCGAGCACTGGTCGACTGGCGCGGCAAACGTCCAATCGCAGGTGGGGCAAGAGTAAATCATCACCATGTCTGATTTGGTAGTCTGGTCCAGTTATCGTTTTGGCTCAGAGGCAGTGTTGTCCTGGTCCTTTGAGGAAACCGTCATGAATTCTCCATCTAAAACGCCTCTCCTGAAGACGGCGACTACTACTTAGCGTACTCCAACAAAACGAAGGTGTCCGGTAGGATTGCGGGACGCGGACGGGGATTCTCCGCCGTGGCAGCAGGCGCTGGGCCGAAGTCCGCCGTCACGGTGTAGACGTGATGGTTGGTGGGATCGATCTCCATCGTGCGTGCACCGCGCTTGGTGTGTATTGTGTCCACCAGCGTGAACTTTGTGGGTGAATCCTCGTGAGCGATGGTGATGGTGCCGTCGCCGCAGGACGCGAAGGCATAACCGGTGCCGGGATCGAAGCGGTTGGCATCGACGCCCTGGCCGATGGGCACAGTGCCTAAGACTTTTCCGGAATTGCCATCGACGAAGGCCATGAGCTTGTTGTGGCAACCAACGATCAGGATTTCGTGTTCGGCGTCGATGGCTAGGCCGGAAGGAGACTCGCATGGCGCGAGCGGCCACGTGTTTTCGAGCCTCAGCGTTTTGGCGCCGAATCGAACCAGCGCACTCTTGTCTTCGAGGTTGACGAAGATGTGGCCCTTGCCATCCGTGGCTCCAAATTCCGGCCCCCCGCCCAACGCCACCGACCCGGCGACCTTGCCGGATTTCGCGTCAATCGCTGTGGAAGTGTTGGCGTCGCCATTGAAAGTAAAGACGCGCTTGGAAAACGGGTCGTAGATCACGCCATCAGTGTCCTTATCGGTTTTCACGTTGCCCAGGACCTTGAGCGTCGCCATATCGAAAATCGTAGAGTCGGCCGTGTGGCCGTTGGTGGTATAACCTCGATGGAATTCGGCAGCGAGAGCGACGCCGTGCGCGCCCTGTGTATCGGGAATATCGCCCACGATTTTGCCCTGCGCGAGGTCCACAACCATAAAGTGCGTACCGCGAGAGATAAACAATCGCTGCGTGGCGGAGTCGACGGTGAGGTAGTCCCAGCCGCCGGTCCCGCCAAGTTTCACGGTTTTTACGAGGTAATAACCGGAGGGGCCAGAAGTTTGCGCTGCAGTACTGAAAATAAAAACGAAAAGGAACATAACGGCGCTCTTGACTAGAAAATTCAAGGTTCGGCGAAATCCATTGGCCACGAGAATACCTCCCCCTGTGAATGAGAAGCTGATCAGACTCAACAAACTATGACAAAGCCAACCTAAATGCAGGATAAATGCGAATTGCTGGTGAACTGGCTTTTCCTTTGGTGCATGCATTAGGTTTGCGCCGACTCGCACTTTGGGTCGAGGTAGTAGTGCATGGTGGGGGTGAGCACGAGCGAAAAGACGATCGAACTCAGCAGTCCACCAATAACGGCAATGGCCAGGGGCTTGAGCATTTCCGAACCAGAACCGAACGCGAAAGCGAGCGGGAGCATGCCTGCGATAGTGGCGAGCGCGGTCATGGTGATGGGGCGAAGACGACGGCGTCCGGCTTGAATGAGGGATTCTTCGGCAGAAAAGCCTAGCGTGCGAAAACGCTGGTCGGCGTCGAGAAGGAGAATGCCGTTTTTCGCAACAATGCCGACAACCATGATCATGCCCATGAAAGAAGCGACATTGAAGGTGGTTTGAGTGATCAGAAGGGCAAGAAAGCCGCCGAAAGTCGAGAGTATCGCGGAGATGAGGATCGCGATGGGGGCCGCGAAGGTCCGGAACTCGAAAAGCAGCACCACGAAGAGAAACACCAGGGCCAGGAGTAGAACCTTAAGGAGGTCTTGGAAGGATTTCTGCTGTTCGGCATAGAGGCCACCGTATTCGACATGAATCGATGAGGGTAAATGAAGATTGGCGATGGCTTTTTTAACCGCGGCCATACCGGTGCCGAGGTCGATGCCTTCAAAGCGGGCGGTCACCTCGACGAGACGCAGGAGGTTTTCGCGGCGAATTTCGGTTTGGCCGGGATCGGTCGTAACAGCTGCAAGAGAGCCGAGAGTAGCCGTCCGGCCGGTGCTGCTGGTGAGAATTGTGTTGCTCATGCGATCTAGGGAAGAGCGATTGGCCTCCGGAAAACGAACGCGAATGGTGTAAGCGCGATCGTTGATGACAACGGGAGTTGCGGCTGGCTCACCTTCTAGAACGGCGGTGGCGTCCGTGGTGATTTCTTCCGGGGTGAAGCCAGCACGGGCAGCCACCACCGGATTGATCTGATAGGTCACGGCCGGACCGCTGATGGTATTTTCGATGCCGTCCAGAACGTCGACGACATGAGGAAGTTTCTGGATGGCGTCAGCCACGCGAGGGGCCGTGTCGTTGAGAAGTTTTCCGTCAGAGGAGAAAAGCTTAATTACCACGGGCTCGGGCTGACTGGTGAGATCGCCGATCATGTCTTGAAGAACCTGGACAAATTCGATGTCGGCGGCGGGTTCCGTTTTCTTGATTTCGGCGCGGATGTCGGAAATGATGTCGTCGATGTCACGCTTGCGTTGCTTGCGGGGCTTGAGGCGCACAGTGAAATCACCGCGATTGGCTTCTGTGACGGCGGCAAGCCCAAGCTGCAAACCAGTGCGGCGAGAAGTGTTCAGCACTTCGGGGGTGTCGCGGAGGATTTGCTCGATGTGCGCGAGGATGCGATCGGATTCGCCAAGGGAACTCCCCGGGGGCGTGTAGTAGTCGAGGATGAAACCGCCTTCATCCATTTCCGGCAGAAGGTCAGAGCCCAAAGCGCTGTAGCAGGCGTAAGAAAAAACCAGGATAGCGACGGAACCCAACGCCAGAACCACAGGCCGGTGAAGAAGCGAGCGAAGGACGCGGGTATAAAAGGCCACGATCCGCCCGAAAAAACCGGACTGAGTTTCTTCTTCGGCGGCGAGCAGTGTTTCGCTGGCAGAAGGATGTGCGTTGTGATTGGTGGCAGGTGCGCCACTACGACGGCGGACGAAATATTGACTGAGCGTGGGCGTCCAAGTGACCGCGAGCACAAGTGAACTGAGGAGAGAAACCGTCATGGTGATGGCGAGCGCGCGGAAGAAGCTGCCGGTGACGCCAGTGGTCGAGATGAGCGGCAAGAAAACGACGATGGGGGTGATGGTTGAGCCGATCAGAGGAATGGTGATTTCGCGAAGCGCGCTCTGAATGGCCTGAAAGCGCGATTCACCGGCATCGCGATGGAGAACGATATTCTCGAGCACGACGATGGCATCGTCGATGACCAAACCAACAGCGGCGGCGAGTCCACCTAAGGTCATGAGATTGAAACTTTGGCCAGTGAGCTTGAGGACGATGCATGTGAGTAGCAGAGTCACGGGAATAACTAGGGCAGCGACCAAGGAAGCGCCCCAATCGCGGAGGAAGAGCACCAAAATTGCAGAAGAGAGAATGATCCCGAGAAGGACGGCGTCGCGAACGCTGGAGATAGAATCGCTGACGATGGTGGACTGATCGTAGAACGGTTCCAGATGCACGCCCCGAGGAAGCGCGGCACGGAGCTCGGCGATTTTGTCGTGGACTTCATTGGCGACCTGCAAGGTGTTGCTGTCGGGCTGGCGATTCACGCTGAGGAGGACCGCGGGATTTCCGTTGGCGGTGACCACCGTATAGGTCGGCGCAACAGACGGCGCGACCACGGCGATGTCGCCGATACGAATGGGGATGCCGTTGCTGCCCGTTTTCACGACGATTTGTGCGATTTGATCTGGAGTACGCACCTGCCCGCTTACGAGTCCAAGGACCAACTGATGGTCGTGCTCCAACAAACCCGGGGAATCGACGAGGTTGGTGCGCCGAATGGCGTCCAGAATGTCGGTAACAGTAATGCCCGCGTTCTGAAGGCGCGCGGGGTCAGGCATGACCTGAAATTCCGGAACGCGGCCGCCTTGCACCAAGACGGAGGCCACTCCATCGAGGCGATTGATGCGAGGTTTCAAATTGTAGGTGGCGATTTCCCAAAGCTGATCTTGTGGCACAGTGTCGGAGGTCAGGCTGTAACCGATGATTGGAAAGCTGGCGAAAGTCAGCCGATGGGTTTCGATCTTTGCGGTGGGCGGGAGTTCAGTTTGCAGCCGGGCCATGACGCCGTCCACACGTTGAAGCGTTAAGACCATGTCGGAATTCCAGTCGAAGAACAGATCGACCTCCGCGGAGCCTCGACTTGTGATCGAGTACACCTTTTGCAGGCCCGGGACACTGTTAACCGCTTCTTCGATCGGACGCGTAACGGTCACAAGCATCTGGTCGATGGGCATAACGCCGTTGTCCACGCCGATGACTACGCGCGGAAAATTGGTGCTGGGAAAAACCGCGATAGGGATCCTGAAAGCCAGGTATGCCCCAACGAGCGCCAGCATGACGGTCAGAAAGAGGACGGGGCGAGAGAGACGGCGAAACCAGGGAATCGAATTGGTGTCGTTACCATCTGGCGCTCCGATGCGGGGATTGGTTTCGAGGGACACCGCACTCGGAGTTTGCTCCACGGATGCTACTCCTTGCCCTTTTCTTTGCTGGAGGAAGCGCCGGATTTGTCTGCCTTGGCATCGAGCCCCGAACTGGAGTTGTCGTGATCGGCTGAGCCTTCGCCGGCATCATCTCTATCTTTTGTCGGAGCCTCGATCGTGATCTTCGAGCCATCGGGCAAGCCATAACCACCGGTGATGATGATGGCGTCGCCTGATTTGACTCCGGACTGAATTTCGTCGAATTCCTTGTTGCGAATGCCGACTTTGACATTCGTTTGATGCGCTTTTGAGTCCGAACCCGCGAGCATCACGTAGTCGTTGCCCTCGGGCGACTTGAAAACCGCGGAGGCCGGAATGACCAAGGTGTTTTTCTCGGTCTGCACGATTACCTGAAGCGAAACGCTCATCCCGGGCTTGAGCGCAAGACCAGGTTTGATGGCTTCGACCCACACTTCGATGGTGGTGCTGCCGGGATCGAGCGCAGGGCTGATGAGCATCACGCGTCCTTTGATAGCCTGATCGATCCCGGGAAGGAAGATTTCGGCATCATCGCCCACTTTGAGTTGCACCGCTTCGCTTTGCACGATGTGCGCCTTAGCGATGAGCTTGGCGGTGTTCATCACCGTCAGGATCGGCTGATTCGCGGTGGCAAGTTCGCCTTCATAGAACGGGCGATCGGTGACCATGCCGTCGATCGGGCTGCGAATTTCCGAATAACTGAGCATCGCCCTCGCGTTGAGATACTTTCCCTTCGCGGCAGTGAGTTGGCCGTTCGCGGATTTCAAGGCCTCCGCCTTTCCGAGACGATTGAGGTCGGCGAGTTGCTTCTGGGCTTGGTCATTTTGGCTTAAAGTCTGGGCGAGTTGAACCTGCGCGGTATCAAGATCGCGGCGAGGAATAGCGCCTTCATCAAACAACTCTTTGCGCGCGTCGTACACTTTTTTCTGAGCATCATAGGCGGTTTGGGCCGCCGCCGCATCGAGTTCGGCTTTTTGAATTTGCTGGGGGAGGCTTGCGCCGGTGGTGGTGGCGTAGCCGGCTTGGGCTTCCTCGTATTCCCCCTGGCTTTCCTCCGCTGCACCGGCGAGATCCTGATTTTCGAGTTGCGCCAACAACTCGCCTTTTTTCACGTGGCTACCACGCTGCACGTAAAACTTGTGAATCGTGGAAGTGATTTTGGGAGTGATCACCGCTTGTTCGAGAGGATAGACTACGGCTTCGGAGGAAACCGTTTTCGAGATGGAATCTTTTTTCGCTGGCGCAACCTGCACCGCGACCACCGGTTCAGGCTCTTTTTCCGTGGAACCACAGCCCTGCAACACAGCGACGGCGCAGAGGGCAAGCGCGGCGGCAGGCAGTGGTGAGCAGCGGTTTGCCAGGAGACGTTGTGTCCGGGCTTTCATGGAGTTGGCAGCACCCCTGTGAGCGTTTGAAGATTCGCCAAAGCGACCCGGTAGCGCAGCGCACCGTCCTGATAGTTGGCGTTGGCCGCAGCGTAAGCGGATTGCGCGTCGACCACCTCGAGAACCGTGGCTTCGCCATTTTTGTAACGCAGGGTCGTCAGCCGAAGACTTTCTGCGGAAAGTTCGGCAGAGCGCTGTAACTCAGCGAGTTCGTCGAGTGCGGTTTCCGCTTCGGAATACAGGGAGCGCATTTCGGCGAGCAGTTTGCGCTGCGTATAAGAAAGTTCCACCCGGACTTGATCGCGACGTAACTCGGCTTGGCGAACCCGGCTATGCGTGGCTCCCCAATTCCAAATCGGCAGAGTGAGAGAAGCGAAGGCAGAAGAGCCCAGATTACCGGCTTGGCCCGCTTCGGGAGGAGGAAGTGGGCCATAGGTGGCGTAATGGGTAGCGTCGATTCCGTACCAATAATCGAGTCCGACGGAAGGTAAATACCCGGCGCGTTCGACTTTAACATCGGCGTTGGCCGCCTGCACCGCCGCAAGAGCCACACGGATCTCGGGATTTTGCTGGGCGGCCTGAGATTCAAACTCGGCAGGCGGCGGCAGGGGAATGTTGGCATGCAGGTCGTCAGTCAGTTCGAAATTGTCGTTGAAGTCAGGGAAGAGAAGGACAGCTAGATCGAGGCGTGCATTGATCAAGGAAAGTTGAGCTTCTTTGAACTGGCGCTCGCGGTCATGCATTTGCAGTTCGGCCTTGATGACATCAGAGTGCGCGACTTCCCCCGCTTCTTCCAATTCCTGAGTAAGTTTGAGGAAGTTTTCTCCTTCCTCCGACAGTCGGTGGGCGGCCACGAGTTTCTGCGTAGCAGCGGCAACACCAAAGTAATTCTGCATGACCGTGACAACTAGCCCGCGCGAGGCAACTTCGGCTTGCGCTTTGGCCATAGCCGCGAGGGCCGCGGAGCGCCGATAAGCCATGATGGACGCGACATCCAGTTGTTCGTGAACATTCCCTTGGCTGACATATTCGTGCTGCGCATTGTTAGCGATGTAACGAACGAGGCCATGGTTGTTGAGTTGGGTGTACAACATCGAGGTGCTAAAACTTACAGTAGGAAGCAGTACGGCACGGGATTGAACGCGATCCTCGCGAGCCAGTGCGACCTCGGTCGTGGCCGCGTGATAAGTAGGCTCGTTCTTGCGCGCAAGGGCCAGCGCATCTAGCAGAGTAATCTTCGTTGGCGCACCTGCCGCCGCGCTTGCTGTCGACGGCAGCTGCGGCTGAGCCTGCGGAGGCGCACTGAGCGCCAGCTGCGGTGCAGGGGTATTGGGTTGCTGGCCCCGGGAGGAAGGGACGAAGAGACCGAGGAAGAGAGTGACAAGAATAGCGTATGCGGAATGCGGTGCAGTTGTCTTCAAAAGCGTGATCTCAAGCCACAAAACGCCAAGCGGTTCGGCGAACCCTCGGACTTGGCGAGGTGTGGCACAAAAGTGTTGGAATAGCGATGACCATTCCTGTTTGAGACTAGCGAGACGAAGATAAACGTAGGATTAACTGGTCAAGGCGTGGACTTGTAAGAAATTTTGCATTTGCGCGGCGGTGAGAGTCTCCCTGTTTTCTCTTCCCTGGAAAAACATCGTGGGATCAAGGGATTAGAGAAGTGTTGCATCAACCATCTGAGCCGGCAGCGGAAATCGTCCATTGAGGTTCTAGCCGCCGCTTTTCTGGTTTCCCCTGCTATCCTTTCCCACGCGGGTCTCTCATAAATGAAGGCAAGGACATGAAGAAGCAAGCACGCAATCACGTCAACCGCAAGCCAAGTGAGTCCGACGAAGCGAGCGCCGAGTCTACGGGTGCAGTCTCGGGAGAGTTTGTCACCGAGAATTTCGAGTACGACGGTGGACGGCAGGTTACGGTGTACGTTCCACCGGACCCGCCCGAAGCAATCGTCTTCGCCGGTGACGGCCAGAGAATCCCGAAGTGGGGCCGGTTGCTGGAGAAGGCCGACGTCCCGCCCACAATGATCGTCGGTGTACATGGGCCGACCGATGAGACGCTACGGCTCCATGAATATTCACCAGGCTTTCAGCCGGAGCGGTTCGCGGCACACGAGAGGTTCTTCGTCGAGGACGTTCGCCGATGGACGGAGTCGCGGTTTGGCATGGCGCTTCCCACTGAACGTACCGCCGTGTTCGGTGTCTCGGCGGGTGCAGAGTTGGCCCTCGCGCTTGGGCTTCGGCATCCAAATGTCTACGGTGCGGTCTTCTGCGCCTCGCCGGGCGGCGGTTACAAGCCCCCTGCTATTATGCCGGGTTCGCTCCCGCGCACATACCTTGTCGCTGGCACACAGGAGCCGTTCTTCCTTGAGAACGCAAGGAGGTGGGCGGACGGGCTGCGCGATGCAGGTGCGGACGTCGTCATGAATGAGCGAGTTGGTTCGCACGGTGGCGCGTTCTGGCGAAAAGAGTTTCCGCTGATGGTGGCGTGGGCATTCGGACGATGATGTAATGTCGGACAGACTGGCATTTCTTTTATGAAGCTACGTTAATGGATTATGGAGATTCCGGGAACAGCGGAACACCCCCGCCGCACTCCCACAAATACAGAAACGGCGACTGGAAAGCGTTCGCTCCCGTATCAGCAGGGAGTCGCGACTCAACCTGAAGCGCGCTTGCTGAGTCCAGCCAATATGCGGAATTGCCGAAGCAGCAGCATCTGCAGATCGATGGTTTCATTATTTCGCATAAAGCGGGCCTGCCGGCCGGATTCGGTCAGGTATCCTTCGATGCTCAAGACGGTTTTGGGTTCGTGTTCTTCGCGAGCGGTGTTTTCCACCCGAACTAACCGTCGCTTGGAATCGAAATGGAAAGTAAGTTGATGGGGCCGCCCAGCGCAGCGCACGCGCAGATCGCCGAGAATGGTCTCTTTGCAGGAGAAGGTGTGCTCCTTAGTTTCGCCGTTCCATTCGTCGCACATAGCCTTCACCGTGGCGATCAACTTTTGCCAGACGGCCGGGGCGTGAGCGATGGCCGCGTCGCGATTGAGTTGTTGCTCGTAAGTAAGCCCGTCGGCCGACAACCGCTCGGCTAGATATTCCTGTGCAGCGCGCTTGACCTGGTCATCACCCATGGGTTCGGATACTCTGTGAGTTATTTTACAGAGAGAGAATCAGAGTGTTAAGCGGTACGTGACCAGGAAGTAGCGCTGGAAGTAACTGCTGCACGATTCGACAACCGGCATGATTTTTCAAATCTCCGTAACAACGCCGAACCGGTACCGAGTTCCGTTGCCGCCGCTGCCGGTAGCGAATTGAGGTAAGGTAGAGGAGACAGACGGAGTGGGCTATACTGGCACGTTTTCAAGAGGATGACGAATGTCGCTGCGAAACCGGGTGGCGGTGGTAACCGGCGGTACAAGAGGGATTGGCAGGGGAATCGCCTTAGGGTTGGCTCAACAAGGGGCTAAGATTGCCCTGGTTTATCGCGCCAATAAAGCCGCGGCGCAGATGGCCTTGCGGCTACTGCAAACCGTGGGCGCCGACTGCCTGGCGGTGGAGACGGATATCACGCAGCCGTCGCGCGCTGAACAGTTGATCAGCACGGTAGGGGACCGCTTCGGGCGGCTGGACATACTGGTGAACAACGTGGGGGAGTTTCGCTGGGGCACGCTGGCGGAATCGTCGGCGGAGGAATGGACGCGGATTTTCGATTCGAACGTGCTGACGGTGTTCCACATGTGCCGGTGCGCGCTGCCGGTGATGCGCAAGGGCCGCTGGGGACGCATCATTAATCTGGGCGCCGTGGGAGCGGAGCGGGCGTTCGGACAGGCGAAGATTTCCGCCTATGCCGGAGCGAAAGCCGCGGTGGTGGCCATGTCGCGGTCGTTGGCGCTGGAAGAGGCCAAGAACGGCATCACCGTGAATGTCGTGAATCCTTCGAACATTGACGAGAAGGATTTGACGCTCGAAGAGGCCAGAAAACTGAAAGACGCGCGCTATCCCATCGGAAGGCCGCCTACTTCCGATGATGTGGCGGCGGCCGTTTCCTTCTTTGCTTCGGAAGAGGCGGAGTACGTCACCGGCCAAGTGGTGAATGTGAGCGGCGGCTGGATGCTCTAACCGGCGCGTAGCGAACCAGCCCGAAAATTTATGAAAGCACTGACAGCAGCGGAAATGCAGGAAGTGGACCGCTTGACGACGGAGCGGTTTGGTGTGCCCAGCGAGCAGTTGATGGAGGCGGCGGGGAAAAGTGTGGCTGACGTTTTTCTACAGCAATACGGGCGCAAGATGACGGATCCTCCAGGGCGAGTGGTGGTGCTGTGCGGGAAAGGGAATAACGGCGGGGACGGATTTGTGGTGGCGCGCTGCCTGAAGGAAGAAGCCGAGCAGGTGCGCGTGTACTTGTTTGCCAAGCCGGAAGAACTGCGGGGAGACGCGGCAAAAAACTGTGAACGCTGGCGCAAATTGGGCGATCTGACCACGATCCTGAGCGCGGAGGATTGGGCCAAAGCGTGGGAGGAAGTTTCTAACGCGGACGTGATCCTTGACGCCTTACTAGGCACAGGCATTCGCGGCCCTGCGAGCGGGTTGATGCGACAAGCCATTGAAGATGTGAACCGCCTGAGTCGCGCTGGCACTGCGCCCCGGCCCGCCTGGATTGTGGCGGTAGATACGCCGTCGGGGTTGCCCTCGGATGGAGATGCGGCGGCTGGGCCGGTGGTGCAGGCCCATTGGACGGTGACCTTTACAGCGCCGAAAGTTGGGCAATTGGTTTCGCCCCAAGCGGGCTGTTGCGGGCAATTAGTGGTGAAGGAGATTGGTTCCCCGGCATCGCTGATTGAGGAGGTCGGGAAAGGTC
>Ga0335072_10003042_pt1 | contig 25502 bp, 20 predicted proteins | sample Lox_Sample_21_FD_206725 | JGI IMG/M metagenome (GOLD analysis project Ga0335072, IMG submission 206725) | Soil microbial communities from Loxahatchee National Wildlife Refuge, Florida, United States - Lox_Sample_2.1 | ecosystem: Environmental > Terrestrial > Soil > Wetlands | place: USA...
CGTCCGGGTGACGCCCGGCGACGATGACCCGGCCGCCGTCTTCGCTCACGGCCACGGCGATCGCACGGGCGATTCCGCTGCCGCGGCCGATGATCAGCACGGTCTTATCTTTCAGGGAAGGCATCTGATTCTCTCCTCCAGCGACGCCGATTGAGCCACCGTCAGGTCATCGCACGCATATAAACAGCGTTTCCCGATTTTCCTGTCAGCTGACCCTGATTTGACGAATTCATATTTCGCGCTTTACTGCCGTTATGGCGGCTGTTAAGCTCATCGACGTCGAGGCCACGCTTTCCGACAGCTGCTTCTAATGGACAGGAACGAGCCTGACACATTACTTGTGACTGCGGCAAGAGCTGAGGGTTTCGAAGAATTCATGGCGCTTATCGAAATCTCTAATATCTATAGTTATGGCACGGCGGAAAGCACAGTTGACCGGAGTCGGCTGGCCATTATCGGCGAGCCCCTTGTCGCCGTGGATCTCATCAATACGATCGCGGCGCCCGGGTCCCCGGTACCCGACGATCTCCTGTCGGCGGATCGCGGTGCGGAGGCCTGGTGGCGAATCGAGAGGACGCGCCTGCCCGGCGGTGACCTTCCTGACATCCGGGCCCTGCGGCGGCTGCGGTCGGTCTTGCGGGACACGATCGAGGCGCTCGTCGACCACGGGACGGTCCCGGCGGTGGCGGTGTCCGACCTCAACATCTTCATGCAGTCGGCGCCGGCCAGCACTCGGTTGCGGCTGACCGAGACGGGGCTGCGCGCAGAGACGCAGTGGCACCAGGAGTACGGCGGGAACGCGAAGCTGGCGTTCATCGCCACCGAGGCCGCGGGCTTCCTGTCCGACCCGTCGCAGGCGGGCCGGCTGCGCCGGTGCGCGAACCCGGCTTGTTCGATGATCTTCATCGCGGTCAACCCCCGCCGGTCATGGTGCGCACCCAGCGTGTGCGGCAACCGGGTCCGCGTGGCGCGGCATCATCGCCGGACGGGCGGGGCCTGACCGATCTACAGCATCGGGAAGACCGCGCTGCTTCAGGTCACTGGCGAACCGCCGCAGCAGCTCATCGTGCGGCGCCGCGACGATGACGACCACATCGCGCAGCTCAGGCGGGTCAAGGGACCTGATCGTAGCGCCTGGCAGCGGGGTCAGGGCGGAGACCGGGACGAGCGTCACCCCCATGCCGGCCGCGGCCAGTTGCGCGGCCGTGCGCGGGAAGCCCGTGCGCAACGCCGGCGCTGGCAGCACGACGCCGCGTTCGGCGGCGAGCTGGTCGAGCGCCATCGCGAACCCGTTGTCCGGGTTGTAGTGCACGAGCGGTTCACCGGCCAGTTCGGCCAGCGGCACGGCGGGGAGGCGGGCGAAGCGATGCTCGGGAGACGCGACCACCACGATCTCCTCCCGGCCGAGCAGCTCCGTGTGCTCATCGGTCCGGGTGGGGCGCGGCCCGACGGTGATGTCCGTCCCGCCGGCCAGCAGGACGTCCAGCATCCGGTCCGCGCTGGTGTACTCCTTCAGGTCCAGTTCGACGTCGGGGAACCGGCGCCGCCAGCTGCGCAGCACCGGGATCAGGACCCACGCCGTCATCGTCTCGGCGCACGCGATCCGGACGCGGCCGCCGACCCCGGCCGCGACTCGGCGGCCCGCGATGACCGCCCGGTCGGCCGCGGCCAGGGCGATCCTAGCCTCGGCCGTGGCCGCCAGCCCGGCCGCGGTGGGCCTGATGCCTCGCGGCAAGCGCTCGATCACGGGTGTTCCGAGCTCCCGCTCGATGGCGGCGATCTGGTGCGACAGCGCCGACTGGGACATGTGCAGTTTCGCCGCCGCCTGCGTCAGCGAATCCTGCTCCACTACGGTGACCAGGCACTCCAGTGCCCTCATCGAGATCATTCGGCGATCCTTTGCCTCCGGCCACGATCGTCTTCGTCCCCTCACCAGGACACCAAGCCTCTTTCCTGGCCGGATGAATGCGCTTCGTACGATCGGGAGGATTTACGGAGAGCCCCGGGCCTGGATGGTGAGTTTCTGGTTTGGTTACGCACCTGGTCACCCCCTTACCGGAGGCTGCACTGCCGGTCACGGCGACGGCTGGACGGGTGCTGGCGAGATTCGGCCGAGCCCGGAGCGGCTCCGGTCATCCGAACCGGACGACCGCGATCGTCCGAACCGGATGAGGCCGGCTCATCCGCCGGCGCGACGGATCAACGCGGCGGCACCCGGCGGAGTTCGAGCAGTTCGAGCCCGAGAGCCTCGATCTCGGCGAGCACGCCATGCAGCGCCGCCTGGTCGGGGAGCGCCCCCGTCAGCACCGTGTCATCTCCGCGCGGCTGCGCCCGCAGGGTGGGGAACGCGGAACGCATCATCTCGCCAAGGTGGCCGCGCACCCATATCTCGTACTGACGCATGCTGTGAGCCTGCCCGGCGTCGGGATGAGCGGCCAACCCACGATTGGGATGATTTCAGCGCCGCTGCGCTGAGGGCGCGAGCAAGCTGACGGCGCGGGCTCGCTCGACGGCTTCGGCCCGGCTGTGCACGCCCAGCTTGCCGTACAGGTTGCGCAGGTGAGTCTTCACGGTGCTGGTCGAGACGGACAGCTCGGCGGCGATCTCGGGCGCCGACAGGTACGTCGGCAGGTAGCGCAGCACGCGGATCTCGCTGTCGCTGAGCGGCTCGACCGGAGGCCGCGGCCCGGCGAACGGCGGCGTGGGGCTGTTCCCGGCCAGCAGGTCCAGGATCCGGGTGATCAGCGTGGCGTGCGCGGTGCGCCCTCGGGCCTGCCGCTCCAGCAGGCCCGGTGCTGGATTCAGCAAGAACGGGGCCAGTATGTCATCGGGCGCGGCTAGGTCCAGCGCCCGCTCCAGCGCCCGCGCGGCCGCGCCTGGATCGCTGAGCGCGTCCCTGGCGATGGCCTCAAGCACGAAAGCCTCGACCAGCCAAGAACGCCGGACCACGGGGGCGGAGCCGTCTAGGACAGGGGCGAGGGCGATGGTCACCGCGCGCGGGTCGCTCCGGGCAAGCCACAGCACCGCGGTGGCCACGCCTGCCTCCCCACGGTCGCGGTCGTGTTCGCTGAGACCGGCGAGGACCTGCTCAGCGCGTTCGGTGTCGCCGAGGCGCACCAGGGAGTACACCAGGTGCGCCCACGCCGACGGGACGAGCAGGTGCGGCGCGGCTAGCCGCCCGGCCAGCCGCTCGGCAGCCTGGAAAGCGGTTAGGGCGTCGGCGAACCTGCCGCGCGACAGCTCTACCAGCCCGCGGATATAGCGGACTGCCAGCTCCGCAGCGGGCTCGGCTTCCGCCTTGATGCTGCGTTCAGCGCGCTGCGCCCAGCCCTCTGCCTCGTCGGGCCGTCCCTGCAAGGCCAGCACGGCCGCCCGCGCCGCGTAGGCGTAGCCGACCGGCATCTCTTCGGTCCAGCCGTGCGACTGGGCTAGCTCGATCGCCTGCCCGCTGCGCTCAGCGGCCCGCGAAAGCGACTCGGGCATCGCGCCAATTGCCCCGTAAGCCAGGCCGCTGAACTCGAGGTACGGGCGCCCGATCCGGCGTGCCAGGGCGCCGCCTTGCTCCAGGTGCTGCGGTCCCTCCGGCCGAGCCGCCCAGAATTCGGTGATGCCGAGGCTGACCAGCGCCAGCGCGCGCAGCTCCTGGCTTAGGCCGGGCCGCGTGGCATCCGGGGCCTCGGCTACGGCCTGCAGCCGTCGCGCTTCCTCAGCTACCGCCGACGGATTCCCCCGCTGCCTGGCCACCAGCAGCCGGATCACCGCGAGCAGCACCAGCGCCTGCCCGTGCCGGTCGCCCGGCACCGACGCCGCCGCCCCCTCCGCCAGCCCTAGGTACCGCTCGGCCGCTGCCAGCGACCCGCGAGCCAGCTCATCGGCCGCCGTCAGCGCGGCCAGCTCGGCATCGGCCGCGCGGACTCCGGCGGGGAACCCGGCCAGCAGCGCGTGGACGGTCGCGGCCTGACCGTCCAGATACAGGCCAGGCCAGTGGTCGGCGAGCAATCGGGCGGCCAGTCCCCAGTCCCGCGCCGCCTGGGCTTGGCGGACCGCTTCCACTGGGAAGCCATGTCGCGCGAACCAGGTCGCGGCTCGCTCGTGCAACTCGGTGACCTCACCCGAGGCGGTACGCCGCAGCTGCAGCCGCAGCAGGTCGACGAACAGGCGGTGGTAGCGGAACCAGGACCGCTCCGCGTCCGTCGGCACGACGAACGCGTTCGCTTCCTCCAGGTCGTGCAGCAACCGCTCCCCGCCGCTGCCTCCGGCCAGCAGGTCGGCCAGTTCCCCGTTGACCTGCTCCAGCACGCTGGTCCGCAACAGCAGCCGCCGTACTTGTTCGCTCTGCCGCTCGAGCACTTCGGCCAGCAGGTACTCCGACACCGTCCGCTCAGTTCCTGAGAACTCCGCCGCGAACCGCTCCGGGTCGGGATGCCCGGCCAGCGACAGCGCCGCCAGCCGCAGCCCGGCCGCCCACCCCTCGGTCCGCTCGTACAGCAAGGCCAGTGCCGGCTCGGCCAGCTCTACCCCGGCCGCGGCCAGCATTTGGCGCGCCTCAGCGAGGCTGAACCGCAGGTCATCGGCGCGGATCTCGGCCAGCTCCCCCTCCAGCCGCAGCCGGTGCAGGCCTAGACGTACGTCGCGCCGGGTCGCTAGCACGAACCGCAGCTCATCGGGAGCGCGCATCAGCAGCAGCTCCAGCTGCCGCAGCGCCTGATCAGAGCCCAGCTCGTGCAGGTCGTCGATCACTAGCCACAACGGTTCGTCCAGCGGCGCCAGGTCCTTCAGCAGCCGCTCCACGATCGCCCAGCCGTCCAGATCCGGCGCTGCTGTCAGCGCGCCCACCAGCTCCGAACCCGGGACCGTACGGCGGAGCGCGTCCAGCACCGCCAGCCAGAACTGCTGCGGATCCCGCTCGCCGTGGCTCACCGTCACCCACGCGGCGTAGTCAGCCAGCCCCGTCTCGGCGATCCAGGATCGCAGCAGCACGGTCTTGCCGCTGCCCGCCGACGCCGACAGTACCGTCACCCGGCCCGACCCGAGCCGCTCCCGCAGCTCCGGACGAGACACGACTCCCCCGGCACCGGGACCAGCGGCGCGGCGGACCTCAAGCTCCGAAATCACCGCAGGCCGCATGGGCTCATGATCGCACGAACGTCACTGTAGGAACCGGATCCTTCCTGGTCGTGCAGCCGCAGCCGACGCGCGTGCAGCCGCAGCCGATCCCGGTCATGCAGGCGAGCGGGCGGATGGCGCGAGCATGCCAAGGGCACGGGCGCGCTCGACGGCCTCCGCCCGGCTGTGCACGCCGAGCTTGGCGTACAGGTTGCGCAGGTGAGTCTTCACGGTGCTGGTGGAGACCGAGAGCTGGGCGGCGATCTCCGGCGCCGACAGGTGGGTCGGCAGATAGCGCAGCACCCGGAGCTCACTGTCACTGACGGGCTCGGACGGGGGTCTCGGCCCGGCGGACGGTGGCGCCGGCGTGCCTCCCGCCAGTTGATCCAGGATCCGGGCGATCAGGGCCGCGTGCGCGGTACGCCCCCGCGCCTGCCGCTCAAGCAAGCCCGCGGGGGCCTTCAGGAACGTCAAGGTCGCGCCGACGGGTTCGGCCAGGTCCAGGGCCCGCTCGAGGGCACGGCTGGCCTCGGCCTGGTCGCCGAGCGCGTCCCTGGTCATCGCCTCCACGAGGTGGGCCTCAATCAGCCACGTCCGCCGGACCTGGGGAGCGGCGCCGTCCACGACCGGCTCGAGGGTGACGAGCGCCTCGTGCGGGTCGCCCTGGGCGAGCCGCAGCGCCGCGATCGCGATGCGCATCTCGCCATGGTCGCGCTCTCGAGCGTCGAGTCCTGCGAGGACCTGCTCGGCGCGTTCGGTCTCGCCGAGGTGGACGAGGAGGTACAGGATCAGTGCCCGGGCCGAGGGAACGAGCAGGTGTGGCGCGGCCAGGCGCCCGGCCAGCCGGTCCTCGGTCTGGAACGCGGCCAGCGCGTCGGCGAGCCGGCCGCGCGCCATCTCCACCACGCCTCTGATGTGGGCGATGAGCAGCGCCGCGGCGGGTTCGGCTTCGGCTTTGACGCTGCGCTCGGCGCGCTGGAGCATGTGGTCAGCCTCCTCGGCCCGGCCCTGCCAGCCCAGCATGCCGGCCAGGACCACGTAGGCGTGGCCAGCGGCCGGCTCGTCGGTCCAGCCGTGCCGCTCAGCCAGCTTGATGGCCTGCTCGCTGCGCTCCACTGCCGGGGCGTACGACGACCGGACGAGTTCGATCACCGCCTGGTAGGCCAGGCCGCTGTATTCCAGGTACGGGCGCCCGATCCGGCGCGCGAGCGCCACCCCGTCCTCCAGGTGCCGCTGCGCCTCCTCGAACTGGACGGCCCACACCTCGGTGATGCCGAGGCTGACCAGCGTCAGCGCGCGCAGCTCGTCACCGAGACAGGGCTGCGTCGCTTCCAGGGCCTCGGCCAGCGCCTGCAGCCGCTGCGCTTCCTCCGCCACCGCCGACGGGTTGCCCCGCTGCCGGGCCACCAGCAGCCGGACCACGCCGAGCAGCACCCTGGCCTGCCTGCGCCGGTCGTCAGCGACCGACGCCAGCCCGCGCTCCGCCAGCTCCAGATAGCGTTCCGCCGCCTCCAGCGAGCCTTGCGCCAGTTCATCGGCCGCGGCCACCGCCGCCAGGCCAGCGTCCGCCGCGCTGGTGTCAACGGGGAACCCGGCCAGCAGCTCGTGGATCGTGGCGGCCTGCCCGCCCAGGTACAACGTGGGCCAGTGACCGGCCAGCAGCCGCGCCGCCAGCGGCCAGTCCCGCGCCGCCTGGGCGTGGCGAACCGCCTCCACCGCGTACCCATGCGCGGCGAGCCAGGTCGCGGCCAGCCTGTGCAGCGCGGTCACCTGATCCGGCTCGGTGCGCCGCAACTCGAGCCGCAGCAGGCCCGCGAACAGGTGGTGATAGCGGAACCAGGACCGCCCCGCGTCAAGCGACATCACGAACGCGTTGGCTTCCTCCAGGTCATGGAGCACCCGCTCGCCGCCGCTGCCCCCGGTCAGCAGGTCGGCCAGTTCCCCGTCGACCCGTTCGAGGATGGAGGTCCGCAGCAGCAGCCGCCGCACCTCCGCGGGCTGCCGGTCCAGCACCTCCGCCAGCAGGTATTCCGCCACGGTCCGTTCGGTCCCTGAGAATTCCGCCGCGAACCGGTCCGGGTCGGGATGCCCGGCCAGCGACAGCGCCGCCAGCCGCAACCCGGCCGCCCACCCCTCGGTCCGGTCCACGAGCAGCGCTAGCACCGGCTCAGTCAGCCGCACCCCGGACGCCGCCAGCAGCGCGCGCGCCTCATCGAGGCTGAACCGCAGGTCATCAGCGCGGATCTCGGCCAGCTCCCCCTCAAGCCGCAACCGGTGCAGCCCGAGTTGCACGTCGTGCCGGGTCACCAGCACGAACCGCAGCTCAGCGGGAGCGCGCATCAGCAGCAGCTCCAGCTGCCGCCGCGCCTGATCCGACCCCAGCTCGTGCAGATCGTCGATCACCAGCCACAACGGCTCATCCAGCGGCGCCAGGTCCTTCAGCAGCCGCTCCACGATCGCCCACCCGTCCAGATCGGGCGCCGCCGTCAGCGCGCGCACCAGCGCCGACCCGGGGACCGTCTGACGGAGCGCCTCGAGCACCGCCAGCCAGAACTGCTGCGGATCCCGCTCGCCGTGGCTCACCGTCACCCATCCGGCGCGCTCGGCCAACCCGGCCTCGCCGATCCACGACCGCAGCAGCACCGTCTTGCCACTGCCTGGCGACGCCGACACCACGGTCACGCGGGCCGAACCGAGCCGCTCCAGCAACCCCGGACGACACACCACCGATGTCCAGGCGGCGGCGCGGCGGGACATCGGACGCGCCGCCAGGGTGCTTCCCTGGTCGGTGCCGAGTTCGTTAACCGACGTCATGGTGCTGAGCAGCGATCATGTGAGACTTCATTTCGGTGCTCGGGACTGGGTGCCGGGCCGGCTTATCTGCCCACTGTGCATCCCGGTCGGGTGAGCGGTCACCGCCTGTCCGGTCCGTTCACCCGGGTGACCGCGAGCGCGTGAGCAGGCCGAGCTCGCGAGCGCGAACCACGGCTTGTTCCCGGCTGCTTACTCGGAGTTTGCTGTAGATGTTGCGGGTGTGAGTCTTGATCGTGTTCAGCGACACGTAGAGCTCGTTGCCGATCTCACGCAGTGAGAGCTGGGAGGACAGCAGCCGCAGCACGGTCAGCTCGCGCTCGGAGAGCTCGTCGGCGCTCTCGCCTGCTGATCGCACGGACCCGGTGTCTCCGGCGTCTTCGGCCGTGACCCAGCTGCGCAGGAAGCCAGGGTCCGGGCAGGCGGCCAGCTGGCGCCGCGCCCGGGCACGCAGCTCTCGGCTGTCGGCTGTCGCGCCGCCCGCCCGGGCGATCTTCGCCATCGCGAGCAGCCCGTACACGATGTCCAGCCGCAGCCCGCCCCGCCTGGCGATGTCGAGCCCGTGCTCGAGCTCGGCCCGGGCCACCTGCAGGTCCCCGCGGACACGCGCCAGTTCGGCGGCGGCGTAACCGACCATCACCGTGATCCAGTGCTGACCGAGAGCCTGCCGCTCCGCCAGCGCCCGGGCCGCGGCCACCCGCTGGCCAGCCTCGGCTGGCCGCCCGCGCTGGACGGAAATCATCGCCAGATAGCCGAGCGCATAGATTTCCGCGGCGTAGTAGCCGGCCTGCTCGCCGGCCGACACGGTCTCGGTGAACGCGCTCTCGGCCTCCTCAGCAGCCCCGGACCAGAACGCCGTCATGCCGAGAGCGTTGGTTACGTGCGGCCGCCACTGGGCCGCCGTGTCGGGCTCGAGCTCCGCGGCGGTCACCGCGCTGCGCGCCGCCGCGCCCACGTCGCCGAGATGAACCAGCGCCGAGGTCCTGACCAGCGCGGCGCTCGACTCGACCGAGCTCGAACCGTCACCCAGCGGCCCCGGCAGCGTCCCTTGCCCGGCCGCCCGTACCTCCGCCTCCACGTCACCGGGGCGCCCCAGGACCAGCATCATCCAGGCGCGCGCCATGCATAGCCGGGGATCGGAATCGGCCACCGTGGCCGGCAGGGCCCGGGTCCAGGCCTCGACCGTCACGAGCTCGCCGCGGTTGACAAAATCCAGCCAGCTGGCCGCCATCAGCTCCGCGGCCCGCCCGTGATCGCCGGCGGCGATCGCGTGCGAGATCGCCTCGGCCACCAGCCCTTCGCGCAGATGCCACTCGTACGCCCGGCGGTGCAACGCCACGACATCGCCCGGCAAGGCGACCGAGAGCTCGTGAGCCAGCAGATCGCCGAAGAGATGGTGGTAGCGATACCACTGGCGGCGCTCATCGAGCGGGACCACGAACAAGTTGGCGCGCTCCAGCTCCGCCAGGCGGCGCGCGGAGTCGCCGCGGTCCAGCAGCGCGTCACACAGCGGACCGGTCAGGCGCTGCACGATCGAGGTACGCAGCAGGAACTCGCGCACCTCGGGCCTCTGACGCTCCAGGACCTCGGCCATCAGGTAGTCGACGATCTGGCGATCATCGCCGGCGAAGGAGGCGATGTAGCGGTCCCGGTCCTCGCGGCCCCGCAGCGACAGCCCCGCCAGCTGCAGCCCGGCCGCCCATCCCTCGGTACGCTCCCGCAGCAGGCGCACCTGCTCATGTGTCAGGCCCAGCTGCAGCGATCCGTTCAGCAACGCCGTCGCCTCCCCGGCGCTCAGCCGCAGATCCGCGATCCGCAGCTCGAGCAGCTCGGCGCTGGCCCGCAGCCGCGCCAGCGCCAGCGGAGGATCGCTGCGCCCGGCCACCGCCACGTGCACCGTCCGGGGAAGGTGATCGATCAGGAACTCCATCGACTGGTGCACATCGGCGTTGCCGATGACGTGATAGTCATCGAGCACGAGCACGATCGGCTCCGGCAGCGACGTGAGCGCGTTGACCAGCAGCGGTAGCGCCAGCTCGGTCAGGTCCGCCCCGGGAGAGCGAAGCGCGTCGTCCACTCCCGCTCCCAGGCCGGGCGCCACGTTACGCAGCGCCGCCAGCACGTAACTCCAGAAGCGCACGGGGTCGTTATCCCGGCCGTCCAGCGACAGCCAGGCGAACGGACGCTGCTCGGCCGGGTCCGCCCGCCAGCTCGCCAGCAGGGTTGTCTTGCCAGCGCCGGCCGGCGCCGAGATGAGGATCAGCCGGGCGGTCGAGCCGTCACGCAGCTCCGCAACGAGGCCGGGACGCGAAACCCGGCCCGCGAGCAGCTCCGGGGCGTGCAGCTTCGTAGCGACGATCGGACCCACGGCCGACTCCGCTGCCTCGGTCCTGTCAGACGTCGAGATGGTCTCCTTGAGCATGTGCGGCACGCGCGGTACTTCAGCCGTGAGAAAGCATATCGCCGCGGTAAGCCCATTCACCTGGGTGAGATCGTGCCGCGGGTGATGACCGGCGACCCGTCCTGGGTGCACCGTGTTCCGAGGTGGGGAGGTAACCCACGGAACCACGGGAGAGCACATATGGAGCCGACCAGGTACCGGATCGCCGTCCGGGGCCGCCTGACCGAGCGCCTCGGGGCCGCTTTCGAGGGGCTGGCCCTGGAACCAGGCAGCGAACAGACCGTCCTCGTCGGTGAGATCCGCGATCAGTCTCACCTGTACGGCGTCCTCGACCGGGTTCGCAACCTCGGCCTGGAGCTGGTGAGCGTGGCGGAAGACACCCGTGCGGTTACCTGACCCGGTGAAGCGGGCATTACGCCGCGTGGCGGCAAGCAGCTCGCCGGTCACGGGCTCGGGTGGGCTTTGTTCGTTCATAGCGCGTCCAGGCTCGAACGGGTTCATGCGTCCCGCCAGCATCTTCCGGCGACCTCACGGAAACCTCTCGTTCACCTCTTACGACCAGGTCAACCTCTGGTGGCGATGATCCCGGAAGAACATAATTGACCCATGCGCGAGGCCAGGCCGGCTGGGGGCCCGGCGCTGATGGAGATCAGGCTTTTCGGCCCGATCGAGGTGACGCAGGGGCAGCGCCATCTCGGCCCGGGGGATCTCGGCGGCACCAAGGCCAAGCAGGTGCTCGAGATGCTGCTGCTGGCCCGCGGCCACATCGTGACCAAGGACCGGCTAGCCGACCAGCTGTGGGGCGAGGCCCTGCCCAAGCGCGCTTTCGCCGCCTTGGAGAACCACGTCTCCGTGCTTCGCCGTCATCTCGATGGCGACGGGCAGGGACGGGATCTGGTCGTCACCGAGCCGGGCGGCTACCGGCTGGCGGCTGAGCTGGCAGAACTGGACCTCGACCGCTTCGATGAGCAGATCGCCGCGGCCGGGAAGACCGGCACCAGGGTGGCTCGCAAGCTGCTGAGCGACGCTGTGCAGGCGGGCGCCCGGGGCGAGGTGCTTGAGGACGAGCCCTACGCGGAATGGGCCGAGGAGCCGCGTCGCACCTACCGAGCCCGGCTGCTGGGGGCGCGCCTGGACGCGGCCGAGTCTGCCCTGGCCGAGCACGACACGAGGGCCGCGATCGATTACGCCCTAGCCGCCCTGGCCATCGATCCCTACGCCGAGCGGGCTCACCGGCTGGCCATGCTGGCCCACTACGCCCGAGGGGACCAGCGAGAAAGCCTGGCCGGCTACCAGCGCCTGCGGTCCCTGCTGGCGGAGGAGCTGGGTCTCGAACCCACCCCCGAGACCCGGCAGCTCCACGAGGCCATCCTGGCTCAGAAGGATCCGGCCTCCCTGCTGCCCCGCCCCCTCGAACGCCCGGGGCCGCCCCCACGGCCACAGGATGCCCCCCTCATCGGGCGGCGGGCCGAGCTGAACCGCCTGGAGGCCCTGGCCGGGGAGGCCTGCGACTCGGCCCTGGCCATAGTGGTGGTCGAGGGAGAAGACGGGGCGGGCAAGACCCGGCTGCTGGACGAGCTGGCGGCCCGCCTGCCCGGAATACGCCTGGGCCGTAGCGCCTGCTCGGAACTCGAGCGTCACCTGCCGTACGTCCCCTTGGCCTCCGCGCTGCGAGAAGCGCTCGGCAGCTCAGCCATCGCGGGCGCCGGCCTGCCCGCCCTGGCGGCGGTGTTCCCCGAACTCGGCCCTGGTCCGCCTGTTTCTCCCCAGTCGGAGGCGGCGGCGCTCGAGTCGGTCGTCGGGCTGTGGCGGGCCCATGCCCCTCTCGTCCTGCTCATCGATGACCTCCACTGGTCCGATCCGGCCACCCTGGCGGCCCTGGCCTACCTGCACCGGCGGGCTGCGACCATACCCGGAGCCGTGATCGCCACCATGCGGTCCGAGGAAGCGCTCACCAGCCACGACCTGCACCGGCTGCCGGCCTCGGCCCGGATTGCGCTGGCTCCCCTCAGTCCAGTGGAGCTGGCCGAAGCCGGCCTAGAGCACCTGCACGTTCCCACCCAGGGTCATCCCCGGCTCGTGGCCGCCGCCCTGTCCGCCGGCGACGACCGGGGCCAGCTCGTGGCATCCCTGGCCGACGTGCTGCTCGCCCGGTGCCGGGCCGAAGGTCCGGAGGCCTACTCCCTGCTGATCTGCGCCTCGGTGCTCGACCAGCCATTCGACCCCGCCGCGCTGGCCCAGGTGGCAGGCAAGGGCCTGGACGAGGTCCTCGGCCACTTGGAGCTCCTGAGGGAGCACCGGGTGCTGGACGCCGTCGGCTTCGCCTACCGGTTCAGGTACGAGATGGTCTCGGAGGTGCTGCGGCAAAGCCTCTCGCCTGCCCGCCGGCGCTTCCTCACCGAGAGGACCGCGGTGGTCCAGGCCGCGCCCGGACGGCCCGCGCCCCCGAGCACGCCGGGCTTCGACAGTGTCGACCATCCCATCTACGTGCTAGACCCGGTTCACGACCGCATCGTGGACGCCAACCGGGCGTGCGAGTGGCTCGGGTACAGCCACGAGGAGCTGCTGGCCACACCCATCTCGGCCATCCATCCGGCCGAGATGCCGCAGCTGCTCGACTGGGTGACGCAGGTCCGCAGAGAGCAGTTCGGCTGGAGCGCTTTGTTCAACTGCCGCACCAGGGCAGGCATCCATTTCCCCGTGGAGATGATGACGCTCGCCCCCGACCTGAACGGCCTCGTGGTGACCTTCACCACCGACCGCAGCGGCCACCGCGGACCCGTGGCGTGAGCGTTATGCCGCGTGGCGACGATACAGCTCCGCGACGCGGAAGGCCAGGTCCAGGGACTGGCTGCGGTTGAGCCGCGGATCGCACGTCGTCTCGTAGCGGTAGCTCAGGTCGCTCTCGGCGATGTGGTGGCCGCCGCCGATGCACTCGGTGACGTCGTCGCCGGTGAACTCGATGTGGATGCCGCCGGGATGAGTACCCAGGGCGCGGTGCACCTCGAAGAAGCCGGCGACCTCGTCCACAACGTCGTCGAAGTACCTGGTCTTCTGGCCGCTGGCCGCCTCGACCGTGTTTCCGTGCATCGGATCGCACACCCAGACGACGGTGGCGCCGCTCGCGGCCACCTTCTCGGCCAGCGGGGGCAGTGCCCGGCGGATCCGGCGCGCCCCCATCCGGGTGGTCAGGGTCAGCCGGCCGGGCTCATGCTCCGGGTCAAGCGCTTCGATCAGCGCCAGCACGTCCTCCGCGGTGGCGTCAGGACCGACCTTCACCGAGATGGGGTTACGGATCTGGCGGGCGAACTCGACGTGCGCGCCGTCGAGGTCGCGAGTGCGCTCCCCAATCCACAGCAAGTGCGCGGACAGGTCGTACGGATGCCCGCTCCGCACGTCGGTCCGGGTCAGGGCCCGTTCGTAGTCGAGCAGCAGGGCCTCGTGGCTGGAGTAGAACTCCACCGCGCGGAACTCCCCCGGGTTGGCCCCGCACGCGTGCATGAACGCGATCGCCCGGTCGATCTCCTCCGCCAGCTGCTCATAGCGCCGGCCGGCGGGACTGCCCGCCACGAAGTCCTGGTTCCAGGCGTGCACCTGGCGCAGGTCCGCGTACCCGCCGCCGGCGAGGGACCGGCACAGGTTCAGCGTGGCCGAGGAGCAGCGGTACGCCTCGAGCAGCCGGCCCGGGTCTGGCGTCCTGGCCGCGGCGGTGAACTCGATTCCGTTGACCGCGTCGCCCCGGTAGACCGGAAGTTCCACGCCGTTCCTGACCTCGGTGGCCCCCGACCGCGGCTTGCCGTACTGACCTGCCATCCGGCCGACCTTCACCACCGGCACGCTGCCCGCGTAGGTGAGCACGACGGCCATCTGCAGCAGCGTCCGGAACTTGCCCTGGATGCTGTCCGCGGTGGCGCCGGCGAACGTCTCGGCGCAGTCGCCGCCTTGCAGCAGGAAAGCCTCGCCGCGGGCCACCGCGGCCAGCCGCTCCCTCAGCTGGTCGCACTCGGCGGCGAGCACCAGCGGCGGGAGCCCCTCCAGGTCGCGCACCACCGCTTCCAGGCGACTACGGTCAGGCCACTGCGGCTGCTGAAGCGCGGGTGAGGTCACGAGGCCAGGCTACGCGGAGCCGGCACTACGTGGTGGCATTGTGCCGCAGAGTCCCCGATCGCCTCGTCCTTCGCGTCGCTTCGGCCAGCACCCAAAAGCCATATTTCGCCACTGGCGGTCTCAGACATGCGTTAGCAGGATGTGAACCCGGCCATGACCTCGGACTTATCAGTGCTGTCCGCGAAAGAGGAGCCGGCGTTCCCTAAATTTTCATTGTCAAGTAAACTGAAATATTAAATGTGGGAACAAAAGACGAACATCTGTTGTATTGCACTTAGCGTAGCCTTACTATAACTCTGAGTAAAGTGAGTCTCAGTGGACCAGAAACGACGCCTCCCGTGGAAGGAACTGGTAGTCCAGCCTTCCGGCCTGTCGGAGCCGGGCGACCTCGTTGTCGATGACGGAGCTCTCGCTCACGCGGCGAACCAGGGATGGTGGAGCGACTACGAGGACCTGGGGATCGGTCCGCTCATCGGGCTGGAGAACCAGGCTGACCGGATCAGCTCGTACGAGTCATGCGTCATTCCCTGGATGTTCCAGACCGAAGACTACGCTCGCGCCGTCATCAGGGGTTATATCCCGGACATCGATGATCGCGTCCTCGCCGACCGCGTTAAAGCCCGGATCCGGAGGCAAGAACTGCTCACCTCGGACTCGGCTCCCGACTTCCTGGCGCTGGTCGAAGAATCAGCGCTCCGCAGAATCGTCGGCGGCAGCCAGGTCATGCGGCTCCAGCTGAAGAGGATGGCTGAGGTCGCCGCTACCGTCCCCAGCATCACTCTTCGGGTGGTGCCGCTGCAGGCGGGCGCGCACCCGGGTCTGGACAACACGTTTACGCTGCTCGAGTTCGGCTCCGCGCGTCCCGCCACGGTCTACGTGGAGAACGCGATCGGCACCTTCTATCTAGAGGAGGCCGATATTGTGGGCAGATATCAGGAAGTGTTGCGATTCCTTCGCAGTGAGGACTGGGCGCTCGAGCCGAAGCGTTCGCTCGAGCGCATCGAGCAGATTGCCTATTCGCCTGACTTTTCCTAGGCGTCGGTTACTGGAGCGTGTCCTGGGGCCGCAGGCTCGGGGCGATGGTCGTGCCCCGCGGGAGCGGTGCTGGCCGCCCGCTCATCTCCGCGTACTGCGTCATCAGGGCTAGGTTGATGGCCGTTTCGAGGTTGTCGAGCTGGCGCTCGATTCGCCGCAACCGCGGCTCGATGTCCGCTGCGATTTCGCGTCGCAGGTAACGGACGGCGAAGAAGCCTCCCGTCAGCACGCCAAGCAGCGCGCCCACGAGGAACATCAGCATCGGCACGAGTACCCCCTGGTCCTAAGGCCTACCGCTACTAGCAGTATGCATGATGCAACCTGCCACCTGTCAAGTAGCTATGTAGCATATAGGTAAGCTTCAAACTGCCAGCTGCCGAGTTGCCATCTGCCGCCTAGCTGACTACGATCGGAACTCCTTGTTAACGGAGCAGAGCGCAGCGGCACAGCCTGGCATGGCAGCGGTGCGGGCTGGGTCGCCGGGGCAGTACGAACCCGATGGGCAGCGCGGACCTAGCTCTGGACTTTCATAGGGCGCGGCAAACGTGCGTGAAAGCCCTTTGGCATTAGGCTATTCGCCGGACGGTGAATAGCCAGCTAGCTGTCAGCCGTATAGCAGCCTGACGGTCGCGCGTACTTGCGGGAAAGGGGTTAGAGTCAATGGCAGAGGGGACCAGTCCCAGCCCGATCGTCCAGCGACGTAGGCTCCGGGCGGAACTCCGGGCGGCCCGCCAGAAAGCCAAGCTGACCCAGGATCAAGTTGCGTCGGCACTGGACTGGTCGCTATCGAAAGTTATCCGGATCGAGGCTGGTTCGGTTGGTATCTCCACAACGGACCTCAAAGCGCTGCTCGGTATGTACGGCATTGACGATCAGGAACACATAGACAAACTTGTCGCACTCGGCAAGGCAGCGAGAGAGCGGGGCTGGTGGAGCAACCACCGGGACGTCCTTTCCACTGAACTGCTCCAGTTGATCGAGTACGAGAGTGCGGCCGCCATCACGCGGAACTTCGAGCCGCTGCTGGTACCTGGCTTGCTGCAGACCGAGGAATACGCGCGCGCGATCCTTCCCGATCACGCGCCGACCGATAGCGTAGAAGGCCTCGTCAAAATCCGCATGAAGCGGCAGGAACTACTCGATCGCCCCGACGGACCGCTGCTGTTCTTCATCCTGGATGAAGCCGTGATCCGTCGGCTGGTGGGAGGTAAGGACGCGATGCGCCACCAGCTCGTTAGGCTGATTGAGCTGGGTCGCAGGCCGAACGTGACGATCGAGGTGGTGCCTTTCAGCGCCGGTGCGCACCCGGGCCTCCGCGGCCCGTTCGTCGTTCTCGAGTTTCCCGACCCGGAAGACGACGACGTGCTGTACCTGGAAAATAGCGCAGGCGACATGATTAGGAGAGAGGAACCCGATCAGGTCCTCCCTTACCGAGAGGCGTTTGAGCAGCTAAGAGAGATATCGCTCGGGCCAGAGGGCTCGGCCGCGTATCTGCGCGAGGTCGCCGACGGAATGCGCTGACCACCACTGACCAGCCAAGCGGACTCGTCAGTAGTGGTCAGATCGCGTTTTACCGCCTAAACTGCCCTGTCACGGGCATTGTGCGGAGGTGGGTCGATGCCGCACTCAGCGTGAGCGCGTGTTGCCTGCATGACTTTGCGCTTCCAAGCCCGGATAACGCAGACCGGGAGATACCGGTTGCCATGAGGAGGAGGAAGCGTTGACCGAATCGGAACCAGCCGACCTGGTCTGGCAGAAGAGTACCGCGTCAGGTGGTGGCAATTGCGTTGAGGTAGCCTTCACCGAACACGCTGTGCACGTCCGCACTTCGCGGCAGCCATCGGGGCCGTTCCTGTCGTTCACGATTCCCGAGTGGAATGCTTTCCTCGCCGGAGCCCGCAACGGAGAGTTCGACCGGTAGCGCACGTAAAGTCGGGACCGATGACCGCTAGGCTTTCCGTCGCCGTCATCGGCGCTGGCATGGGCGGGCTGGCCACCGCCGCCGCGCTGCTGCGGGTAGGCGTCGACGTGACCGTGTACGAGCAGGCGAGGAAGTTCGCCCGGCTGGGCGCGGGCATCCAGGCCGGCTGCAACGCGATGCAGGTGCTCCGCGGCCTGGGGCTCGAACAGCGGATGCGCCGCGAGGCGTTTTACCCGCGCTCGTGGAACAACAAGGACTGGCGCACCGGTGAGGTGCGGCACGACCAGATTTTCGGGCCCACCGCCGAGCAGAAATACGGCGCGCCCTATCTGCTCGCCCACCGCGGCGACCTGCACGCCGCCCTGGCCAGCGTCGTGCCTGGCGAGCGCATCCGCCTCGACCACAAGGTCGAGAGACTCGACACCGACGGCGGCTCCGTGGTGCTCGGCTTCGCCGACGGCACCACGGCCATGCACGACGCCGTGATCGCCGCCGACGGCGTCCACTCGACCGTCAGGGAACTCCTGTTCGGCGCCGAAACGGCCAACTTCACCGGGCGCATCGCCTACCGCACCACGTTCCCCGCGGGCCGGCTCGACGGCTATGAAATCGACGAATGCACCAAGTGGTGGGGCGAAGACCGGCACATCGTCATCTACTACGTCAAGCCCGACCGCAGCGAGGTCTACTTCGTCACGAGCCAGCCCGAGCCGGACTTCACCGTCGAGTCGTGGTCGGCGAAAGGCGACCTGGGCACGCTCCGCGCGGCGTTCGACGGCTTCCACCCGCAGGTCCGGCACGTGCTCGCCGCCTGCCCGGACGTGCACAAGTGGGCCCTCGTCGACCGCGACCCGCTCGAGCGGTGGCACGACCGCAACGTCACCCTGCTCGGCGACGCGTGCCATCCCATGACGCCGTACATGGCCCAGGGCGCCGCCATGGCTCTCGAGGACGCCGCGGTGCTGTCGCGGCTGCTGGCGGAGGCGGCGGAGGCGGGCGACCGGGCCGGCATCGCCGACGCGTTCCGCCGGCTGGAAGCGACCCGCAAGCCCCGCACCTCCAGGGTGCAGCTCACCTCGCGGACCAACACCTGGCTGCGGCAGAAGACCGACGTCGACTGGGTCTACAGCTACAACCCGTGGACCGCCCCGCTAGCACCCTGAGGGGGATGCGCTCGCCGGGAACCGCCAGGGACAATGAGTTTCATGGCCGATCAGCGAAACGATGCCAACCAGGTCAGCGACCTGCTCCCGCTCGGCGACTGGTACCGGCACCACGCGCTCCGCAGCCTGCCGGTGCTGCTATTCCTCGCGCTGATCTGCGTGCCGTCGATCGCGCTGTTCATCGTGGGCGCCAGCGCGACGACCACCACGTTCGACGCGGGCGCGTGGATCTTCGCGGCGTACTTCGCCATCGCCTGGCTGCTGCTGCTCGGCGTCATCATCAGGCCGGAGCACGTGACGAGGACGATGCTCATCGTCGTGACGGTGATCGCGCTGGTCACGCAGGTGCCGCTGGCGGTGGCCCTGGAGACCGCCTTGCACGCCACGAACGCGAGCCTGGGCCCCAGCATTGTCACGATCGGCCTCCCCGAAGAGCTCGTCAAGGCGCTGCCGGTGCTGGTGGTGGCGCTGATCTACGGACGCCGGCACGGTCTCCAGCCGCGCGACTACCTCTTCGTCGGCGCGGTCAGCGGGCTGGCCTTCGGCGCGAGCGAGGTCGTCAGGTACTTCACGATCAACGGGGTCGCGGAGTTCTACCAGACGGTCCAGGCCTCCATCCCCCAGATCGAGCGGCTGCTCTCCACCGGGCACCAGCCCGCGACCTCGATCTTCGCCGTGCTGATCGGCCCCGTGCTGTACTTCATCCTGAACTTCGTCTGGCGCTTCGTCACCGACCCGATCAGCCATGCGTGCTGGGCCGGCCTGACCGGGTACTTCATCGGGCTGGCGGCTACCGGCCGGTACCGCTGGTACCAGGTCGCCTGGATCGGCGTGGTGGTCGCCGCCATCCTCCACGGCTTCAACGACTGGAGCCGGATCAACGGCCACTGGGCGTGGATCCTCGTCACGGCGATCAGCGGGATCCTCTTCCTCGGCTACGCGAAGGTCGGGTCCCGTCACGACCTGAGACTCGAGGCAGTGGCGCCGCAGTTCTTGCTGCCCCACCAGGCCCAGCTCGCACCGTATGCTCCTGCACAGGAGACGCCCCGGCACGCGCCCGCGCCGGCGGCCCAGCGAGAACCGGCCGGAACCCGGCGCGGACGGCCATGGTGGGAGCACTGAGGTCATCGATGGAGACGGTGGAGACGACAGAGAGGCCCAGCTGGCAGCCGGATCTCCTCGGCGACGGCTACCGGCAGCACGTCATCGAGCTGGGCGCCGACCCGGACGGCGAAGGTTCGATCGCCGCCGTCCTCGTGCGGCGCGAACCCCGCGACGGAGAAGCGCCTAGCGGCGCCGTCCTGTACGTGCATGGCTTTTCCGACTACTTCTTCCAGACCGCGCTGGCCGACTTCTTCGCCGCCCGCGGGCTGGCTTTCTACGCCCTGGACCTGCGCAAGTCCGGCCGGGCCAGACGGCCGGGCCAGACCGCGCACTACGTGTCTGACCTCACGCTGTGCGAGAAAGAACTCGATAGCGCGCTGGCGATCGTCGCCGCCGAGCACCCCGGCGCCCCGGTGGTCCTCGTCGCCCACTCCACCGGCGGCCTGATCCTGCCGCTCTGGCTGGACCGCCGGCGGACGGCCGGACGGCTGGCGCCCGTCGCCGCGCTCGTGCTGAACAGCCCCTGGTTTGACCTCCAGGGGACGCCCGCGCAACGCGGCCCGCTAACCCAGGCGCTGCGCGTGCTCGCCCGGGTGCAGCCGTTCCGCGACCTGAAGCTGCCGCCCGGGGTGTACGGGAAGACGCTGCACGTCAGCGGCTCCGGGGAGTGGGACTTCGATCTTCGCTTGAAGCCGCTGGCTGGCTTCCCGGTGACGATCGGCTGGCTCAACGCGGTCCGGCGCGGACACGCGCGGCTGCACCAGGGCCTGGATGTCGGCGTCCCGTCACTGGTGCTGCGCTCGACCCGTTCGGACTTCTCCCGGGAGTACTCACCGCTCAGCGACCGCGCCGACCTCGTGCTTGACGTCACGCAGATCGCCCGGTGGGCCGGCTGCCTCGGCGGCGAGACGACCGTGGTGCCGATCGAGGGCGCGCGTCACGACGTCTTCCTGTCCGCGCCCGGGCCCAGGGAACAGGCCTACGCCGCCCTGGGCGCGTGGCTGGACTCTCATCGAGAAGCGACCGTACGTTCGGAATAAAAAGAAAGATTCTCCCGAACGGACGGGGGTCTCTCCGGCGACGCTAGCGCGGCTGAGCCGTGCGGGGGGAGAGGCCGCCGATGCGCAGCGACCCGTCGCCGACGGGCAGCGCGCCCGCCTCGACCTGGCTGACGTAAGCCTCGGGGTCCTTGTCCACCGGCTCGACGCCCGTGACGTGCCGCGCTTCGAAGGCGGCGAAGGCGACCGCGAGGTCGTGGCGCTGCTGGAGCCCGGCCAGCCGGCGGAAGTCAGTCAGGCCTTCGCGCTCCTCCTCGGCCATGTGGTCGCCGTTGGCGAGATTGGCCCCGGCGACCGCCGCGTACCAGTCGTCGCTGCCAACCGGATGCCGCGCGACCTCCGCGACCGCGTCCCTGATGTCGTTGTGGTCGTGGATGGCGTCCAGCGTCTCGTCCTCGACCCCGGTCTTGCGCCTCGCGGCGATACCGACCCGGAGCAGCGCGGGATAGAAGAGCGCCTCTTCGGCCGCCGCGTGCACCTCGAGGAAGGCCGCCAGCCGTCCCCAGACGGCTGCGAGCGCCTCTGTGTCGGACCGGTCAACCTGCTCCAGGATCGCGAATAGCCGCCGCTGCTCGTGATGGTCGTCAAGGATCAGCTGGGTGATGTCCACCAAGCCTCCCACTACGCCGGGACGGCGGCACGCTGGCCGACAGGACAGGCCACCATGCTACGCGCGGCCTGCCGCGCTGGCCGGACGGGTTCGCGTCCTGACTGGTTCCCGCCGATGATGGCTTCCATAATTTTATCTTCTGTGGAATTATATTCTTCCGTCCTGAGCATGGAACCTGCCCTGACGCCGGGAGCTGTCACATGACCACCGCGCACCGCTGGGTAGCCGTCGACTTCGGCGGCCCCGAGGCACTCCGCTGCCTCGACAGCGACGTACCCGACCCCGGACCTGGGGAAGTCACGATCGGCGTGCGGGCCGCCGGCATGAACCCGGCCGACGCCAAGCACGTCGCCGCCGGCCAGGACCGCGGGTCGCTGCCGCTGGCCATCGGCTACGAAGTGGCCGGGGTGGTGACGGCGGTCGGGCCGGACGCGGAGCTCGCTTCCGGGCCGGGAACCGTCGGCGACGAGATCGTCGCCTGGCAGGTCACCGGCGGGTACGCGACCGCGATCACGGTGCCCGCCACGGACGTGTTCGTCAAGCCGCCCGCGCTGACCTTTCCCGAAGCGGCCAGCCTGCTGCTGGCCGGCACCACCGCGGCCGAACTGCTGCACACCAGCAAGGCGCGCGCCGGAGACACGGTCCTGCTGCACGGCGCCGCGGGCGCCGTGGGCGTCAGCGTGCTGCAGCAAGCCCGCCACCTCGGGATTCACGTGGTCGGGACGGCGAGCCCGGCGAACTTCGAGTTCGTCCGGCGGTATGGCGGGACGCCCGTGGAGTACGGAGCAGGGCTGCTCGAGCGGGCGCGAGCCGCCGCCCCCGGCGGTATCGCCGCCGCACTCGACACCGTCGGCGGCGACGAGGCCGCGGACGTGTCACTCGCCCTGGTCCCCGACCGGGACAGGGTGATCACGATCGCCGACGCCCCGCGAGCCAGGGCAGCCGGGTACGTCTTCATCGGCGCGTCCAACCCGGCCAGCGGGCCGTTCCGCGCCGGCGAGCGCGTCAGGATCCTGCGGCTCGCGGCCGACGGCCAGCTGACCGTGCCGATGGCGGCGACGTTCCCGTTCGAGGACGCGCCGGCGGCCTTCGCGCTGCTGACAAGCCCGCATCCCCCGGGCAAGATCGCGCTGATCAATGACTGACGAAAAGCCTCGCTGACGTCATATCCCGAGGTCGCGGGCGCACTTCGCCGCGATCAGCGAGCGTTGGCCGGGGGCGACTTGCGCTCCCTTATTGAAAATGATTACCATAACGGTGTTCACTTACACTTGACTCAGCACGACCGGGAGAACCGGAGTAGATAAGGTCATGCGAACCCGTTCTGGCATCCTCGCCGCCGCCACTGTGTCGGCGGCGGCGCTGCTCGCGACCGCTTGCTCGGCCGCGTCCACGACGTCGGGCAACACCACCGCCGCCAGCACCGCCACGATCACGGCCATTGGCGCGGAGAACGAATACGCCAACGTGATCCAGCAGATCGGCGGCAAGTACGTCCAGGTCAGCGCCATTATGAGCAACCCGAACACCGACCCGCACACGTTCGAGGCCAGCCCGGCGGTCGCCCGGGAGATCGCGAACGCGAGCCTCATCGTGCAAAACGGCGTCGGCTACGACACCTGGGCCACCGACATCGAGAACGCCGCCCCCGACAACGGCCGCAAGATCATCAACGTGCAGCAGCTGCTCGGCCTGCCGGACAGCACTCCGAACCCGCACCTGTGGTACGCCCCCACCACGATGCCGAAGGTCGCGACCGCCATCGCGAACGACCTCGCCGCGATCCAGCCGGCGCACGGCGCCTACTTCAAGGCCAACGCCGCCGCGTTCACCGCCAGCCTGACCGCCTGGAACCAGGCGATCGCCGCGTTCAAGGCGGCGCACCCGGACGTCCCGGTAGCCACGACCGAGCCGGTCGCCGACTATATGCTGCAAGCCGTGGGCGCCGACAACCTGACGCCGTGGGCGTTCCAGGCGGACATCATGAACGGCACCGACCCCGCCCCGCAGGACGTGGCGATCGAACGCTCCCTGTTCACCCAGCACAAGGTGAAGGTATTCCTCTACAACCAGCAGGTCACCGACACCCTGACCGACTCGTTCATCAGCCTGGCGCACGCCAGCGGAATCCCGGTCGTCGGCGTGTACGAGACCATGCCGACTCCCGGGTACGACTACCAGTCCTGGATGAGCGCCGAGGTCAGCGCCCTGAACAAAGCCGTGACCGACAAGGTCTCAACGGAGCACCTGTGACAGCACAAGAAGCAGCGAACGCGGCCAAGACGACAGCACAGCACGACCTGCTGCGGCTGGACGACATCGGCGTGCGGCTCGGCGGCCGTCAGATCCTCACCGGCGTCTCGTTCACGGTCGCGCCCGGGCAGTTCACCGGGCTTATCGGACCGAACGGCGCCGGCAAGACCACCCTGCTCCGCGTCATCCTCGGCCTCCAGCCGCCGACGGAAGGCCGGGTACTGCTCAACGGCAGCCCGCGGCCGCGCCATGCCGGGCGGCTGATCGGGTACGTGCCGCAGAAGCTGTCCATCGACCAGGACGTGCCGCTGCGCGCCAGGGACGTGGTGGGACTGGGTCTCGACGGGCACAAGCTCGGCTTCCCGCTGCCCTCCGCGAACCGGCGCCGCCTGGTCACCGAGGCGCTCCAGGCCGTCGGCGCCGAGAGCTACGCCGACGCGCGGATCGGCGAGTTGTCCGGCGGCGAGCAGCAGCGGGTGCTGATCGCGCAGGCCCTGATCGGCGAGCCGAGGCTCCTGCTGCTGGACGAGCCGCTGGCGAACCTTGACCTGAAGAGCGAGCAGGGCATCGTCTCGGTCCTGGCCAGGCTCGCCCATGAGCAGGGCATCGCGGTAGTGATCTCCGCGCACGACCTGAACCCGCTGCTGCGGGAGATCGACACCGTGGTCTATGTCGCCGCGGGACGAGCCGCCGCCGGCCGGACAGACGAGGTCATCCGCAGCGAGGTGCTCAGCGCCCTGTACGGGAGCCGGGTGGACGTCCTGCACGTCAACGGCCGGGTCCTGGTGATCGCGGGCGACGAGCAGCAGGAGCCTCAAGTGCACCACCCGGCGGAAACCGGCATTGTCGTCGGCACAGAGAACGGCAGGCGATAACCCCGGTGGGCCACTTCTTCAGCTACATCGTGGAGCCCGGGCTGCTGAGCAGCGGCCCGGTGCGGACGGCGCTCCTCGTCGGCACGGTCGTCGCCGTCACCTCTGGCGTGGTCGGGGTGCTCACCGTCATCCGCGGCCAGTCGTTCGCCGGGCACTCGCTCGCCGACGTCGCCACCACCGGCGGAGCCGGCGCGTTCCTCGTCGGGCTCAACCAGTTCTGGGGCTTCCTGCTGGCCGGGGTCGCCGGGGCGGCGATCATGGAGCTGATTGGCGTGCAGCGCCGCCGCGGGCGTGACGTCGCCACCGGCGTGGTCCTCGGCGCCGCGCTGGGCGCGGCCGCCCTGTTCTTGTACCTGGGAACGCAGACGAGCAGCACGACCGGTGCGTCGTTCACGATCTTGTTCGGCTCGATGTTCGTGATCAGCCCGGATACGGTGCCCGCGCTGATCGCCTCGGGGGTGCTCGCGATCGCCGTGATCGCCGTGCTGTCCCGGGTGTTGCTGCTCACCTCGCTGAGCCCGGAACTCGCGGCGGCCCGCGGCGTGCCGGTACGCGCCGTGGGCATCGCGTACCTCGCCGCGCTCGCCGTGGCGGTGTCGCTGTCCGCCGTGGTCATCGGCGCCGTACTCAGCACGGCGCTGCTGATCGGCCCGGCCGCGACCGCGCTGCGGGTCGCGAAGCGGCCGGCCAGGGCGATGGCGGCCGCCGCGCTGATCGGCACCGCCGCCACCTGGCTCGGCATCCTGCTCGCCTACGACAGCTACTACTGGCCGCCGCACGGGCACGGCTGGTCGGTGAGCTTCTTCGTGGTCGCGCTGGTCGTCGTGGGCTATCTGCTCAGCTACATCCGGCGCCCCCGGCGCGACCGCGGCTCTCAGGTGGCAGCCCAGGCACGGGAGGAGGCAGCCGCGTGTTCTCCGGCCTGATGCTGAACACCTGGATCGCCGCCACGATCGTGGCCGTGATCGCGGGCGTGCTCGGGTTCTTCGCGGTGCTCCGCGGCCAGTCGTTCGCCGCGCACGCCATCCCGAACGGCGCCTTCGCCGGCGCCGCGGGCG